>FWWM01003867.1_pt1 | contig 23529 bp, 16 predicted proteins | sample 2228351 | NCBI WGS metagenome assembly FWWM01 (sample SAMEA103939774, study PRJEB20133) | metagenome
AATGTCCGGTCCAAAATTTTTATCCCCAGAGCTTTTTCTATATTTCTTTGTTGTGAAGGTGTTAGTTCATCGTCGAAAATTACCGCATCGGGTTTATATTCTTCAACAAAATTTTTAATTTCTTCCAATTTTCCCTTACCTACAAATGTTGAAGGGTCGGGATGTGGCAATTTTTGGATAAAGCGTTTTACCACTTTGCCCCCTGCAGTTAATGCCAAAAATTCCAGTTCGTTGAGGTATTCTTGTGTTTTTTCTTCGTTTTGACCGGGGGTAACAATACCCACGATCACAATTTTTTCTTCCTTGATTTGATTGTCAACTTGAAATTTCATATGTTAAATCCAGGGTCTTGCAATTGCGTCACGAAAAGGCCAAGGTATGGCCCAAATTATGAGGATTAATGCCATTGAGTTATAAAACAATAAATGTCTGAATTTCTTCCTGTCTATTGTTTCTTTTTTTACAGCTATCCTTCCTGCGGTAATGAAAGTAATGCCCAGAATCATGGCAATTGTGTGTTCTACCAAAAAAAATCTCATCGATTTTTCTTTCATGGCCATGGCAATATCTGTCATGTAAAATTGTATGTTAGGACTTGTGAAAAAAAGCACAATTCCTACCAATAATTGTAAATGGGCAGCAATCATCAAAAACAGTGAAAATTGATTGTCGTTTTTGTCAAAAATTTCATCCTTGTTTAATTTAAATACGGATCTTACGATCACGATTATCAACAAAAACAAAATCAACCAGCGTAATATGCTGTGAACCGATAACAATAAATAATAAGCACTCATACTTTTAAATTATAAATTATTTTGCATTTTTAAAAAATAAAGCTTTAAGCTCTGATGCTTCCTCGGGTTTCATTTTGCCGGCAAGAATCAAGCTCAATTGTTTCCTTCGCAATGCTGCATCATAACGGGCTTTTTCTTCTTCTGTCTCGGGGATTAATTCGGGAACTTCAATAGGATTTCCCAGTTGATCTACAGCTACAAAGGTATAAATGGCCGAATTACATTTAGATTTTACGTTTTTGTGATAGTCCTCAACATATACATCGATGATTACTTCCATGGAAGAATTAAATGCCCGTGAAACTTTCGCTTCGAGTGTTACGATGTCTCCCAACTTGATAGGTCTGTTGAAACTCACATTGTTCACCGAGGCAGTAACAACCACCCTGCCACAATGACGATGAGCCGAAATAGCCGCACATATGTCCATCCAATGCAGCAAACGTCCTCCCATCAAATTTCCCAATGTATTGGTATCGTTGGGTAATACTACTTCTGTCATAATGGCTAAACTTTCCGATGCTTTTTTTGCTCTCATATTATCTACAGTAGAGATTTTTCAAATTAATTTTTTTCATATGTTAAAATCCATGCTTGTGGGTGTTTGGGCCTGATTTCTTGCAAAAGATATTGCAATGCCTCGCTCTTATCATTAAATTCTTTATAGGCAACAGTATATTTACCTTTCCTCTCTATAACCAAAGACGAATATCCTGATTTCTTCAATTTATTTTCTAACCCCAAAGCATTTTTTTGGGAATTGAAGGTGCCGGCAACAACATAATATTTCGTTGATTGTTTATTTTCATTATTTTCAAATTTATATACCGCAGCATCTGTTTTTCCTTCATTGACATCATGTTTAGTTTTATTCATGGAGAATATCTGTAAGGACTCATTTTCTTCTTTGAGATGATGATTGTTTGATATTTTGCTTGAGATTAAGTGATTTGGCTTATACTTAACTTTTTCTTTGAACACAATATTTTTCAACTGAAGTGAAGCTTGATAAACATATTCTTTTGGAACATATTTGGATGTAAGATAAATAGTGGCCAAAAGCAAAACAGAAGCAGCCGATCGAATGGCGATTCGCCAAATTTTTGTGTTGGCAGTTTGATTTTTTTTGATATTTTGACGGTAATTATTTAATTCCAATATGGGTGTTTTTTGAGCAACTGGAGTCATCTGTACGGGTGTCAGGCCAAAATATCTTTTAGAATAATTAAAATGTTTGTCTTGTTCGAAAATCACCGTCCCATTGATGGTTTTAAAGAATGTGCCAATTCCGTCAAAACTCAAACGATGGTATGTGTTGATTATCTTATTCCACTCCTCAATTTGATCCTTCAACAATCTTCCGGCTTGTTCATAAGTCAAATTTAGTTTCTGTGCTATTTGTAATACCAAAAAGCCATCTTGATGCTTTAATTCAGGATTGAAAATAATATTTTCAGAAGGAGGAAATAAGAGAGACGAAAATTTGTCATAATGTGCGGACGCACTATTTTTAATGAATCCTCCCCAACCCGGTATTATCAAACACTCTTTTTCAAACAATAATTCTTTGATTATTTGCAGGATATGTATGTTTAGTTCAAACATTTTTTTGCTGTTACGATGGTAAAATTACTTTTTTTAAAATTATTGATGAATTAAACTTGATTAAAAAAATTAATCGTTTAATTGATCTTTATACACATTTAAAATATTTTCCAGATCTTCGGGCGTATCGATGTTGATTGAATTGTATTCAGTAAATACAACTTTTATTTTCAAGCCGTTTTGCATCCATCTCAATTGTTCTAAACTTTCGATTTTTTCCAATAATGTTGGTTTCAATTCTTTAATTTTTTTTAGAATATCACTTTTGAATGCATATACACCGATATGTTTCAAATAATTTGATAGTTCATTTGATTTAAAAGGAAAAGGTATGACACTTCTGCTAAAATAAAGGGCATTTTGGTATAAATCGCAAACTATTTTGATTCTGTTGGGATTTTGAATATCTTCAAAGTTAGAAAACTTTGTTGCCAAAGTGGCTATCTGTACAGTATTCTCAAGCTGAAAAACTTGCACCAATGACTTTAATACTTCCGGTTCTACAAAAGGTTCATCGCCTTGAATATTCACTATCACATCGGGAGTCGTTCCTTTTTGGCTTTCATACAATTCAAGGGCTTCTATACATCTGTCGGTGCCTGTTTCATGCATTCCGGATGTCAACAAAACATTCCCTCCAAATGAGTTCACAAGTTGGAAAATCCTTTGATCATCGGTGGCTACCAAAACATGATCAAAGCAATCTGCCATTATTGCCCGGGAATAAACCCTTTCAATCATGGTTTTGTTACCAATTTTTACCAAAGGTTTACCCGGAAAACGTGTTGAAGCATACCTGGCCGGAATTATCCCCAGGACTTGTAACCTTGACATCAGTAAAACTTAATTACTTTTTGTATACCTCTCTAAAACTTAAATGGTTTATGGGGTTGATATGAAAATTGAAAACTTTTCCATTGTGGATACTTAAGATCTCATCATACCAAAGATAAAGTATAGGTGCATCTTCAATCACCATTTGTTCGGCTTTAAGTATGAGCTCTTTTCTTTTTGCATCATCTGTTTCTGTAAGAATTTGTTCATATATTTTATCAAACTCGCTATTTACATATCTCATAGAGTTAGGATAAGCCGGTTTGGTAAGATCGGGCGAAATATTTTTTCCGTAAAAAACCAAAAGGAAACTTTCAGGGGCAGGAAAATCGGCTGCCCAAGCCGAACGGACCATATCCGACTTACCATATTTTGAAATTTCAATTTTTTTGTCAAAAGAAACCAATTCAAGTTCAATCATTATTCCCAAATTATTGTATAACTGGCTTTGCACTTCAGTGGCCACACTTGTATTTTTAGCAGCCCCACTGTTTAATACTAACTTTAATGTGGGGAATCCTTTACCATCAGGATAACCTGCTTTAGCCAATAATTTTTTTGCTTTATCCGGATCATAAGTATATCCTTTGAGCGATGTTAAATCTAAATCTTTAAACTGAGGCACAGTAGGTATGAAACCATGGATGGCAGGACCATATGCAGCCCCTTTTAGGACTTCTTCAATAATTTTATTTCTATCAATGGCATAATTTAAAGCTTGCCGCACTTCTTTCTTTTTGAAAATATCTTTTGTCAGGTTAAATTCATAGTATTGAGAAGCCAAAGCCGGCACACGGTTTATAACAAATTGTGGTGGTTTTTCTTCAAATTTTTTGATGTCGCTTTCAATAAATTCTTTAACATTTTCGGCAGGCACCGAAAAAATGATATCTATTTTGCCATTTTTAAAATCTTCAAGTTCACCTCTCTTATTTTCAACTATTCTAAAAACCAAACTATCCAAGTATGGTAATGCATTTCCTTCTTTATCTTTTGCCCAATATTTTTCATTTTTGACCAACACCACGTTATTTCCTTTTAATGAAGCATATTTAAATGGTCCTGTTCCTATTTTATTATCATTTCCATAAGTTTCAACAGCTTCTTTGGCAACTATACCCAAATTTGTATTTGCCAAAATATTTAAGAAGTTTTTTGACGGATGAGTCAACTCAAATTGGATGGTATAATCATCAAGAACCTTAATACCGCTAATTTCCTTATTAGATACATCCTCTTTTAAAGACATTTGAAAGTATTCGTCTGCTCCTTTAATTATACCTTTAATGGTAGAATTATATGCATAGTCGCCTAATTGGGAATTGGCGATTCTTTTAAAAGAATAGAGTACATCTTGTGCTTTCACCTCTCTGCCTGTGCCTTCGGCAAAACAATTGTCATCATGAAATCTCACGTCCTTTCTTAAATGGAAAGTATAAATCAAGCCATCTTCTGATATTTCCCATTTTTCGGCCAACAATGGTTTAATGGACAAATCTTTGGGGTCATACGCAACCAATCCTTCAAAAATTTGACTTGATACATGCATTGAATGGACATCTTCGATCAATCCCGGACAAATGCTGCGTGGCATTTCCAATTCTCCTATGATCAATGTACCTCCAATGCTCAAAGATGAATCGATTTTATTTTGATTTTCTTTGACCGCTGTATCTTGCTTATCATTTTGGCAAGAAAAAAACGCTGTACCTAGAACTAAAAAAACAAAAAAACGTATCCTCATCATAATTTTAGTCATATTATTATTCTATTTGCAAATATACATTATTCATTAATTTTTCAATGAGTTATTAAATAAAAATAAAAAATCATTTGAGATATTTAAGTATTTCTTTAGAAAAAAGCATCCTTTCTCCATTAATATAAATTGTAACGAAAGCATCGTGATATGGCAATTTTTTGGCCATATCCCTTTTGACCAATGCCTCTCTGAATGTTTTGACCGGTGTTTGCAGTTCAAAACGCGTAATTTTATCGTCCAATTCTTTTTCTCTAACTTGATCCAACGATTCGTAAATCGATTTGTTAAAATTTTTAGGTCTTCTATATGCTCCAACTTGAATTCTGAATTCTAAACCGGCCATTTGAGCATCACCAAAATATTCCAACATTTTATCCAATAAATCGGGAGTCCATTTCAAGGCGTTTTTTCTTAAATTTTTATCGTTGTATGGCACAAATGCATCTTCCGGGAAAGTTTTATATTTTGAAGGGAATCCTTTTGCATAAGGCGAATCAGCCAAGTAATTTCCGGAAGTGATTTGAAATTTACCGTTATTGTCTGATTTCTGACCATTAATAACAATCCCTCCTACCGGTTTGCCATATAAATCTTTGGTATTGCCAATTACATCGACCATGGAAGGATAATCGACCAATATATCATATTCTTTATCTTTTGGCACTTTTTTAAATTGAAAATAACCGTTTTGATCGGTATAAACCTCCCTTTCAACACTTCCATCTTTTGAACGCAAAACAACTTTTACACCCGCAAGCGGTTCTCCTGTTACGGGATCTTTGACATACCCGTCAATATTGATATACTTGTCCAATATTTCTTGCGGATAAAGATATACATCCAACACACTGTCTTTGAATGATGTCAAGTTTTGAATAGGTATCAATGCTTCAAAAGGAACACATCCTTCAGCTTCATATTTTACCAAATAATTAAACCCTAATGGGAAAACTACAAGATATTTGCCTGAACTTGAGTTGGAATGATGCAATGAAGGGTCTGATGCTGTCCCTGAAATAGAAACTGTTATGTCCGAATATCCCGGAATATCGTTGACAAACACTTTACCTTTTAGAACAAATGCTGCTGATGAAGCAAAATGTCCGGGTGTAACAAGGTAAATATCTTGCAAACCTTTTCCTCCTTTACGCATGGATGAAAAATATCCATGATTTCCTTGTGCGTTGATTACGTAAAATTTATCGTCAAAAGGTGTATTGATACTTAACCCGACATTTACCGGTGTTGTCCAGGTGGAATCATCTTTCAGCTGGGCATAAAAAATATCATAGCCACCGACCGAATTCGGACCATTGGAACTAAAATAAAGCGTTGTTCCATCATAAAAGAAAAAGGGAGCATCTTCATCGTAAGGAGTGTTGATTGTAGGCCCTAAATTAACCGGTTTCGACCATTGACCATTGGGTAACAACACAGATTTGTATATATCACGTCCACCAAAACCACCGGGTCTCTCTGAACTAAAAAACAAAACTTTTTCATTATAAGCAAGACAAGCACTTCCCTCCCAAAATTCTGTATTGACAAATCCCGGTAAAGATTTTGGCGATGCCCATTTTTCTCCATCCAATTTTGATATGTATATATTGCCTGATGAATCAGCCGTGTTTCTGTAAAACAACGAAGTTTGACCATCGGCACTTAAACTTATGGCTGCATCATTTTGCACAGTATTTAATTCTTGTATCGGCGTAGCGGGAGACCAGTTTTCCCCCGTTTTGACCGATTGAAAAATATCTTCACCATAAAATATTCCCTCCGGATCGGGTTCTCCTGCATCATTTAGTTTGCCTCCCGTCGATTTAGGACCTCTGTATGTAAAGATCAATAAATTTTCATCTGCCGAAATTACAGGCATGTATTCATTGTAGGGAGTATTTATATTTTCCGGCAACAAGGTCATTATAGTCACCTCATTTTTGTTCAATTGTGAGAGACGTTCTTTTAATTCGACACCTTTCTGACATTGTTGCATTAATAGGGATATCTTTAATGCTTCGGGACTACCCGGCTCAAAACCTTTTAATGCCAATGAATATAACTCGGCTGCTTTTTCAAAGTTTTGTGCGGCATGATTGGCTCGCGCCAAATAAAAATTAAAATCTTGAGGCGTTTTAAATTTGTTGTTGTTTCTTAATTCTGTCAATATCTCAAGTGACTTTTCCGGTTGATCGGTTTTGTATAAATAACATATTGCCAGTTTGTAATATACCTTTAGATCATCTTTTTTTCTTTGATGATAAGCTTCATAAAATGGCAGAGCCTCAAGAAAATTTCCCTTTTCGTAATTTTTTTCGGCCAAGTTTAATAATGCTTTATCCGGTAAAGATTCTAATGATTTATCTTGAGCAATGACTGAAATGTACGAAAAAAACAAAAATATAAAGAAACTCTTGTACCAGAACTCTCCTCTTTTTTTCATTCACTTTGTTTTTTTAGTCAAATTAAATTGCAATTATTCTGATTTGAGAATTAATATAATGTTTGAGGAACAGATCTGCCACCGGGCTTGAAGGTATATGATATAAACAACTCCCCTGTCCTGCCCAACTCACTCCGTGCAGCATTGAATATCGCAAAATCATACGAAAATCCCGCCTTCAATCGTTTCGACTCGTGTATCCCTATCCCCGCCGATAAACTATAATTCTGCTTATACATCAATTGTATCCATCCCCACTTCTCCGCATCCACCACCAAACTCCCATCCAATTGCAATGGACTCGACTGATTAAAACCCCCATAGGTCGTTATATACCTTAACATCACCGCCGGTCGCAACCACAACCCTATATCCTCCACTATCTTGTACGAATACTGTATGTTCGCCGTCATGTGCTTGTTGACCCGGTAGGCCGCCTGTTGCTGTGTCTCCAAATATCTTATCTCACTGCCAAATATCTGCCATACCGCCAAACCCACATCCAAACCCTTCCAATGCCAATTGATCCCTCCTGCCCCATCAAACGCCGCTTTGTTGATCCGGTTGCCCATCAACTGAGGATCCCCTCCGTCCTTCACTTTTACCCGTTCAAACTCAAAACTCCTCTGAAATCCCCCCAACATCACCCCGGCACTCAAATACATCTCCTCCGATAACTTTACCGCATATGAATAATTACCATATCCACCCACTTGATCCCATAATCCTATCCGGTCATGGGTAAACAACAAGCCCGCTCCGCTCTTCTTATTCTTTAACATCCCACTCAATGACATCAATTGACTGTTCGGTCCGCCGGATATGTCGCTCCACTGCGAACGGTGCATCGCAAACAATTCCGCCTCCTCATTCAAATAACTCTGCGCCGGATTCATCAACATCCGGTTCCATACATATTGATTAAACATCGGCATCTGCTGGGAATATATTGTATGCCACATTAAAGAACCCAGACCGAAAGTTAAAATCTTTATATTTAAAAATATTTTTCTCATATTTTCATATTTTTAGTTTCCAACAATGTTAATATGCCCTTTGAACACGACACCCTCTCCTTCTTTAATCTTCAACACAAAGAAATACGTCCCGTTTGGCAAACGCTCCCCTTTGTAACGGCCATCCCATTCGTTCATATATCCCTCCTTGCTGTATATCAACTGACCATAACGATTGAATATCTGTACCTCATTGGCCGGATAATTCTCTATGTTGCCTATCCACCATGTGTCGTTGTACCCATCTCCGTTCGGCGTCAATGTGTTGGATATCTCCAACTTGTAATCCCGTATCACATACACCGTCAATTGCGATGTGTCTGCACATCCATACTCATCCCATACAACCACCGTATATTGCTGCGTCTCTACAGGCCATACCTCCGGATTCGATATCGTCGTGTCATTGATGTTCACATTTGGCCGCCACAAATAACTCATTCCTCCGCCGGCATACACCTGTACCCTGTCGCCCAAACTGATCGTGGTGTCTCCACTCGTATACGCTCCGTTGAATTTCCTTACCCATACCGTCGCATATGCCGAAGTGTCCGCAGGACATACACCGTTCTTCACTATCACACGGTATAATGTGGTATCCGTCAAATTCGTAAAACTCTCCACTACCCCGCTTGTGTTCGTATTCTGCCAGCTCTGTCCTCCGTCTGTGCTCACCTGCCAGGTCACTATCGTACCGTTATATCCACTCGCCAGCAACATCCCGCTGTTGCCCTCTATACATACCACCGTGTCACGCAATACTACGCCTCCCTCACTCAATGCATCTACCTTTATCATCACCGTGTCACTATACACCGCCGGACATGCCCCGCTCTTCACCAATACACGGTAAATCCTGTCCTGGGTCAGGTTATTGTATGGCTGCTGCAATCCTGTGTTCGATATGGCAAACCAGTTGATGCCTCCGTCGGTTGAATATTCCCATTGTACCGGAGTACCCGTATTCCCCGTCAATTGCAACATTCCACTGTTCTGCCCGCTGCACACCGTATCGTCCTGCAACAATTGCCCTCCAACACTCAACGGAGAAACCTCTACGGTTATCGTGGAACTGTCGGCACAACCATAGTCAGACACAGCTTTTAATTGAACTGTATATGTCCCCGGTGACAAATAGGTATGCCAGGGTTGGAACTGTCCCGAATAATTGCCGTCTCCAAAGTCCCATACCCATTGGGCTATCACTCCGGTGCCGCCTACCCAACTGTTGTTCGTGAAAAACATGCTGTCCCCGATACAAACAGGACTCTGGGCACTGAAGGTAATGTTGGGTTGAGGCTCAATAAATACTGTTTTAGAGACAGAATCTTTGCATCCGTATGAATTGGTTACTACCAAACTTACAATCTTTCCACCTGAAGTTGCATAAATGATATTTAAAGCATCTTGTGTAGTTAGAGTGGGTGGTGTAGCACCGGATCCCAAATACCATTGATATGAATATCCTGCGCCGGTACTCCCTGTATTGATGTATGAGACCGGCATATTATTGATACATATATTTGACGGCGCATTAAAATCTGCGTTGACAATGCCTCCGGGTAAGATATTAACCGTTGCATTATCCGAAGCAGAGCATCCATTTGGGTCTGTATAAGTAACGGTGTATGTAGATGGAGTAGTTGGAGCCACTGTAATCGATTGTGTAGTTTGTCCATTGGACCATAGAAAACTTCCTCCGGGCGGATTGACATTCGCAGTTAAAGTAACAGGTTGACCGGCGCATGTTACAGTGTCGTTAACCTGCACTGTAGGATTAGGATAAACGACTATGGTTCCGGATGCCGTATTTGAACATCCTGTGGATAATGTATATGTCACATTAAATGTTGTAGTAGAAGTAACCGTCACATTGATGGTTTGTGTGGTGTATCCGCCGGGGGACCAGGAATAAGTTCCACCGGAAGGACTTACCACTGCTGTCAACGTTCCATTTTGGCCCAGACATACCGTATCATTTGCCACACTCACAGAAGGAACCGGATTAACTGTCACATTTGTACTGGCCGAATTGGTACATCCATTAGACCCCGTAACTGTCACGGTATATGTGCCGCTTGCTGCAGTAGTGGCATTCGGTATCGACGGATTTTGAACATTTGAAGAAAAACTGTTGGGTCCGGTCCATGAATATGAAGTAAATCCACCTGCAGAAAAAAGATTTAACGTTTGACCGGCACATATAGGAGAGTTGGAAGATGGATTTGGATTAGGCAAGGGATTTACCACCACATTGGTAGTGGTAGAAGCCGAGCAACCAAATCCGTTTGTCACTGTCAATGTATACGTACCGCTTGCAGCAGTAGTGGCATTGGGTATCGACGGATTTTGCAAATTTGACGAAAAGCCATTAGGGCCTGTCCAGGAATATGAACTCATTCCATTGGGTCCTCCGGTTAGATTTAACGTTTGACCGGCACAAATGGGCGAGTTTGAAGAGGCTGTAGGAGAAGGCAATGGATTCACCGTTACACATACCATATTGGAATATACTGTTTGATTGCATGATGTAATTCTTGACCTGAAACATGCATTTGATGTAAGCGGCCCGTAGGTATAGGTAGGCGTAGTGGCACCGGGGATATTGGACCAGGTTACTCCTCCATCAGTAGATATCTGCCATTGTTGAAATGTTCCGACATAACCGGACGCTGTCAAGGTCACACTTTGACCGGAGCAAATAGTATTTGGAGATACGCTTGCCGTTCCGGGATTTGGATTTGCAGGACCATAGCATATGGTCAACACCACCCTGTCCACACATACTACTCCATTAGGCGTTCCCACCAATGTATTTACCCCTCCATAATTATAACCCGGAAACCCATTGCAACCATAATTTGTGGAGGAAGTAGGATGTACATTGCACTCCCCACAATTACAGGTATACCCTCCAAGTACGGCAGAACCAACAGAGGTTCCGTTAATGGTTGTTGGCATACTGGTACCGCCACAATCACTCACATAATATGTGACAGTGATTTGATAAACAACATTCCCAGCAGGAACCGGATCAACAAAAGTTCTGTTAAGCGTCATTGCCTGACAACAAGGGCAACTACCTCCGAAACACCAATAATCATCTCCACATACATTACAACAACCCAATGATTGCGCTCCATCAATATCAATGGTCAAAGTGATATTTGTACAAGATTGAGCCGTAATTTTACTATTGTTGAATAAGGCAACAAAACCAAAAAAAACCATCAAACGGATAAAATATTGTATTTTTTTCATAAGCTTATTTTAATTTTATTTTACCTCAAAATAATTCATGGCATATCTATAAAAGTTTGCTGCCGAAATTCCCCATACCTGCAATTTAATTTTTAAAGCATTGTTTGTTTGGCAATCACCCGTCAATGTTTGTCCCGCGCCAATAGTCAAAGTTTTTGTTTCCATGGTGTTTATCCATTGTTTTGAATGCGTAAAAATGGCAGGTTGCCATGATACCGTCACATCCACATTATTTTTATTGACCAATTTCAAAATGATCACATCCTCTCCATCACATTGAGATAAGGCAAAATATGCTTCTACACCGTCTTTCTCATGATGTCCTGAAACAGTTAAAAAAACTCCTTGCCAATTTAAGTTGTTTTGGCTAAATGTATACGTTGTTATTAAAAATAACCCTATCAATATATTTTTCTTCATGGTTCTCAAGTATTTTAAAGTTTTCAACAAATATAAAAAATTTGTTAATAAATTTACTTGATTTTTGTCTTGTTTTTAAATAAAACTCATGAATAAAATCTAAATATTTGTTTTACAAATATTTAAAAGCTACATGTAGTTGCTTAACGTATCAGTGTGATTGAACCTTTTTGATTGAGAACACGTTTATCGAACAATTTTACTTTCAAAAAATAATAATAAATTCCTTCAGATGCCGGTTTATTTTGAAAAGTGCCATCCCAGGATGCTTTGTTTTTATCAATACTTTCAAATACAAGGTTACCCCAACGATCGTAAATTCTAAATTCCAGGTATTCAATGCAATTATTTAACGGAGTAATTTCATCATTTCTACCATCATTATTGGGTGAAAAAATATTGGGAACAAAAACATCACCACAATTCCACTCATCTACATAAACCCTCACACAATTTGTGTTTGTACAAGTATAATTGTCCGCCCTTACACAATATTCTTGTGTATGACCGGGACTCACCCATTGTTCACTACACATTTTACACAAAATATCTTGATTTAACCATACCAATGGATAATCAGCATTTGCAATTAAATGAGCCGACGTGCCGGATGAAATGTTTGTGTCGCAACAAATATAAATATTCGACCTTTTCAGGTTTTCAACTTGTATAGTTTCTTCATAATATCTGCAAAAGGGTGATTCCACTATTATCGAATAATTTCCTGCACACAATTGATCTGTATAAAAAGTGGAGTAATCAGAATTATAAAATTTATATTCACAAGTACCGTTGGTAAATACTTTGCCTGTACACTCACCTCCACAATCATCAATTTTCGAAATATTTGGTTGGAGGTCTGGAAGTTTGTAAAACATTAAAAAAGCATCCCCAGATCCACCATGATAAACCGTATCACCATTGATGTTGCCATGAGGATAGGAAGAAGCATTTAAAACATTATTGACTTCGCCACCTACAAATAAATGATTATTCGTCAGTCCGATACATGATTTTTGATCGCTGCCATCACCGCCGGCATAGGTAAGCCACATCAACCTGTCATCTTTTGAAAATGCAGCTATTGCAATATCAAATAATCCGGTATATGTTTTAGTATTTAATTGTCCATCACATGAAGGCGTGATAGGTAAATCTGAAGATGCAGAAGAAAAAGTAACAAATAAATTATCACATGAATCCACTGTCAAATGATCAAATGAACCAATCAATCTGTCTGTACCTGAACCGCCCAAATAGGTAGACCACAAAATATTCACAGATGTATCAAGCTTCATCAAAAAAATATCCTCGTTACCGGCCGGGTTGTTTTGAAAAAATTTACCTGAATTTTTTAACGGGAGGTCTTGTGAGGAAGTAAACCCCATCATATATAAATTATTTTCCCCTGTGTTTATTAGGTCATAAGCCAAATCATTGCCTGAACCTCCTAAATAGGTACTTTTGATCAGATTTCCACTTAAATCCAAAGCCAATAAAAAGTTGTCAAACCCACCATTTAAAACCGTTTGGAAATATGCTCCGGTCTGTTTGAGTGGAAAATCATTCGAATTGGTATATCCTGTCAACCAAAGCCTGTCCGGGGTGATTGCTATGTTGTTGGAATAATCTGAACCTGTTCCGCCGACAAATCCGCCCCAACGGTATACACTTTGCTGGTTAAATGAAATAATAAAACCATCTAAAGCACCTTTAACCTGGGGTGATTGAAAATTGCCGGAGATATTTGTCAACATCCAATCAGAGGATCCCGAAATACCGGTCACATATATGTTTCCATAGACATCATTCCCCAATTGATGGGCATATTCATCATCTGAACCTCCCAAATATGTAGACCAAATTAAGTTCGCTGCACTGTCAAATTGTACAATGGTAGCATCCCACCCACCGCCCAATTGATTTTGAATGTACCCTCCGGGTTTGGGTTGAACCGGATAATCCGTTGAATAGGTATTTCCGCACAAATACACAGATTTGTCAGGAAGTATTGTTATATCATAAAAAAACTCTCCTCCCGATCCGCCAAAAAATGTAGACCATAAGATTTGACCTTGATTGTTGTATTTCACTATCAATCCATCTCCACAACAAGTAATGTAGCTTCCATAATTGACAGATTGAAAAAAGCCGCCTGAAGATACTACGGGAAAATCAGGAGAAATGCTATAACCGGCCACATATACATTTCCTTCGCCATCTGTATCTAAAGCATAATAAGCATCGGCATCCGTACCGCCAAAAAAACTAAACCATTCAACCTCATAAGTAGCCGATAAATTTTTACTTTTTAATGGATCAAATTTCAATATGGTACAATTTTGACCAAATTTTTCGGTACTGCCGGCTATAAAATTCGTTGTTTCTTGAAATTTATTTCCTGTAAACTTTTCCTTAAAAGAGAGTTTGCCTCCAAAAAAATTCAATTCAAAGCCATTTTTCAATTTTAACTCAATTTCTTCTGAAAAATAAAAATTGATGTAATTCTTCTCTTCGGGGAAACCTGTAAAAGTCCAAAGCATTTTTTCATTCTCCTCAAGTTGTATCGAAAGATCCAAACCCGGCAAAACATTTTTAATGTCAACTCTATCGTACACCTGATTAATTGATAATTGGTTTTGGCGATAATATCTGTGTTCTCCTATATACTCTGAAAAAGTGACATTTTTTTGTGCGATTTCATGAGAAGGCCACTCCATCAACATTCGGTTCACTTTGGTTACCGGCTTTTGGTTAATTGTATCCCCGGAATAAAATGTGAGAATAATTCCATAATTAAATCCAAACATTTGCCATGTGCCTCCATTATAAAAAAACAGTACTGAATCACTGCCGGTCTCATGTAACATGTTTTTCGGGTATTTTTCGAATCCTTTTTGTCCCTTTAAAATCCGGCCATTTAAAGAGAACCAGGTCAACAATATCAATAAAAACCAACGCATTTATGAACCATAGATAAGACACTCAAAATTAAAAAATTAAACAAAAAAGCCGGCAAATAGCCGGCAAATTTATATTTCGTTAAAAGGATTTATGTTTTTTTATTCTTCCCCGTAAAGTTTTTTCAAAAACTCATCATATGTGACATTTACCTCCTTAATATTAACCTCATTCTCAAGTTTCTCAAATAATTTAATTCTTAAAACATCCTTATAATATTTATTTAACTCATCACGGTTGGACAAAACTTTAAAAACCATTTGTTTGAGTTCTTCATCTGCAGGAAGAGGTATACCTTTGGAATAATAATAATCAATGACAAGCGATTTTACATATTCTTCAATTTCGTTAAACTCGGCCGATAAATTGTATTTTTCTATCAATTTAGTCTCTATAATATCCCATTTGAGTTGTTTTGAGTACTCGGGATACTCTTTTTCAAGTTGTTCGTCAGTGATAGGTTTTTCGTTTACTGCTTTAATCCATTTTTTCATAAATTCATCCGGAAGATCAAAATTATAATGTTCCATCAACGCTTTTTGTATATTTTGATGAAACAAATACCGGATGTCGCTGTTTAGGCCTTTTTGCATATCCTCTTTAAGGCGTTGTATGAATTCTTCTTCACTTTTCACCGAATCTTTACCATAAATTTTATCGAAAAATTCTTGATTTAATTCTGCCGGTTCAAGATGGTTGATTCGTTCTACCGTATATTTCATGCGGGTAATTTCATCGGCTTTTTCGGGCACAATATGAAAGCGTTCAGCGATTTCTTCCCTGCTCCATATTTGATGCGGATTAAATACAAAAGATTCGCCTTGTTTAATAGTCCTGATTTTACTTTTTAATTCATCGTCTTTGACCTGATTGATCAGAATGGTTGTTTTATGATGAACGCCTCCCTCGACAATATTGCCATTTTCATCACATTCTTCAGCATTCCCGTAAAGAATATCTTCATCTCCCGGGGTTTCCGGTGTAGTAACTTTGCCGTAGCGTTTTCTTAGTTCCTCTATTTTCTTTTGCACCAATTCATCTGTAATTTCAGCAACATATTTTGTCACTTTTACTTTAGATGGATCAGGGTCGATATCCGGCGACAAGCCAATTTCATATTCAAACTCAAATTCTTGATCTTTTTCCCAATCGATTGGTTTTTCATTTTGTTTGGGCAAAGGAAAGCCCAATACCTGCAAATTATTTTCTTTGATATAGTTATCAATTTCGCGGTTCAATATCTTATTGATCTCTTCCACCAAAAGCGAAGTTCCTACCATTTTTTTAATCATATGGACAGGCACCTTGCCCGGGCGGAAACCCGGAATTCTTGCTTTTTTACTGTATTCTTTTAATGCTTTTTGATATTGTTGTTCATAATCTGCCGGTTCTAATTTAACTTTTAGAATGGCATTCAATTCATCGATTTGATTTTTTTCGATATTCATATCAAATTTGGATTGTGAAAATAATTAAACAAGTGCGGATGGAGGGACTCGAACCCCCACGCCTTGCGGCGCCAGATCCTAAGTCTGGTGCGTCTACCAATTTCGCCACATCCGCATTTTATTAAAAACAGGTTGCAAAATTAGCATTTTTATCGTTTGGACATGTTTAATTTTTGATTTTCTATAAACCATGCATGGTAAATATTTACATATTGCGCCTGTATTGGCCTCCCACGTCAAATAGTGATTGTGTAATTTGACCTAAGGTACAATACTTGGTTACTTCCATTATCATTTCAAACATATTTTCGTTACGTATGGCTGCTTGTTGAAGCTTATTCAACCATTCGGCAGATTCTTTTTCAAATCTTTTTTGTTGGTTGCGAACGGTCTCGATTTGCTGTTGTTTCTCTTGTTCGGTAGCCCTGATCACCTCTCCGGGAAGTATGGTGGGCGAACCTTTTGAAGATAAAAATGTATTTACACCTATAATGGGCAATTCACCTGTATGTTTCAATGTTTCGTAATACAAGCTTTCTTCTTGAATCTTACTCCGCTGATACATAGTTTCCATTGCCCCCAATACACCTCCGCGTTCGGTTAACCTGTCAAATTCTGCATACACTGCTTCTTCCACAAGATCGGTAAGCTCTTCAATAATAAACGAACCTTGTAAAGGATTCTCATTTTTAGCCAATCCCAACTCTTTGTTAATGATTAGTTGTATTGCCATAGCACGTCTTACACTTTCTTCGGTAGGAGTGGTGATGGCTTCGTCATACGCATTGGTATGTAGTGAATTACAATTATCATAAATGGCATACAGTGCTTGTAAAGTTGTACGTATATCGTTAAAATCTATTTCTTGTGCATGCAAAGATCTACCGGAGGTTTGAATGTGATACTTCAACATTTGACTTCTTTCATTGGCCCCGTATTTCAACTTCATGGCTTTTGCCCAAATTCTTCTGGCAACCCTGCCTATGACCGAATATTCGGCATCCATGCCATTGCTGAAAAAGAAAGATAAATTGGGAGCAAAGTCATTGATTTGCATCCCTCTGCTTAAATAGTATTCCACGTAGGTAAAACCATTGGCTAAAGTAAAAGCCAACTGGGTAATGGGATTGGCTCCTGCCTCTGCAATATGATATCCGCTTATGGAAACCGAGTAGAAATTACGAACCTGATGGCGTATAAAATAATCCTGAATGTCTCCCATCAAACGAAGGGCAAATTCTGTAGAAAATATACAGGTATTTTGAGCTTGATCCTCTTTCAAGATGTCTGCTTGTACTGTACCACGAACTACTTTTAAGGTTTCGCGTTTGATGTTTTCATATACATCGCGGTCCAAAACCATATCTCCGGTCACCCCAAGCAACATCAACCCCAATCCATCATTACCTTCAGGTAATGGTGCATTATAAACCGGTCTAGGCACAGGAGAATTTCTGAATATTTCTTCTATTTTTTTATTCACTTCATCTTCCAGACCGTTTTGTTTGATATACAGTTCACATTGCTGGTCTATGGCCGTATTCATAAAGTAGCCCAATAGCATAGGGGCGGGGCCATTAATCGTCATACTCACCGAAGTTTTTGGATCGGCCAAATTAAAACCGGAATAAAGTTTTTTGGCATCATCTAAGCAACATACACTAACTCCCGAATTTCCGATTTTTCCATAAATATCGGGTCTGACGTCAGGATCAAACCCATAAAGTGTCACACTATCAAAAGCAGTGGACAGTCTTTTGGCAGGCATGCCATAGCTCAAATAATGGAAACGCTTATTGGTTCTCTCGGGACAACCTTCTCCGGCAAACATTCTGGTGGGGTCCTCACCCTCGCGCTTAAAAGGATAAATTCCTGCTGTATACGGAAAACTTCCGGGAACGTTTTCACGAAGCATCCAATAAAGCAAATCACCCCATGATCTGTATTTTGGGGTAGCAACTTTGGGCACTTTCGTATGTGCTAAAGTTTCATGATAAGTTTTGACTTTTATGTCTTTGCCTCTAACCTGATATACATAATAATCATCGGCATAGCGTTGTTTTTCTTGTTTCCATGTTTTGATTTTCTCCCAATGATGTGGATCGAGATTTTTCTTTATTTTATTGAATTCAGCAAGCAGCGTTTTCAACATTTCGTCTTGTGCTGCCTTTTTCTCAATTTTTTCGAGCGTTTCTTCGATGCTATCGTTGTTTTGATCAAGGGCCGCAATATGTTTCATGGTATGAAACAATGCAAACAATTTTTCGGCTATATCTGCCTGATTTCTTGCCCATTGATCGTAGTTCCTGTTGGTTTCTGCAATTTCACTTAAATACCGGGTTCTTTTAGGGGGGATAATGTAAATTTTTTGTGACATTTCATTACTAATCTCAAGTTTTGAACGTAAGGGTGCTCCGGTTTTTGCGGCAATCGTGTCCATTAACTTTTTATACAACCTGTTTGTTCCCGGATCGTTAAATTGAGAGGCAATGGTTCCAAATACCGGTAACTCTTCATCAGGGACATCAAACAATTGATGATTTCTTTTATATTGTTTTCTTACGTCTCTTAGTGCATCTTCGGCACCTTTTTTATCAAATTTGTTAATGGCAATAACATCGGCAAAATCAAGCATGTCGATTTTTTCCAACTGTGAGGCAGCACCAAATTCGGGGGTCATCACATACAAGGAAACATCGCTAAAATCAAGTATTTCAGTATCACTTTGTCCGATACCGGATGTTTCTAAAATTATCAAGTCAAAATCACCGGCACCTTTTAAAACATTCAATGCATCTTTGACATATTTGCTTAAAGCAAGATTACTTTGACGGGTTGCCATTGACCTCATGTAAACACGCGGATTGGATATGGAATTCATCCTGATTCTGTCGCCTAATAAGGCCCCTCCTGTTTTTCGCTTACTGGGATCAACAGAAATAATTCCCAAGCGTTTGTCGGGAAAATCAAGCAAAAATCGTCTCACCAACTCATCAATCATACTGGATTTTCCGGCCCCTCCGGTGCCAGTGATACCTAAGACCGGCGTTTTACATTTTTTTGAACGTTGTTCGACAGCTTTTACATAAGCCCCGTGTTTTTGTGGAAAATTTTCAAAAGCAGAAATCAAACGGGCTATTTTAAATACATCTTTTGAGTTATAATCAATAAATGATTCATCTAAATAATCCCCCACAGGAAAATCAGAACGTTGAACCAGGTCATTAATCATGCCTTGCAAACCTAACTCCCTACCATCGTCAGGATGATAAATTCTGGTAATACCGTATGTTTCGAGCTCTTTTATTTCAGAGGGCAATATAGTACCACCACCACCACCAAATATCTTTATATGCCCACATCCCTTTTCTTGCAGGAGGTCATACATGTATTTGAAGAATTCCATATGTCCTCCTTGATAAGATGTGACGGCTATCGCCTGTACATCTTCCTGAATGGCGCAATCTACAATTTCTTGCACGCTCCGGTTATGTCCAAGGTGTATAACCTCAACACCGGTACTCTGCATAATTCTCCGCATTATATTGATTGCCGCATCATGCCCATCAAACAACGATGCAGCAGTGACAATTCTAATATGGTTTTTTGGCTTGTATACGTCTGATTTTCTTTCAGCCCTGATAGATATTGCTTTTTCTTTGGTTGATTTCATATGCAGGTAGTTTATTCTTACAAAAATAACAATAAATTGTTGGCAAATTTAAGATTGTAAAATAAAATAAATCGCTCTCCTTAATAAGTAATAAAACCATTTTTTTATTTTTAACGATAAAAGTTATTGAAATTTGTCTCCCGCGAATACTTCAATAATTTTGTAAAATAAAGAAAGATCTCTGCAAATTGAATATTGTTGATCATGATAAATTCCTTTTATCATGAAAGATAATTATTTTTCAATTAAACTTATTCGGTTATTTTAAAGAAATGGAAGAGAATTTAAAATTAAAAATTCTCTTCCATTTTAAAATAATAAAAAACGCATTGCAAAAAGCAATGCGTTTTTTAAGTACAAAATCTATCTGTTTTTAACCTCCAAAATCGTCGAACGAAATGTTTTCTTCAGGAACACCAAACTCTTCGCACATCTTTAACACTGCGGCATTCATTGCAGGTGGACCACAGAAATAATACTCAATATCTTCCGGAGCTTCATGCTTTGAAAGATAATTGTCTATCAATGCTTGATGCACAAAGCCCACAAATCCATCCCCTTCCGGATCATCAAGGCTCTTTTTCACTTTCCAATTATCTTCCGGCAAGGGCTCACTCAATACCACATAAAACTTAAAGTTTGGAAATTCTTTTTCAATCTCTCTAAAATCCTCAATATAAAACAATTCACGTCTTGAACGACCTCCATACCAAAAACTCACTTTTCTGTTTCTTTCTTTCAATGTATGGAAAAGATGAAACAAGTGAGAACGAAGCGGAGCCATTCCTGCACCACCACCTATATAAATCATTTCGGCTCCGGTGTGCTTTATATGAAACTCACCGTAAGGTCCGGAAATTGTTACTTTATCCCCGGGCTTTCTTGAAAATATGTATGAAGAACAAACACCGGGATTCACATCCATCCATGTATTTTTTTGACGATCCCAGGGTGGTGTGGCAATTCTCACATTTAGCATGATAATGTTGCCTTCGGCCGGATGATTTGCCATTGAATATGCTCTGAATTGTGGTTCAGTATTGACCATTTTTAAAGACCAAAGGTTGTATTTGTCCCATTCGGATTGAAATTCATTTGGATTTTTATGGTATTTTGGATGTGCTGTTATGTCAATATCTTTGAAATCTACAGTAATCACAGGTACATCAATCTGAATATACCCTCCGGCTTCAAATTCCAAGTTTTCACCCTCGGGAAGTTGTACTACAAACTCTTTGATAAATGATGCCACATTGTAATTTGAAACAACTGTGCACTCCCATTTTTTGATACCAAAAACTTCGTCCGGTATGCGAATCTTCATGTCCTGTTTAACTTTCACCTGACAAGCCAAACGCCAATGATCCTGAATTTGTTTTCTTGAAAAATGTGGTACTTCTGTTGGTAATATCTCACCTCCACCTTCAAGAACCTGACATTTACACATGGCACAGGTTCCTCCTCCACCACATGCAGAAGGCAAAAATATTTTATTGTTGCCCAAGGTAGTCAATAAAGTGGAACCGGCTTCTACTACCAGTTCTTTTTTGTCGTTTATGATAATTTTTACCGGACCGCTGGTGGTTAATTTACTTTTTGCCCAAAGCAAAACAGTAATCAATAAAAATATCACCAGGAAAAAAACACCGGCAGCAAGCAAAACAATTGTTGTAGCATTTAATAGATACATAATCTGAAGTTTTTATATTTTAATTCCCATAAAACTCATAAAAGCAATTCCCATCAAACCTGTAATAATAAAAGTTATTCCCAGACCTTTAAGCGGTGCAGGAACATGCGAATAACGGATTTTTTCTCTTATGGCGGCAATAGCCACTATAGCAAGAAACCAACCCACACCGGCACCTAAAGCAAAAGCAGTAGCTTCTCCGATATTGGCATATTGACGTTCTTGCATAAATAATGAAGCTCCTAAAATAGCACAATTTACTGCAATCAATGGTAAAAATATACCCAAAGCACCATATAAAGCAGGAGCAAATTTTTCAACAGCCATTTCCACTATTTGCACAATTGTAGCAATTACTGCAATAAACATTATAAAACTCAAGAAACTCAAATCAACATTTGCCAAAGAAGGACTCAACCAAGACAAGGCACCTGCCTTCAACATATAATTTTCCAATAAATAATTGAATGGAACCGTAATTAATTCAACAAAAATAACCGCCAATCCTAAACCAAATGCCGTTTTTACGGTTTTTGACACGGCCAGATAAGAACACATGCCCAAAAAATAGGCAAAAATCATGTTCTCTATAAAAACTGATTTTACGAATATGTTTACGTATTCCATAATGCTTATTATTTTTCGATTAATTTTTTATTGTAACTTCTTTGAACCCAGATAATCACTCCCACGGTAATAAGCGCCATCGGTGGCAAAATCATCAAACCATTATTAAAATAACCCATTTCATAAAATGAGTCAGGGATGATCTGTACACCCATCAATTTGCCTGAACCAAATAATTCTCTGAAAAAAGCGACAATTATCAATATTATTCCATAACCCAAAGAGTTCCCTATTCCGTCAAGAAATGATTTCCAGGGAGTATTGCCTAATGCAAAGGCCTCAAGACGGCCCATTACAATGCAATTGGTAATAATAAGCCCCACAAATACCGATAATTGCTTACTTACATCATAAACAAATGCTTTCAAAACTTGATCCACAATGATTACCAATGAAGCCACCACGACCAATTGAACAATAATCCTTATACGGTTTGGTATGTAGTTTCTCATCAAAGATATAATCACGTTTGATCCGGCCACTACAAACAATACTGAAATTGCCATTACCAATGCCTGCTTCATTTGTACGGTAATAGCCAAGGCCGAACAAATACCCAACACCTGCACGGTGATTGGATTGTTGTCGTTTAGCGGATCTTTTATAAGCCGCATGTTTTTCGGTGAAAACAAGGGCTCTTTCACCTGTTGTTTTTCGGCTACTTCACTCATACTTGTTTATTTTTTAAAAAAGGTTCATAAGTTTTCATGGTTCTTTCTATCATTTCCGTAACGCCATTACTAGTAATTGTGCCTCCGGAAATTGCATCAACCCCATGCGGGTCATTGTCATCGGCTCCTCCTTTAACAACAATTACCGATTTAAAATTACCATTTTCGTCAAACAATTTTTTACCTACAAATTGTGCTTGAAACCATGGTTGACTGATTTCGGCACCCAATCCGGGTGTTTCTCCTTTATGATCAAATGTAACACCGTAGATGGTGTTCATATCGGGTTTTAGTGAAATATACCCGTAAATAGGCCCCCAC
>FWWM01006839.1_pt1:0-20000 | contig 23515 bp, 19 predicted proteins | sample 2228351 | NCBI WGS metagenome assembly FWWM01 (sample SAMEA103939774, study PRJEB20133) | metagenome
TCAACGTCATCGAGCGTCTGCGCGGCTTCGCGCTCGGACGCTCGCCGGATGCCGCACCCGAGGAGCCGGCGGCCGCCCCCGAACCGCCGGCGGCACCGGCGGCAGCGCCCGCGGCACCGGCGGCGGAGCGGGACGAGATCGGCGACATCCCGGCCTTCCTGCGCCGCGAACGCGCCGACGTCTGAGACCGGGCGCGGCCGGCAACACGAGGGGCGGCGGGTGATCCCGCCGCCCCTTCCGATTCCGCTCCGGTTCCGCCCGGCGGGGAGGCTTCAGGTGTCCGCGGCGGGAGTCCGCGCGGCCACGGTCCGGCGTTCGGGCACGAGGACCCCGAGCACGGTGCGCACGATCCCCTCGGCGTCGAGGCCGGCCTCGGCATACTGGCCGGAAGGCGTGCCTTGCTCGATGAAGCGGTCGGGGAGGATCATGCTGCGCAGCCGGCAGCGGCCCGAGTCGAGCAGCCCCCGGTCCAGCGCGAACTGCTGCACCCGGCTGCCGAAACCGCCGATCGAACCTTCCTCGATCGTCACGACCAGTTCGTGGTGGCCGAGCAGCTGGCGGACCAGCGCCTCGTCGAGCGGCTTCGCGAAACGCGCGTCGGCGACGGTGGTGGCGATGCCGCGGGCGTCGAGCTCGCTCGCCGCCTCGAGACAGGCCTGGAGGCGGGCGCCGTAGGAGAGCAGGGCGACGCGTCCGCCCTCGCGGACGATCCGCCCACGGCCGATCTCAAGCGGCTCGGGCTGCTCGGGCAGGGCCACGCCGACACCCTCGCCGCGCGGGTAGCGGAAGGCGCAGGGACGGTCGTCGATGGCGACGGCGGTCGCCACCATGCGCACGAGCTCCGCTTCGTCGGCCGCCGCCATCAGCACGAAGCCCGGCAGGCAGCCGAGAAAGGTGATGTCGAAGCTGCCGGCGTGGGTGGGCCCGTCGGCACCGACCAGCCCGGCGCGGTCGATGGCGAAGCGCACCGGCAGGCGCTGGATCGCCACGTCGTGCACCACCTGGTCGTAGGCGCGCTGCAGGAAGGTCGAGTAGATGGCGCAGAAGGGCTTCATGCCCTCGCAGGCGAGGCCGGCGGCGAAGGTGACCGCGTGCTGCTCGGCGATGCCGACATCGAAGCAGCGCTCCGGGAACTCCTTCGCGAACAGGTTGAGGCCGGTGCCCGACGGCATGGCGGCGGTGATCGCCACGATCCTGTCGTCGCGCCGGGCCTGTTCGATCAGCGCCTCGGCGAAGACCCGCGTCCAGGTCGGAGCGTTCCCCTTCGTCTTGTGCTGGCGGCCGGTGACGACGTCGAAGCTGGCCACACCGTGATATTTGTCGTCGGCGGCTTCGGCCGGCGGATAGCCCTTGCCCTTCTGGGTGACGACGTGGACGAGGACCGGGCCCTCGTCCGGCATGTCGCGCACGTTCTCGAGCACCGGCAGGAGGTGGTCGAGATTGTGGCCGTCGAGCGGGCCGATGTAGTAGAAGCCGAGTTCCTCGAACAGCGTGCCGCCGGTGGCGAGGCCGCGGGCGTACTCCTCGGCCTTCTCGGCCGCCTCCCGCAGGCGCTTCGGGAAGTGGCTCGCGAGCTGCTTGGCGATGTGGCGGAAGCTGCGGTAGGTGCCCGAGGAGACGACGCGCGAGAGATAGGCGCTCATGGCACCGACCGCCGGCGCGATCGACATGTCGTTGTCGTTCAGGATCACGATCAGCCGCGCCTTCATCGCCCCGGCATTGTTCATGGCCTCGTAGGCCATGCCGGCACTCATAGCGCCGTCGCCGATCACGCAGACCACGTGGCGCGGGCGGTCCTGCAGCTTCGCGGCCACCGCCATGCCGAGCCCGGCCGAGATCGAGGTCGAGCTGTGGCCGGCACCGAAGGGGTCGTAGACGCTCTCGGCCCGCTTCGTGAAACCCGAGAGCCCGCCTGCCTGCCGCAGCGTGCGGATGCGGTCGCGGCGGCCGGTCAGGATCTTGTGGGGATAGGCCTGGTGCCCGACGTCCCAGATCAGGCGGTCGCGCGGCGTGTCGAAGACGTAATGCAGCGCCACGGTGAGCTCGACGACACCGAGCCCGGCGCCGAGATGGCCACCCGTGACGGAGACCGCGTCGATCGTCTCGCGCCGAAGCTCGTCCGCGAGCTGCGGCAGCAGTTCCGGCGGCAGGCGGCGCAGATCCTCGGGATCGCGAATCTGGTCGAGCAGCGGCGTTTCGATCATCGTCGGTCCGGAGATGGCGTCGGGTCAGGCCGTCCGCATGGTGACCCAATCGAAGATGGCGTGCAACGGGCCGGAGTCACGCGGCAGACCCGCGAGCCCGCGCGCGGCCTCGTCGCGGAGCCGGGCGAGCTCGCGCGTCGCCCCCGCGACGCCGAGCAGCGTGACGAAGGTCGATTTGCCGGCGGCGGCGTCCCGCCCCGCATCCTTGCCGAGGCTCGCGGTCTCCGCAGTGGCGTCGAGCAGGTCGTCGCGGATCTGGAAGGCGAGGCCGAGCGCGCCGGCCCAGGCGGCGAGGATCGCCCGCTCCCCTTCGGGCGCGTGGCCGAGCAGGCAGCCCGCCTCGACGCAGAAGGCGATCAGCGCGCCGGTCTTGAGCCGGTGCAGGCGGGTGGTCGCTTCGAGATCGAGCGGGGTACGCTCGGCGAGGAGATCGATCGCCTGGCCCGCGCACATGCCGGCGGCACCGGCCGCGGCCGCGAGCCCGGCGACGAGCCGAACCCGCCGCGCGTCGTCGACCGGCCAGTCGTCGCGCGCCAGCACCTCGAAGGCGAGGGCCTGCAGCGCGTCGCCGGCGAGGATCGCCGTCGCCTCGTCGAAGGCGCGGTGCACCGTCGGCCGGCCGCGGCGCAGTTCCGCATCGTCCATCGCCGGCAGATCGTCGTGCACGAGCGAATAGGCGTGCAGCAGCTCGACCGCGGCACCGACCCGGAGCGTCGCCGCCGGATCGGCACCGTAGATCCCGCCGACGGCGTGTACGAGGAACGCGCGGAACCGCTTGCCGCCACCCAGCACCGCGTGCCGCATGGCCTCCAGAAGCGGAGCCTCGGGGCCGGAAGGTCGCGGCAGCAGCCGGTCGAGTTCGGCTTCGACGGCCGCTGCGACCGGTGCCAGGCGGGACGCCAGATCGACGCCGCTCACTTCGGCTCGAAAGGTTCGAGCTTCGCCTCGCCGGCGGCGTCGAAGGTCAGCTTCTCGACCCGAAGCCGCGCCTGCCTCAGCTTCTCCTCGCAGTGCCGGCGCAGCAGCGTGCCGCGCTCGTAGGCCGCGATCGAGGCTTCGAGATCGAGCTGGCCGCGTTCGAGCTTCTGCACGATCGCCTCCAGTTCGGCGAGCGCCTCCTCGAAGCTCATCGCCCCGACCGGTTTCGGCGCCGCTTCCGCCGCGGGCGTCTCTCCCTGCCATTCCTCTGCTGCCATCCCGGCTCCTCCCGCTCGTCAGTCCCCGGCGAGCGCCACGAGATGGGCGCGGACGCTCGCGGCCAGCGCCTCGTGGTCGTAACCGCCCTCGAGAACGGCGATGACCCGGCCGCCGGCGTGCTTTTCCGCAAGATCCACGAGCCGCGTCGTGATCCAGGCGAAATCCTCCTCGACCAGCAGCATGTTGGCGAGCGGATCGCGCGCATGCGCGTCGAAGCCGGCCGAGAGGAACAGGAGCTCGGGCGCGAAGGCGTCGACCCTGGGCAGCATCTCGCGCTCGACCACCTGCCGCCACTTCGCCGAGCCGGTGCCGGGCGGGAAGGTGCGGTTGAGGATGTTGTCCGCCACACCCGTCTCGCTGTCGCGCCCGGTACCCGGATAGAGCGGCCACTGGTGCGTCGAGGCGTAGAGGGTCTCCGGGTCGTTCCAGAAGATCGCCTGGGTGCCGTTGCCGTGGTGGACGTCGAAGTCGAAGATGGCGATCCCGCCGACCCCGTGCACGTGCCGCGCGTGCAGCGCTGCGACCGCGACATTGTCGAACAGGCAGAAGCCCATGGCCCGCTGTGGCTCGGCATGGTGGCCCGGCGGGCGCATGCAGGAGAAGGCCCGCTTCGCCTCGCCCGCGAGCACCGCATCGACCGCGGCGCAGGCGGCACCTGCGGCCCGGAGCGCCGCCTCGCCCGAGCCCGGCGACATGGCGGTGTCGGGATCGAGCCGGCGCCGGCCCGATTCCGGCTCGGCGGCGAGGATGCGCTCGGGATAGGGGGCGGGATGGGCGCGGTGCAGCTGTTCGAGGGTCGCCTTCGGCGCTTCCCGGCGCTCGATGCCGGGCACCGGTTCGCGTTCGAGGCGGTCGAGGATCGCGCGCAGGCGCCCGGGATTCTCCGGATGCCCCGGCCCAGGATCGTGCCGCAGCGCCGCTTCGTGGAAGTAGAGCAGGAGCGTCATGGTCTCTCGCGCAGCCAGCGGGCCGTGGAGGCCGCGGGATCCATCGGAATGTCGGCGTAGATCTCGGAGAGCGGCACCTGGATGCCGATCTCGGGAAGATCGAGAATGGCATCCGTCCCTTCGACGAGCTCTTCCCGCCAGGCGTCGCCCTCGCCGCGGCGGAGGACCAGCACGAGCGGCTCCTCCGGCACGACGTAGACCAGAGCGCGGAGCGACGGGATGGCCTCGTAGGCCCGTTTCTTCCGCGTCAGGTCGAACTGCGCGGTGCTCGGCGAGAGGACCTCCACGAGCAGCACCGGATCGTCCATCTGCGTCGCCTCCGGATCCACTGGTCCGCAGCGGACCGAGAGGTCGGGATAGGCGACGTCCCCCTTCGGCGTCACGAGGCGGAAATCCGAGCCGAACACGCGGCAGCCCGTGCCCCGGAGCCGCTGCGCCAGCGCCACGCGGAGATTGGTCGCGATCATGTCGTGCCGGGCCGTGCCGCCTGCCATCATGCGGACGACACCGGAGACGAGCTCCCAGCGCTCCGGCTGGCGGGCCTCCCATGCGAGGAAGCCCTCGGTGTCGATCGGGATCTCGAGGGCCGGATCGCTCATGGTCTCTCGCGCAGCCAGCGGGCGGTGGAGGCCGCGGGATCCATCGGCATGTCGGCGTAGATCTCGGAAAGCGGCACGCTCACGCCGATCTCCGGCAGCTCCAGCACCGCCTCCGTCCCTTCGACGAGCTCTTCCCGCCAGGCGTCGCCCTCGCCGCGGCGGAGGACCAGCACGAGCGGCTCCTCGGGCACGACGTAGACGAGAGCGCGGAGCGACGGGATGGCCTCGTAGGCCCGCTTCTTCCGCGTCAGGTCGAACTGCGCGGTGCCGGGCGAGAGCACCTCGAAGAGCACGACCGGATCCTGTACCGAGGTCGCAGCCGGATCGAAATCGCCGCAGCGGACGAAGGCATCCGGGTAGGCCACGTCGCCGGCCGGCGTGAGGACCCGCAACTCCGGCCCGAGAAGCCGGCAGCGTGTGCCGCGCAGTCGCGACAGCAGCGCCCCCCGGAGGTTGTTCGAGACCGCGTCGTGCCGCGCCGTGCCGCCTGCCATCATGCGCACGACGCCGGACACGAGTTCCCACCGCTCCGGCTGGCGGGCCTCCCATGCGAGGAAACCCTCGGTGTCGATCGGGATCTCGAGGGCCGGATCGGCCATGGTCCGTCTCCGCGCCGAGACGCCGCGAGCTAGTCGGCGCTCATCGGCACCTTCGTCTTCACCTTCACCGCCCAGAAGTCGTTGCCCTTGTCGTCGATGACGACGAAGGCCGGCATGTCCTCGACCTCGATGCGCCAGACCGCCTCCATGCCGAACTCGGGAAAGTCGACCACCTCCACCTTGCGGATCATGTCGCGGCCGACCCGCGCCGCGGCACCGCCGATGGTGGCGAGATAGAAGCCGCCGTGCTTCCTGCAGCTCTCGACGACCTGCCGGGTGCGGTTGCCCTTGGCGAGGGTCACGAGCGAGCCGCCGAGCTTCTGGAACTCGGCCACATACGGGTCCATGCGGGCGGCGGTGGTGGGCCCGAAGGAGCCCGACGGCCGTCCCTCCGGGGCCTTGGCCGGTCCGGCGTAGTAGATCGGATGGTTCCGGAAGTAGTCGGGCATCTCGCCGCCCGCGGCGATGCGCCCGGCGATCGCCTTGTGGGCGAGGTCGCGGGCGACGATCATCGGCCCGGTGAGCAGCACCGGAGCCCCGACCGGCAGCTTCGAGAGGGCCGCGCGGATCTCCTCCATCGGCCGCGTCAGGTCGATGCGCGTCGCCGCGCCGATATCGACCTTCACATCCGGCAGGTATTTCGCGGGGTCGGTCTCGAGCCGCTCGAGGAAGACGCCTTCGCCCGTGATCTTCGCCTTGATCTGCCGGTCGGCCGAGCACGACACGCCGATGCCGATGGGCAGCGACGCGCCGTGGCGCGGCAGGCGGATCACCCGGACGTCGTGGCAGTAGTACTTGCCGCCGAACTGGGCGCCGATGCCGAGCTCGCGGGTGAGCTGCAGCACTTCCTCTTCCATCGCGAGGTCGCGGAAGGCGCGCCCCGTGCGGTCGCCGGTGGTCGGCAGATCGTCGAGGTACCGGCAGCTCGCGAGCTTCACCGTCTTCATGGTGTGCTCGGCCGAGAGGCCGCCGACGACGATCGCGAGGTGGTAGGGCGGGCAGGCGGTGGTGCCGATCTTCGTGAGCTTCTCTTCGAGGAAGGCGCGCATGCGCTCCCGGTCCAGAAGCCGCGGCGTCTCCTGGTAGAGGAAGGTCTTGTTCGCGGAACCGCCGCCCTTGGCGATGAACAGGAAGGAGTAGCTGTCGCCCGGAACCGCCTCGATGTCGATCTGCGCCGGCAGGTTGTTGCCGGTGTTCTTCTCCTCGAACATCGAGAGCGGAGCGAGCTGGCTGTAGCGCAGATTGCGCTTGCGGTAGGTCCGCTCGATGCCGGCCGAGAGCGCCGCCGCATCGTCGCCCTCGGTGAGCACGAACTGCCCCTTCTTGGCCACGACGATCGCCGTGCCGGTGTCCTGACAGCTCGGGAACTCGCGCGCCGCCGAGATCACCGCGTTCTTGAGCAGCTCGAGGGCCACGAAACGGTCGCTCGGCGAGGCCTCCGGGTCGGCGAGGATGTTGCGGAGCTGCTGCAGGTGCGAGCTGCGGAAGAGGTGGTGCACGTCGAAGAACGCTTCTTCGGCGAGCGCTGTCAGCACCTCCGCCGGCACCACCGTGAACCGGCGGCCGTTCCACTCCTCGACCCGCACGCCCTCGAGGTCGAGCCTGCGATACTCGGTCGTGTCGGGCCCGAGCTGGAACAGCGGCGCGTGACCCGTCTCAGATGCAGCGTCCACCATCGACCTCCAGGACTGCCCCGGTGACCATCTCCGCTTCGTCGGAGGCGAGGAACACGGCGGCGGTGGCGATGTCCTCCGGCCGGCTCAGCCGTCCCCAGGGAATGGTGGCGACGAAGGCCGCCCGCCGCTCCGGCGTGTCCTCGCCGAGGAAGGTCGCGAGCAGCGGCGTGTCGCCGGCCACCGGCGCGATGCCGCAGACCCGGATCCGGTCCGGCGCCAGTTCCACCGCCATCGACTTCGTCAGCGTGTTCACGGCACCCTTGCTCGCATTGTACCAGGTGAGCCCCGGCCGCGGACGGATGCCCGCCGTCGAGCCGACGTTCACGATCACCCCGCCGCCACCCTGCCGCATCACCGGAATGCAGGCATGCGCGGTGTTGAATATGGATTTGACGTTGACCGCGAACACCCGGTCGAACTCCTCCTCGCCGACCTCGAGCATCGGCCGGTTGCGGTGGCTCGTGCCGGCGTTGTTGACGAGGATGTCGAGCCCGCCGAGCCGATCCACCGCCTGCCGCACGGCATCCCGCACCGAGGCGAAGGAGGAGACGTCGCAGGCGAAGGCGGACGCCCGCTCTCCGAGTGCCGTCGCGACTTCGCGCGCGAGTGGCTCCTGGATGTCGAGGATCGCGACACGGGCACCTTCCGCCACGAACCGCTCGACGATGCCGCGTCCGAAACCGGACGCACCTCCGGTGACGATCGCACGCTTGCCCGAAAGCCTCATCGCTGCCTCCCCGTCAGGTCTTCCCCGAATTCGGCGCGGATCGCGGCACCGTGCTCGTCGAGCCTCGGCACGGGCCGCACCGGCACCTCTCCCGCATCGGCGAAAAGCGCACCGGGCGCCAGCACCTCGACCACCTCGCCCTGCTCCAGCCGCACCGGCACGCTGCGCTTCTGCGGATGGTCCACGAGATCGGCGAGTGTGGAGAGCCGGCTCCAGGCGATCTTCGCCGCCTGCAGCCGCTCCGCCATCTCCGCCCGCGAATGGCGGCCGAATACGCCGGCGAGGACGGCGTCGAGCGCCGCGCGGTTCTCGACCCGTGCCGTGTTGGTCGAAAAGCGCGGGTCGTCGGCGAGCGCCGGATCGCCGACGATCTCCGCGCAGAAGCGCCGCCACTCGCGGTCGTTCTGGATGGCGATCAGGATCCCGAGCCCGTCGGCGCAGCGGTAGAGGCCGTAGGGCGCGATGAACGGATGGTGCAGCCCGAGGCGGGCCGGTTCGCGACCGCCGTAGCGGAAGCACAGATACGGGATGTTCATCCACTCGCCCATGGCGTGGAAGAGCGAGACCTCGACGCCGCGGCCGCGCCCGGTGCGCTCGCGCGCGAACAGCGCTCTCAGGATCGCGGCGTAGGCCTCAATGCCGGCACCGATGTCGCAGACCGAGACGCCGACCCGTGTCGACTCCCCGCCGATCCCGGTCACATAGGCGAGCCCGCTCTCGGCCTGGACCAGGAGGTCGTAGGCCTTCATGTCGCGGAACGGGCCCGAGGAGCCGTAGCCCGAGATGTCGCAGGTGACGAGCCGGGGAAAGCGCTCGCGCAGGCTCTTCGAGCCGATGCCGAGGCGATCCGTGGCGCCGGGTGCGAGGTTCTGGACGAACACGTCCGCCCGGGCCAGGATCCGCAACAGCAGCGCCAGATCGTCCGGCGCCTTGAGGTCGAGGACGATCGATTCCTTGCCGCGGTTGAGCCAGACGAAGTTGGCGCTCTCGCCCCGGACATAGTCGTCGTACTGGCGTGCGAAATCGCCCTCCGGCCGCTCGACCTTGATCACCCGGGCGCCGGCGTCGGCGAGCAGGCGCGAAGCCAGTGGTGCTGCCACCGCCTGTTCCAGCGTCACGACCAGAATGCCCTCGAGATCGCCCATGCCTCGGATCCGCTTCCCCGACGCGCGGGTGGTAGCGCAGGCTGCGGCCTTCGCGCCAGCCCCGTCTCGCGGATTGCCCCGGGTGCCGGTTTCGCCCTATGTTGGATCATCCCCGGCGCGCTGGCGCCGGCAAGGGAGGAGCGGCGGCATGCAGATGCAGGAACGGCACTTCGCCATCCTCCGCCGGCACATGGTGGAGGTGATCGAGATCTACGCCGAGCTCTCCGCCGAGGAGCTCGGCAAGGCCCGCATCAATCCGCGCGTGCTCGAGGCCATGGCGCGGGTGCCGCGCCACGAGTTCGTCCCCGAGGTGCTGCGCCCCTTCGCCTACAACAATTCGCCGCTGCCGATCGGCTTCGACAAGACCATCTCCCAGCCCTTCATCGTCGCGGTGATGACCGACCTGCTGGACCCGATGCCGACCGACCGGGTGCTCGAGGTCGGCACCGGCCTCGGCTACCACGCGGCGGTCTTGGCGCAGCTCGTCGAGCGGGTGTGGAGCGTCGAGATCATCGAGGAACTGGCGGAGGAGGCGGGCACCCGGCTGTCGCTCCTCGGCTATCACAACATCGAGATCCGGGTCGGCGACGGGGCGCTGGGCTGGCCGGAGCACGCCCCCTTCGACCGCATTCTGGTCACCGCCGGGGCGCAGAAGGTCCCGGACGCGCTGTTCGAGCAGCTCGCTCCGGGCGGCCGCATGGTGCTGCCGACCGGCACGCCCGACGACCAGAAGCTCACGCTGGTCGAGAAGACGGCCGAGGGGCGCATGCGCACGCGTTCGGTGATGCCGGTCCGCTTCGGCGAGCTCGAGACGGTGCGCTAGCCGGCCCGACCGAAGGGCTCAACCCGAAGAAGACAGATCGATCAGGTCGCCGCGTTCGCCGCGCTGCAGACGGTCGAGGTGGAAGCGGACGAGCGGGTCGTCCGGAAGGCGCCGGGCGAGCGCCGCGAAGAGATCCCGTGCTTCCGGTGCCGCCGCCGCCATCACCGCATGCGCGCGGCGGTAGTCGTCGAGCCACTCGGGGATGTCGGAGAGCGGCTCGAAGACGGTGAGCAGCTGCTCGCGGCCGCGCAGCCGCAGCCGGCCGACCGGCCGGAAGACGAGATCCGGACAGGCCCGCACCACGCCCTCGGCGGTGAGGATCGCCGTGCCGAGCACCTTGTTCGCCGCCTCGAGCCGCGCCGTCCGGTTCACGACATCGCCGTGGACCGTGTAATCGAAGCGGCGCCGGCTGCCGAAATTGCCGACCAGCACCGGGCCGCGGTCGATGCCGATGCGCGTGCGGCCGAAGACCCGACCGCCCGCCTCGAACCGGCGCCGGCAGGCTTCGGCGAAGCGCCGCATGTCGAGCGCGCAGAGGACCGCCCGGCGGGCATCGTCGGACTGCGGTTCGGGAGCGCCGAAGAAGACGTGCAGGGCATCGCCGACGATCTTGTCGACCGTGCCCCCGTGCGCGAACACGATCTCGACGAGCCCGTCGAGATAGTCCGCGAGGAAGGCGGACACCACTTCCGGCGGGCAGCGTTCGGAGGTGGCGGTGAACCCCTCGAGGTCGGTGAACAGGATCGTGAGCTCGCGCCGCTCCGCGCCCCGCTCCAGCAGCTCCGGGTGGGCCGCGAGGCGGCGCACCACGGCCGGCGCCAGATAGTGCTCGAAGGCACGTTCCACCTGTCGCCGCTTCGCCCATTCCTGGCGGCGCCAGACCGCCACCGCGAGCCCGAGCGCGGCGAAAAACGCGATCGCCGGAGGGGTGACGGGGACAAGGCCGATGCCGGCCGCGAAGGCACCGAAACCGGCGAGCAGCCAGAGGGGCGGGACGGCGACGGCGACGGTCGCGAGCGCCGCCGGACCGGAGAGCCGCGACGCGGCGGCGAGGCCGAGGGCGGCCGCGGCGAGAAGCGTCGCGAAGCGGACCGACGGCGGCGGTACGCCGACCCGTTCGCCGTCGAGGAGCTGGGCGAGCGCCCGGGCGTGGATTTCGACCCCGGAGAGGGTCGGCGCGCCCGGCAGACGCGAGAGCGGCGTGGTCCAGCGGTCGCTGTCGTCGGGGACCGCACCGACGAGCACGATCCGTCCGGCGAGCCACTCCGGCGGCAGCAGCGCGACGGCCCGTGCGGGAAAGGCGCGGAACGGCGCCGTCTCCGCGTCCGGCCCCCGGTGCCACACGAGCCGCAGGCTCGCGCCTTCCGGGAGGTGCGCTCCCGCGGCCGCGGCGAGGGCGGCAGCGAACCCGGGTCGACCGGCCGGGTCGCGGAGACGCACGTGCCGGACGATGCCGTCGACCGGATCCGCGATCAGCGAGGCGTCGCCGCCCCGGATGCCGTCGGGCACGAGGGCGGGAACGTCCCCCTCGCCGGCGGCGATGCCGCCCGGCGGCGCGGCCACGACCACCGGGACGGAAACCGCGCTCATCGCCTCGCGCAGCGCGGCGTCGGCGGCCGGTGCGGTGGGGCGGTCGAGCAGGATGTCGAGGCCGATCGCGAGCGGCTTTCGGGCTGCAAGCTCGCGCAGGAGCCGGGCGAGCAGCCCGCGGTCGACGGGACTGCGGCAGGGGAGGGCCGCGAGCGTCTCCTCGTCGAGGAGCACGACCGCGATTTTCGGATGTTGCGGTCGCGACGGGCTCAGATAGGCTTGACGGAGATCGTCGAGGACGTTCTCGAACGCCCGCACCGGTGTGGTGCGTTCGAGGAGCGCCGCGAGGAGCGGCGCCGCGAGCAGCGCGAGGGCCGTGCCGATGCGGCGCGAGAGAGCTGGAGGAACGGTCGGAATGCCGACAGTCGCCGCCCGTGGGGCCGCGGAGGCGGGCCGGCCGCAGCGGGCCCGTGCCGCGGGGCTGTTCCTCCTCGTTCTTTCCCTGCTTTCTGTTCCCGCGCAAGCGGCGGCCGCCGCCTGGCTCGTCATCGCCAGCACCTCGCCCGGGGTTCCCGTCGGCACGCTCGTCGCCGATCCGTCCACTTTGGCCTTGGAGGAGGGCGCTTCGGTGACCCTGCTCGCCGAGGACGGCCGGCTTCTGACCCGGCTCGCGCAGGCGTCCAGGGTCGAGAGCTCGCTCCGGGTTCCGGCGGTGGCGACGGGTGTCGCCGCCGCCATTGGCGCACTTCTCGCGGCCGGCGAGGGCGGGGCACGCATCGGCGCCGTGCGCGGTGCCGGACTGTCGGGCGGTCCCGCCGGGGGTGTCTGCGCATCGTCCACGACCGGCCTCGACCGGCTCGCCCGCGCCGGCTGTCGCGAGGAGGTGGCGCAGCGGCTCGCCGGGATGCTCGCCGACGAGCTGCCCCTGGTGCTCCGCATCTACGCCGCCGATCGGGAGGGCTTCCGTTACCGCTACGGCGAGGCCATAGACCTCCACGCCGTCGCCACCTTCGAGGCCGATCTGCGCTGCTGGATGGAGCAGGCAGGGGTGGTCGAGCCGCTGCTGCCGCGGGCCGGCCTTCCGGCGCCGCGCCTGCGCCCGAGCCGGCCGCACCGGCTCTTCGGCGGCGAGGGCCCGAGGCCCGTCGCCACACCGCCACCGGGGCGCAGCCGGATCCGCTGCTTCGCCGTCCACCCGGCCGACCGGCCGCGGGTCGAGGAGATCCTCGCCGCGCATGACGATCCCGGCGCCGGGCTCGCGGCCCTGAGCCGTGCCGTGCCCGGGCGCGGCCTGCGCGCCGCTGCGGACGAGATCGCACTCGAGGTCGCCGGCCCGGCCGGGGCGGGCGACAATGTCCGGAAAACGCGGGAGACGGACGAATGACCGTACACCATCTTCGCATCACCGTCGGCGGGGTGACCCTCGAGGTCGAACCCTTCGACACGCCGACGGCGCGCGCGCTGTTCGAGGCGGCGCCCTTCGAATCGGTGGCGAGCACCTGGGGCGACGAGGTCTATTTCACGACCCCGGTCTCGGTGCCGCGCGAGCCCGACGCGCGCGACGTGGTCACCCCGGGCGAGCTCGCCTTCTGGCCGGAGGGCGACGCGATCGCCATCGGCTTCGGGCCGACCCCGATCTCGCGCGCGGGCGAATGCCGGCTCGCGAGCCCCTGCAACATCTGGGGGCGGGCGCTCTCCGACGTGCGCGCGCTCTCGGCCGTCGGCCCCGGGGCCCCGGTCCGGGTGGAGCGGGCATGAGCACCGATCCCTCGACGCTCCGTCCGGCGACGCTGCTCGCGCGCGCCGGCGGCGCCGCCGACCCTGCGACCGGTGCGGTCGTGCCGGCGCTGGTCGCAAGTTCCACCTTCGACCGGCGTGCGCGCAGCGGCTTCGAATATCTGCGCGACGACAATCCGACCGGCCGCCACGTCGAGCGCTTGGTCGCCGCGCTCGAGGGCGGCGCCGACGCCCTCCTGTTCGCTTCGGGCATGGCGGCCGCGACCTCGGTCTTCGACACCCTCGCGCCGGGGGCGGAAGTGCTCGCGCCCGTGGTGATGTACTGGAACCTGCGGCGCTGGCTGCAGGACCGGGACGCCGAGGGTCGCCTCCGGGTGCGGTTCGTGGAGATGTCGGACACGGCTGCGGTCGCCGCGGCGATCGCGGCACGCCCGCCGGCTCTGGTGTGGATCGAGACGCCTGCGAACCCGCTCTGGACGGTGACCGACATCGCCGCGGTCGCGAAGCTCGCGCACGACGCCGGGGCGCTCGTTGCTGTCGATTCGACCGCCGCCACGCCGCTCGCCACCCGCCCGCTCGCGCTCGGCGCCGATCTCGTGATCCATTCCGCGAGCAAATATCTGAACGGCCACAGCGACCTCGTCGCGGGCGTGGTGGTGGCGGCACGCGACGACGACCTCTTCGCCCGCATCCGCGGCAACCGCCACGATCGGGGCGCCGTCCCCGGCCCGTTCGAGGCGTGGCTGCTGCTGCGCGGGCTGCGCACCCTCGAACTCCGGTTCGAACGCGCCTGTGCGAGTGCGCTCGCGATCGCCCGGCACTTCGCCGGCGACCCGCGCGTGCACGCCGTGCTGTACCCCGGCCTTCCCGACCATCCGGGCCACGAGGTCGCCGCAAGGCAGATGGGCGGACGGTTCGGCGGCATGCTGTCGATCCGGGTGCGGGGCGGAGGTGCCGCCGCGGCCGCGGTCGCGGCCTCGACACGGATCTGGGTGCAGGCGACCTCGCTCGGCGGGGTCGAGAGCCTGATCGAGCACCGGGCGCCGGTCGAGGGCCCGGAGAGTCCGGTGCCGCCCGACCTCCTGCGGCTTTCGGTCGGCATCGAGGATCCGGCCGATCTGATCGCCGATCTCGACGCGGCCCTCGCCGCAGCCGGAGCTGCGCGGGGATGACCGACGACGTGCTCGACGTCGCGCCGGAGGTGGCGGACGCGCTCGCATCCGGCCGGCCGGTCGTGGCGCTCGAGACCACGATCACCACCCACGGGCTGCCGCGCCCGGCCAACCTCGAGGTCGCGCTCGGCATGGAACGGGCCGTGCGGGACGCCGGCGCGGTGCCGGCGACGATCGGCGTGCTCGGCGGCCGCGTGCGGGTGGGGCTCGCGGAGGAGGACCTGCACCTCTTCGCCGGAGCGGCGCAGGCCCGCAAATGCACGACGCGCGATCTCGCGCGCGCGGTGGCCGACGGGGTCCTCGGCGGCACCACGGTCGCCGCGACCATCTGGATCGCGCGGCGCTGCGGCATCCGCTTCGCGGCCACGGGCGGCATCGGCGGCGTCCACCACGGCGGCGAGTCGAGCCTCGACGTCTCGGCCGATCTCTTCGAGCTCGCGCGCTCGCCCGTCACCCTCGTCTGTTCCGGGCCGAAGGCGATCCTCGACCTTCCCCGTACCCTCGAAGTCCTCGAGACCCTGGGCGTGACACTGGTCGGTTTCGGCACGGCGGAGCTGCCCGGCTTCTATCTCGCGCACACCGGACTGGAGATCCCGTCGGTGGCGGACGAGGCGGCGTTCGTCCGTCTCTGGCGGGCGCACGCGGCACTCGGTGAGCCCGGCAGCATCCTCGTCGCCAATCCGCCACCCTCCGGAGAAGCGCTCGCCCCCGGCGAATTCGCGGCGCTCCTGGACTCGGCCCGGGCGGCGGCGCGCGAGGCCGGCGTGCGCGGTGCGGCGGAGACTCCGTTCCTGCTCGCGCGCCTCGCCGAAGCCTCGGGGGGCCGCACGGTGCGGCTCAACGCCGCGCTCGCGATCGCCAACGCAGGCCTCGCGGCGCGGCTGGCGGTGGCCGTTGCAAGGGACCCGGGTCCTGCAACCTTCCGGTAATTTGTCTTGCGTGCGTTCGCCTTGGACGTAAAAAGGTGTTCCGTAGACGGAACATCCAGCGGGGCGCCGTGCCGTGTCCACCCCTGCGTCGAAGAATCTCCTGATCGTCGGCGATCCGGCCCTCAGCCGCAATCTCATGCAGCTCGTGCTGAACCGCCTGCACTATCGGGTCGACTGCACGCTCGACGTCGAGGACACCCTGGCGCGGGTCGCCGCGACCCGCTACGACCTGATCTTCGTCGCGCTCTCGCTGCCGGGCGGCAGCGGTCTCGATCTGGCGCGCCGCCTGCGGCGCGAGCAGCGGTCGCTCCGCCAGGTGCCGATCGTGGTCTTCGGCGACGCCTGGGACGAGGCCGCGGTGCGGCGGGCCTGCGCCGAGGCCGGGCTGCAGGGCTATCTCGCCAAGCCGCTCTCGATCGGCCGGTGGCTCGGGGTCGTCCGCGAGCTCACGCTCAACCCGAGGGTCGGCGCGCCGGCCCCCGAGGCGCGCAGGCCCGCCGAGCCGGTGGTCGATCTCGAGCGCCTCAAAGGCGCGACCGGCGATGACATGCAGCTCGCCCTCGAGATCGGCACGCTCTATGTCGGCACGGCGCGGCAGTATCTCCGCGAGATGGAGGAGGGGCTGGCGGCGGGGACCGACATCGGCAGGGTGGCGCACGCGCTCAAGGGCGCGAGCCGCAACATCGGCGCGGCCACGGTCGGGGACCTCGCCGAACGGATCGAGAAGCAGGGGGGCGACGCGGCCGATCTCGCGCGCCTGCGCGAGGAGGTGGAGCGGGTCGCCGGCTTCTTCGACAGCCTCGCCGGCGAGCGCGAGCGCGCCTGAGCGGGCGTCTGGCGGTGCACGCCCGGCCGGGTCCGTCGTTGGAAGCGCGCAACAGTCGCCGCGACCTGCCCGGCGGGGTGCGAGAAACGGCTTGATTCGCCCGGGCCTTTCGCCTGATATCCGCGGCGGAGCGCGAGCTCGACGTCTCGTGGTCGCCGTGGCGATGGTCTCGCCGATCGCCTCGAGCCGCAAATTGGGCATGCGAAGGGATATTGCGATGCGCAAGGGCGCCAGAGTGCTGGCAGCGGGTGCGTTGTGCGGGGTTCTCGCGGGCTGCGCCGGGCTCCAGACGATCAACCCGGACGCCATGGACGACCTCGACATCTACATGCACGACCTCGACGCCGTGCGCGGGATGCAGCCGAACGGGCCCGCCTTCGTGCAGGGCCTCAGGGCCGGCTACCTGCCGCTCGCGGACGAGGAATGGGCCGAGCTCGACTACCGCGACTCGATCCATTTCGCGCGCAAGGCGGTGGCGTCGGCCAAGGGCATCTTCGTGCAGCCGGACGAGCTCGCCCTGCGCCAGATCCCCGAGGATCGCGTCGAGGAGTTGCAGGCCGCCCGCGCGCGGCTGATGGCGGCCTTCGACCAGGACGCCCGGCGGATCGCACCGCTCGCTTCGGCGCGCGCCCAGGCCGCCTTCGACTGCTGGCTCGAGGAAGAGGAAGAGAAGGACACCGAGCACGCGGCTGCCTGCAAGGCACAGTTCGAATCGGCCATGCAGGAGGTCGAGGAGAAGCTCGCGGCGGGCATCCAGAACGTCTACATCGTCTTCTTCGCCTGGGACCGGGCGGACATCAGCCCCGTGGCAGCCGAGATCCTCGACCAGGTGGCCGGCGAATACGCGAAGGGCAGGGCGGCCCGGCTGATCCTCGCCGGCCATGCCGACCGCTCCGGACCGGAGTCCTACAACGAAGGCCTCTCCGAGCGCCGGGCGCGCGCCGTCGCCGCCTATCTCGCCGGCAAGGGCGTGCCGATGGACGCCATGCACCTCGAATGGTACGGCGAGCGCCGGCCGCGGGTGCCGACGCCGGACGGCGTGCGCGAGCCGCAGAACCGCCGCGTCGAGATCACGCTGCAGTAGGTTCCTCCTCCTGCGGTCTCCTCCCGGCCGACGGGGCCCTCCGGGGCCCCGTCGCGTTTCGGGGCGGCGCGCCCGCCGACGGCGTCTCGGGGATCCCGCCGACAGGAGGGGGTTGGATGGTGCGCCGGCTCGCGAGCCCCGTCCGGCCATACGGCCACCGACGGCTCGCCCGTCCTGTCCGTGACGACGCCTATCCGGGCGGGCCCCGCATCGTCGCCGCGGTCCGTCGCGTCCCCCGGCGGGGCGCGGTATCCGACCCGCTCGACCCGTTGCGGACGGAGCCGGCGGCCGAGGCTCCCCGATCTCTTCACCGGCATCCGGTCGCGCACGGCGGCCACCCGCGCGTGCGGCGCGGATCCCTCGCCGCTCGCGGTATGCGCGCGGGAAGGGCGGATCGTCGCGGACCGGATGTCATCCCGCCCGCGAGGGCGCTCGGCCGCGTACTGCAGCGTTCTCCGCCGTCGGTCTGGTGTGGTGTTCGGGTGGTTTGGTTGCGGGGGTGGGATTTGAACCCACGACCTTCAGGTTATGAGCCTGACGAGCTACCGGACTGCTCCACCCCGCGTTAACGACCCCACGAAGTCTCCGACTTCGCGGGTACCCCGGGTGACCACCCCGTGCCGGCTGCGCCGGCCCGGGGACCCCGGCTTGCCACCCCGCGAAGTCTGCGGCTTCGCGGGGACCCCGGATGATCGCCCCACGTCGCCTGTCGGCGCCGTGGGGGCCCCGGGTGATCGCCCCGTGCCGCCTGCGGTTCCGCGGATGCCCGGGACGGGTGTCCGCGGCCGTGCGGTGTGGGGTTCGGACATGGTGAAGAGGACGGGGTGTTGGGGGCGGGTCGCTTCGAGGACCCGGCGACGGCCTGCTCTCCCGCGTCTTGTGACGCAGTACCATCGGCGCTGGGGGCTTTCACGACCGAGTTCGGAATGGGATCGGGTGGGGCACCCCCGCTTCGGTCACCGGGTCTTCGAAGCGGCCCGCCCTGTGGGCGGGAGGGAAGCGGCCCGCCCTTGGGGTGGGTGGGTTTTGTGCCGGGCTGACGGTGCGGGGCGAGTTCGATCGCGCGATTAGGACCGGTTGGCTGCACGTGTTGCCACGCTTCCACCTCCGGCCTATCGACGTGGTGGTCTTCCACGGCGCTCGGCGAGACCTGGTTTCGAGGTGGGTTTCCCGCTTAGATGCCTTCAGCGGTTATCCCGTCCGGACTTGGCTACCCGGCTGCGCGGCTGGCGCCACGACCGGTCCACCGGAGGTCCGTCCACCCCGGTCCTCTCGTACTGAGGGCGGATCCTCTCGGGTCTCGAACACCCGCGGCAGATAGGGACCGAACTGTCTCACGACGTTCTGAACCCAGCTCACGTACCACTTTGATCGGCGAACAGCCGAACCCTTGGGACCGGCTTCAGCCCCAGGATGTGATGAGCCGACATCGAGGTGCCAAACCACGCCGTCGATGGGGACTCTTGGGCGTGATCAGCCTGTTATCCCCGGCGTACCTTTTATCCGTTGAGCGATGGCCCTTCCACGCGGGACCACCGGATCACTAGGGCCGACTTTCGTCTCTGCTCGAGCCGTCGCTCTCGCAGTCAGGCGGGCTTGTGCCCTTGCACGCGACGGCCGGTTTCCGACCGGCCTGAGCCCACCTTCGCGCGCCTCCGTTACTCTTTGGGAGGCGACCGCCCCAGTCAAACTGCCCGCCATGCAGGGTCCCGGATCCGGATCACGGACCGCGGTTAGACGCCGGATGGTGCAAGGGTGGTATTTCAAGGACGCCTCCACCGGAGCTGGCGCCCCGGCTTCGCAGGCTCCCACCTATCCTACACATGCGCCATCCGGCGCCACTGCAAAGCTGCAGTCAAGGTGCACGGGGTCTTTCCGTCTGACCGCGGGGACTCCGCATCTTCACGGAGAATTCAGTTTCGCTGAGTCGGCGCTGGAGACAGTGGGGCAGTCGTTACGCCATTCGTGCAGGTCGGAACTTACCCGACAAGGAATTTCGCTACCTTAGGACCGTTATAGTTACGGCCGCCGTTTACCGGGGCTTCGGTTCGGAGCTTGCACCCCTCCCCTTGACCTTCCGGCACCGGGCAGGCGTCGGACCCTATACGTCCTCTTTCGAGTTCGCAGAGCCCTGTGTTTTTGTTAAACAGTCGCCACCCCCTGGTCTGTGCCACCCCCGCACGGTTGCCCGCACGGAGGTCCCCCTTCTCCCGAAGTTACGGGGGCAATTTGCCGAGTTCCTTCAGCGCCGTTCTCTCAAGCACCTGGGTATGCTCGACCAGTCCACCTGTGTCGGTTTCGGGTACGGTCCTGATGTGGGGGCTGTTTCCCGGGCGCCTCCGGCTGCCGACCCAATCCGGTAAGGATCGACAACGGTTCGGCGCCGTCACCACCCACGGGCCCAGGAATGTTGACCTGGTTCCCATCGGCTACGGCTTTCGCCCTCGCCTTAGGGGCCGGCTCACCCTGCGCGGATTGGCCTTGCGCAGGAACCCTTGGACTTTCGGCGACAGGGGTTTTCACCCTGTTGATCGCTACTCGTGTCGGCATTCGCACTTCCGATACCTCCACCGGACCTCGCGATCCGGCTTCACAGGCCTACGGAACGCTCCGCTACCGCTCCAGGAGTCAGCGACCAGCAGACAGATCCCGACCGCCACCACGCGTGTGACGGATCAGTCCCTGCAGCATGCGCGCCACCTCCCTGTAGCCCTCCCGCCAACGCCGCCAGTCGGCGTCGGCGATGTAGCCCAGGTCGCGGGCGTAGCGCAGCCACACCCGCATCTCGTCCGCCGATCCCGTCGC
>FWWM01005878.1_pt1 | contig 23490 bp, 18 predicted proteins | sample 2228351 | NCBI WGS metagenome assembly FWWM01 (sample SAMEA103939774, study PRJEB20133) | metagenome
CCCCATTAGGAGGACTTTTTCAATAAGTTATTTCTTGAATTCCGTTTTTGGACAAATCTGATTTAGGTTATTCCCAAAGTTGCTGATTTTTACTGTTGTACATTGGGAAAAAATTCAACGTGCAGCATGCATGGTGAGTAAAGACACGTAACGGAGCGAAACAGCTATGAAATCACAGACGATAACGGTGATTGGAGCAAACGGCTTTATCGGAAGCAGACTGGTTGCTGAAGCGTTAAGTCACCAAGTGCGGGTTATCGCACTGGCGCGCAGGCGTAAAAGACATTCGGCGGAAAAAAGAGTGCTGAATGAATTAGAGGACAATCTCACTCCAGAACAAATTAAAGCGTTCAAAAAAAATCTTATTATCGTTGACTATGATTTAAAAGAACCCCAGATAGGCCTTACACAACAGGCGCTGAAGATGATTCGCGATGAGTGCCAGCACGTTTTTAACTGTGCAGGAGATACCACGTTTTTCCCGCGAGACACCGCGCAGCTTTTTTTTACTAACGTTGAAGGCCCGGCCCGCTTGATTGAACATCTCTGCAATAATGGCGCGGTATTTCACCATGTAAGCACTGCTTATGTGGCCGGAAATCGCTCTGGGGTGATATATGAGTCGGAGCTTGATGTTGGTCAGCCTTTTAATAATCCTTATGAAGAGAGTAAGCATTTGGGGGAAAAGAGAGTACATGAAGTATGTGCACAACAGAAGGCTAAATATAATATCTACCGGCCGAGCATTGTGATCAGAAATCATCTCATTCCCGGCAAAACTCCCCATTTGAATCATTTCTATCTGTTTTTTAATGTGTTAAACAGTTTATATCGTGACATAGAGAAAAGCGCACCGATATTGGAAGATGGGTATTTTTATATTCCGGTACGATTCTTAGCTGCAAAAGACGCCCGATTGAATATTGTGGACCTCGATTTTGTAACCCAAGCGCTTTTTCAGATCGGCATGAATAGTTCTGCCAGTGGCGAAACTTTTCATTTGGTCAATCCCCAACCGCTGAGCAATCAGGAGTTTCTTGATGATATTATTGAACAGATTTATAAAGTTAAGGGGCTGCAAATTGTCGAAAGCAAGGATGAATTCATCAATCTTAACGTTCATGAAAAAATGATTCAGGATTGGCTGGCCAATTATCTTGTGTATTTTTCTCTGAAGCTGAATTTTGATATGACCAATACTAATAGGGCTTTGCAGGGAAGCGGTATCAGCCACCCAACGTTTGATAGGGCCTATGTCGCGCGCGCCATTGGTCGTGACGCATAGCTTAAAAGCAAAAGGCATTGGGTATCGTCTCCAATGCCTTTTTCTATATCCCCTTATGCCGTGAAAATATAGCTCATTTAACTAATAATTGTATGGTCTTTTTCCCCTATTAGTAAGAGCATATATTTTAAGACACGAACATACGAGACACAAATACTGTATCGGCAAAATACTGCATCATAATGAAATAAAAAAACGGGCAAAGGGTTATAACAGTCCTTTGCCCGTAGTATTGTGCGCAAACATTATTGATCTCAGGAGGTTTGTTAAAAGAGACTCCCCTTCGTGCTGCGCGACAACAAAGATTCCCTAACACATTCACAAGCCTATCCTCATACATGCCATGAGACCGGCAGGGTTATTCATTATGACACTTTTAACCAGCCCTGTTGCTTCTATTGTTGCCGCTGTCTGGCTCCCTGTTTTTTCCCCGTTCTATGTCACTTCCTTGCTTTTGGTGTTATTTTCCAAAACTGCCCATAGAAAGGAACTGTGTTTTTTTCAACCACACATCTTTTTCAACGCTTAAAAACATTACTATTTTTCGTGAGGTTACAGTAGGAATGCAGCATGCCTGCAGCTATTTTCTTTTCCCGGTTTAATTGTATTATCATTATTGACCCAAAAGAGATAAGATGATAAAAATTTTTATAAGTTAAGGGTTACTTAATTATTCGGAAGTGGACAGGGCGCTGGTGGCCCTCCTGGACTTCAAATCCAGTGGGAGGCGTGAGCAACGTCTCCGGTGGGTTCGATTCCCATGCACTTCCGCCATGTTTTAAAATAGTGATTCGTGGCTCGTGTCTCGGGATTCGTGAACATACCTATACAATGCGGGACTTGGATGGCGGAATTATTTCAGAATCAGGGCACGGTATAAATTATAAATTAGATGGTTTACAAATGACAAAAGGACGGATATTCAGCGGCATTCAGCCAACCGGTATCATTCACCTCGGCAACTATGTGGGCGCCATTCAGCAATGGGTTACGCTCATGCCTGAATACGACTGTATCTATTGTATCGTGGACTATCATGCGATTACCATTGAATATGATGTGCAGGCGTTGAGAGATAATATTATGGAGGCTGCCGTAACGCTTCTCGCCTGTGGTCTGGACCCTGAGCACTGCACCCTGTTTGTGCAATCGCGTGTGCCCGAACATACCGAACTAGCGTGGATTTTTAACTGTATCACCCCGGTGGGGGATCTTGAACGGATGACCCAGTTCAAGGAAAAATCTGCACAGCATCGCGAGCAAATAAACATTGGGTTGCTGGATTACCCTGTTTTGCAGGCTGCGGATATTCTTATTTATAAGGCCGGATTTGTGCCGGTCGGCGAAGACCAGGTGCAGCATATAGAATTAACGCGCCGAACTGCGCGACGGTTTAATAATCGGTTTGGAGAAACCTTTCCCGAACCACAGGAGATACTAACGCCCACTTCCCGTATCATGGGAACAGATGGCAAAACCAAAATGTCCAAATCAATGAATAATTATATTGGTATCCTTGAACCCCCCGAAGTTATCTGGGAAAAGCTGAGAACTTCAGTCACGGATGAGAATCGGAAGCGTCGCAACGATCCGGGTAATCCTGATATATGCAACCTCTTTACTATCCATAAAGTGTTTTCAACGCAGGAAGATATTGGACGGATTGATCGCGAATGTCGCACCGCGGCGATTGGCTGCATTGAATGCAAGAAAATTCTCTTCAATAATATGATGGCCCACCTTGAGTCTATTCAGCACCGGGCGCGACTGCTCCGGGAAAAACCTGAACAGGTTGTTGCGGCCCTTGATGAAGGAGCCCGGCGGTGCCGAGAAATGGCAACCCGGGTGATGGATGAAGTAAGGACGAAAGTGGGTCTGCTGCCATCTAAAAAGAGCAGCGCCAGAGCCATAGCTCATTAACATATGCAGGATTTTATTTCGGTGCAACCCGTGCCACGCAAGATTGCAGCGACAATGTTATACCGTACCTGCTCGAACACAATCTCCTGTCTCCCAACAAAGCATTAACACCCCCGCGCGTCTGAGCCCCCCACATTTTACATACTTTTTACATTTACGAAATATAAACGATACAGAGCCGTGCTACATTAACCAACAAAAAACAGAGGAAATTTTTATTGTCGTAGCTGGCACGCAGAAGTTCGGGAAGTTTTACCTTTCCAAACGTTGCTGTCAGCATAAAAACTTATTTTATGGAAGGAGAGCTCTATATGACAAAGGACAAAGAATACGTATTAAAAATTGTCAGAGACCAAAATGTCCGGTTTATCCGCCTCTGGTTTACTGATGTCCTCGGATTTCTGAAAAGTTTTGCCATAACCCCGGATGAGCTTGAAGGGGCGCTTGAGGAAGGCATGGGCTTCGACGGCTCCTCAATTGAGGGATTTGCTCGGATTGAGGAAAGTGACATGGTTGCTTTGCCCGACCCGAACACGTTCTGTCTGCTGCCGTGGCGCGGCACTGAAACACCAGTGGCGCGCATGTTCTGCGACGTTATGCAGCCTGACGGCACCCCATATGACGGCGACCCCCGTTATGTGTTAAAACGCATGATGAAAAAGGCCACAGAGAAAGGCTACACGTTTTATACCGGTCCAGAGCTTGAGTTTTTCTTCTTTAAGAATCAGGATGCGCCGCCCATTACGCTTGACCGTGGCGGCTATTTTGACCTGACCCCCCTGGATGTTGCCAGCGACTTGCGACGCGAGATAGTACTCACCTTGGAGGAAATGGGCATTGTGGTGGAATACAGCCATCACGAAGTAGCACCCAGCCAGCACGAAATTGATTTGCGCTATACAGACGCGCTAACTATGGCTGACAATGCCATGACCTATCGTCTGGTGGTCAAAGAGATTGCCATGCGCCAAGGCGTTTATGCCACATTTATGCCAAAGCCCTTGTTCGGCCAGAACGGCAGCGGTATGCACACCCATCAATCGCTGTTTAAAGGAGACAAAAACGCGTTCTTTGACGCGAACGATGAATACCACCTTTCGGCCGATGGGAAAGCCTATATCGCCGGCATTCTCACTCATGCACGCGAGATCTGTGCGGTGCTCAGTCAGTGGATCAATTCCTATAAGCGACTGGTGCCAGGATATGAAGCGCCGGTATATATTTCCTGGGCACGGCGCAACCGTTCTGCACTGGTTCGCGTCCCCATGTATAAACCGGGAAAGGAAAAAGCAACCCGCATTGAACTACGCTGTCCAGATCCGGCGTGCAATCCCTACCTCGCGTTTGCAGTAATGCTCGCTGCAGGGCTTAAGGGTATTGAAAAGAAATATCAGCTTCCCGAGCCGGTAGAGGAAGATATATTTGAAATAAGCGATGACGAATTCGAACGTCGTGGGATTTTATCTCTTCTCGGCAGTCTGAATGAAGCAGTGCAGGAAACGGAAAAGAGTGCTCTGGTCAGAGAGGCATTGGGAGACCACATTTTTAACAAGTTCATTGAAAACAAAAAGATTGAGTGGGACCATTACCGCGTGCACGTCTCGCAGTTTGAGCTAGAACGCTATTTACCCGTTCTTTAGCAGGTGCGCCAAAGAGTTCATCTCCTGGTTGAGATGTTTTTGATTCTTGAGCACGAACCGTCAGAAGGGCCAGGGATATTTTTGTCAATTCTGGCGGAGGGCGGTGTATCGTATAGCCGTGTTAAACTTTTTGACGGACAGGCGATACCCGAGTGGGGAGGTCTATCCGGCGTATTGATCATGGGGGGGCCGATGAATGTTTATGAGGAATCGGCCTACCCATTTCTTACTACAGAAGACCGTTTTATTAAATACTGCCTGCACAACAGTATTCCGGTGCTGGGTATATGCCTTGGCGCCCAGCTCATTGCAAAAGCAGCCGGTGCGAAAATAAGCAAAGCCCCCCATAAAGAAATTGGATGGTATGAAGTGCGGCTGCGGGGTGAAGGTCGCCGTGACCCGTTGCTGGCAAAATGCCCGGCAACATTTTCTGTATTTCAATTTCATGAAGACACTTTTGAAATTCCTGCTGGGGCCGTACATATTATCGAATCAGCACCATGTCGTCATCAGGGATTTAGGATTGACCCCACTGTCTATGGTTTTCAATTTCATGTTGAAGCCACTGCTGCAATGATAGCGGAGTGGATTGCAGACCAGGTAGTAGACAAGTTAGAAATAATGCAGCAGACAGCGTGGCATCTGGATTCCTGTCAAATGATAGGGAAAAATTTTTTTAAAAACTTTTTAGCCCGGAGCAGGTAATGGCCGGTAATAATCAAAGGCATAGTCCCGGACCCAGAAGCATTTCGGATCGTGAAGGCTCTGCAGGATTCCTGATCGAGGCAGCATTGGCAGGGTGTCGAAAGCGTGATGCCAGGGGACGCGCTCGGTATTGGTTGTGGTAGAGAAAAAAACCAAATGTTTTCCATCTCCATGCAGGAAATAATCCGGGAAGTCCTAAAGGGTTTGTATTTGTAATTTTCCCAACTTTTTGATATTTATTTATATTTTTTTCAATATGTGGCAAGGTGCAAAAAAGTATTTTATACATAAAGGAGATTGATGGAACACGACTTTACTCCCAGCATACTCATATTCTGTTGTCAGAATGCAGTCGTTTCTCCCAAAATATTGATTGAGGAATGTGAGCACCCTGAGGCCATAACGGTTGTCGAACTTCCTTGTTCTGGCAAAATGGAGGCCATTTATGCACTGCAAGCGTTTGAAAAAGGCATCGACGGCGTCTGCGTAACCGGGTGCAGGGAAGGAGAATGTCACTACCTGGAAGGGAACCTGCGGGCAGCAAAACGAGTCCATCAAATAGCAGTGGAGCTGGATGAGTTACATCTGGGCGCTGACCGTGTGCAAATGCTGAATGTCGATTCTGCGGATATTGCGGCCTTTCAGCAGTCCGTTGCCGCATTTATTAAACGGCTCAAAGCCCTCGGACCAAATCCCTTGAAAAAGGGAAACTGAGTAATCACTGCAACACTGCTTGTTCGTGTAGCGCCGGCATGCACTGGTGCTGTAAATTTTTTCTATTGATAATGCAAGCAGAAAGGCACTTCACGATGCCCAAAAAATATCATATTGATTTTAAGCCGACGGCGCCCCGCTATACACCGCTGGGCAAATCAGGAATTATTGATTTTCGGGAGGGGTGCACGCGCTGCCGTCCGTGTGCAAAAAAGGCGTGCGTGTACAATGTGTATGACAAGCGCAATTTTGACAACGTATTGATGCTGGACTCCATAGATTATCTCTGCAAAAACTGTTTTCGGTGTGTTCAGCAGTGCAAAAAAGGCTTGTTAACCAAGTCCATCAATCCTGAATACGAAAAAATGGGCGATACCTATTGGACGCCAGAAATTATCGCTACGAACTGGGCGCAGGCGGAAACGGGAAAGATCCCTGTTTCTGGTGCAGGTTATGGCGGGCCATTTGCTGGTCCCGGCTTTGACGGCATGTGGACGGATATGTCAGAAATTGTGCGTCCCACCAGAGACGGGATTCACGGCAGGGAATATATCAACACTTCGGTTGATATTGGGAAAAAACTGTCTCAGCTCAATTTTACAAAAGACGGAGCCCTTGCATCGCAGCTTCCTCCGCTGATGGAATTGCCCATACCGTTGATTATGAGTGTTCCGCCGTTCGGTCACATAAATAAAAACGTGCGGTCTGCTCTGGCGCTGGCGGCAACAAACGTGGGAACTGCACTGCTGATACCGGCACACGATTATGATGACCAGTTAATACCCTATAAACAGTTTCTCGTACCGCAGTTTTCAGTGGAACAGTATACGGCGCTGAAAGACAAGATTGCCGGACATCGGGCAATAGAAATTGAGTATACAAGTGGCTGCAGCGACTTGCTTCAAGAAATAAAACAGAATTTCCCTGACCTTATTATTTTTATCAAAGTGCCGCTTGACGGCGGAGAACTTGACCGGATTGAAGAGCTTATATCGCGGGGCGCCGAGGTAATCCATCTGTATGCCGATGACCGCGGAAATGAAATTGGCAAAACAAATCCGCGGTTTATCAAAGATATGATTCGGCGCGTGCACCTCCGACTGGTGGAACTATGCGTGCGCGATGACATCACGCTTATTGCCAGCGGCGGCATCGCCATGGCCGAGCATGTAGCCAAAAGTATTATCTGCGGAGCCGATGCGGTGGTGATGGATATTGCGCTGCTCATCGCCCTGGAGTGCCGGCTCTGTAAACGATGTGTAAAAAACCGGCCTTGTCCGGTCACGATTGACCGTATTGATCCTGGGTGGGGCGCGCAGCGTATTATGAATCTGCTCTCCGCCTGGCGCAACCAGCTTCTGGAAGTGTTAGGCGCCATGGGCATCAGAGAAGTCCGGCGGCTTCGGGGTGAAGTGGGGCGTTCGATGTTTTTTGAGGAACTGGAAGCAGATGTTTTCGGCAGGCTTTTTGGAAAGAAATTACCATGACAGCACAGCGTAAGATGGCAGAACCGGCAGACAAACTCCAAATGTTTCCGACCATTAAACGCGCACCGTCGCGATTCAGAAACCCTCTTGGAAAATATAAAATCAGGAGGGGGACACAGTGTATTGCTTGTGGCAAATGTGCCGCACTGTGTCCCGAGGGCGTCCATATAAAAACGGGAGACTCAATGGGCAAGCCGCGCGATGTTTACTGTCTGGGGTTCTCCTGCAAAAACAATCCATTTTATTGTATAGATAACTGCCCGGTACACGCCTTAAGATTGGTTGAGAATCCGTTATGCCAGACGTTAGGTGATTTACGCTGGACCAGTGATCTACTCATCAGTACCTGGTACATGGCAGAAACCGGCGAGGTTCCTCGGGCGGATATTGAATACTGCGTAGGTAACAGCAATGGCGGCTTTGACAAGCTGCGATTTAAGTTTCCCAAAACAAGCCCGGGGCCGCAGGTCTCTGACGATGAAATTTCTACCGCCATCGATCTTAACCGCAGTAACGACGGTCGCCCGCTGGTTACCATTCAGGTTCCTTTTTATGGTGGCGGCATGTCATTTGGCTCGGTGAGCATAGCTACGATGGTGTCCCGAGCGAAAGCTGCGGCGGCGTGGGGGACTTTTGGCTGTACCGGAGAAGGTGGCTATCCCGAACACCTCATACCGTATGACAACCATATGATTACCCAAGTTGCCACGGGGTTGTTCGGTGTCCGCGAGCAAACCATTCAGCGCGTGCGGATTGTAGAATTTAAATATGCGCAGGGCGCCAAACCCGGTCTTGGTGGCCATCTGCTGGGCGACAAGGTAACGCCTGGGGTTGCCAAAATGAGAGAAGCGGTGGTCGGCAATGCCCTGTTTTCGCCTTTCCCCTTTCACAGCGTGTATTCGGTGGAGGACCACAAGAAACATGTTGACTGGATAAAGCAAGTAAATCCTCAGGCGCTGGTATCTGTTAAAGTATCCACGCCCACCGATGTAGATATGGTTGCAGTAGGAATATATTATGCAGGGGCACATATTATCCATCTTGATGGCAGTTACGGCGGCACGGGTGCGGCTCCTGATATTGCAAAAAAAAATATCGCGATGCCCATTGAATACGCCATACCTAAGGTGCATCGGTTTCTGTTGGAAGAGGGTATTCGGGATCGAATTACCCTTATTGCCAGCGGCGGTATCCGCACTGCTCATGATGTTGCCAAGGCCATTGCCCTGGGGGCTGACGGGGTGGTTATCGGCACTGCGGATATGGTGGCACTTGAATGCGTTCGCTGCCACAACTGCGAAAGCGGGAGGGGATGTGCTCGCGGCATTGCCAGCACGGACCCCCGTTTGTCAGAGATGATCACTGTTGAATGGGGTGCCCAACGGATCATAAACCTTTACGCAGCATGGCGCACGCAATTGGTGCAGATACTCAAACAATTTGGCATGCGCAGCATAAAAGAGCTGGTCGGACGAACGGACTGTTTGTATCATATAGATTATGTCTCGGAAAAGGACACAGAGCAGCGGATGACAGGAGGTGGAAACTGAGACAGAAAATCCTGCGCACATCATGCGGATGATTCATAACAGGGAACCAAATGCGACAGCATTGCTGGGGGGATTGAGCGTTTCAGATTCTCAGATACCATGAAGGATACAACTATTGTTCAACAAATTATTGCGTCCCGCAGAGCCTTGAAGCCTTCCCTATCTAAACTCCGCCAGCAAAAGGCAGAGGAAGAGGGGGGCTGCGGTGTAACGGGTTTTGCCTCGTCAATTCCGGTCGGTGGCAAACACATTTTTGAACCCTCTGTTCAGATGCATAACCGTGGCAATGGCAAGGGAGGAGGCATCGCAGCCGCTGGCTTGTGCGCCGAGGATGTCGGGGTAACGCAGGAAATCCTTGATAATGATTATCTGTTGCAGGTGGCATTTCTTGACCCGAATGCTCGCACGCAGGTTGAGCAAGAATGTATCCGGCCGTTTTTAGACATTGATAGTGCAGAACGGATTCCCACCGTCGATGATTTCCGCGAGATAGAGGGTCTTGAGACGCAGCCTCCAGATGTCTGGCGCTATTTTGTGCGGGCCAAGGAAAGGGTCCTGGTCGATTTCAGAGAGAAATACGGGTTGCAAAAACTCGATGATAGAAAGGCAGAAGATGAGTTTATTTACCAGAACTCCTATCGCTTGAACCAGAAATTTTATACGTCATTAGGAGAAAAAAGGGCGTTTGTCCTTTCCCATGGGCGGGATATGATGGTGCTGAAAATCGTTGGTTACGCTGAACAGGTAGCGCAGTATTATAAACTTGAAAATTTCAAAGCGCATATCTGGATTGCCCATCAACGCTACCCGACCAAAGGAAAAGTCTGGCATCCCGGAGGAGCGCACCCGTTTATCGGCATGCACGAAGCGCTGGTGCATAACGGTGATTTTGCCAACTATTACGCGGTTACCGAGTATCTCCGTCAGCGAAATATTTATCCGCAGTTTCTCACAGATACCGAGGTCTCGGTGCTGTTATTTGATTTGTGGAACAGGGTATACGGTTATCCGCTCGAATATATCATAGAAGCATTGGCCCCCACCGGGGAAATGGATTTTGACTGTCTGCCTCCCGAAAAACAAAACATTTACCGGGCCATTCAGGCTACGCATATTCATGGCTCACCCGATGGTCCGTGGTTTTTTATCATTGCCCGGCACGATCCCTATACTCATCGCTATCAACTGCTGGGAATTACCGACACCTCTATGCTCCGGCCGCAGGTATTTGCGCTTCAGGAAAGCGAGGGGGCGCAGATCGGCCTGATCTGTTCTGAAAAGCAAGCTATTGACGCCACCCTGCACAGCCTTTCAGAAGAAGATAAACGATTCGGTCCCATCGCAGATAAATACTGGAATGCGCGGGGTGGCAGCCATACGGATGGCGGCGCCTTTTTATTTGAGTTTACCAAGAACGGTTCAGCTGCGGCAGCAACCGGATTTACCTGTCGAGACAAATTTGGCAGGAGAATATCTACGGCGCAAAATCAGAAGCACCGGGATCGCAGTATTGAAGTCTTCTCGTCCTTGGCGCCAGCGTCGGGGGCGGCAGAGGTACTGTCTGTATTTCATGAAAAAACCGCCAGTGAAATATTTACGTTCATCAGAGACAAGATTATATCGTGGGATTTTACGACCTGCGGCTGGTGTTTTGATCAGGTAAGCGCGCTTGGCAGCCGCGACGGCGCTGCGGGCGAGAAAGCCCTCGAAGTTCTCACACGGCTGATTGATTACCGCTACGCAACGGGGGCAAAAAAACGCAGCTCGCTGATAGAACTGCTCCACCGCAGCCTGTATAAATTGTTTGCCAGCATGCCCCGTATTACAGATCCGTCCACCACCTATTGCACGCGGATTGACTGTCAGTCGCGCCAGCATCTGCGGCCGCCGACCGGTCGCGAAACGACGCTCATTATTTATGCGCGGGACTTTCCACCAGAAGGCGAACACTCTGATGCACGCCTGTTATGCGTTGCATATCAACTGGGCTGGAAACGTTTTATGGTCTATGGATGTCGTGGCCAGCGTTTTTATGGATGCGGATTTGGGCCGGAAACGAGCGGGGTGCGCATTGATGTGTACGACAGTTCGGGTGATTATCTGGGATCGGGCATTGACGGTATGGAGATATATGTACACGGCAATGCACAGGATCAACTCGGGCAGATAATGAAAGCCGGCAAGCTGGTTATTTACGGCGATGTGGGACAAACGTTTCTTTACGGTGCAAAAGGGGGCGAGGTGTATGTCATGGGTAATGCTGCGGGCCGCCCGCTTATTAATGCGGTCGGACGTCCCCGGGTAATTATTAACGGCACCTGCCTTGATTACCTTGCAGAATCGTTCATGGCGGGCGATCCGCTTAAAGGAGGGGGCTTTGTGGTGCTTAACGGACTGGAATATGATGAAAACGGCGCCATCAGGGAACAGGTCGTTCCCTATCCCGGATCAAACCTTTTTTCCTTGGCTTCCGGCGGCGCCATTTATGTGCGAGACCCCCGTAAGCTGGTAGTGGAGGAACAGCTTAATGGCGGTTCATTGGGTCCCCTCACCCATGAGGACTGGCAACTGATTCTGCCCTATTTGCTGGAAAATGAAAAATTGTTTGGTATATCAATTGAGAACGATCTCTTGACGGTCAACGGCGCAGTGAAGTCCCCATACGAAGTGTACCGAAAAGTGGCAGCAGTAAAGCTTGCCGTGCTGACGGACGTTGATGATGATGCGTAATCTGGGGGTTCATTCTTATTTCGTAGCAACAATGGTTTCCCATAGGTAATTTTCGCAAGGATTATGAAAGCCATTTTGGCATTAGAAGACGGATCCATCTTCACCGGAACATCTTTTGGTGCGACCGGCGAACGGTACGGCGAGGTTGTCTTTAATACCAGCATGACCGGCTACCAGGAAATCTTAACCGATCCCTCATATAAAGGGCAGATCGTGGTCATGACGTATCCCCTGATTGGCAATTACGGCGTCAACGATGAGGATGTGGAGTCTGCGCACCCGCAAGTCGAGGGATTTGTCGTGCGCGAAATCAGCCGCATCAGCAGCAGTTGGCGATCGCAAAACTCTCTTGAGCGCTATCTCAAGGAACATGCGGTTGTCGGCATTGAAGGGGTAGATACGCGCAAGCTGACCAAACACATCCGCACGGTCGGTGCTATGAAAGCAGTGCTGTCCACCGAGGACCTCGATGAGCAGCGACTGGTTAAAAAAGCGCAGGACTCGCCCGGACTGGTCGGGATTGATCTGGTAAAAGAAGTCACCTGCCAACAGCCATTTTCATGGCAAAAGTTCAGCGCTTACCCCAAGAGCGCTATCAGCGAACAAACCTCACCGACGGTTCAGCGTTCTTATAAGGTCGTCGCCATAGACTGCGGCATAAAATATAACATCCTACGGCTTCTGGAAAGAGCGGGATGTGAGATAACGGTGGTGCCGGCTCATACTACTGCAGCAGCGATTTCAGCCCTTGATCCCGATGGGGTTTTTTTGTCCAACGGACCGGGTGATCCGGCTGGGGTGCCCTATGTGGTTGAAACGGTGCGCAAACTTTTGGGCTCGTATCCCATATTTGGCATTTGTCTGGGCCACCAGATGCTGGGCCTTGCCTGCGGCGGCAGAACCTATAAGTTGAAATTCGGCCATCGGGGCGGAAACCAGCCGGTCAAGCACCTTGCGACGGGCAAAGTTGAAATAACCTGCCAGAATCACGGGTTCTGTGTTGACGTGCATTCCCTGAACCGGGACGACGTGGAACTAACGCATATTAATTTAAATGATCAGACCCTGGAGGGCATGCGACATAAAAAATATCCAGTATGTTCCATACAATATCATCCCGAATCCTCTCCCGGTCCACACGATGCCCGCTATCTCTTCAACGAATTTATAAAACTGATGCAGTAGTTGCCCTGCAATTCATACGCAAATGCCACGTAGAACAGACCTTCATAAAATTCTTATCATTGGTTCGGGTCCGATCATCATCAGCCAGGCGTGCGAATTTGACTACTCCGGGACGCAGGCATGCAAAGCGCTCAAGGAAGAAGGGTTTGAAGTTATCCTGGTAAACAGCAATCCGGCAACCATAATGACCGATCCGGAGATGGCTGACAAAACCTACATCGAGCCTATTACCCGGGATATTGTTGAACTGATCATCAGGCGCGAGCGCCCCGATGCGTTGCTTCCCACCATGGGAGGGCAGACGGCACTCAATGTCGCCTCGCAGCTGGCTGAAAGCGGCGTGCTTGAGCACTTCGGGGTTACGATGATTGGCGCAAACTATGAGGCGATTCGGAAAGCAGAGGACCGGGAATATTTCAAGAATGCCATGAAAAAACTCGGCCTTGACCTGCCCCAGAGCGGACTCGCCCACACCCTGGATGAAGCACGCGCCATAGCCGCGCGCCTTGGGTTTCCACTCATTATCCGCCCCAGCTATACGCTGGGTGGCACCGGCGGCGGCATAGCTTATAACACGCAGGATTTTGCAGAGATTGCAGCAGCGGGCCTCCAATGCAGCATGATCAGCGAGATTCTCATCGAGGAATCTGTTATTGGCTGGAAAGAGTATGAGCTTGAAGTGATGCGTGACCTGAAGGACAATGTGGTCATCATTTGCTCGATCGAAAATCTTGATCCTATGGGTATCCACACCGGCGACAGCATCACGGTAGCCCCGGCGCAGACCCTCAGCGACAAAGAGTACCAGCGGATGCGGGATGCGGCAATTGCCATTATTCGGGAAATAGGTGTTGAAACCGGCGGCTCGAATATTCAGTTTGCCGTAAACCCTAAAAACGGGCGCATGGTGGTCATCGAAATGAACCCCCGGGTGTCGCGAAGTTCCGCCCTTGCTTCCAAAGCCACGGGGTTTCCCATTGCAAAAATGGCGGCAAAACTTGCAGTGGGCTATACGCTTGACGAAATCCCCAATGATATTACCAAAGAGACGCCAGCATCGTTTGAGCCAACCATTGATTATTGTGTTGTTAAAATCCCGCGTTTCACCTTTGAAAAATTCCCCGAGACTGACCCGACGTTGGGCATTTCCATGAAATCCGTGGGTGAAACCATGGCGATTGGCAGGACCTTCAAGGAAGCGCTGCAAAAAGGGCTGCGCTCACTTGAAATCGGCCGTTGGGGCCTCGGCGCAGATGGTAAGGAACCGATTATAACGGATGAGCAGGAATGGAGAGCAGTCGTGAGAAAAAAACTTGCGACCCAGAATGCGGAGCGGATTTATTATGTGCGCGCTGCTTTTCAGATGGGAATGTCGCTGGCAGAGATACACGATCTGAGCAAAATTGACCCCTGGTTTTTAGATAATATACAGCAAATCGTTGATACGGAAACTGAGATACAGGCAACGGTTCGATCGTTGTGCACCGCACCGGCACCGAACCGGGAGTCTATGGCCTGGGATACTGCTTTTCTCTGGAAGGTTAAACAATACGGGTTTTCCGACCGGCAGCTTGCCTGGCTGTCAGGCCTTGACGAAGACGCGATTCGCCGAATGCGCGAACGAGCAGGCGTCAAAGCGGTATTCAAGCTGGTTGATACCTGCGCAGCAGAGTTTGAAGCCTATACGCCCTATTACTATTCAACCTATGAACGGGAAAACGAGGTAAAAAAAAGTCCTCGCAAGAAAATCATGATACTGGGTGGCGGTCCGAACCGTATCGGCCAGGGAATTGAGTTCGACTACTGCTGCGTGCATGCCTCATTTGCCTTGCGGGACCTGGGATATGACACCATCATGGTCAACAGCAACCCGGAAACGGTAAGTACGGATTATGACACTTCAAGCAGGCTTTATTTTGAGCCCTTAACCCTTGAGGATGTGCTCAATATTGTTGCCGCAGAGAAACCGGATGGCGTCATTGTCCAGTTTGGAGGGCAGACGCCGCTTAACCTCGCCGTACCGCTGGCGCGACACAACGTGCCGATTATTGGTACCTCCCCCGACAGTATTGACCGAGCAGAGGACCGCAAACGCTTTACCGCAGTACTCTCGAAATTAGGGCTTCGCCAGCCACCCAATGCAACAGCTACCTCCGCAGAAGAAGCGATTTCCAAGGCACGGGACCTGGGATTTCCGGTACTGGTGCGGCCTTCATATGTTCTGGGCGGGCGTGCCATGCGGATTACCTATGATGAAGAGACGTTGCGCCGGTTTATTCAAGAGGCCATAACCGTTAATCCCGAACACCCCATTCTGGTGGATAAATTTCTTGAGGATGCGATAGAAGTTGATGTGGATGCAGTTGCGGACGGAGAACATTGTGTGATTGCCGGTATTATGGAACATATTGAGCAGGCGGGTATTCATTCAGGAGACAGCGCCTGTGTCATTCCGCCCTTTTCCCTGTCAGACCGCATCCAGGCAATTATTCGGCAGCATACCATGGCACTGGCACGCGAACTCACTGTTGTTGGCCTTATGAATATACAGTTTGCCATAAAAAATGACGTGGTTTACATTCTGGAGGTCAATCCCCGAGCGTCGCGGACGGTGCCGTTTGTCAGTAAAGTGACCGGTATCCCCTGGGCCAAAGTTGCGGCACAGGTGATGGCTGGAAAAACCCTCAGGGAACTGGGCATAACCGGTGAAGTGCATATGGCACACTGTGCGGTCAAGGAGGCAGTGTTCCCGTTTAACCGGTTTCCAGGGGTAGACCCCATTTTAGGCCCGGAAATGAAATCAACGGGCGAAGTCATGGGCATAGATGAGGACTTTGGCAAAGCATTTCTCAAATCTCAGCTTGCTGCAGGGCAGCGGTTACCGCGGGACGGCACGATACTTATTAGTGTCAATGATCGGGATAAGGAATTAATAACAGCCAGTGCAAAGCAGATGGAGGCGCTTGGTTTCACGCTGGTTGGCACTGCCGGCACCGCCCGGTATCTCCAGGCGCAGGGAATCACTATTGGTTCTGTGCCAAAGCTTGGCGAAGCACGGCCCAATATACTGGACTTGATTAAAAATGGCGCCATTTCTCTGGTAATCAATACACCCTCAGGCAGAGAGTCTGCTCACGACCAGATTACCATTCGGCGCAGCGCAATACAGTATGGCATCCCCTATGTTACCACGGTTTCCGGGGCTGCTGCTGCTGTGCGTGGGATTGCATCCTTGAAACAAGGCAATATCACGGTTAAAACTATTCAAGAATATCACCAAAATCAAAAGGGGTACAAGGATTCAAGGGTATATATGGATTTATGAATGGAGCATGCGACGTGCGAAAAATTCCGAAATCCACAATCCCAAATCAGCATTCTTATTACTGCTTTGATCACCTCAACCTTGCAACAGTTTGACTACCATGAACAACAAATTTTATGCACCATGGTCCCGTAGTTTGCGGGAGGAATGCGGCATTTTTGGTATTTATCATCATCCTGATGCCGCTGAGATTACGTACCTGGGGCTATATGCCCTGCAGCACCGGGGCGAAGAAAGCGCCGGCATAGCCGTTTCTAATGGTACTCGGGTCATAGGCCATAAAGGAATGGGACTGGCAAGCGAGGTGTTTAATCCCGAAATCCTGCGACACCTTTCTGGGCATCATGCCGTTGGACACATCCGCTATTCCACGACCGGCGGATCAGAACTCAAAAACGCGCAACCGTTCTTGGTGGAATATTCGCAGGGGCCGGTTGCTATCGCCCACAATGGCAACCTGGTCAATACGAAAGCATTGCGCCGTGTTCTTGAACAGCGCGGTTCCATTTTTCAGTCAACCATGGACAGTGAAGTTATTGTCCATTTGCTTGCCTGTTCTCAGAAGCAAGCGATTGAAGACCGACTTATCGATGCGCTTGCGCAGGTGAACGGCGCCTATTCGCTTATCTTTCTATTCAAGGATAAACTGATTGGCGTCAGGGATCCCCGCGGATTTAGACCCCTCTGCCTGGGGATTTTGAATGGCTCGTATGTGCTTGCTTCCGAGACCTGCGCTCTGGACATTATTCAGGCCCACTATCTCCGGGATGTTGAACCGGGAGAAATTGTCATGATAGATGATTCAGGAATACGTTCCCTGTATCCCTTTTCACCAGAGCGTCATGCCTTTTGCATCTTTGAATTCATTTACTTTGCGCGGCCGGACAGTTCTATCTTCGGCAAGGGCGTTTATGCGGCACGGAAAGAACTGGGACGGCAGCTTGCCTATGAAGCCCCCATTGATGCAGACATTGTGGTTCCCATGCCCGACTCAGGGAATTGTGCTGCGCTGGGGTTTGCCGAAGTGTCTGGCATTCCGTTTGAGATGGGTATCATCCGTAATCACTATGTGGGCAGAACATTTATTCAGCCGGCGCAATCATCCCGCGACTTGCGGGTAAAGATAAAATTAAACCCCGTGCGTGAAGCAATAGCAGGTAAACGCATTGTGCTGGTAGAAGATTCCATTGTGCGCGGCACTACGAGCCGTATCCGGATCAAAAACTTTAAGGAAGCCGGCGCTCGTGAAATTCATATGCGCGTCAGTTGTCCGCCGCATCGCTATCCCTGCCTCTACGGCATAGACTTTCCCACCCGCGAGGAGCTGGTGGCGTCCTCTCACACTGAAGAAGAGATTCGGCAGTTCCTGGGGCTTGAAACGCTCGGTTACCTGAGCATTGAGTAAATGCTCAAAGCCATGCCTCTGCCGGCAGAAGAATTCTGCCTTGCCTGCTTTACCGGTAAATATCCAACCTAAGACGATAATATCCAGAATATAGAAGTAAGATTTCAGATTCTTAACTGTGTAAATCTGAGAGTTTTGCTTTTGAATTATAACTGAGACAAGACATTCTGCTGCAGGAGCGGCTGCAGCCGCAAACTCATACCATTTGCAGCGTCCATGACAAAATCGCTTTACAAGATTGCCGTGGCTCTTCCCCAACCCCACTCGACCAGTGAAATTCCCATAAAGCAGGATAGGGTCAAATCAATAAGCAGTGTCAAGAAGCAAAATACCCACATGTGGCATCACCCTGCATTGGCGAAATGGAGGGATAGACGGATGCGGAGATGTTTTGATTTTTTGTACCGTTAATTTATAAGTTTTGATATATACTATTTTTAGATAATATAATTTAAGAAAATAACTTTAAATTAAAACCAATGCTAAATGGCGTAATCATTCAGAAATTGCAATCCCTTGATGAAACGATAGCCGAGCTTCGTTCTCTGGGATCTGTTACTATTGAACAGCTAAACAGTGATTGGCAAACCAGGCACGCAGTAGAGCGCGATTTACAGATACTGGTTGAAATTGTTTTGGACATCTGCCAGCGAATCATATGCCTTGCGGGACAGACTCCTGCTACAACTGGAGCGGAGGTAATTGAGAGATGTATGCAGATTGGCGCGTTGACACAATATGATGGCTATCGAAAAATGGTTCAATTTCGCAATTTTATAGTCCATCGCTATGACCGGGTAGATGTTACAATTCTGGCAGAAATAGTAAATCAATTCTTGAGTGATTTTGACAAGTTCAGAACAGAGATTTATCGTATGTTCAGCGTTAACTGGCAAATGTTAGAAAAGGTGTTCGAACCAATTAATAATGTGCTTGCAGCATGGGTGTTTGGCTCAGCAAAGGATGGCTGCCTTACGGCTGGAAGTGATCTGGATATCGGCGTGCTCTTTTCTACCATTCCATCTCTCGATGAGCGGGTGATGCTGAGAGAGCATTTGCAGAAATCTCTACAGTTTGATGATATTGATCTTGTGGTTTTGAATGAGGCATCACCAATCACCAGATTTGAAGCAATCTCCGGGCGCCTGGTTTTTGTCAGAGACAGGAGCCGGTGGGCGGAATTTTTCTCCCTTACCGCACGCGAGTACGAAGATGAAATGGCCTTTCTGCAAAAAGGCATGACCATGTACAGAGAATTGCAACATAAGGAAAGCACTGTTTTAGTGTAAATCACTTCCCCGAAATAATAATTTTCCACACCCACTCAATCAGCGTAATTCCCATATAACAGGCAAGTGTCCAGTAGGCATTCTCATACGAGATTTTTCCACCCCCACTCAATCAGTGAAATCCCCATAAAGCAGGCAAGCTCTCAGTTGAAAAAAAGCTGTGGTAGAGGATGGATAAAATGACAGATGCAGATTGAAACGCAGGGTGCAGATACGAAAATTGGAGGGGAAGCGCACATTGGAGGGTGGGTCTTGCAAGATATGTCAAAAAGCTATTCATTAGCGTAAAGGTAAAAGCATATGCAAAAAATCCTCATCATTGATGATGATGCCCACCTGGTAAAGAATGTAGAAACCTACTTAAAAGACTTCGGGTATCGGATTGAGGCCGCCTTCAACGGGGCTGAGGGATTGCAGAAAGTAAAAACTTTCCAGCCGGATCTGGTTGTGCTTGACCTGATGATGCCGGGCTTTGACGGGCTTGAGGTGTGCCGGCACATGCGCCGGGATAGCACGGTTCCGATAATCATGCTGACCGCCCGCGGCGAGGAGTCTGACGTGGTTGCTGGGCTTGAGATGGGAGCTGATGATTATCTGACGAAACCCTTCAGTTTGCGCGAGCTTGCCGCGCGCATTAAGGCTGCCTTGAGAAGAACCGCTGTCGAACAGGAGGCACCGACTGCGGCGCAAAAGATGCTTGTATGCGGGGATCTCACGATAAACCCTGCCACCCGAGAAGTTACCAAGAAGAAAAAAACCCTCACCCTGACCAATACGGAATTCAAACTCCTGATGCTGTTTGCATCAAATCCTGGTGTTGTCTTCAGCCGCGATCGCCTGCTTGATGAAGTGCGCGACCGGGAACTTGAACCGTTTGACCGTTCGGTTGACGCACACATTAGCAATTTGCGCCACAAAATCGAGGATTCGCCCAAAAAGCCTCGTTACATCATAACGGTATGGGGCGCTGGGTATAAGTTTCAGGGCACCTGAAGATGTTCGGCCTTAGACAAAGTATTTATTGGAAATTGCTGCTGGCCTTTATTGCCTCCATTGTCTTAACTGCGTCGGTCATGGTTCTGACATATGTAATCTTTGCACCAGACATAGAGGTGCATCCACACATTAAGAAAAGCCTGATTGATGAAACCCGCGCCATTGCGGGGAAAATGACGACCGAGCTTGCTGTTGCTCCCGGAGTGCTGAGCGATATTGCGCGAAACATCCACGAAACTGAGCATGCCAATATCCGCATCTTTGACAGCAACGGCAGAGAACTTGTCGCTTGGATGGATGAACGGCTCAGGGAAACCCGCAGGATCTCTTCCACGGTCATTGAAGAAGCGCTGCGAAACGGCTCCTATCTGGAAGTAATCTTTCCACGCTGGATACACGTCGTTTCCATGCCGCTGCGATTCAGACAGCAGCCCGATGCGATGATACTGCAACTCTATTATCCGCTTATTGAAAAAAGCATATTTCCACAGGGAATTCCAACGCTTCTGTTGCTTGTTCTGATATGCACACTGACCGCTCTGTTTTCTCGTTTCTTCACCAAACCGATACGCGAGTTAACACGCGTGGCACGGCAAATGGCCGCAGGTAAATTAGGCCTGCAGGTAACCGCGATACATTCACGGGATGAGATTGGCGAGCTGGGCACCGCCTTTAATGAAATGTCAGCACGGCTTGCCCAATTTCACCGGTCGCGCAGCGAGCTGCTCGCCGATATATCTCATGAAATCCGCTCGCCGCTGGCGCGCATCCAGACGGATGCGGAGATCCTTCTGGATAAGGACGTGGAAAAACCGGAGCGGAACCTGTATTTACAGCGCATCTGTGATGAGGTCCAGCACATTGACCATTTGATTGACGATTTGTTGCTCCTGAGTCGGATTGAAAACAATCAGCTTGCCATAGAACGCCTTCCCGCTGCACTTGAGGATGTTATTGCCGGAGAAGCAGCCCGTTTTTCTCTGCAGACAAAAGAAAAAGCAATCAGGCTGCGAACAAATATCCTGCCCGCGCTTCCCCCTGTGCACATTGATCAGAAACGCATCAGTCAGGTTATTGCTAATTTACTGGAAAATGCTATCCGCTACACACCGGCGGGCGGCACTATTGAGATCGGGGCACGTGCAGATGAGGCGCTGGTAACCGTGTGGGTCACAGATACCGGGCAGGGAATTCCCCGGGAAGATCTGCCGCATATATTTGAGCGGTTTTATCGAGTTGATAAATCGCGTTCGCGTGCGACCGGAGGAACGGGGCTTGGTCTTGCTATAGCCAGGAGGTTTGTCGAGGCCCATGGGGGAACGATCCGCGCAGAAAGTGCAGAAGGAAAAGGAACCCGCATTACGTTTACACTGCCACGCACGGCGTAATAAATAACAGCATAAAATCGTCAAGGCGCTTTGCCAGCGACTTTTTTCCTGTCTTCCGGCAGGGCTTCCACAGCTTCTGTGGACAATGCCCCGGTTGTTCCGTAAATATGACCGCGCGTTTCATCAATTCCCCAATACAGCGGTGCATTCACGTGCGCAGTTCGATCCAATCGTGACCGTGCATAAAGCCCTTGATCTGCTGACAGGTCAAGCACTGCCCCGACAATGTTTACTTGGGTAGGGGAAGGCCGCATTATGGCATGCACTCGGCACTCAATGTGCTGGTAACATTCTACAATGCGCGGCGGGGACACGAACCGGGCCGGCATCACGGTGAATTCTGTATAGATCAGTTCATTGACCCCGGCCGGGTAAAAACGCGACGTTGTCGTGATTTCGCGCAGATGCGCTGCGCGTGGGTAATTGATTACAAATTCTCCGGTCGCTTCTATGTTTTGAGCGGTATGCCAGTTCCTGTTTGATATGAGCAGCATCTGCGGATTGCGGGGAGAAGAGCAAAAGGGAACAACAAGAGAGTAGGGTGCGGCATTGATGTTTCCATCTTTGTCCACCGTGGTGACAATAGTAATGGGGAACACCTGAAGCAGCGCATCGACGTGCCACATGACATGAAGCGCAAGACTTTCTTTTTGCATATGGTTCTCCGTACCCGGCAGTCATTAAACATCTGCACCACTGCTCGCAAGCTGCATTAATAATAGCAATTTGCCATTGGGCACAGCTTATTTAAATAGAAACGGCACCGCGGTGACAAAGGAATCAGTAATATAGTTTGGTGCTGATGTCAGGACTGCCGTTGCCTTGATGAGACATAGCAGACAATATTGCTTTGCCAGAAGCAACTTGCCTCCCGCTACCGAGAGAATTGCCAGCAGGATCAAAATGGTTGAGAACTTTTTCATGGTTTTTCTCCTTTTCTTTGAATTCGTATTGTCAAATCATAACCACCGAGGTTTGCGGTTTCATATTCTTCCTTAATTTGTATATAAATTTTGACCGGCCCTTTGGATTACCGGGCACGTGAACCAAGCAAAACAAAAGGCGCAGCTGAAACCCTGCTGAATTTTACTGCTCACGGTTTAAAGTATGACGGAGAAATGTGAAGAGATTTTGAACGGAATGTAAAAAAAGTGTAAAATACCGTTTGTGCTGCAACCAATTGTTGGAGGCGGGTATTTTTATAACCTTGTGAAATGACTGCACCGGGAACTTATTTTGCACGTCGGAAATGGCGTCAGGTATCTCTGTCAGCGGAAGCGGATAAAAAACCTCTGGTATCTTTTATTATTTTTCCGCAAACAGATTGACCAGGCGGCTTGTTTGCTTCATCATTGCCGGTTGTCATCTCGCTGTGCATTCTTTACCGCAGCAACTCTTTTTCCCCAGCAATTAACCAAAGGCAAAAAGAAAGTTTGTAAGCCATCGGCTGCAACATCGGGGAAAGGAAGCGCTTCGTCGGCAATCGTTCCCCGGGTTTATAGTGCTTCTATTTTTCGCGTTATCGTATCAACAATGCAGCCTTTAAAGAGATGATACGCTTCTGTCACCAGCGGTTGATTGCCGTCTCGTTCATACCGTCCCAGGATTGAACCGGTAATGATGATGCGTACGCCGCGAAAGTCAAAGTCGCTCCGGTAGTTTTGCGCTATTTCATGGCCGCCATGGAATTCGTGATGATAATCAATGCCATCAACTTCAAATGCCCAGTGCCGCAGGTGTTCAAATAGATCTATGGTTTCGTTGGTAAAATAATATGGTTGAAATACGATGACATCAAAACCGCGGTGCAGGTAATGTATCATCCACTCCATAGACGACATCTGCCAGGAGTCAGGGTGATTATTAAATTC
>FWWM01006847.1_pt1 | contig 23486 bp, 16 predicted proteins | sample 2228351 | NCBI WGS metagenome assembly FWWM01 (sample SAMEA103939774, study PRJEB20133) | metagenome
TGTGACGCCGAAGCGAATGAAACGCACCGCTTCCAATGCCTCCGGCGTCGTGAGCCGCGGGGGGGCGACCGGCTTCCAGCCGGTGTCGGCGAGCGCCTCATGCAATCCCTCTACGGGCAGTTTGTCCGCCGCCCAGCTCAAGACCATGCGCTCCTGGCCGCGCAGATCGGGCTTCGGCCCTTTGCGCGCCGCCTCCTCTTCGGCGGCCCAGTCGTTCAACCGGTTGATCAGCGCCAGCCGCACCTCGATAGCGGATTCGAGAATCTCGTAGCTTCCGTATAGCTTGGTCAGCTCCTGCCCGAAACGTTCCGCCAGCTGGCGTTTGCCGCCTTCGGCGTGCGTCACCGTCATGCGCTCTTCGGCGGTGAGGGGCGGCGCCTCGCGCGGGGGAAAGGGCAAATCAGGGCGATCCAGAATTGTGCGAATGCGAGTGAGGATTTCGTTGCGTGCGTCCATGGCCGTTTCTCTGACTCCAACGCAAGAGGCTATATCTCTCTGGCCCACGGAGAGCCCGGGGTGCAGAGCCATCAAATTTATGCACTCATGTTACGCAGTTCGAGGGCGCCTTCTCGTGGCATGCGGCCTTGCAGGCAGCCGGATGGAATTTCACAAAGGATTCTGGCAACCCGTAGGCGCAGCTGCGCATGCTCGAATTCTCCCGGACTTTGCAGATCATCAAGCGCGTGCGGCTGAGAGCCACACCTACGAGGAAACCGGCGCCTGCGCGTTGGTTAAAAATCCAGAGCTCCCCAGAAACAAAGCCAACTGCGTAAGGTGAATTCATTATACAGCGGTCATTCAGCCTTGTGCGAAAGCTCAGCCGCGCAGCAAACAATCGCTTGACCAAATTCTTCAAAGAATAGACGCAACACGGGAGTGCGGATACAATATCGCTATGCTACACGTCAAGTTGATCCAGGAGGCTCATTTCCGAGCCGTCAACATTCTTCACGAGTGCTCCACGCCCTATGGCTTTCGCGCTTCGGCGCAGGCGGCCGGCTATCCGCAGATTTGGGCGCGCGATTCCGCCATCACCTTCCTGGGCGCCGTCTGCACGGGCAACGAGAACCTGATCCGCGCCGGCAGAGCGTCGCTGGAGACATTGGGCCGACATCAGAGCCGTCGCGGGCTGATCCCACTCAACGTCAACCCGGACACCGGCTATGTCAGCACCGAAAACGCCGGCGCCGTCGATTCCAACCTCTGGTTCATCCTCGCCCATTATCTGCATTTCCACTCCACGCGCGATCAGGAGTTTCTGCTGCGGCACTGGCCCACGATCGACAAGGCGATGCGTTGGCTCGACTATCAGGACATGAATGAGTGCGGCCTCTTGGAGGTGCCGGAGGCGGGCGACTGGATGGACCTGCTGGCGGTGCGCTACAACGTGTTGTATGACAACGTGCTCTATTACGCCGCCAAGCTGGCGCATCAGGAGCTGGCGGCGCACCTGCCGGAGGGGACGGAAGTCTATCAAGGCGAGGTGGACGCCGCCGGCGTGCACGAGCGCGTCAACCTGTTGATGTGGGTGGATCGCTGCTGGGTGGCCGAACACTTCGCAGAACACCTGGAGAAGCTCAAGGCGATCCGGCTGGAATGGTTCATGCTCTATCACAACGTCGGCACCATTTCCAGTCGACCGTTTTATCTGCCGTTCGTCGCCTTCCGCGAATACGGCGACTGGTGCGATAGCCTGGGCAACTTGCTGGCCGTGCTCACCGGCATCGCCGACGGCCATCGCCGCGAGCACATTCTGCGCTACATGTTGCAAGTGGGCATGGCGGAGCCCTACCCGACCAAGGCCATCTATCCACCGATCTTTCCCGGCGAAAGCCACTGGCGCGAGTATTACCGCAGCCGCAATTTGAATCTGCCGCATCAATACCACAACGGCGGCATCTGGCCGATGATCGGGGGCTTCCATGTGGCTGCGCTGATGCGCCATGGCTGGCGGCATCAGGCGGAGCAAATGCTCGTCGCCCTGGCCGAAGCCAACCGCCAGGGCACGACCTACGAATGGAGCTTCAACGAGTGGCTGCACGGCGCCAGCGGCCATCCGATGGGCTACGAGCAGCAGGCGTGGTCCGCCGCCATGTTTCTCTACGCCGAGCACGCCGTGCGCACAGGGACGCTGCCTCTGTTCGATGAGCTGCTCGCCGCCAAGCCTGCCTCCGCGGTCGCACGTGAAAACAACGAATTTCATATCGCCGCGGGCGGAGGGCCGGTTTAGCGGTGCGGAACGCGAGATTTTTGTTTTTTGCATACTTTGCGCAGAGCGAAGAAAAATGTTATAGTCTGCAAACCATGTCTTGATGCTTTGAAGAAAGTTCTAGACGCCTGCATCACACTCTGCCTGAGGGGAGCCGCCATCATGAAAAGATTGAAAATTGCCGCTGCGCTGCTAGGCGCTGTTTTGCTTGCCGTAGGGTTTCTGGCGCTGATGGGCGGTGCAACGATCTTCGCCCAGGAAGAACCTGCCGTCATCGGCGATCTGGCTTTGGTGAAGTACGTCTGTCCGGTGGACGTCGGCGAGACCGGCTCGTCCATCCCCTCTGGATGCGCCGACGCCAACGATCCAAACGGCGGCGATGTGCCTGTGATCCCGGTGGGAGGCCCTGTCTCCTTCTTGTATCAGGTCACCTACAGTTGTCCTCCCAGCGTTGTCTGCGAACCGTTGAATCCAATTTCAGTCACCATCAGCGACAATCAGTTGCCCAGCGCGGTTCCTTCCGTCTTCGGCCCCTTGAACGACGCAAACACCAATGGCCTGCTCGATCCAGGCGACGTCTGGCTCTACAAAGTGCGCGGCCTGCAGGCGATTGACCTCGCTCAACCGGGCGTGACGCTGCCGGGCGGCGGGCCGGTTCAAGGGTGCGCCAATGCCGGCGACGGCGCCGGCTCGCGACCCACGTACGTCAACCGCGCGCGCGTGACAGGTCCTTCGGTGTCGGACGAAGACCCGGCTGCGTATTGCAACCCGCCTGCGACGCCCACCCCCACGCCGACGGTCGTGCAGCAAACCCCCACCGACACACCCACCAGCACGCCAACACAAGTGATCGTCACTCCGATCGCCACGCCGACGCCAGGTCCAACGCCGACGCCGGTGCCCATTCCTGAGCCTGTGACCGTTGTGCTCTTTGGCGCCGGGTTGGCGGCGCTCTCCGCAGCTCTGGCGGCGCGCAGACGCAGCGGCGATCAATAGGCGATGGTTTTGTGAAACAACTGAACAGAGACCGGTGCGCGAGGTGGCCGCTTGGCCGCCTCGTTTTTTCGCAACGGATCGGCCCGAAGTCAAGCGTATGCAAGCCGTAGCGCAGTCGTATCGATCACGCGGGGGTGTCGTCGTGTGAAGCAGGCGAAGCGCCGTCACACTGAGCAAGGCGGTGCGACCGCTGAAGGCGCTGCGCGTGTCGGGGCGAGGGGGCAACCACAAAGTGTAACATCTAAATACCACAATTGGGGAGCGATTTTATGTCGTTTTGAGGGTGATCTCTATACTGGTTCTGTGAAAATTGGATTCAGAGCGATTGCGGCAGGATTTTCTAACATCTGGAGTTAAAGGATAGGCTCAGCATGCACACACCAATGAAGACGACATCGCAGCTACTTCTGCTGATCCTTTGGCTGTTCGCCTACGTTCCCCCTGCGATGGCGCAACCTGAGACGCCGATGGGCCTCTCTGTGACAGCGGAGGGCGACGGCGTGCGCGTGGCATGGACGGCGCCAGAGGTCGGCGCCGCCACCCTTGAAACGCTTCGCGCCCTTCTCCCCACTGCACGCCATCAAGGTTATGATCTCCCGATCCAGACGATTGCGCTGGCGATTCCACCCCATGGGGCGCCTTCGATCGTCGTGGAACAGATTGCGTCTGCGCCGCTCGTGGGAGAAGTCGAACCCGGGGCGCCGATTCCGCCGCCGGTGTTGGACTGGACGCCGCCCGCCGACGCGCCGGACGTCGAAACAGCGCAGCTTCCCTCCACCCCTGTTTTCATCTTACGCGAGGGCGTCGTCAAAGGCCAACGTTTCGCCGTGCTCGCCGTCAGCCCCATCTATCAGGCGCACGACGGCGTGAAGGTCGCGACATCGCTCCGGGCGTTCATCCCCGGCGCAACGCCCCTGGAGCAGAGCATGGAGCAGATCGCAGCCGCCGCGTCTCCGGAGATTGCCCAGGCGGAAGCGATCAACGTTCCGATCAATCAGGCTGCGCTCCAGAACGGCTACAAATTGATCGTCAGCCAACCCGGCGTGCAAGAAGTGCCCTTCAGCGCGCTCGCCAACGGCTACGATGCGAATAAGCTTCACCTGACGCACCGGGGCGAAACCGTCGCCGTCGAAGTGCTGGCCGACCGTTTCCGCTTCTATGCGCCCACCGTGGGCGACCGCTGGAATCAGACCTCCATCTACTGGTTGACCTTCGACGCCGTCGGCGCGCGCATGGCGGACGGCGAGAACATTGCAGCGTCCGCTCCGCCCGGACAGGCGTATGAACAGGGCGTCTGGCGGGAGAACAAGCTCTACGTCTCGCTCCACCCCGGCGTCGACGACGATCACTGGTTCCACGGCTCGCTCACCGTGGCAGGGAACGCCGCAGATTCCTTCCCGAGCGTCACACTGCCGCTTGCGACCCGGCTGCCGGACGCCTCGGGGCAATCGATCTACACGGCTACGGTCACGGTGATCGGCGCCGCCCCGATGGGGGAGTGCCCCACTGCGAACGGCTATAAATTGCAATTCATCGCGTTAAGCGGCGCCGGTCAGACCCTCGACGCTCAGGTGAGCGACTGGAACCCCTGGAATAAGGTGGGCCATCTTTGTCGCATCTCTCAGCGAGACTGGCAACTCGGCGTCGCCACGACGGCCAAACCCGCCAGCCTGCGCCTCACATTGCTGCCGAGCGGCTATCCCACCTACACGACCAGCATCCTGCTCGACAGCGTCGAATGGATGCGTCCGGTGGCGCTCAATTTTGGCGGCGCAGGTGCGGAATTCTGGACGCCCGCCGGCGCCTGGAGCTTCACGCTCTCCAACCTGCCCGCCAATCGCACGCTTTATGACGTCACCGATCCGCTGCGCCCCGTGAAAATTCCCTTGAACGCCGGCGCAACCGCGACCCTGCATCAGTCTGCAAGCGTCGCCCCGCGCCGCTATGCACTGGCCCGGCTGGACGCCCTGCCGCAGCCGACCGTAGTTGCACACACCGCCGTGAATTTTGGAAACGTCGAAGCCGCCAACGCCCTTTACATCGGTCCGGCGCAGTGGCGCAGTCTCGTGCAGCCGCTGCTCGACCTGCGCGCCGGGCAAGGCTATGCACCGCTCTTTGTCGATGTACAGGCGATTTTCGACGTCTATGGCTACGGCTACGTTTCGGCTCCGGCCATACGCAACTTCCTGCGCCATCGCACGGACTGGCAAAACCCCAACCGAACGATCTCCGTCGTGCTGGTGGGCGATGGGACATACGACCCGCACAACTATGAAAATCGCACGCCGGTGGGCGCCATCCATCCCATCCCGCCCTACATGGCGAATGTAGACCTCTATATCAACGAGGTTCCCTGCGAGACGTGCTTCGCCCAGCTGAACGGCGATGACCCGGTCACCGGCGACGATCCGAACGCAATTAATCCCAAGACGAACGTCTTTGTCCCGGATGTATGGCTGGGGCGCCTCCCTGTGCGCAATGAAACGGAGCTGAGCGGCGTCGTCAACAAAATTGTGGCGTATGAGCGCGCGGGCGGCATTGCAGGCTGGGGAGCGACGCAGGTCTTCCTGGCGGACAATTTCATCGTCAGCATCAACGACCAGCATCAGGTGCGGGTCGATCCCGCCGGCGACTTCGCCTATTTCTCCGACGAAGTGGTGGCCCTGACCGGCTACGGAGCGAACCCTCAACGCATCTATTATGATCATTCGCCCTCCCGCATCGTGACCGGCACGGTCGCCGCCAATGGGCTGATCAACACGGTTGCGCGTTCCACGGCGGAGCCGTGGCGCATCCCGTCGATCACAGAGGCGCAGCAGAAGGCGTTCAACGCGCTCAACGACGGCGCCGGCCTGGTGATCTACAACGGCCATGGCAACTGGTGGAACTACGCCAAGCTGGAGGATCGCAACGGCTTGGGCGAGGCCCCGATCTTCAGCGTGGTCGGGGCGGTGACGCTCGCCAACCGTGACAAATTGTTCGTCAACCTGGCGATGACCTGCATGTCTTCGCAGTTCGCCAAGCCCGCCGTCGGCGGCACGCTCGACGAGTTGCTCATCCGCAACCCGAACGGCGGCGCAGTGGCGACCTGGGGGCCGACCGGTCAGAGCGTGGCGCACGGGCATGACTATCTGCAGAAGGGCTTCGTGAGCAAACTGCGCAATTCCCCTCCCGGCAGCCAGCGCATCGGCGACCTGGTCGAGGCCGGTTATCAGAACTTGCTCACCTCCCCCCTGACCGGCGCACTCGATTCGTTGAAAACCTTCGCCGTCTTCGGCGATCCACTGACCAGGCCGCGCATCACCGCCGGCTTCGACAACGGCATCTTCCTGCCGCTCGTGCAACGCTAAATCCGGGCTGGGGGAATGGGGCAAAGTTTGCCTTATTCCCCCAGCCCCAATTTGATGGATGTTGCGCAGTCGGTGCATCTTCCAGGACGCCCCAATGATTTTTCAACAAAATCATCTGGCAATTGAGTAGCTGCGGCTCGCAGCCGCAGGCCCTCTGCACCTACCAACCGCCAATTCCATCGGACCTTCTGCAAGATTGCGCTCTACAAGAGAGACCTTCACGTGACTCGCAACTTCGTTCGCTTCCGCTTATACAATCATCTCAAAACGATCTCGCAACATTGCAATGTCAAACTACCTCCGTAGCACACTGCATTAACCGAATCGTTTGCCTCGTTATCCCGTTTGAAGTGTAAGGAGCACATTCGTCATGCCATACGGAATTGACACCGTCACCGTGATCGGCGCGGGGACGATGGGGGCCGCCATCGCCGGACATCTGGCGAACGCCGGGATTCGCTCCTGGCTGCTGGACATCGTCCCCACGGAGCTGACCGCTGAAGAGCAGGCGGCGGGGCTCACCCTTGCCGATCGCAAGGTGCGCAATCGCATTGTCCAGGCGGGCTTTGACCGCATGGTCAAGGCCAAACCCGCCAACCTCTTCACGCCCGCTCTTGCCAGTCTGATTCAGCTCGGCAACCTCGAAGACGATTTCGAGGCGGCGGTCGGCGCCAGCGACTGGGTGATCGAGGCGATCATCGAGCGGCCGGAGCCTAAGCAACAACTGATGGAGCGGCTCGAAAAAGTCGCCCGGCCCGAAACCATCATCAGCAGCAACACCTCCGGCATCCCGATTCGCATCATCGCTCAGGGGCGCACGCCCGAATTCAAGCGCCGCTTTTTGGGCACGCACTTTTTCAACCCGCCGCGCTATCTTCACCTGCTGGAGATTATCCCGACGGCGGACACCGATCCGGCTGTCGTTCAGCGCATGAAGCACTTCGCCGAAAACGTCCTCGGCAAGGGCGTTGTCATCTGCAAGGACACGCCCAACTTCGTCGCCAACCGCATGATCAGCTTCATCCAGAGCGACATCATGGAGTTTGCGATCGAGAACGGCTACACGGTCGAGGAGGTGGACGCGCTGACCGGCCAACTGCTGGGGCGGCCCAAAACCGGCACCTTCCGCCTCAACGACATTGTCGGCATCGACGTGATGGCGCTCGTCAGCGAAAATCTGTACAGCCTGATTCCGCACGACGAGGATCGCGAGGTGCTGCGCGGACAATACACGACCGCCGTGATGAAGGCGTTGATTGAGAATAAACTGCTCGGCGCCAAGACCGGCCAGGGGTTCTACAAGACGGTCGTCGATGAAAAAGGGAACAAATCGTTCTGGGGGCTTGACCTGCAGGCGGCGGCCGAGGACGGGAAAATCGAATACATCCCGCCGAAGAAGCCGCGCTGGAGCAGCGTCGGCGAAGCGCGCAATCTTCCGCTGGCCGACCGTCTGCGCAGGCTGGTTGAAGCGGACGACGAGGCCGGCGAGCTGATCTGGCACACCCTCTCGCGCACGATGGCCTACGCCTCCAAACGCATTCCCGAGATCGCCGACAGCCTGGTGGACATCGACAACGCCATGAAGTGGGGCTTCGCCTGGGAGATGGGGCCGTTCGAGACATGGGATGAGCTGGGCGTGCGCAAGACCGTCGCCCGCATGGAAGGCGAAGGCGTCAGCGTGGCGCCCTGGGTCAAGGAGATGCTGGCGTCGGGCAAGGAGACCTTCTACACCTACGCCAACGGCAAGCAGATGGTCTATGACCCGGCTTGCAAAGAGTACGTGGAAGCAGCGCGCAGCCCCAAGGCGTTGAGCATCAAGGACATTCGCCGCACGCGCAAGAAGCTGGCGGGCAACGACATGGCCAGCCTGTGGGACATCGGCGACGACGTCATGTTGCTGGAGTGGCACACGCGCGTCAATGCGCTCGACGGCCCGATGTTCGACATCATGCAGGAGGCGCTCGAGCGGCTGCACGGCAACGCCGCCGGGCTGGTCATCGCCAACGACGGCAAGAACTTTGCGGTCGGCGCCAACATCTTCGCCATCATGCTGGCCGTGCAGAGCAACCTGTGGAATGAGCTGGAGATGATGATCAAGTTCGGCCAGGACACCTTCATGGGCTTCCGCACCGCGCCCAAGCCGGTGGTCGCCGCGCCCCATCAGATGGCGCTGGGCGGCGGCTGCGAGATCTGCCTGCATGCAGATCGCATCGTCGCCGACGCCGAAACCTACATGGGCCTGGTGGAAGTCGGCATCGGCGTCATTCCCGGGTGGGGCGGCTGCAAGGAGATGGTGCGGCGCCACGTCAGCCCGCACATGCACGCCACCAACGTCAACCCGACGCCCTATCTGCGCAAAATCTTCGAGACCGTCGGCTTCGCCAAAGTCTCCACCTCCGCCGAAGAGGCGCGCGAGCTGGGCTTCCTGACGCCCAACGACCGCGTCATCCTCAACCCGGACCATCGCATCGCCGAGGCGAAACAGACGGTGCTCGCCATGAACGACGCCGGCTACCGCCCGCCGACGGTGAAGAACAACGTGTACGCCGCCGGTCGCGACGTCGTGGCCGCCGTCAACGTCGAAATCTACGGTTTGATTCAGGGCGGCTTCATCAGCGAGTATGACGGCGTCGTAGCGCGCAAACTGGGCTACGTCCTCGCCGGCGGCGACCTCAGCCAGGGGCAGTGGATGGACGAGCAATATTTCCTCGACCTGGAGCGCGAGGCCTTCCTGAGCCTGGTCGGCGAGAAGAAGACGCAGGAGCGCATTCAATACATGTTGGAGCACAACAAGCCGCTTCGCAATTGAGCCGGGGCCCGCTTCGCACGCTGCGCCCTTAGAACCTGTCTAGAAGGAGAATCAGAACATGCGCAATGCAGTGATCGTTTCCGCCGTGCGGACGGCGGTGGGGAAAGCTCCGAAAGGGACGCTGCGCACGACGCGGCCGGACGAAATGGCGGCCGCCGTGATCGGCGCCGTTGTCGAGCGCGCCGGCGTCGACAAAAACGAAATCGAGGATGTGATCCTCGGCTGCGCCTTTCCAGAGGCGGAGCAGGGCATGAACGTAGCCCGCATCGCCTCGCTGCGCGCCGGCCTGCCGGTGACCGCCGCAGGCCAGACGGTCAACCGCTTCTGTTCGAGCGGCCTGCAGACCATCGCCACCGCTGCGCAGCAGATCATGGCCGGCATGGGCGACGTGATCATCGCCGGCGGCGTCGAGAGCATGTCGATGGTGCCGATGGTCGGCAACAAATTTGTCCCCAATCCCTATCTCGCCAGCGAATATCCGGGCGTTTACCTCGGCATGGGGTTGACGGCTGAAAACGTGGCGCGGCAGTATGAGATCGGTCGCGAGGAGCAGGACGCCTTTGCGCTGCGCAGCCATCAGCGCGCCGCTGCGGCGCAGGACGCCGGCAAGTTCGACGCCGAGATCGTCCCGCTCGACGTCCACATCAAATACGGCGAAGGGAGCGAGGTCAAAGAATTGCGCACGACCTTCACGCGCGACGAAGGCGTCCGCCGCGACACCAGCATGGAGGCGTTGGCGAAGCTCAAGCCGGTCTTCGCCGTCAACGGCACCGTCACCGCCGGCAACAGCTCGCAGACCAGCGACGGCGCGGCCGCCGTGCTGCTGATGAGCGAGGAGAAAGCGAAAGCGCTCGGCCTCAAGCCGCTGGCGCGCTTCGTCAGCTTCGCCGTGGGGGGCGTCCCGCCGGAGGTGATGGGCATCGGCCCGGTGGCGGCTGTGCCCAAGGCGCTCAAATACGCCGGCCTGGAGCTGAAAGACATCGACCTGATCGAGCTGAACGAAGCCTTCGCGGCGCAGGCGCTGGCCGTCATCCGCGAGCTGGGCATGGACGAAGAGAAGGTCAACGTCAACGGCGGCGCCATTGCGTTGGGCCATCCGCTCGGCTGCACCGGCGCCAAGCTGACGGTGCAGATCATCCATGAATTGCGGCGCCAGGGCAAAGAATTCGGGCTGGTGACGATGTGCATCGGCGGCGGCATGGGCGCTGCGGGGGTCATTCAGATGTTGAATTAGCGGGGTTTAAATGCTGCGCCTGCGGAGAAAGGGGCGTCCTCTTCGCAGGCGCAGCGCTTCACGTTTGTGCACTTCCATCCTCCGAAGCGTTGTCGCATCCCCGTCCCGAGAGTCAGCGAGGCTGATGCGTGTTCTTTCCTCGAAAAGTTTCCTGTTGTTCTCCTTGGCGTCATAGCCTGCACATCTGAAAAGGCAGAAAAAATTCGCATTGACTGCGCAGCGGCTTTGTTCTATAGTTTGGAGAAGGTGTCCAATGCAGGCTTTGATTTAGCACGTTATACGGAAAGATTCCGCAAAAGCGACACGAAATACAAGCATGTGCGGAATCCGCCTAAAGGATCTAAATCCGGAATCCGTTTAATCAGTAGTTAGGCCGACCGCTTCGCGCTCGGCCTAACGGCGCGGCGGGCTGCGCCCGCTGGTAGGCCTTGCTTGCTGCGCTCGCGGCGGCCTAACCAGCGGTTGGAGCCGACACTTGCGGAGGCGCTGACGCGCCCGCTGCATGCGGCTCAACCGCCGCGCCGTTGGGCGGCAAGGCGTCCATAGGAGTAACTCAGATGCAAGGTTACAGTAAAGGTTTTGCCCGCGTATACAACTTGAGATGGGCTGGATTTGCCAGGCAAGTTGCGCCACTCATTCTTGATTTTTACGCTTCGACACCAGTTGGACAGACGGACAATTCCGTTCTTGATCTTTGTTGCGGAACTGGGCACTTGGCAGTGTATTTTCTCGAAAAGGGATATCGGGTCGTTGGTCTTGACCTTTCAGAACATATGCTCCATTATGCCCAAGAAAATGCTCGCCAGTATGTTGAGTCTGGTCAAGCCAGGTTTGTGCAAGGTGATGCGAGCGACTTCACGCTGGATGATCGCTTTGGGTTGGTTGTTTCCACGTATGACTCGCTCAACCATCTTGAGAATGAGCAAGCATTGCGCAGATGCTTTGAGTGCGTCTACGCTGTCAGCGATGGGTACTTCATTTTCGACCTGAACACACGGTTCGGCTTGAGACGCTGGAACAACATTTTTATAGATGACAGTGATGACGATGCCTTTGTGATAACTCGTGGCATTTATGATGGACAAAGTTCTAAAGCTTGGATGAAGATCAGCGGATTTCTTCGATTGCCCGACGGACTTTACGAGCGATTTGACGAGACAGCGTTCAACACCGTTTTTGAAATGGAGAAGGTGAAAGAAGCCCTGCTCGATGTTGGTTGGAAGAACCCCTACTTTGCTCGGATACAGGATTTGAAAACACCATTAGATGACCCCGAAAGGGAAGGACGGGTGTTTATCGTTGCAAGCAAGTAGGTTTTTTGGTAGTGGCTAAGTAATAAGTGATAGATTGTGACGGACAATATAAAGCCTGGTCACGATTTCATGGATGGCATCGGATTTTGAAAACGAGAGCGTCTTCCGTGCAAAGCGAGCGCAGGACTGCCGCAGCGTGCAATACCATCGTTCCTGATGGTTGACCTCTCCACTCTTTTTGTCGACTGGGCGGTGCGTCTGCTTAGGGAACACCTTGGAATAGGCTTCCCAAAAGTCGCTGAAACTACGGCAGTGGCGATAGCTCGCAGGAATTTGCTCCCACAGTCGGCGGCAAGTCTCTTCGCTCCGATCGCCTATCGCATACGCCACAATTTGGCGTGTACGCCGACCCATGACCGTCCACAGCCAGCGTTTATGCGCTTTGCGACCCACGAAAGAGCACATTTCGTCCACTTCCAGTACATCGTCCGCCTGGGCAGGCGCAACCGTCTCGGCAAGGGGTGGGGTCATTTCATCTTTTTTTGAGCCATTCCGTCAAGGTGTTGCGGCTGACGCCAAACAGGCGCGCAATCCCTCTCATGCTCGGACGTTCAAAATAGGCGGCAAGAATTCGCTCCTTTTGTTCCTCGGTGTAGCCGCGTCGTGGCTGAAGCACACCATATTTGCCGCAATCCTTGCAGCGAAACTGCTGGCTTCCACTCGCATTATGGCCGTTTTTGACAATGTTTGCGCTGCCACACCAGCGACATTTGTGTACAATGGTCTCGACTATCATGCTTGCAAGTATACCATCACTTCAACTAAACCACTACCCAGGATCAATTGGCACAACGGCCTTGGCAATACGTTCTGTGTGGTGATGGTCGCGGCCAGGCTACTGCTCGCAACAAAGGCTTTGCTCTTGCGAATGGAGAGATTGTTCTTTTCTTAGACGATAATATGCTTGCCTCACCTGATTTGCTGGAGATACATGATAATTACCATCAGCGAGGGTTTTCTGTAGTGATGGGAGGTGGCTCTCACCGCGCCCTCACCATCTGGTACCCAAACTGGTTCAACTCTCTCAGCGCGGGGGATCGCAAAACGATCCTTGAATCTGGCCACCCGCGGCTACTCAGTTATATTGACTACCAGCCAGAAAATACCCTGGTCCCTTTGGTTGCCATTTTGCAGCCTTATGACATCGTCCATGATTTCAGGCAGGTTAAGCAGCTAGCCTTTACTCGTGAACATCACATTAGCGCTTTGTTTGGTGACGAGCTGACAGATCTTGCTATCCCTTGGATTACCGGCGGAGCGGGCAACCTATCAGTGCAACGGAAGTTATTAGAAGACGTCGATGGCTTTGACGAGAATTTCCTCGGATGGGGACTTGAAGACCTGGAACTAGAGTATCGCTTGTGCCAGGCTGGAGCTCGTTTCGCCTTTGTTGCCCAAGTAACCGCTTATCATCAGCTACACCCCCGTCAGTGGGAAGTGATGTTGAAAAGCAATTTACGTAATTACAAGTACTTTTGCCAGAAACATTCATCACCGACCGTCTTTCTCTTCTTTCAGTATAAGATCGGGAAGCTGCCGATTCAAATATACAATGAAATCGCCAAGCGAGAGCAAAAAGGACAACTCGAGCCCGAAGAAATAGAAATCGCAGAGCGTGCCTATAAACAACTTGCGACCATGGATGAACAAACCTTGATCTCACAGGTTCTGGAAATGATAAAGGGTCAATGGCCTTAGCATCGCCTTTTCTTTTGGCTTTGAGGTGTGAACGTAAAGAGCTCGGGGTCAAAACGATTTTTGTAGTCGATTGTACTCCGAAAGGACCCGGAAATTAATCTGGAGGATTATCCAATGGCAACCGTATATCACATTGAAGGGGTCGTGAAGTCTTATCGTCATGATGGCCGAACGATACTGGCTAACAAGGGTATCACGTTGGCAGTTGAGCAGGGAGAGGTTTTCGGTCTACTCGGACCAAATGGGGCGGGTAAAAGCACACTCGTCCTCCAGATGATAGGCCTGCTCACCCCGGATCAAGGCCGTATTTTATTCTGTGGACAGGACCTACGTCAGCATTCAACGTTGGTTAAGCGCTCTGTTGGCTATTTACCTCAAGAGCCTTTTGCTCTACAAGACCTAACTGTTGAACAGGCCATTTATTTCACAGGATGTCTGCGCCGATTATCTCCGCGGAAGGCGCGACAAATGACCGACGAATTGATCGCTAGATGGCAACTTCAGCAGATAAGCCACACAATTATCCGCCACCTCTCTGGTGGACAACGTCGGCTAGTTGGTCTGGCTACGGCTCTCATTGGACAGCCACCAGTTTTATTGTTAGACGAGCCGACAAACGACCTCGATCCTGGTCAACGGCAACAGGTATGGACATACTTACGTCAACTCAACGCCGAAGAAGGTACTACCGTGATTTTAGTGACTCACAATGTAGTGGAGGCTGAACGGGTACTAGAGCGAGTGGCCATCATCGCTAATGGTCAGATAGTGAATATAGGGCGTGTGGGAGAAATTAAAGCTCAGGTTGATAACCGAATTCGCCTCGATTTAACATTTAAACTCAACAGTGTGGTTAATCACGTTTGCGAAACTCTATTCCAATTTGACAGTATTCACTGGATGGGTAAGCATCGAGTCCTCATTTTGGTGGAACGAACGCGGGCTGACGCTGCGATCAAGCTCCTACTAAGCCAGGTGAATATTGAACAACTAGCGGATTTTCGGATTCAGAGCGCCAATTTGGAAGATGTGTACATCCAGCTCATGAGCGATTGGAATGAGAAGGAGTGAAAATATAACGATGATGGAGTTCATCCGCGAATTTTGGGTTCTCTTCCAAATGCAACTGGCAAATTGGCGATGGGCGTGGAAAGGCATGCTCATTGGCGGGATCGTTGTTCCGCTCAGTTTCATGTTCTTCCTGCAGTTTTTCGCAAATGTACGCGACCCAGAGGTTGCGCTCCACTTGGTGACAGGCAACGTGGTGATTAGCCTGCTCTTCACCGCCCTCTCTCGGACTGCGAATCGGTTTGCTTTCCTTCGTGAGACGAAGGCTATTCACTACTATCGTGCATTGCTAGAATCTATGAACGGACTTGTCCTTGCCACAGTAACTAGTTTCCTGCTTCTGACATTGCCAGGTGTAATTATCACCCTCTTGGTAGGCAAGTTACTATTCACACTACCCATTACTCCCCACCCACTCATCTTCTTGACTTTCCCACTCAGCACTTTAGCGTTTGCTTCGCTAGGTGCTTTGATAGGTCTCCGAGCTCGGAATTATGAAGCTGCTGGTGTATTAGCCAACCTGATCAATTTCATTATGGCTGCCCTAGGCCCGACAGTCATACCTATGGATCGCTTGCCCATTCTGGTACGTGAGTTTAGCTGGATCTTACCCAGTACATATGTTGCTTTAGCCTTCCGGCAAACGCTTACTGGACAACTTGATAACCAACTTTTACTGGCATTTGTTTTCCTTATCATCTGCTCCTTGCTTACCCTTTATTTTGTGAATCGTAACCTGCAAAGCTATTAAGGCTGCCCTAAAAAGGCGAGATTGTTTAGATCTGGACCCAGGGCTGAGCAGAAGCCATAAAGTTGGAATGCTAACAGCAAAACCAAAAAGCCGCCTAACCACTCGCTCCAGCCGACTGCTCCCTCGCTCGCTTCGCTCGCTCGGTCGCAGCGGCTGAGCTCGGTGCCGTTAGCTAGCCCCTTTGCTTCTCCAGCGTAGCGGGATACAATAGAGTAGAGACTGCACCAAGAGAGTTTCTTGTGGACATCGAGAAGATTATAGAAGCCATCCGTCACAATCGTATTCGCATTACGGAGATGAAGAAGCGCAAGCGGACCATTTATCCTTTGATGAAATTTTCTTTAGCGTCTTGAACGGTGAAATCATCGAAGATTACCCAACCGACAAGCCTTATCCAAGTTGTTTGATTTACGGTGAGAGTTTTGCTGGAGAGCCAATTCATAGCGTTTGGACTTACAACCCAGAAACTGAATGGGCAGTGTTGGTGACAGTGTACCGACCTGACCCCGACCGCTGGCTTGATTGGCGCATCAGGAGAAAGAAATGAAAGCATTTGAGAAGTGCCCTGTCTGTGGTGGTGAACTGGTTGAGAAGGAAGTGGAGAAATTGCTGAAAGGTGGCGTGCACACAGCAGTTCTCAAAGTGCGTGCTGAAGTGTGTTTGCGATGTGGCGAAAAGTTGTATCCTGTCGAGACGGTGAAACGTTTTGAGCAGATTCGGCAAAAACTGGAGCGGCAGGAAGTGGCTGATTTCCAGCCTCTTGGTCAGACTTTTCAGGTAGCGCATTAACAAGAACGGGCTGGCTAACCAGCGCATGCGCCCGACAGGCTTCGCCTCGCTGCGCTCGGCTCGCCGCCACTGAAGCGCAGGCCGTTGGGCCGCCTTCTCTTGCTTCAGAGTAGAACCTCTGGTGTAAAATAATATCAATTGGGCGGATTTTTTTCAGAAGCGGAGTCTTATTATGACAATTGATGAGAAAGTTTACCAACAATTACAGAGACTTCCCCATTCACTTCAGGAAGAACTGCTGGACTTTGTACAGTTCTTACTGATGAAAGCAGAACGAAGAGAGAAGCAAGAATGGTTTTCCCTCTCGCTTTCTTCTGCCTTACGCGATATGGACGATGAGCCTGCCTTGTATGATCTTGCTGATATAAAGGTGATATTTGCATGAAAAAGGCAGGGCAAGTTGTTCTGTTTCGTTTTCCCCAAACTGATCTTGAAGAAGGCAAGTTACGCCCTGCTCTTTTATTAGCGAAACTCCCTGGTGAATATGATGATTGGTTAATTTGTATGGTTTCATCGCAAACACGTCACTATGTGGCAGGGTTTGATGAATTGGTACAAGAGATGGATGAAGATTTTGCTCAAAGCGGGCTAAAGGTGGCAAGTGTGATTCGAGTAGGAAGGTTAGCAGTTGTGTCAGGAGACATTCTTATAGGTGCTATTGGCGAAATTTCACCAGCGCGCTTGCGACGTTTGAAACAGGCTCTAGCAAGTTGGCTCTCTTCGTCCTAAAGCAGCGCGGCGGGCTGCGCCCGCTGGGAGGCCTTGCTTGCTGCGCTCGCGGCGGCCTAACCAGCGGTTGGAGCCGACACTTGCGGAGGCGCTGGCGCGCCCTGCTGCGTGCGGCTCAACCGCCGCGCTGTTATAGCATTCCGCTTCTCTTCAATGCTCCAGAACCGAAGACTATGTGTTCTTCTACTCCAGCCGCACGTAGCCGTGATTGCCTAAATAGGCCAGGATGCGCCGCGCATTTTCCTCCGGCGTGAAATTCACCGTGTCCAGCGTGATCTCCGGGTTGATCGGCGGTTCGTATGGGTCGTCGATGCCGGTGAAGCCGGTGATCTCTCCTCGCCGCGCCTTGGCGTACATGCCTTTGACGTCGCGCGCCTCGCAGACTTCCAACGGCGTGTCGACAAAAATCTCTACAAAACGATCTTTGCCGACCATGGCCCGTACATCCTCACGCGTGGCGCGGTAGGGGCTGACGGCGGCGCAGATGGCGATCCCACCATGGCGCACAATCTCGCTGGCGACGAAGCCGATGCGGCGGATGTTGGTGTCGCGATCCTCTTTGCTGAAGCCCAGCCCCTTGGAAAGATGGGTGCGCACGACGTCGCCGTCGAGCAGCGTGACCTGACGTCCGTGCTCCAGCAACAACACCGTCAACACCTCCGCCGTCGTCGACTTGCCGGCGCCGCTGAGGCCGGTGAACCAGAGGCAGACGCCCTGCCGATGCCGCGGGGGATAGCTTTCGCTCAAAATGTTGGCCACCTCCGGGCGGGTGAACCACTCGGGAAGTTGCACGCCTCGATTCAGGTAATCGGTGCGCACCTGCGTGCCGGAAAGCGTCGTCACCTGCACGCCGTTGGGAATGCGGGTTGATTCTTCGTAGCGATTTTCCTGGGGCAGATAGACCATCTCGCCGAAGGTCAACACGCCGACGCCGATCTCGTCGCTGTATTTTCTGGCCAGCTCCTGGGCGTCATACGGACCGTAGAACGGCCGCCCGAGGGAATCGACGCCAGGGCCGGCGTGGTCGCGACCGACGATCAGATAATTGGCGCCGTAGTTGCGGCGGATGATGGCGTGCCACACCGCCTCGCGCGGGCCGGCCAGGCGCATCGCCAGCGGCAACAGCGCCAGCAGCGCCCGATCTTGCGGATAGTAGCGGCTGAGCAGCGCTTTATAGGAACGCACGCGCGTGAAATGATCGACGTCGCCCGGCTTGGTCAAGCCGACCACAGGATGGAGCAGCAACGTCCCATTGACGCTGTCGGCGGCGCGTTTGGTCAGCTCCTCGTGCGCGCGGTGAAGGGGGTTGCGCGTCTGGAAGGCCACCACGTTGCGCCGACCCAGCGCCGCCAGCCGCGCGCGCGTCTCTGCAGGCGTCAGCCGGAGGTCCACGAAATCATAATGTTTGGGCAGCGCCAGCACGCGCAGCGGGCCGGAAAGATTGAGCTTGCCCCATCGATTCATCTCCGCCACGAGCGGATGCGCCGGGTCCTGCGTACCGAAAACAAGCTGGGCGGTGCGACTGCGATCCCAGCTATAAATCTCCTCCACCGTCAGGATCGCCAGCAGGTTGTTCTTGCTGTCGCGCAGCGCAATATCGCGGTCGTAGCGCAGGTCGTCGATGGCGTCGACCGGGAGCGTGACCGGGATGGGAAAGAGCATGCCGTTGGCCAGCCGCATCTCTTCCAGCACCCGCTCGAAATCCGCCCGCCCCATGAAGCGATCGAGCGGCGAGAAGGCGCCCACGGCAAGCAGCTCGAGGTCGCACAAGGCGCGGTCGGAAAGTTGAATCGATGGCAGTGTGTTGGCGTAAGCGCGCAACGCCTCGTACTCCTTCGCCGGCACGCGCAGATCGACGAGACGACCGCCATACGGCTCAATCAATGTTGTTTCCTGTACAGGTGACAAAACTGTGCTCATAGGACTTGTTTGACTCACTTTCTCCACTTGTGGCGTTTCCGTAAATTATTGTCAGGTGCAACTCTTCAGCTACACCTCCTCGATAGAGCGCAAGGCCTTGATGATTCAAGGAAGCGCAGCGATGAGCAGCAACTGTCGGTTGCAGAACCATTGGGTTGAATTCCGTCGAACGGCGACGGCGGCTCCCTCCTACATGGACGCCGATTCCTTGCGCAATGCAAGCGCTTCCCCGGCGAACATCGGCGTCAACCAGGCGAACGCAGGCTGTGCAGTCTGCGCCAGCCGAACAACTTCGCCGATCACCAACACGGCGGGCGCAACGATCTCGACCTCTCTCATCGCCTGCGCCAGGGTCGCCAGCGTGGCGATCACCTGCCGTTGGTCGGGGAGCGTGGCCGATTGCACCGCTGCGGCGGGCGTCTCCGGCGCGCGTCCGGCGGCGATCAGCCGGGCTGCGATCTCCTCCACGGCGGCGACGCCCATCAGCACAACCACCGTATCGATCTGCGCCAGCGCTTTCCAGTTCGGCGCATCGAGGCCATCCACCGTGTGGCCGGCGACGACGGCGAAACTGCGGCTGACGGAGCGATGGGTGACCGGAACGCCGGCCGCCGCCGGTCCGGCGATGGCGCTCGAGACGCCCGGCACAACCTCCACCGGCACATGATGGCGCTGCAGAAATTCCACCTCCTCTCCGCCTCGACCGAAGACGAAGGGATCGCCTCCTTTCAAGCGCACGACGACGGCGTGTTGACGCGCCTTTTCCAGCAGCAGTTGATTGATCTCCTGTTGGCTGAGCGCATGCGCGCCGGCGCGCTTGCCGACGTAGATCAACTCGGCGTCGTCGCGCGTCAGGCCGAGCAGCGCGTCGTTCGCAAGTGCATCATAGAGCACTGCGCCCGCGCGACGCAAAAGCTCCGCCCCGCGCACGGTGATCAGATCTGGGGCGCCCGGCCCTGCGCCCACCAGATACACTGCGCCGATGACGCCGTCGCCCGGCTCACCGCTTTTCTTGAAGCTGTCCGCGGCGCTCATGCAGCAAGCTCCAAAGCAGGCGCCGGCGCCGCAGGCCGCTGAGGAAACGTGGAATATTGCGCCAGCAGCGCGGCGACGATGCGCTGAAACGCGGCGTCGTCGCCGGCGCGCAAGGCGTCCAGCGCAGGGCTTTCCACGAGCGCATACCAGAATTCGACGCGACGACGGAACGGATGCACGCGACGCTGGACGATGGGGCGCAACGCCTGAGCGCGCTCCAGAAACTCGCCGTACTCTGGGCCGATCTCCGCTTCGAGGCGACGGCGCAGCGTCACCGCCAGGGCAGGCGCCGCGCCGCCCGTGCCGATCGCCACGGTCAACAGGCCGCGGCGGAAGGTGGAGACCGCATGAAAGTTGCAGCGGTCGATGACATCCATTACGTTGACCAACTGGTTGTTGGCCGCTCCCTCCGCCCAGATCCGATCGTGCACGACGGGATCGTTCGTGGCGGCGAAGACAACGGCTGCGCCGGACAGGTCACCCGGCTGATAGCGGCGGCGCAGCCATTCGATTTCGCCGGCGCGGGCGCGCGACTCCACCTCGGGCGCAGCCGAAGGCGCAATCACGCGCACGCGTGCGCCCACTTCGAGCAGGCCGGGAATTTTGTGCACAATTTCGCCCTTTGCGCCGACGAGAATGACGAGTTTATTCTCCAACACCAGGTTGATAGGATAGGTCTTCATTGCGTCTATTTCCGCTCCTTTCATTCTCTGCACGGGGTGAAGGGACGCACCGGCCAATGCAACCCGCATTCAGTTTTCATGCGCCCCTGCCAGCGACCAGAACGCTCGTCGTTGGCGTCTGCGGGCGGCCGCGTGCAGTGAATGCAGCCGATGCTGGTGTAGCCGAGGTCGTGCAGGCGGTTGTACGGGAGGTTGTACGCCCGAATGTAATCCCACACGGCCTCCCGCGTCCAATGCGCCAGCGGGCTGAGCTTGAAGAGGTTGTAGCGGGCGTCCCAGCCGATCAGCGGCGTCTGATTGCGCGTGTTGGACTGGTCTCGGCGCAGGCCGGTGATCCAGGCGTGTTGACCGGCGACGGCCGCCGCCATCGGCTTGACCTTGCGCTCATGGCAGCAGACGTCCGGCTCCAGCGCCCAGAGGGCGGGGCCGTAGAGTCGCTCTTGCTCCTGCGGCGTCAGCTCCGGCCGCACGACGTGAATTTGGATGCCGTAGCGGCGCTCGATCTCCTCCCAAAGCGCATAGGTTTCCGGGAAGAGAAAGCCGGTGTCGATCGTGGCCACCCGCACGTCTGGATTGACTTTCACCAGATGGTCGAGAATGACGATGCCGGTGGGGCCAAAGCTCGTGACCTGCACCAGTCGTTCGCCGAAGGTCACCACGCTCCAGCGCAGAAAATCGGTGAGCGTAAGTTCTTCGAGCTGGCGATTGAGCGCAACGTAATCAACGTTTGAGTGCAACAGCCGCGTCGACGGCGACATAATCTGACATCTCCTTCTCTGCAAGTTGATCCTTCTCTGCAAGTTGATCCTTCTCTGCAAGTTGAGCAATCATCGATTGCAAGGTTTCCACGCCGAGCCGGTGGCAGAAATCGCCGAAGCGTTCGCCCGGCAGGCGTCGATCTCGATAGAGCTGCAGCAGCGGGCGCACCTCCTCCACCAGACGGTCGCGTTTGACCAAGTCTTTGTAGGGTTGATTGAGGCGCGTGCCGTTGCTGGCGCCGCCGACGAAGATGACGTAGGCGTCGGCGGAGCGTCCGACGAAGGCAAGGTCGGCGACGTAGGGGCGGGCGCAGCCGTTGGGGCAGCCGGTCATGCGCACGGTGAACGGCTCGTCGGCCAGCCCCAGCTGCGCCAGCTCGACTTCCAGCGCGTCGATCACCGCCGGCAGCGCGCGCTCCGCCTCCGTCAGCGCCAGGCCGCAGGTGGGCAACGCCACGCACGCCAGCGAATGACGCTGCACCAGGCTCAGGTCGGAAGGCAGAGGAATCCCGTGCTCGCGCAAGGTGTTCTCAACGGCGAGCATGTCCTTCTGCTCGATGTCGGTCAGCAGCAGGTCCTGGTTGGGCGTCAGGCGCACACCGGGGCGGAAGCGTTCGATGACGGCGCGCAGGCCGCTGCGCAGCCGCAGCGCGCCTTCGTCTTTGATGCGTCCGTTTTCGATGGAGAGGCCGAGGAACCAGCGTCCGTCGCCCTGCGCATGCCAGCCGTGATGAAGCTCGTTCTCCGGCGGAGGCGTCGGGGCGGGCGGCTGCAGCTTCCAGCCCAGACGGCGCTCGACTTCCGTGCGGAACCGATCGGCGCCCCACTCGTGCAGCAGGTATTTCATGCGCGCGTGTTTGCGGTCGCTGCGGTTGCCGTGATCGCGCTGCACGGTCACGATCGTCTCCACCACCTGCAACACCTGCTCCGGCGTCACGAAGCCGATCAGGTCGCCCAGCCGTGGGAAGGTGTCCACCTTGGTGTGGTTCATGCCCATGCCGCCGCCGACGATCACGTTGAAGCCGAGCAAGGTTTCCCCCTCCGCCACGGCGACGAGGCCGATATCTTGCGTGTAAACGTCAACGCAGTTGTCGCCGGGATAGGCGATGGCGATTTTGAACTTGCGCGGGAGGTATGTCTTGCCGTAGATCGGCTCCACCTCCTCCTCGACGGGCGCGGCCAGCTCCACCTTTTCGCCGTCGATCCAGAGCTCATGATAGGCGCGCGTGCGCGGCAGCAAATGGTCGGAGATGCTGCGGGCGACGCGCTGAATCTGCTCGCGCACCGGGTCCTGGTAGGGCGCGGGGCAACAGGCGACGTTGCGCACGACGTCGCCGCATGCGCCCAGGGAGGTGATCAACGCCTCGTTCAACTCTCGGATCGTCGCCTGCAGGTCGCCTTTGAGGATGCCGTGAAACTGAAAGCACTGCCGCGTCGTGACGCGCAGGGTTCCGTTGGCGTAGCGCTGCGCCAGATCATCGTGCACCAGGTATTGCTCCGGCGTGAGGAGGCCGCCCGGAATGCGCGTGCGCAACATGAACGAATGCGTTTTTTCCGTTCCGCGCGCGCCTTTGCGTTGATCGCGGTCGTGTTGCTGATACAGCCCATGAAATTTCAACAGTTGTTTGCCGCTCTCATCGAAGTGATCGAGGTCATTGTGCAGTTGCTCCGCCAGCGTCCCGCGCAAATAGTTGCTGTTCTCTTTGATCACTTCAACGCCCGAGGGCGCATCGGTTTTTGGACGCGTTGCCATGCATTGCTCCTTTCTGAAAAAGCCAATAAGCCTATGCTCCCTGCCGGCTTCGTCATCGACGCACGACGTCGACGGACGATGTCAACGGACGAAACCGGGCAAGGCTCGAACCAGGTTCAGTTTTTTTACAGCATTGGGATGTTGCGGGCGACTCAGAGAATTCCGACGGTTGTTGTGCGGCGTCGCTCAACAGCGCCAGCCGGCTTCTCTAAGCTCCCGCTAGCGACAGATGCAGGGGGGACAGGGGAAAACAAGGCGGTGCACAAGCTCGCGTTGCAACTGGAAGAAGCCGAAACGTCTGTGCTGTTTGAATCGATGCCCCTTCATAGCGCCCTTTGCTTTCTGTTGATGGAAAAGGTCAACCGTGAAAGCCATTCTTGAAAGTCCGGTC
>FWWM01006855.1_pt1 | contig 23466 bp, 27 predicted proteins | sample 2228351 | NCBI WGS metagenome assembly FWWM01 (sample SAMEA103939774, study PRJEB20133) | metagenome
GTACCTGTACACCTCTTGCTCGGAGTACCCGAAGATCAAGGGCATGATGGGCGCGGTGGATACGCCACCCACACCTCCCAAAACCTCCTTGACGATGGCTTCCTTATCCACAGCGTAGTTCAGGGCCTGGCGCACACGCACATCGGTCCAGGGAGCCTTTTGATGGTGGAAGCCGATGTAGATCGTTCTGACGCTCGGGATTTTTACCACCTCAAGACCAGGGATTGCGGCAATGCGCGGGGCGTCCAGGGGGGAACCCTCATGATGGCATGGACCTGACCTGTCTCCAAAAGCACGAGCCTTGTGGCATCGGAGGGCACCACCAAGAACTTCACGGCGTCGAGATAAGGCTTTTGCCCCCAGTATTGATCGTTTCTCACAATCCGGACGTATTCGCCCCGGACCCACTTGTCGAACTTGAACGGTCCAGTGCCCACCGGCTCCATGATCTCCTTGTCCCCCACCTCCGCGATCTGCTTGGGGCTGACCATGGCCACGAAGTTGTGCGTAAGGTGGGCCAAAATCGGAGCAAACGGCATGTCCATGTTGAACCGGACCGTGTATTCATCGACCACCTCGATGGTCTGAACCCGCGGGTAGAGGAGGAACTTGTAGATGGCGTTACGGAACCGCTCCAGGTTGACCTTCACCGCCTCCGCGTTGAACGGAGTTCCGTCGTGGAAAAACACGCCCTTGCGGAGATAGAGGGTGAGGGTCCGGGCGTCCTCGGAGAACTCCCAGCTTTCGGCCAGGAGCGGAGCGACCTCTAATTGCTCAGTCATCAAAAGGAGCGTTTCGGCGATGTGGGTGAGCACCATGCCCGCTGGCGCTGACAAAATTTTATTTGGGTCGAGCGACTCCGGATCGGTTCCGAAGGCGATCACCAGCTCTCCCCCAACCTTTGGCTCAACTCCCCAACAAATGGAAAAAACCGCTAAAACCCCGACAACTAACAACCCCACTCCTTTTTTTCTCATGCTGTACCTCCTTTAACGTTATTTTTAATATACGAAGTCTTGCAAAAGCTGTCAAGAACCCTATTTTTGACGTTCAAAGAGATCGCGACCAAAGCCCTGGTATTGTATACTTTAACACAAAAAACGCGTGCACCGCGGGCAAGGAAAAGAACTAAAGCTGGTAGTCGGTGGCACATCCTATGGAAGGTGCAACGTACTGTGCAGAAGCAGCGCAGGGGCTAAGAGCTTGCTCCTGCCGTCTCCCCCAAGCCAAACTGTGAAGGTTATGGCAGAGCTTCCGCCGGCATGGGCTTAGTGGATGTCAGTGATCTCCCCTCGGCCTTGAAGGGCGGTGATCATCCACACCTCTTAGAAGGAGAGCAAGATGGTTGCTACAATGGAAGAGCGATGCCGGCGAATTTGACCCCGGAGTTCATCGCGGCGCGCGAGCGCTTCAACCGCGCCAAAACCCTGGAGGAAAAGCTTGACGCCCTCCAGGAGATGCTCGCCACCATCCCCAAGCACAAGGGCACGGAGAAGATGCAGGCGGACATAAAGCGGCGGATCGCCAAGCTCCGAGAACAAATGGAGCAGGCCCGTCGCTCGGGGAAAGGTGGCGGGGCAAGCTACCATGTGGAGCGGGAGGGCGCGGCCCAAATTGCCCTCGTCGGCCCGCCCAATGCCGGAAAATCCTCGCTCCTTGCGGCCCTCACCAACGCCACCCCCGTCATCGCTCCCTATCCTCTTTCCACCCTAAAGCCCGTCCCCGGGATGATGGAATACGAGGACGTCCAGATCCAGCTTGTGGATCTTCCCCCCATCACCCGGGAGTACACCGAGGGCTGGGTGTACGGTCTCATCCGCATGGCCGATGCCGTGGCCCTTTGTCTGGACTTGGCCAGTCCTTCCTGGCGGGCGGAGGCCGAGGAGGTTTTGGGGCTTTTGGAGGGTCGCTACATCCGCCTGGTAAACGGCCCCTCGCGCCAAGTGGACTGGCGGCTTGTGGAGAAGCGGGCCGTGGCGGTGGGACTCAAAAAGGATCTGGGGGAGGCGAGGGTTTCGGAGTTCTTGGCCTGGTGCGAGGGGCGGTTTTTGGGGGTGGTGGCCTCCACGGTGAGCGGGGAGGGCCTGGAGGATGTGCGCCGCGCGCTGTTTCAGGCCTCCGGGATCGTCCGGATCTACACGAAAAAGCCGGGGCAACCCCCGGACTTCTCCAAGCCCTACACGATCAGGGAGGGAGCGACTGTGCTGGACGTGGTGAAGGAGATTCACAAGGACTTCGTGAAGAGGCTGAAGTACGTGCGCCTTTGGGGCTCGGGGAAATTCCAGGGCCAGCAGGTCCCCTTGGACCACGTGGTCCAGGACAAGGACGTGGTGGAGATCCACCTTTCATGATGGACCCGGTGCGGCTTGGGCAGGAGTTGGTGCGGATTCCGAGCCCGCCGGGCCAGGAAAAGGACCTCGCCGATTTCCTCTTCTCCCTCCTTGGCCGCCTCTTTGAAGTGGAGAGGGGGCCGTTGGGAACAATAATTGGCCGGGTACGGCGGGGCGAAGGCCCGGTGATTTTGGTCACCGGGCACATGGATACCGTGCCGGCGGGCGAAGGGTGGAGTTCGCCTCCGTTTGCCGGGGAGATCCGGGAGGGCTTTCTCTACGGGCGCGGGGCGGTGGACATGAAGGGGGCCATTGCCGCCCAGATCGCCGGTGCCGCTCAAGCCGCGTCCGATGTCCAGGGGACGCTCTACCTCGTGTACGTGCCCCACGAGGAGACCGCCGAGGGTGTGGCCCTGGGCCGGGTCCTGGACCTCCTGGAAAGGCCGGACCTCGTAGTCCTCGGGGAGCCCACCGACTTGCGTTTGGGCCTTGGACATCGCGGCCGGGCAGTGATCCGCATTCTGGCCCGGGGAAGGGCCGCCCATGCCTCCATGCCCGAGCTCGGGGAAAACGCGATCGAAAAGATGATTCACGCCCTGGGGCACGCCCTGCGCACCCCCCTTCCCGCTGACCCCTTGCTCGGCCAGGGCTCGGTAGCCCCGGTGTTCGTGAGCGCCGATGGCCAGGGCCCGGTCATCCCCGACCGGTGCCTGGCCCTCTTGGACCGGCGCGTGGTTTTAGGGGAAACCGAGGCCTCCGTGCTTGCCGACTATCAGGGCATCGGGGCAGAAGTGGCGGTGGAAGAGGTGGACCTCCGTTTCTACACCGGCGAGGTGGTGCGAGCCAAGCTTTTCTTTCCCGCCTGGTACATGGAGCCCGACCATCCCTGGGTTCAGAGGGCCTGGGAGGCCTTGGGATGCCCTCCCTTCCGGATCTGGCGGTTTTCCACGGACGGGGTGGAGTCCTGTGGCCGGCGGGGCATCCCCACCGTGGGCTTCGGCCCGGGCGATGAACGCTTGGCCCACCAGGCAAATGAGCGCGTTTCCCTTGCGGATCTCCAGCGGGCCACAACGGGCTATGCCCGGCTTTTTAGGGCCCTTCTTCGGCCGGAAGCCAAGCCCAAAGCGGCTTCAAATAAAAACAAGGAGGGGCGGCGCCCCCCTCGTCACCGCTAGCAAAAATAAAAGGCCCCGGGACTTTCCCCGGGGCCTTCCCTTTTGGCTTTAGTACTCCGGCGGCGGGGTCGGAGCGGTCTCCTTCTTCTCCTCGCGCACCTCGGCCACCAGGGCCTCGGTGATGAGGAGCATCCCGGCGATGGAGGCGGCGTTCTGGAGCGCCGAGCGCGTCACCTTTGTGGGGTCGATAATCCCGGCCTCGTACATGTCCACGAACTTCTCCTGGACCACGTCGAAGCCCACGGTGTCCTTTTCCTTCCGCAGGCGCTCCACGATCACTGCGCCCTCAAACCCCGCGTTCTCCGCGATCTGCCGCACCGGGGCCTCCAGGGCCTTCTTCAGGATCTGGACCCCGAGCTTCTCGTCGCCCTCCAGCTCCTTTTCCAGCTGATCGAGGACGCGGCTGGCGCGCAGGAGGGCCACGCCGCCGCCGGGAAGGATCCCCTCCTCCACCGCGGCGCGGGTGGCTTCAAGGGCGTCCTCGAAGCGGTGCTTCTTCTCCTCAAGCTCGGTCTCCGTGGCCGCGCCGACCTTGATCACCGCCACCCCGCCGGCGAGCTTGGCCTTCCGCTCCTCCAGCTTCTCCCGGTCGTATTCGCTGTCGGTGGTTTTAATCTGCTCCTCGATCTGCTCGATCCTCGCCTTGATGGCCTCGGGGTTGCCCTTCCCGCCGATGATGGTGGTGGACTCATGGGTTACCCGCACCCGCTCGGCCTGGCCCAGCATGTCCAGGGTGGCGTTCCTGACCTCCATCCCAGCGTCCTCGGCGATGACTACGCCCCCGGTGAGGATGGCGATGTCCTCGAGCATCGCCTTTCGGCGATCACCGAACCCCGGGGCCTTAACAGCGCAGGAGATGAGGGTTCCCTTGAGCTTATTGATGACGAGGGTGGAGAGGGCCTCTCCGGTCACGTCCTTGGCGATGACCAACAGGGGCCGGCCGGTTTGGGCCACCTTCTCCAGGAGCGGGATCATCTCCAGCGCGTTCTTGAGCTCCCGGTCGGTGATGAGGATGTAGGGGTTCTCCAGGTTCACCTCCATCTTTTTGGGGTCGGTGACGAAGTAGGGGGAGAGGTACTCCCGGTCGAATTGCATCCCCTCCACCACCTCGTAATAAGTCTCGATGGTGTCGGAGTCCTCCACGGTGATGACCCCGGACTCGCCCACGGCCTCCATGGCGTCGGCGATGATCCGCCCCACCTCGGGGTCGTTGGCGGAGATGGCGGCCACCTGGGCGATCTCGTGCTTCCCGGAGATCTTGCGGGACATCTTCTGGAGCTCTTCCACCACGGCCTTAACGCCCTTCTCGATGCCGCGCTTGAGGGCGATGGGGTTGGCCCCAGCAGCTACCATTTTGAACCCCTCCTTGATGAGGGCGTGGGCAAGGACGGTGGCGGTGGTGGTGCCGTCGCCGGCCACGTCATTGGTCTTGGAGGCCACTTCCTTCACCAGCTGGGCCCCCATGTTTTCGTAGGGGTCCTTGTATTCCTGCTCCTCAGCGATGGTGACCCCGTCGTTGACGATGTCGGGGGAGCCGAACTTCTTCTCAATGCAGACGTTGCGGCCGCGGGGACCGAGGGTCACCCGCACCACGTTGGCCAGCTTCTCCACACCGGCCAGGATCTTCCGCCGCGCCTCTTCCCCGTAGACGACCTCTTTCGCTGCCATACCCACCTCCTTACTCCTCGATGACGGCCAGGATGTCCGCGGTCTTCACGAGGAGGTATTTTTCTTCGCCCACGCGGACCTCGGTGCCGGCGTAGGCGGCGATGAGGACTTTATCGCCCACCTTCACCTCGAACTTCTCGCCGGTGCCGAGGGCCACCACCTCCCCCTTCACGGCCTTCTCGTCCTTCACGGACTCCGGAAGGACGATGCCACCGGGGGTGCGGCGCTCCTCTTCCTCGATCTTTTTCACAAGCACACGGCTGCCCAAGGGCTTGATCTTCATCCCACCACCTCCCGGGTTAGCACTTCAAGGTTTTAGGTGCTAAAAGATTGTAAGGGGTGGGAAGGAGGGTCGCAAGGTTGAGGGGCTGGCCGTGGTCGGAAACAATGGAGCGTGCCCAGGGCCTCTGTGCACCTTGCGTTGGAGCTGGCCTTCCTCCCCTTTGTCCTGCTTTTGGGGTATTTGTTGGGCCTGGGCAGGGCCCTTTTCCCCCTCGGCCTTGCCTACCTTTTGGGAAGCCTTTTCCTTTCCCCAGATCTAGATCTTTTCCAAAGCCGCCCATCCCGACGCTGGGGGGTTCTGAGGCTTGTCTGGCGGCCCTACGCCCTTCTTTTTCGGCACCGTGGCCTCTCCCACCACCCCCTCCTCGGCCCCCTTTCCCGCCTTCTCTACTTCGGCCTTTTGCTCTCCCCCCTTGGCCTCCTGGGATTTCCATTGGCGGAGTTCCCCCTCTTTTGGCTTCTCCCCGTCCTCGTTGGCCTTTGGCTTCCCCAGCTCATCCACATCTTTGCCGATCGCCTGTGGGTTGTCAGGGGAAGAGGTTGAGGGTATAACGAGCAGCGAAGGAGGAACGATGGGGATCACCATCGGCGAAATTACCAAGGGCATGACCCTTCTCTATAACGGGAACCTGTACGAGGTGCTGGAGTTCGAGCATGTGAAGCGCGGCCGGGGCTCGGCCTTCGTGCGCGCCAAACTCCGCAACCTCAAAACCGGGCAAGTCATCACTGAGACTTTGCGCGATTCCGATAACCTCGAGGCCGCCTTTCTGGAGGTGCGCCCCATGCAGTACCTCTACCAAAGCGGCGACTCCTTCGTGTTCATGGACAAGGAGACCTTCGAGGAGCGGGTGATCCCGGCGGCGGTGATCGAGCCCATCCGCGGTTACCTCCTAGAGGGGATGGAGGTCACCGGCCTTTATTACCAGGGGCAGTTGGTGAAGGTGGAGCCCCCGAACTTCGTGGAGCTGCGGGTGGTGGATACCCCGCCTGGGGTGCGGGGCGACACGGCCCAAGGCGGGGATAAACCCGCCACCTTGGAGACCGGCCTTGTCGTGAAGGTGCCGCTTTTTGTGCAGGTAGGGGATGTAATCCGCGTGGATACCCGCACCGGAGCCTACGTGGAACGGGTGAGCTGAGATGCCCGAGGTGAAGGTGGAGATGCGCCTGCCCCTGGGCCGCCTGACCATCCGGCCGGAGGTCCTGGCCGGGATCGTGGGCAAAACCGTGGACCAAATGGAGGGCGTGAAGCTCTGGCACCCCAAGGGCTTCATGGGGGTTTTGGGCGGCGAATCCGGGGTGGAATTGGTGAGCCCTGAGCCGGGGACCATCGACGTCCACGTGAAGATTGCGGTGATGTACGGTTACCCTGTGCACGAGGTGGCCCAAGGCGTCCAGCAAGCGGTGCGGGAGGCCCTGGAGGGCTTGGCCGGGGTGCGGGCGCGGGAGATCAACATTTATGTGCAAGAGGTTTTCCTGCCGGAAATCGAGGTAGAGGGGGGAGAGAATGGCGCGGCCTGAGGAACTGGAGGAGGCAGGCCGTATAAGCATTGCCAAGGACGTGATTTCCACCATCGCCGCGTTAGCGGCCTCCGAGATCCCCGGGGTTTTCGCCCCCACCGGAGAAGCATTTCCCCGGGGGGCGGCGGCCCGCCGCCACGTGGATACGGAGCTTTTGGGTGGGCGGGTCCGCCTTTTTCTGCGGATCGCCGTGGAATATGGCCGGGTCGTGCCGGAGGTGGTGCAGGAGCTCCAGGAGAAAATCAAGGCGGAAGTGGAGCGGATGACCGCCCTCCCCGTGGAGGCGGTGGATGTGGAGGTAACCCGTGTGGTCTTCTCCCAGGAGAAATGATGAGCCTTTTCCTTGGGCTTGAAACCATCGTTTTGCTTTTGGCGGCAGCTTTGGCGGGCCTTGGTGCGTGGATTGCTCCGGCGGTCACCATCCGCGAGAGCCCTGTGCCCGAGCTTGCGGTTAGGGCAGCCCTTTCCGTTCTGGCCGCGGCATTCCTCGGGGGGTGCGGCGCCTGTTTATTTCTTTGGCGCCAGCGCCAAGGTTTGTCCGCGCTTTTGAGGCAGCCCGGCCCGCGCGGACTGGTCTTCATCACCCCCCACACCGTGATCCAGCTCGCCGCTGGCCTTCTTGCCCAAGAGCTTCCGGACACGGCCTTCCGCGTCCACCTTCAGCCCCAAAAAGATGGCATTTCTTTGCGGATCTTCCTCCGCCTTCCCGAGGAGGCTTCCATCCCAGAGGTGGCCGAGCGCGTGCAAGAGCTCCTGACCGCCGAGCTTTCCCGTCGCACCGGTCTCAAGGTGCAAGAGGTGCAAGTGGTGGTTCACGGCACGGCCCGCGCCCCGCGCTGATGCGCCGCAAAGCCAGGGAAGCGGTTCTTCGCGCCCTCTACCGCCGGGAGTTCTTGGACTTGCCCCCCGCGGAGCTCCTCGCGGAGACCGCCCTCCCCAAAGAGGCCAGGGAGTTTGCCCACTCCCTTCTGGAGGGGGTGTTGTCGCACCAAAGGGAGATCGACGAGATCATAGATGAGCGCGCCGAAGGATGGGGGCTGGATCGCCTTCCCCTCGTGGATCGCAACATCCTCCGGCTTGGACTATACGAGCTCCTTTACACAGAGACCCCGCCGGAGGTGGTGATCAACGAGGCGGTGGAGCTTGGAAAGCTGTACGGGACGGAAAGGGCGCCCGCGGTGGTGAACGCCATCTTGGACAGGGTTTGGAAGGAGAGGCAGGGTGGAAAAGTGGGCTGATCTGCACCTCCACACCCGCTGGTCCGATGGCACCCAAACCGTGGCGGAACTGTTGGCCCGCGCGAAAGCCCTGGGCTTTGGGGTGGTGGCCATCACCGACCACGACACGATCGGCCCGGATCTCCGTGTTCCTTGGGAGCTCCGGGAGGGGCTAGAGGTCATCACCGGGGTGGAGATAAAAGCGGAAATCCTGGGGGAGCGCGGGGAAATCCTCGGTTATTTTGTGGATCCGCACCATCCGGCGCTGGGAGCCCTCTTTTCCTGGATGGCCAAAGCCCGGGAAGAGCGGATGAGGGCGATGGTCGAGCGCTGTCGGGAGGTGTTGGGCCTCCCCCTCACCTATGAGGAGGTGCGGGCCAAGGCCCGCGGCTCGGTGGGCCGGCCGCATCTTGCCTCCGTTTTGGTGGAATACGGGGTTGTGTCCACCCTGGAAGAGGCGTTCCTTAACTTCCTTGGGGATGATGGACTTTGCTATGTGCCCCTGGCCCGCCCCACCAGCTCCCAGGTCATCGAGGCCATCCGGGCCTCCGGTGGGGTGGCCGTTCTCGCTCACCCCGGCTTTCATGGGTTTTCCCGCTGGCGGGAGGTCCTCCAAACCCTCAAGGCCCAGGGACTGCAGGGGGTGGAGATCTACTACCCCTATGAGCTCAGCCCGGACAAGCCCCTAAACCCCCATCTTTGGGAGCTGCCAACCCTGGCCGCGGAGCTTGGGCTTTTGGTCACGGGCGGGTCCGACGATCACGGCCCCGGCTCGGTCAAGGAGAGCCTAGGAATGGTGCGCCTCCCTTACTCGGTGGTGGAGGAGCTGCGCGCGCTCACCACCTGACGAAGGGCGGCCAGGGCCACTTCGATCTGATCTGGAACGGGCTCCCGCGTGGTGAGCCGTTGGAACAAAAGCCCAGGCCAAAGGAAGGGCCTCAAAAGCGGGGTTTTCGCGCCCAAAATGAGGAGCTCGTAAGTGATGGCGGCCACAAGGGGGATGAGGCCAACCCTGGCCAAGAGCCGAAGCCCAAAAGTCCTCGCCGGGATGACGGAGAAGACGAAGACGGCCACAACCACAAAAAGAAAAACAAAATTCGTTCCACACCGGGCGTGGATGGGGCTTTGCTTTAGAGCGCTGGAAAGCTCCGGGGCCCCGGCTTCGTAGGCATGCACGGCCTTGTGCTCCGCGCCGTGATATTGAAAAACCCGACGCGCCTCGGGAATGAGGGAGAGGCCCCAGAGGTACAGAATGAAGAAAATTACACGGATCCCGCCTTCCACGAGGTTTAGGAGCACCGGGTTGGAAAGGCCGAGCCTCGTAGCCAAGAAGAAGGGAAGGGCGATGAACCCGCCCATGAGGATGAGGAGGGCAAAGATAAGGGCGAGGGCGAAGTCCCAGCCCGAGCTTTTTTCCTCTGGGTAGGCGATCTCCGCGGAGCGCTGCAGGGCCCGCAGGCCCAAAGAAAGGAGCTGGTAAAGTTTTATCGGGCCACGCACAAAGGGGATGCGCTCAAGTTTTGGGAACCGCCGAACAGAAAGGGGTTCCACCACCACCGAGCCATCCCGTCCCCGCACGGCCAACGCGGCATATTCCCCATCGGCGATGAGGACACCTTCGATCACCGCTTGACCGCCAAGGGGCATTATTTCTTGCCGTAGCGCCGGTGATAGCGCTCGATGCGGCCTTCGCTATCCGGGGCCTCCGCGCGCTTTCCTCCAAAAAGGGGATGACATTCTATGCACACGTCCACGTGGAGCTCTTTTTTCGTGGATAGGGTCTCGAACTCCGCGCCACAGCTGCAACGGACAATGGCCCGATAAACCTCTGGGTGGATTCCCTTTTTCATCGTCGATCACCGCTTGGAGTACTGCTCCTTCTTGCGGGCCTTGCGGTGGCCGTACTTCTTGCGCTCCACCTCCCGGGCATCGCGGGTAAGGAGGCCTGCGTCCTTGAGGGGCTTCTTGAATTCAGGGCTAATGAGAACCAAAGCCCGGGCGATCCCCAATCGCAGGGCCTCAAGCTGCCCGGTGGGGCCGCCGCCCTCGATCTTGGCCCGCACATCGTACCGGCCCAAAGTCCCGGTGATGTAAAAGGGCGTACGTAGATGGCGGTTCAGGTAATCCTGGGTGAAGGCGAAAGCCCGGAAATACTCCTCCGCCGGCCTTCCGTTGACCCAAATTTTCCCCGTGCCTGAGCGGAGGAACACCCGGGCAATGGCCTCCTTCCTTTTTCCTACGGCGTGGGCCAGCCAGCCCGACGCGACCTCTACAGATGCCCTCTCCATCGTCTGCTCCAAGGGGATTCTTCACCTCCTGGGAAGAACGCTGCCGCATCCTAGCCGATACCCTTGCCCTCGTCAACGAGGGAAAGGAGCGCGCGGAGCTCGGCGAGGGAGGCCACGCCGAAATAGCGGAGGAGGTCGTCGGTTACGTTGAGAACCTTGGTAGCTCCCTCCTCTTTGGCCGCGACAAACCCGCGAGAGACCAGCTCCCGAATGTGCTCATAGGCCCGCTGTCCGCGGATTTTCACCACCTCGGACTGGAGGACCGGGGCTTTGGCGATGATCACCGCCAAGGTCCGGAGGACCGGTTCAGGAAGGTCCTGTTGGGGGGCAAACGGCCGAACCCGCTCAGCTAGCGCGGCCTTCACCCGGAGCACGTATCCCCCGCCCTCCTGGCCGAGCTCCAGGCCGCGCTCGGGTTCCTCCAATTCCTCCGCGAGCTGCGCTAAGACCCGCAGCACCACGTGCTCCTCAAGCCCCAGTTTTTGCGCGAGTTCCGCCACGGAGAGGGGGCGGTCGGCCAAAAAGAGGGCGGCCTCCACTAGCGCCTTAGGAATCATGCGGGACTTCGATGAGGATTTCGCCCAAAAACTCCGGCTGATGCAGACGGACCTTCCCTTGGCCGTCAAGGTGCAAAAGCTCAAGGAACTTGGCCACCCGCTCCTCCGGGTCGCCGCGCTCCAAGATCTGGGAGAAGGGGACCACCCGCTGGCCGTTGACCATGGCCAGGAGCCTTCTGAGGAGGCGAAACGCCCGGGCTCGGAATGGCTCTTCCTTTGGCAAAAACCGCGCTTCTTGGGCGGAGGATTTGGGCCGGGTGGGCTTGCTCAGGGTGGCCAGGAAAGCCCGCCGCAGATCGGCAATGGTCACACGGGCTTTGGGCCGGCGCCGTAAGGGAAGCCGGAGCTCCGGGGCCACATAAACGCTTGGCTCCAGTTCCGCGGCGGTCTCCTCCGCCACCACCGCCTCCACGGCCTCCTCAAGGGTGGCCCTCCCCTCCATGCGCTCCGACTTCATGCGGAGGAGGACGGAACTCGCCAGGACCATCCGGCCGGGGACCCGCATCTCCACCGGGGTCTTGGTCAAAAACTCCCGGAAGCGGCCGATGAGGACGGTGATGTCCAACGCCCAGGGGTCTAGGCCGCGGGTGGCTTGGCGAAAAAGCTCCTCCCAATCGGCTCGGGTGAACCGCTCCGGCTGAAAAACCTCAAGCATGGCGCACTAGCTCCATTCCCAAAATCTCCGAGGCCCCTTGGCGGAGGACAACCCCATAGATCCGGTCCGCATGGCGCACAAGTTCCTCGTTGTGGGAAACCACGATCACTTGGGCGTTTTTTGCGAACTCCCTGAGGAGGCGGGCCAGCCGCTCGGAATTGGCTTTGTCCAAGGCGGCGTCCACCTCATCAAGGAGGTAGAACGGGGCGGGCCTCCCCGCGGCGAGGGCCAACACGAAGGCGATGGCCACAAGCGCCCTTTCCCCTCCGGAGAGGGCATCCAAAACCCGCAGCTCCTTCCCGGGAAGGCGGACCTGGATAAGAAGGTCCGAGGCAATGTTCCCCGGCTCCGCCAAAGAAAGCCTCGCCTCCCCCCCGCCAAAAAGGCGGACAAAAAGGCGGTTCAGTTCGGCAGAGACATTCTCCACAGTTTCCAGGAACTTTTCACGTTTTTTGCGCTCGATCTCGGCGATGAAGTGCTCGATCTCCTCTTTTTCCCGCTCCAGGGTGGCCACGCGTTCCTTGAGCTCCTGAACCTCGGCCAAGGCCACCTCGTACTCCTCGATGGCGCGGAGGTTCACCGGGCCCAGAGAGGAAAGTTCGCGTTCGATCTGGCGCAAGCGGGCCTGGAGGACCTCGGGCGAGCCCGGGCTTAATTCCGCTGGCGGCTGGACCTCCCCCAACGCCGCCAGCTCCCCCCGCAGTTCCGCGGCCTCCCGCTCGTAGCGGGCCAAACTCGCCCTTTTTCTCTCCAGCTCCCGGTAAAGTTCGCGGCGCCGCTCGCGCAAGGAAAAAAGCTCCCCTTCTTCTTTGGCCCGCGCGGCCTGGATTTCCTCTTCTTCTTGGGCGCGGCGACTCAATTCCTCCTCGGCCTGGCTGAGTTCAAGGGAGATTTTTTCTATTTGGGAGGCGAGCTGGGCGCGTTCCTCTTCGCGGCGGCGGAGCTCTTCCTGCCGCGCGGAGATCCCAGGGTCCCTGATCCGCCGGGACGCGCCGCCCACGATGGCCCCTCCCCGCTCAAGAAGATCCCCATCGAGGGTTACCACCCGCACCCCCTCCACGTGGCGCACGGCCTCAAGCGACTCCGCCACCAATGTATCGCCCAGGACATAGAGCAAAGCCGGGCGGATTTCCGGCGGGCAATCCACAAAATCGGTGAGGAACCCAAGGACGCCGGGCAGGCTCCGGGCAGCCTGAGCTTGGGGAGAGAGGGGGGAAAGGCTGAGCTTGTCCAGGGGAAGAAAGCGCGCGCGGCCAACCCCCTTCTCCTTGAGGTAGCGAACACACTGAAGGGCCAGATCCCGCGTGGTCACCACCACGTCGTGGGCGTGGTTCCCAAGGCCCGTGGCCAGGGCCTGCTCGAACCCCTCTTGCGCGCGGACAAGGTCGCCCAGGGTGCCAATGATTCCATCCCAGCCGAGATCCAGGACGGCGAGCACCGCCTCCGGGGGCCGGCCGCGCTCCGGGGAGACCTTGCTGAGGTCGGCGATGGTTTGGCGGAGAGTGGCGATTTCCCGATCCAGAAGCTTCAGGGCCGCTTCCTTTCCGGAGAGCTCCGCGCGGAGTCGCTCGACTTTGCGGATCAATTCCGTGAGATCATCCTTGGGCCTCCTCTCCGCGGCCGGCCGCTCCCGTGCCTCGATTTCCCGGTCCAGGCGATCCACCTCCGCGGAGAGCTCCTCCACCTCCTCTTGTAGGCGCTCCGCCTGCAACAACGCCTTTTCCAAGGCCTCCCGTTTGGCCTCATAGCGGCGGAAAAGGAGGGTGGCCTGGAGCCGATCCCGCTCGGCGGAGAGAGTTTGGAAGGTGAGGGCGGCCTCGCGCTGGCGGAAAAGCTCGGCCAAGCGGGCCCTTCGCTCGGCCAAAACTATCCGTGCGGTGTTGAGGCGCTCTTTTACCCGCCCGAGCTCTTCGATGGCCTTGGCCTTGCGCTCCTCGTAGGCGGCGATGCCCGCCACCTCCTCGAGGATCTCCCGGCGCCTGCGGGCCGAGCCCTCTAAAACGTCCGTGACCGTTCCCTGCTCCACGATGTTGTACCCGTTGGGATCGATGTGGGCCAAAGAAAGGAGGGCCTCCACCTCCCGGGCCGAGGCGAGCCGGCCCTGGATGCGAAAAATTGTGGCGTTTTTGGAAATGCGCCGGGAAAGGATCACTTCCGGCTCCGCACAAAGCTCGGAGAACGCCCCGGAGCGATTGTCCAAAACGATGGTTACTTCTGCTTCTTCCACCGGGTCTTTTCCAGGAGGGGTATAAAGGAGGTGTTCCAGCCGTTCGGCCCTAAGGCCCCGCGATCTTCGGCCCAACACGAACATGATGGCCTCAAGGAGGTTGGATTTGCCGGCGCCATTTTCGCCGACGATGGCGGTAAAACCGGGGAAGAAGTCCAAGGAGAGGCGCCGAAAGGATTTGAAGCCCTCGATGCGCAAGTGCCGGATGGCCGTGGTCATGGGCGGGATTTTGAGGCCGCGGCCTTTGGGCAGTCCGCCAAAAGATCCTGGATGCGCTGGAGGTTATAGTCGTGGGGCTCCACTAGGCCTTCTTCCCAGCGGGTGAGGGTGGGGATGGACACGCCCAGAAGCTTGGCCACGGCGCGCTTGCTGAGCCCCTGGCGAAGGCGCCAAAGCTTGAGCTCCTTTCCCAGATCCATTGGGGTCTCCAAGTGTAACTTTTGTTACATTCGCGGGCAAAAGGAAAGGGCGCGGGGGAGGCCGCGCCCTCTTCCTTTATCCGCCGAGCCCAAGGAGCACAAGCACGATCGCCCCGATCCCCGCAAGGAGGGCAAGAACGGAAAGGGTTTGTACCATGTCTAACCGGCCGGTGAGGTCTTGGATATTCGTTCCCATTTTGCTCTCAAGGTCGGCAAGGCGCGTGTCGTGGTCGCTCACCCTGGCCTCCAAAGTTAGCACGGAATCCTTGAGGGCGGAGATGTCCGCGCTGAGACCGCCGATGGTTTTCTCCAAGGCCGCGATCTTTTCGCGGTTGTTCTCGATCTTTATTTGGATGGCCTGGATGGCCTGCTCCAGGCTCAACACCCGCCGGGAGAGGTTCCCAATATCGTAGGATTCAAGTACGCTCACCCGTGAGGCCAGCTCTTCCATTTGGGCCGCAACCCTGGCGATTTTCGCCTCAAGATCCTTGTCGGCGGCCTGGTAGCCGGCCACGGCCTCATCCAAGGCCTTGCGCAATTCCCCAATGAGGGCGATGAGCTTGGCCTCAAGCTCCGCATCCGCGGCCTTGTAGCCCGCCACTACCTCCTCGATGCTCTTCCGCAGGAAAGCCGCTTGGTTAACGATTTCGGAGACGCTCTTTTCCAAGGCCGGTATTTTCTGGCCGCACATCTCCTGGAGCTGTAGGAGCTTGGCCTCCAAGTCCTTGAGTTGGATGGCGAGGGCGCGATATTTGGCGAGAAGATCCTGGTCGGTGCTGTTCAGGGTGTCGATTGCGCCCTTGAACTCCATCAGAAATTCCTCAAACACGTTCAGGACCTTTGCCCAAGCCTCCCGCAGGGCCTTGATCTCCTCCTGGGCCGGAGCGAGTTGCGCCGCCGCTGGTTCGGCGAGGCCCGCCAAACCCAGCGCGGCCACCGAAATCACCACTATACCTAACCTTTTCATCACAGCGACCTCCTTTCCGCGTCCTAGGGTTCAAAGTAGCGCCGATAACACTGGGGGGCATGGCCCTGTGGGCGCGGGAGTGGGCCGGTTTGTCGCGGGGCCTTCGGACACATGTCCGGAGCGGGCTTTCCCCATCGCTAGGCCAGAATTGGCCGAGGTTGAAGCGCCCCGCCCAGGGCTGTAGAGTACCGCCGATTTTCCGCGGAACACCCGAAAGGAGGGGATATATGGGGGCAATTTTGGCAGCGGGCGGCCTAGTGGCCGTGGCTGCTCTTTTCTGGTCTGCTTACGGAACTTATTACGTCATGCGGCGAGACCCCGGTGACGACCGGATGCGCAAGATCCAGGGGTTCATCCGGGAGGGAGCCTGGGCGTTCATGATCGCCGAGGCCAAGGTCATGGCTGTGACCCTCCTCGTCATCGGCGCCATCCTTTGGGCCCTCTTTTATTGGGAAGTGGCTGTGGCCTTCTGGGTGGGGTCCGGCCTTTCCATGGCCGCGGGATTCATCGGCATGAACGCCGCCACCTTGGCCAACGCCCGCACCACCAACGCCGTCCGCCGCTCCATTCGCGAAGCTTTAACTGTGGCCTTTACCGGGGGCTCGGTGATGGGCATTGCCGTGGCCGGGCTGGCCACAGCTGGCTTGGTCTTCGTGATCTGGCTCTTCCGCCGGGAATTCGATCCAAACCTCGTAGAGATCACGACGAAGACGGTTTTCGGCATCCCCGGTGCCGATGTGAACTTCATAAAAGCCGCGTTGATCATCTCCGCCTACTCCGCGGGAGCTTCCCTTGTGGCCCTCTTTGACCGCGTGGGCGGCGGGATCTACACCAAAGCCGCAGATATGGCCGCAGATCTTGTGGGGAAAGTGGAGCTTAAGATCCCCGAGGATGACCCCCGTAATCCTGCGGCCATCGCCGACAACGTGGGAGATAACGTAGGCGATGTAGGAGGGTTGGGCGCAGACCTCCTCGAGTCTTTCGTGGGCTCCATCATCGCCGTCATCGTCATCGCCCTTTACATGTATGTCGGGCGCCATAACCCCGACATCCAGGGCCTCCTTTCGAAATACGGGATAACTGATTTGGCCCAACTTGAGCAGAACTATTGGTGGTTCGTGCTCTTGCCCCTCCTCTACGTGGCCGGGGGAATCGTGGCCAGCCTCCTCGCCGTCATGTACATCCGCTACTCCCGCCGCACAAAAGACATGCAAAGGATCCTCATGAACGGTTTCACTTTGGCCGCCTTTTTCACCGCCGGATTCGCCGCCCTCACCACCGCCCTTTCGCCGTTCAACTTCGTCCCCTTCTGGTCCCTCCTTCTTGGCATCGTAAGCGGGGTTCTCATCGGCTTTATATCCGAGTACTACACGTCCGCACGCTATCGGCCGACCCGGGAACTTGCGCGCATGTATCAGTCAGGTCCAGCTGTGGGCGTCACCGAGGGCATGGCCGTGGGCATGTCCTCCAGCCTCCTTGTTTGTTTGGTGATTGCCGCAGCCATCATCGTGGCCTATCAGCTTGGCGGGCTTTTGGCCGTGGCTTTCGCGGGGATGGGCATGCTCACCTTTGTGGGGATCATGGTCTCCATGGACTCCTACGGCCCCATCGGTGATAACGCCGCGGGGATCGCCACCATGGCCAAGCTCGATCCCCATGTCCGCGAGCAGTGTGATATCTTGGATTCCATTGGGAATACCACCGCGGCCATCGGGAAGGGGTTCGCCATCGGCTCCGCGGCCTTTGCCGCCATCGGTCTGATCGCGGCTTATCTTTGGTCCGCCGCCGGAAGAGCCACGGAAGTGCGTCTTCCCAACGTTCCTCTGGTGAGCCCAGAGGTGGGCGGGCTCGTCATGGCCGGGCTCATCACCGGAGCCATGCTCACCTACGTTTTCTCGGCCATGCTCATCAGGGCCGTCTCGAGGACCGCGGACGTGATGGTCCAAGAGATTCGTCGCCAATTCCGGGAGAACCCAAAGCTCATGAGCGGGGAGGGCACCCCCGATTACCGCCGGTGCATCACCATAACCGCGCATAACGGTGTTCGCCGCATGGTCGTGCCCTCCCTTTTGGCCGTGGTCCTGCCCCTTTTCATTGGGCTCGTGTTTGGCCGGTACACCTTGGCCGGGTTTCTGGTGGGGGCCCTCCTTTCCGCCATCATGCTCGCCATCTTTTGCGGAAACGCTGGAGGAGCCATGGATAACGCCAAAAAGTACGTGGAGGAGGGCCACTTTGGCGGAAAGGGCTCCGAGGCCCACGCCGCGGGCGTGGTGGCCGATACCGTGGGCGATCCCCTCAAGGACACGGTCGGCCCTTCCCTTGACATCCTCATCAAGCTCATGAGCGTCATCTCCCTCCTTTTTGCCTCGCTCTTTCCGGTTCAGCCCTGGTTCCTCCGCTGAGGTGGCGTTTTGGAGATCCGCGGGGAGCGGCTGAGCCTCAGGCCCTTTGGCCCCGGGCACCTTCTAAAGACCCGGGAGTGGGTGGCAGACCCGGAGGTGGCCCGCTGGATTCTCCCGGCTTGGCCGCTCCTCCCCGCCTCCTGGGATGAATGGCTCCGCAGGGTCTATACCTCCCCGGACTCCTTGCATTTTGCCATCGTCCTCCACGATGATCGCCACATCGGTAACTGCAGCCTCCACGCCATCCAGTGGGAGGAAAAGGTCGCCGAGCTTGGGATCGTCCTTGGGGAGAAGGATTGTTGGGGCAAAGGTTATGGGCCGGAGGCATTGCGCCTCCTTTTGCACTACGCCTTTCGCGAGCTCGGCCTGAAAAAGGTGGTTTTGCACGTGCACCGAGAGAATCACCGGGCCATTCGCGCCTACAAGAAAGCGGGGTTTGTGGAGGTTTCTGAGCCCTGGGTTTTTAGGCTTTTGCGGCCGCTTGGGAGCGGGAAAATTGTGACCATGGTGGCGGAGGCGGAGAGTTGGGTGGAGGTGCCAGCCCATTGATTCGCACCGAGGGGCTTACCCGGTATTTTGGGTCCCGGCCGGCGGTGGTGGAGCTGACGATGGAGGTGAGGGCCGGGGAGGTCCTGGGGCTTTTGGGGCCCAACGGCGCGGGGAAGACCACGACGGTGCGCATGCTTTCCGGGCTTTTGGCTCCCTCCGCGGGCGAGGCCTTCGTGGCCGGCCATAGCGTCACAAAGGAGCCGGGGAAAGTTCGCCCTAAAGTGGGGGTGGTCCCGGAGACCCCGGGCCTCTACAAGCGCCTTACGGCCCGCCAAAACCTCCGCTTCTTCGCCGCGCTTTACGGGGTGCGCGACCCGCGCCGCATTGAGGAGGCGCTCGCCTTGGTCGGGCTAGCCCCGCGGGCCGATGAGCCCGTGGCCACCCTTTCCAAAGGCCTCCGGCAACGGCTGGCTTTGGCCCGGGCCCTCGTCCACGATCCTCCCGTGCTGCTTTTGGACGAGCCCACAAGCGGCCTCGATCCAGAGGCGGCCAAGGAGGTGCGGGACCTTTTGGCCGAGCTCTCCTTGGCCCATCGCGCCATCCTCCTTTGCACCCATAACCTCTCCGAGGCTGAGCGGCTCTGCCACCGCATCGCGGTCCTCAAAACCCGGCTCCTCGCTCAAGGAGCGCCTCTTTGGCCGACGGGTGGTGGTCACCTTGGCCAACCCCAGGCCAGAGCTCCCGTCCGCGCTGGCCCTCCCCTTTGTGCGCAGTGCCTCCCTAGACGGCAATAAGCTTTTCGTGGCCGTGGAGGAGCCGGAGCGCCACAATCCCCTTTTGGTGCGAAAACTTGTGGAGCTGGGCGCAGAAATCCTCTACGTCACGGAAGAGGAGCGCACGCTAGAGGAGGTCTATTTGGAGCTGGTGGAGGGCGGCGATGCGGCTTAAGGTCCTGATCCTCAAAGAGTGGGCGGAGCTTTTCAAGATCAAGATGGTCTTGTATGGCTGCGTCTTCATGCCCCTGTTCATGGGGGGATTTGCCGGGTACATGGTGTGGCAGGGGCGAGGGCTTCCGCCCGAGGGCCAGGCGGCCCTTTTCAACGCCGCGCTCCTTTATTTCCTCGTCCTCCCCGTGATGATCCCCGTGACCTTGGCCGTCTATTCCGTGGTGGGAGAAAAGGAGCAGGGGACGTTGGAGCCCCTTTTGGCCACCCCCATTTCGGACCTTGAACTTTTCCTGGGAAAATCCGTCGTGGCCGTGGTTCCCGCGCTTTTGCTCACCTGGGGAGTCTTTGGGCTTTTCCTCCTCGCCGCCTCCCAAATGATCCCCGGCGGCGTTCCGGAAGGGGTTTTGAGCCTACCTTGGCTTCTTTCCATCTTCGCCCTCTCCCCCCTCATGGCCCTGTTTTCGGCACTGGTGGCGATGATCATCTCCTCCCGCTCCACGGATTCCCGCGCCGCCTACCAGTTCGCTGGTCTGGCTGTGGTCCCAAGCCTTCTTCCCCTCATCGTGTACTCGGCCCGTCTCACCGCGGTGGATTTGAAGTTCGTGGGGATCGAGGGCGGCATCCTCCTTGTGTTGAACACAGCGCTATTGTTCTTGGGGATAAAACTCTTTCAGCGCGAGGAGATCCTCATCCGATGGAAGTGAGCGGAGTTAACCCGCCTGCGTGGGTGCGGGATTCCATCTTCTACCAAATTTTCCCCGACCGCTTCCGGAACGGCCGGCCGGAGAACGATCCTTTAGGCACAAGGCCATGGGGAGAACGGCCCACGGCCCACAGTTTTTTCGGCGGCGATCTTTGGGGGATCCTCGAGAAACTCGATTATCTTGAGGATCTTGGGGTCACCGCCCTTTATCTTACCCCAATTTTCCGGGCCTCCACAAACCACCGCTACGACACTGAAGATTATTTTGAAGTCGATCCCGCCCTGGGCGGCAACGCGGCCCTGAAACTTTTGGTCGGGGAACTCCATCGTCGGGGCATGCGTCTTATTTTGGACGGGGTATTCAATCACTGCGGGGCTGGGCATCCGTTCTTTCGAGAGGCCAAGGAACGTGGGAGGGCCTCGTCGTATTGGGACTGGTTTGTGTGGGAAGGGGAGGAGCCCGGGTACTCCTGCTGGGCCGGCTGCGCAAATCTTCCGGAGTGGAACCACGATAACCCCGCGGTGCGGGATTACCTCCTTTCCGTGGTCCGCTTTTGGCTAAAAGAGTACGAAATCGATGGGTGGCGCCTGGATACCGTGGAGTACCTTCCGCCGGATTTCGTGCGGGAGATCTACACCACCGTGAAGGAGGTGAACCCCGAGGCGTATGTGCTGGGGGAGGTGATGGGGCTGGGGACGCCGTGGTTCCGCCACCGCGCCCTGGATGGGGTCATGCATTATCGGCTCTGGGAAGGATTGGTGCGCTTTTTCGCCGAGGAGTCCTGGGATGCTCCGCGTTTTGCCCACCACCTTTGGCACCTCTGGCGCAGCTACCCAAGCTGGGCGAACTTTTCCTCGTACACGCTTTTGGGGAGCCACGATAAGCCGCGTTTTCTTACCCTTTCCGGAAGCGACCAGCGCCGGTTTCTTTTGGCGGCGACCTTTCTCTTCGCCTATCCGGGGGCACCGGCCATTTACTACGGCGATGAGCTCGGCCTTCTGGGCGGAGAGGATCCCGATTGCCATTGATGTTTCCCCTGGGAGGAGGTTCACCCGCGGCATCCCCTCCTTTCGGCATTTAAAAAGCTCGTTAGCCTAAGAAAAGAGGAGGAAGCCCTCCGCCGCGGTGGGCTACGCTTTTACTCCGCTTGCGGCCGGGCCCTCCTCTTTGGCCGTCCTTACGCGGGCAGGGAAGTCCTTTTGGCCCTGAACGCTGGGGCAAAGGAGGCGGCTTTAGACCTCCCTCCCGGCCGTTTTCGCGAAAGGAAAAGCGGAGAGCTTTGCGCCCAAGCCCTCCGCCTTCCCGGCTACTCTTTCTCCTTCCTTACGCGGGTGTCTTAGCCAAAACCGCGTGGAAGGAGTCCTCCAGGACCTCCAGGCCCTCGCGGAGCGCGTCCTCGGGGGTGGTGAGGGGGAGGAGGAAGCGGATGACGTTTCCATAAATTCCGGCGGTGGCGAAGATCACCCCGCGCCGCAGGGCCTCCTGCTGCACGGCCTTTGTGATCTCCGGCGCTGGCTCCTTGCTCTCCTTGTTCTTCACCAGTTCCACCCCCACCATCGCCCCCAATCCCCGTACTTCCCCGATCACCGGGAATTTCTCGGCCAAACGGGCGAGCTCCCGCTGCAAAAGCTCGCCGAGGCGCACGGCCCGGGCCAGCAACCCCTCCTCCTCAATGATCTCCAAGACGGCCAGGGCTGCGGCGCAGGCCACGGGGTTCCCCCCGAAAGTGCTGCCGATCGCTCCCGGGATGAGGGCGTCCATGATCTCCGCCTTTCCGATCACCGCGGAAAGGGGTAGCCCAGCGGCGATGGACTTAGCGAGGGCGATGAGATCGGGCTCAACCCCGAAGTGTTCACAGGCGAAGAATTTTCCGGTCCGCCCTACCCCGCTTTGCACCTCGTCGCAAACCAAAAGGAACCCGTACCGGTCGGCAAGCTCCCTAAGGAAGGGCAGGAACTCCGGGGGCGGCACGATGAATCCTCCCTCCCCAATGACCGGCTCCACCACGCAGCAGGCCACCTCTTTGGGATCGACCAACGAAAGGAGGCGGCGCTCGATCTCCTCTATAGGGATGGGGTTACGATAGGGATATGGGTAGGGGAGCCGGAAGACATCGGAGGCGTAGGGGCCAAAGCCGGCCTTATAGGGGATGGCCTTGTGGGTCATGGTCATGGTGAGGAGGGTCCGGCCGTGGAAGGCGTTTTCAAAGACCAGGACGGCCTTTCTTCCGGTGAAGGCCCGGGAGATCTTCACCGCATTTTCCACCGCTTCCGCACCGGAGTTGAAAAGGGCGCACTTTTTCGGGGAGGGGCCGGGCGCAAGCTGGGCCAGCCTTCGGGAAAGCTCCACATAGGGCTCGTAAGGGACGGCGGTGAAGTCGGTGTGGATGTAGCGTTCAACTTGGGCGCGCACGGCTGCCAGGACCTTCGGATGGTTGTGGCCCACGTTCAAACACCCCCAGCCTCCAGTGAAATCGAGGAACCTATTTCCGTCAAGATCTTCCACCACCGTACCCTCCGCTTTGGCCACAAAGAAGGGGGCCAAAGGACTAAGCGGGCGCGCCACCCACCTTTCTTTTTCCGCCATAACCGCCCGGGATTTCGGCCCTGGGATCTCCGTAATGATCCGAACGTATTTCCCCACCAGCACCTCCTTTATTCGATTTCCACTACTTCCCCTGGGGGAATGAGCCAAACTTTAAAGGGAAGTTCCATCCCCTCGATTTTCTTTTCCAGCTCGCGAAGTTCGTCCCTATAGCGGCTGGAGATATGGAAGAGGATGAGCTCCTTTTGCACTTCCGCCTTTTTAGCCACCTCGATGGCCTCCCAAATTGTGGAGTGCTTGAACTCCTTGCGATCCTCGTCGGAAAGGAAGGTCGCCTCGTGGCAAAGGACCTCCGTCCCCTTGACGAGGTTTGGGTTTAGGGGGACGGAGTCGCCGGCATAAGAGAATAAGTACTGCACATATTTTTCGGTGATCTCCTCCTTCCTTCCTTCTCGTACCAAGCGGACGATTTCCTCTTGTGGGAGGCCTCGATATTCCGGTTTTAGGCGTCGGCGGACTTCGGCGACATTATACCCGAGGGAGCTCTCCCCGCGGGAATGGATGGTGGCGAAGGCCTCGATGTAGCGGGGGTGGCGGCCCTGTAGGAGGGTGACCCTATCCCCGGGCTGGAGGGGGATCCACTCCAGCTCATATTTGAGGTTTCTGTTCGTGCGGGCGAAGTAGGAGATTAGTTCAGAGACGAAGAAGTTCCCCGCCGGGTAGTAGATTTTGAGCTCTTTTTCGGTATCGCCCATGGCGTTATTTCTGATGTTGATGAGGCCCATGAGGCCGGAGATGTGGTCGGCGTGGCCGTGGGAGAGGAAGACGTGTTTTATGGCGAAGACCTTGTTTTCCAGGATGGTGCTCACCCCCTCCCCGCAATCGAAGAGGATGCGATCCGGGGCGTAGTAGATCCAGGTGGAGTAGAGGGCCTTGGAATAGACGATGGCCTTCATCGCCCTCAATGGTACAAGATGCTCAAACTCCCATCAGCTTAGCGCGAAGTCTCTTTACCAAGAAACCAACGTGCCCAGTGGAAGCCAAGGGGTGGGACCAATGTCCCCTGGTCCCCCTCTT
>FWWM01006859.1_pt1 | contig 23459 bp, 40 predicted proteins | sample 2228351 | NCBI WGS metagenome assembly FWWM01 (sample SAMEA103939774, study PRJEB20133) | metagenome
GGACGAGGAGGTCGCTGTCGGTGCGGATCTCCACTTCCCTGGCGCCCTGGGCCAATACCATGGAGAGGCCCCGCAGCAGGGCCTGGTACTCGGCTACGTTGTTGGTGGCCTCTCCGATGTACTCGCTGACCTCCTCCACGACCTTCCAGTGCGCGTCTGCGATGACCACGCCGATGGCCGCCGGGCCCGGGTTGCCCCGCGAAGCCCCGTCCACGTGCAGCACACGCTTCACCGGCGGCACCTTTGGCGCGGCAGCGCAGTCATTCGGGGAGAACCAGGATCCGCCCGCACCCCTCGCAGGTGAGGATCAGGTCTTCCTCCTCCTGCAGGCGGAGCACACGCCCCTCGGGAATCGCCACGTGGCACCCCTCGCACACGCCACGGCGCACCGCAGCCACGGCCAGCGGCCCCCGGCGTTCGCGGATCCGGTCGTACCGCCGCAGCAGCTCCTCGTCGATCTGCATGGCCACCTGCTCCCGCTCCCGGCGCAGTGCCTGCAGCGCCGCCTGCAACGAGGCCTGCTGCCGTCGGTGGTCCTCCTCATGCCGGGCCAGTTCGGAGCGGGCGGTGCCGGCCACCTCTTCCAGGGCGCGAACGCGGGCCTGCAGGGTTTCCACCTCTTCCATCAAGGCCAGGATGACATCCTCCAGGTGGCGCGCATGGCGCTCCAGCATGGCCACATCTTCCTGCATGGCCGCCAGCTCCTTGGGGTTGCGCACGCGTCCGCTGTACATCTCCGCTTCCATGCGCTGGCGTTTGGCCACGGTGGACTGGTGCTCCAGCTCCAGATCCCGCAGGCGGGACTGTCGGCCCGTCAGCTCCCCCCGCGCCGCTGCCAGAGCGGCCTCGGCCTCCTCCACACGCGCGCTCAGAACGGCTCCGGGATCCAGAGCGCGCAGGCGCTCCTCGGTCCGCAGGAGGTCGCTGTCCACCTGCTGCAGTCGGTAGAGCAGGCGCAGTCTGGAGGCGGGCAAGGGTTGCGTCACGGATGTCTACCTTAGTTGTGAGCCGGAGGGAATCCTGTTATAAGGGAGCCGGCGGCGCGACCGCCGAGGGGGACGGAGCAGGGGGAGACTCCTGTGTAAACCCCTCTGCGCAGCGCCGCCTCTCAGCCCACGGGGTCCGTCCGGGCTAGCGGCGGGGGGCCTTGGGGCTTCCCTTCGGCGCCGGCCGCTGCGGTTTTCGCGCCACCGGGCGGGCGGACGACTTGCTCTTTGTCGGCTTCTGCACCCCCGGGCGCGGGGCCGGCTTCTGCTCCTGCCCGGGGCGCGCTGTGGGCTTGGATACCGGGCTTCCAACCAGCCCTGCGGGCCGGCGCGGCAGGCCGACCGCAGGCGAGCCGGGGCGTGCGGGCGCCACGCCGGGCCTGCCGGGGACGGCAGGACGGACGGCAGCGGGAGCAGGCCGGACCGGGGGGTGTGCCGGGCGGGGAACGGCCACAGCCTTCGGCTTTGCCGCCGGCGGCGGGAGCTCGCCGGCCAGCTTCAGCCGCTTACGCTTCTCGTCCCACCACTGCTTGTACAGGCGGGCCAGGGATTCGAATCGGTCGAACATGTCCGGCCATTCCAGTTCTCGGCGCATCCCCTGAATGATCGGCTCCACCTTCCCCCAGGGGACGGGGAAGAGCTCGAAGACCACTTCAGGATCGATGATCCCGCCCTCGACCAGAACCCCCAGGGCGTCATAGAACTGGGCGACGCGGATCAGGTTGTTGAAACGGATGCTCCCAGGAGGGGCTTCGATGATGAACTGCTCGTAGTCCTGGAAGTCGAACTGGAAGACGATGTACTGCATCGCCTCCAGGCTGTGAGGGGCGTCGGCCATCTCTATGAGCCGAAGGAGGACCTCCACTTCCCCCGGCTTGATCTTCTTCAACTCGGCCTCACCTCGGGTCGCTAGGCCACAATCTGCCCTTTCAGACCCAAATTCTGGCTTCAGGCGCGGTTTTCCTTGTGGGAAGACCTGTTGGGGCCTCCGACCCTCTTGTAGGGGAAAACCGACGTTTATCCTGCAAAAGGCAGGTCTCAGCACCATAGAATGGGCATTTATGAGCCAAAAGACCGCGTTGATGGCGGTATGCCGCCCGGAGAACTGGTATACTCGGGTCGCCGGGCGAGTGGCTCAGCGGCAGAGCGCCTCCCTTACACGGAGGAGGCCGCAGGTTCAAATCCTGCCTCGCCCACCAGCCAGCAAGTCTCCGGAAAGCCTGCGTTTTTGCGCTCAGGGGTTTATCCGGCGGCGATTCCAGCCGGAAGAAACCACGGGATCCGCCGGCGCCTCTCCTGCCAGGAGAAGGACAGATCTGTGCCGGGGTTGGGCATAAAGAGGTGGTTGAGGAAACACCGGTGAGCCGGGATGGTCTCGCTGCTCCCCGTGCCCCTGCAGGTGCCTCCGCCCAAACCGGAGTCGGAACTGCAAAGCGTCTTCTTCCTGCTCATCCTGGGGGTTGTAGCCGTCGCCTTCTTCCTTTGGCTCATCATGAGCCACTTCAGCCGGCCCCCTTGAGCCCCCCAAGCCTCAGACCACCTCCCGCACGACCTCCGGGGCCACCCGCTCCACCCTGGCGCCGAGCGCACGCAGCTTTTGCACCAACCCCTCGTAGCCTCGATCCAGGTTCTCCACATTGGTGATCTCGCTGGTCCCCCGCGCGCTCAGGGCGGCGATGACGACCGCGGCACCCCCGCGGATGTCCCGCGCCTCTACCGGGGCGCCGGAGAGCTCCTCCACCCCGTGGATGTGCACGGTGTCGCCGTCCACGCGCATCTGCGCCCCCATGCGTCGGAGCTCCTCCACGTAGCCGAAGCGGGAGTCGTAGATCGTCTCCCGGATGGTGGAGGTGCCGCGGGCGCGGGTCAGCACCGCGGCCAGCGGCGGGTGCAGGTCGGTGGCGAATCCCGGGTAGGGCGCTGTGTCCACATCGATGGCCTGCAGGTCCCCGCTCATCCTGACGCGCACCCCGTCCGGCTCCACCACCGCCTCCGCGCCGGCCTCCTGCAACTTGGTCAGCAGAGCCTGGAAGTGCTCTGGGATCAGCCCCTCCACCATCACATCCCCGCGGGTGGCCACGCCGCAGAGGAGATAGGTGCCAGCCTCGATGCGGTCGGGGATGATGGCATACTGTGCACCGTGCAGTGTGGGGACGCCGCGGATGGTCACGGTGTCCGTGCCGGCGCCGCGGATGCGGGCGCCCATGAGGTTGAGGAAGACGGCGGTGTCGACGACCTCCGGCTCCCGCGCGGCGTTTTGCAGCACGGTCGTCCCGCGGGCGGTGCTGGCCACCATCATCAGGTTGATGGTGGTGCCCACGCTGCTGCGGGGGACGTAGAACTGAGTCCCACGGGCACGGCGGGCGAAGCCCGCCTTCATGTAGCCGTGCTCCGTGGTCACCTCCGCTCCCAGTGCGGCGAACCCGCGCATGTGGAAGTCCACGGGGCGGGTGCCGATGGAGCAGCCGCCCGGCAGCGGGATCTCCGCGCGCCCCATGCGCGCCAGCAGCAGTCCCGCGGTGTAGAAGGACGCGCGCATGCGACGGCACAGGTCGTACGACGGGGTGGTCCGGTCCAGACCGCGCGCGTCCACGATCATCCGGCTGCCGGCAAAGACGAAGCGCACCCCCAGGTCCTCCAGGATGGCCTGGAGGGTGAGGACGTCCTGGCAGTGGGGGACGTTCTCCAGGACGGAGACATCCGGCGCCAGGCAGGCGGCGGCGATGATGGCCAGGGATGAGTTCTTCGCGCCCGAGACCTTGACGGTCCCATGCAGGGGTCGTCCTCCGGTGATGACCATCCGTTCCACGCCTGCCTCCTCGGATTCGCTGCCGCGTCGCTGTACGGGTTACGGCTGCAGCTTGGTCTGGACGTAGGTACGCACCAGCTCCTCCAGCAAGACCATCCGGTCTACCTGCCGGATGACCGTCCGCGCGTCCCGGTGGCTAGTGATGTAGGTCGGGTCCCCCGAAAGGAGGTAGCCGACAATCTGGTCTACGGGACTGTACCCCTTCTCCGCCAGGGCCTGGTAGGCGTAGCGAAAGACCTCCTGCGGGTCCCGGAGTGGAGGCGGGCCCAGGCGGAAGACTCCGGTGCGCTCGTGTTCGCCCATGGTCCACCTCACGTCGTGGTCTCTGTGCCCAAAACTCCCGTGCTCTACGCACGCACACACTAGCCCTGGCAGGATGGGCAGAACACCGTGGCCCCGTCCCGCCAGTCGCACCCGGCCTGAGGGACTCCACCCGCCGCCCCGGATGCAGCCTGGCCTGAAAGAGGACCTCGTCCGCGTACAGATTCCCGATGCCGGCCACGACCTCCTGGCGCAGCAGGAGCGCCTTGAGCCCGCCGCGGCGAGGCCGCAGCACCGTCCGAAAACGCTCCAGGGTGAAGGCTCCCCCCAGCGGCTCTGCGCCCAGCCGCTCCAGGCCGGGGAAGGACGGGAGTGCGCTCCCGGGCAGGAGATCCTTGCGGCATGGGCCCGACGGAACGCGTCCAGCCGGGAGATGGTGGGCCCGCCTGGGCTCGAACCAGGAACCGGCGCCTTATGAGGGCGCTGCTCTACCCTTGAGCTACGGGCCCGCGGACATTATAGCACCGGCCACCCGCGGCCCACCCTGTCAATCCGGCTCTCTCAGTAGCCTACGTACACCAGGTAGAGTCCCTGCGGCGGGGCGGCAGGACCCGCGCTGCCGTCCCCGCCGGAGGCCAGGAGCCGGGTCACCTCCTCGGGGGAGAGGGCGCCGCGGCCCACCCTGAGCAGAGTCCCCACCATCATCCGCACCATGTGCCGCAGGAATCGGTCGGCGGCGAAGGTGAGCAGCAGGAGGTCGCCGTGCTCGGCCAGGTCGGCGACGAAAAGCGTGCAGCGGCTGCTCCCGGCCGGTGTGCCCAGGGCGCGGAATGCCCGGAAGTCGTGCGCCCCCGCCAGACGGGTCAGGGCCTGACGCATCGCCTCCCGGTCAAGAGGGGCCCGCACGTGATGGGCATACGGACGCAGGAGGGCCGAGGGGGTAGGGCGGCAGAGGACGGCGTACCGGTAGACGCGGAAGCGGGCGTCGCGCCGGGCGTGAAACTGCGTGGGCGCATCGGCGGCCTGCCGTACCGCGACGTCGGGGGGGAGGAGGGCGTTCAGGCCGGTGACGATCCGCTCCGGGGGCAGGGGGCTGGTGGTGCGGAAGTGCGCCACCTGCCCCAGGGCGTGCACCCCGGCATCGGTGCGGCCGGCGGCGACCACCCGGGCGGGTGCCCGGGTCAGCTCCGCCACCGCCCGCTCCACCTCCGCCTGCACCGAGCGGCCCTGCGCCTGCCGCTGCCAGCCCACGAAATGCGTCCCATCATACTCCAGGGTCAGCCTGACGGTGCGCAGGGGGCGCACGGGGGTCAGGGGAGGCCGAGCCAGCGGGGCGCCAGGACCACGGCTGTGGCCGCCAGCGCCGCCGCCCAGGCCACCCCGTCCTCCCGGGTGAAGGCCAGCTCCTTCATCCGGGTCCGCCCCTCCCCACCACGGTAGGCGCGGGCTTCCATGGCCAGGGCCAGCTCGTCGGCCCGGCGGAAGGCGGAGACGAACAACGGCACCAGGACGGGGAGCAGGGCCCGGGCGCGCTGCAGGAGGCCTCCCCGCTGGAATTCCGCGCCGCGGGCCATCTGCGCCTTGATGATCCGCTCCGTCTCCTCCAGCAAGGTGGGGATGAAGCGCAGGGCGATAGACATCATCATGGCCAGCTCATGCCCGGGCACGCCGAACCGCCGCAGGGGCCGCAGCAGCCGCTCCATGCCGTCGGTGAGGGCCATGGGCGAGGTGGTGTAGGTGAACAGCGAGGTGGCCACCACCAGCAGGATCAGGCGCAGGCCGATGAACGCCGCCCGGCGCAGCCCTTCGGCGGTGATCAGCAGCGGACCCAGCCGCAGCAGCACGGTCCCCTCTCGCACGCCGCTGAAGAACAGGTTGAGGACGAAGGTGAGCAGCAGGAGGAAGAGGATGGGCCGCAGGCTGCGGGCGGCGTATCCCAGGGGTATCTGCGCCAGCACGAACAGCCCCATCAGCAACGCGGCCAGCAGGCCGTACCCGCTGAAGTTGGGGATGATGAAGATGGTCACCATCGCCAGCGTGGTCAAGCCGATCTTCGTTCGCGGGTCGAGGCGGTGCACAACCGAGTCCCGCGGCAGATACTGGCCGATGGCGACGTAGCGGATCAGTTCCATCAGGCTGGGCGCAGCACGCGCAGGAGCTCCGCGCGTGCCTCCTCGAGGCTCAACAGGTCGGTGCGCACGGGCAGGCCGCGGGCCCGCAGTCGGTGCAGGATCTGCGCCGTCTGGGGAACGCCCAGGTGCAGCCGCTCCAGGTCGTCGGCCCGGGCGAAGATCTGCCGCGTGGGGCCGTCCATGACAACGCGCCCCTCGTCCAGGACGATCACCCGCTCGACGGTCTGGGCGATCTCGTCCATGCTGTGGCTGATCAGGATGATGGTCAGGCGGCGTTCCGCGTGCAGCCGCAGGATCAGCCGGAGGAACTCCGCCTTGCCCTGCGGGTCCAGCCCGGCGGTGGGCTCGTCGAGGATGAGGACACGGGGGGACATGGCCAGCACTCCGGCCAGGGCCACCCGGCGCATCTCCCCCCCGGAGAGGGTGAATGGGGAGCGCGGGCCGAAGCGGTCGGGGTCCAGCCCCACCGCCTGCAGCGCCTCGCGCACACGGGCCTGGACCTCCTCCTCCGGCAGCCCCAGGTTGCGCGGCCCGAAGGCCACGTCCCGGGCCACGCTTTCCTCGAAGAGCTGCTGCTCGGCGTACTGGAAGAGGAGGGCAACCTTCTGGCGCACGCGGCGGCGGTCGGTGTGCGGGGCGAAGATGTCCTCCCCGTCCACCAGGACGGTGCCGGCGGTGGGGCGGATCAACGCGTTCAGCGTCTGCACCAGCGTGGACTTCCCCGACCCGGTGGGCCCGATCAGGCCGACCCGTTCCCCGTCTCCGATGGTCAGGGTGATGCCACGCAGCGCCGTCGCCTCCAGCGGCGAGTCCCGCAGGTAGACGTGGTGGACGTCGCGCACCTCGATCATGAGCGTCGCGCCGCCGCCAGGGCGGTGAGGGCGTCCACGAGCTGGTCCACCGTGGTCGGGGAACCGCGCAGGGGTAACCCGGCCGCCCGCAGCTGCCGTGCCAGCACCACCGCCGGGGGCAGCGTCAGCTGCAGCCGGCGCAGGACCTCGGGTTGCTCGAAGACCTCGGAGGGAGTACCCTGCAGCACCACCCGTCCGCCGGCCAGTACCACCATGCGGCGGGCCAGGGCCGCCTCCTCCATGGCGTGGGTGATGTGCACGACGGTAATGCCCTCCTCGCGGGTGAGGCGAGCGATGGTCTGCAGCACCTCCGCCCGCCCCTGTGGATCCAGCATCGCCGTCGCCTCGTCCAGAATGAGGCAGGAGGGCCGCATGGCCAGCATCCCGGCGATGGCCACGCGCTGCTTCTGCCCCCCGGAGAGCAGATGTGGCGCGTGGTGGCGGTAGTCCCACATGCCGACGATGCGCAGCGCCTCCTCTACGCGGCGGCGTATCTCTGCGGGCGGCAGGCCCAGGTTTTCCGGCCCGAAGGCCACATCCTCCTCCACCACGGTGGCCACCAGCTGGTTGTCCGGATTCTGGAAGACCATCCCCACGCGCTGCCGTACCTGCCAGACGGCGTGCGGGTCCCGCGTGTCCAGCCCGTCCACCAGGACCCGCCCGCTGGTGGGCACCAGCAGGGCGTTTAGGCACTTGGCCAGGGTGGACTTGCCCGAGCCGTTGGCCCCGACCAGGGCTACGTATTCGCCGCGCTCCAGGCGGAGGGAGACGCCGTCGAGGGCGACGACCGCCTGCGGCGTCCCGGGGTTGTAGACGTAGGAGACGTTCTCGACCTGGATCAGGGGGCTCAGGGGGAAACCAGTTCGACCAGGGCCATGGGCGCGCTGTCGCCGCGACGCCGCCTGGTCTTTACCACCCGCGTGTAGCCTCCTCGCCCCGGCTGGTACCGCGGCACGATCTCGCTGAAGAGGCGCTTGCGCGCCTGCGGGTGGGTCAGCAGCCGCCCGACCTGCCGCCGCGCGTGGAGGTCGCCGCGCACGGCCAGGGCGATCAGCCCGTCGGCGATCTTCTTGGTCTCTTTGGCCTTGGCTTCCGTGGTCTCGATCCGCTCGTGGAGGATCAGCGCTGCCAGCAGCTGCCGGAAGAGCGCCGTGCGCTCCCCTGTGTCGCGACCCAGCTTCCGCCCTTTGGCTCCCAGCCCCATGGCCTTCGACCCCTTACTCCTTCTCCCGCAGCTTCAAGCCCAGGACGGCCAGCTTCTCCTTTACCTCGTCCAGCGACTTGCGGCCGAAGTTCTTCACGTTGACGATCTCCTCTTCCGTGCGCTGCACCAGGTCTCCGATGACGTTGATGCCGGCGCGCTTCAGGCAGTTGTAGGGGCGCACGGAGAGGTCCAGCTCCTCGATGGGCATGGCGTAGAGGCGGCTGAGCTCCCCGTCGGGCCCCCCCTCCAGAGCCTGCGCCTCCCCTTCTTCCCCCATGCCGGAGAAGAGGCGGAAGTGGTCGATGAGGATACGCGACGCCTCCTGCACCGCCTCCTCCGGCCGGATGGAGCCATCCGTCCACACTTCAAGGATGAGGCGATCGTAGGTGGCCATCTGCCCCACACGGGCGTCCTCCACCAGGTAGTTCACCTTCTGGATGGGGGAGAAGATGGAATCCACCGGGATGACGCCGATGACGTGCTCGCTCTTGCGCTGCCGCTCCGCCGGCAAGTAGCCCCGTCCGCGCTCCACCATCAACTCCATGGCCAGGCGAGCGTCCCGCTTGTCCAGGGTGGCGATGTGCAGGTCGGGGTTGAGGATCTCCACCTCGGCATCCGGCTGGATGTCCGCGGCGGTAACCTCGCGCTTACCCGCCACCTCCAGGCGCAGCAGCTTGGGCTTGTCGGTGTGCAGCTTCAGGGTCAGCTCCTTCAGGTTGAGGATGATCTGGGTGACGTCCTCCACAACGCCGGGGATGGTGCTGAACTCGTGCAGCACCCCCTCGATCTTCACGGAGGTGACGGCGGCGCCGGGGATGGACGAGAGGAGGACCCGGCGCAACGAGTTGCCCAGGGTGGTGCCGAACCCCCGCTCCAGGGGCTCGACCACAAACTTGCCGTAGGTGTCGGAGAGCTCCGCGTACTCCACCTTCGGCTTGGATGTCTCCCACAGCGTGGCAATGCTCATCCTGCCCTCCTCGGCGCCGCCCCCGGGGACGTGGCGCACCCCACGGAGGCCGTGGCGCCCTTACCGCGAGTAGTACTCGACGATCAATTGCTCCTGCACGGGAACGTCGATCTCTTCCCGCGCCGGTAGCGCCAGCACCCGACCGCCGCTGCGGTCGGCGGCCACCTCCAGCCAGGAGGGGACGGCCCGGGGCGGCGCACCCAGCACCTCTTTCAGGCGGGCGTGCCTGCGTCCCCGCTCGGTCAGGCTCACCGTCTGCCCGGGCCGCACCTGGTAGGCGGGTATCGTCACCTTGCGCCCGTCCACGGTGATGTGGCCGTGGGCCACCAGCTGCCGCGCCTCCCGGCGGGAGGCCGCCAGACCCAGGCGGTAGGTGACGTTGTCCAGGCGCATCTCCAGCAGCTGCAGCAGCCGCGTGCCGGTGACGCCTTTGGCCCGCGCCGCCTGCTGGAAGTAGTTCTTGAACTGGGTCTCGTAGATGCCGTAGATGCGGCGCAGCTTCTGCTTCTCCCGCAGCCGCATGCCGAACTCACTGGGCTTGCGCCGCGTGGGCCGCGCCCCGTGCATCCCCGGGGGGGTGGGGCGCTTGTGCACCGGGCACTTCTCCGTGTAGCACTTCTCGCCTTTGAGGTAAAGCTTCATCCCCTCCCGGCGGCACAGACGACAGACTGCTGTGGTGAAACGCCCCATGGGAACCTCCTGTGGCTCCGCTCCTTAGACCCGGCGGCGCTTGGGCGGCCGGCAGCCGTTGTGCGGGATGGGGGTCACGTCCTTGATGAGGTTGACCTCCAGACCGGCGGCCTGCAGCGAGCGGATGGCCGCCTCCCGCCCCGCCCCCGGCCCCTTGACGTAGACCTCCACCTGACGCACCCCGTGCTCCATCGCCTTGCGCGCCGCCGCCTCCGCGGCCAGGCCCGCGGCAAAGGGTGTCCCCTTGCGCGACCCTTTGAACCCGGAGGTGCCGGCGCTGGCCCAGGCCAGCACGTTCCCCTGGGGATCGGCGATGGTGACGATGGTGTTGTTGAACGTGGACTGGATGTGCGCCACCCCGATGGGCACATTCTTGCGTTCTCTGCGCCGGCCCCGCGGCCGCTGTGCCATCTCTCTCCCTCCCGACCTCAGGCCTTGCCCGTGGGCGTAGCCCGCGCACGACGAACGCCCACGGTTTTCTTCCGTCCTTTGCGCGTGCGCGCGTTAGTGCGCGTGCGTTGCCCGCGCACGGGCAAGCTGCGGCGGTGACGCAGCCCCCGGTAGGAACCGATCTCGGTGAGGCGGCGGATGTCCATGGCCGTATCCCGGCGCAGGTCCCCCTCCACCTTGAAGTGGCGGTCGATGAACTCCCGCAGCCGGGTGATTTCCTCCTCCGTCAGCTGCCGCACCCGGGTATCCGGGTTGACGTTGGTGGCCTCCAGAATCCGCCTCGCGCGGCTGAGCCCGATGCCGTAGATGTATGTCAGCGCCACCTCCACCCGTTTCTCCCTCGGCAGGTCTACCCCTGCGATGCGTGCCATGCCCCGCCTCCCCCTAGCCCTGCTTCTGCTTGTGCTTGGGGTTCTCGCAGATCACCAGCAACCGCCGCCCGCGCTTGACGATCTTGCACTTCTCACACATCCGGCGAACGGACGCCCGCACCTTCATCCTCACACCCCGTTCAACGATATCGATAGGTAATCCGGCCACGGCTGGGATCATAGGGGGAGAGCTCCACCTTCACCCGGTCGCCGGGGAGGATGCGGATGAAGTGGATCCGCATCTTCCCGGAGATGTGCGCCAGCACCCGGTGGCCGCTCTGCAGCTCCACACGGAACATGGCGTTGGGCAGGACCTCCACCACCGTCCCTTCCACCTCGATGAGATCCTTCTTGGCCATCAGCTACCCGTTCCCGCAGCCTGAGCGGGCGGCGTCTCCCCGCCCGCCTCAGCCAGCACCTGCCGGATCTCCTCGTCGCCCGGCATCTCCCCGCGGGCCAGCTTCGCAGCCAGCTGCGGTACCGCGCCATGGAGAACCAGGTGCTTCAAGTTCTTCTTCTTGGGCCGGTGCACGCCGCGCCTCTCCCCGTCCGCAACCAGGACCATGTCGTGCCCCAGCAGGGCGATGACCACGTACCGGTCCCCCCGGTCGCGGCCGGCGCGCGACGTCACCACGCTTCCCAGGATCTCACCCGCAGCGTCTGCAACCACAACCTCCAAGTATATGGGAGGCCGACCGTTCAGTCCAGCGAGGTGAGCACGTCGGCACCGTCCACGTCCACGGCCACCGTGTGCTCGAAGTGCGCCGAGCGGAGGCGGTCCCGGGTGCGTACCGTCCAGCCGTCCTCCAGGACGACAACCTCGCTCCCCCCCGCGTTGACCATGGGCTCGATGGCCAGCGTCAGGCCGCGGCGCAGGGGCACCCCGGTTCCCGGCGTGCCGAAGTTTGGCACCTCGGGCCCCTCGTGCAGCTCCCTCCCGATCCCGTGGCCGGCGAAGTCGCGGACCACGGAGAACCCCGCACCCTCCGCCACCTGCTGGATGGCCCAGCCCACGTCCCCCGTCGTCCGTCCCTCCCGCGCCTCCCGGATCCCGGCGGCCAGCGCCTCCTCCGTCACACGCAGCAGGCGCAGCGCCTCCTCGTCCACCTCCCCCACGGGTACGGTCCGCGCCACGTCGCCGTGGAAGCCGTCCAGGTACACCCCCAGGTCGATGGAGACGATGTTCCCCTGGCGAAGGCGGCGCCTCCCCGGGATCCCGTGCACCACCTCGTCGTCGATGGAGACGCAGATGCTGGCCGGGTACCCCCGGTAGTGCTTAAAGGAGGGCACCCCGCCGTGGTCCCGGATGAACGTCTCCGCCAGGCGATCCAGGTGCCCCGTGGGGACCTCGGGAGCCACCGCCCGCAGCACGACCTGCAGCGCCCGCGCGGCCAGCTCGCCCGCCCGCCGCATCCGGGCGATCTCCTCAGGGGTCTTCACCACCACCAGCGCCGGCCGCGGCTTCACAGGCCCAGCACCGCCTCCAGCCGGGCGTAGACCTCCTCCACCGTCCCCTCGGCGTCCAACGCGGCGTAGACGCCGCGTGTGCGGTAGAACTCCAGCACGGGCTCAGTCTGCGCCCTGTAGACCTCCATGCGCCGCCGGATGGTCTCCGGCCGGTCGTCCTCCCGCTGGTACAACGGGCTGCCGTCCAGGTCGCAGACGCCCGGCCGCCGTGGCGGCGTGAACTCCACGTGGTAGATGTGGCCTGCCGCCTGGCACACCCGCCGCCCGCCCAGCCGGCGCACCAGCGTCTCCGCACTCACCTGGAAGTCCACTGCCCGATGGATGCGCCGGCGCAGTCGACCCAACAGCTCCTCCAGTGCCTCCGCCTGCGCCAGCGTGCGGGGGAAGCCGTCCAGAATGAACCCCGCGGCGTCATCGGTGAGGCGCAGCCGCTCCTCCACGATCCCCACCATCACCGCATCGGGCACCAGCTCGCCTCGGTCCATGTAACTTCGCGCCCGAACGCCCAGCTCGGTGGCCGCCTCGACGGCATCACGCAGGATGTCGCCCGTGGAGATCTGCACCATCCCCCGCCTCTGCTGCAGCAGGCGCGCCTGCGTCCCCTTGCCTCCTCCCGGCGGCCCGAAGAAGATCAGGTTCATGGCCCATGGGCAGTCAGGGCTCCCGGGAAGCTACCGGGTGAACTCCCGGGGTATCTCACCGCATGAAGCCTTCGTAGTGGCGCATGAGCACGTAGGCCTCGATCTGCTTCATGGTTTCCAGCGCCACACCCACCACGATGATCAGCGAGGTCCCCGCCAGGTAGAAGGTGATGGCCCCGCCCCCAAGGGCGGCGGGACCCCGGAAGAGGGTCGGGACGACAGCGATCAGGCCCAGCACCAGCGCCCCGACGAAAGTCAGCCGTTCGGTCACCCGGGTGAGGTAGTCGCTGGTCGGCCGGCCCGGCCGGATGCCGGGAATGAAGCCCCCGTACTTCTTGATGTTGTTGGCCACGTCGTGCGGGTCGAAAGAGACCGCCGTGTAGAAGTACGTGAAGACGATGATCAGGGCGAAGTAGAGGGCGTCGCCCAGATAGGATCCTCCCGGCAGGACCACGGCGGCCAGACGCTGCAACCACTCCCACCGGGCGAACTGGGCGATGGTCTGGGGAAACTGCAGGACGGAGATGGCGAAGATGATGGGGATGACCCCGGCCTGAATGAGCTTCATGGGCAGGTGGGTGGACTGCCCCCCGTAGACGCGCCGCCCCACCACCCGCTTGGCGTACTGCACCGGGATCTTGCGCGTGGCCTGGGTGACGCCCACCACCACGACGATGGACACCAGGACGATGGCCACATCCAGGAGAAAGGCCAGCGGCCCCAGCTCCCCCGCCCGCAGCAGCACCAGGGTGCGGCCGACCTGGTCTGGCAGCCGGGCGACGATGCCCCCGAAGATGATCAGGGAGACCCCGTTGCCCACTCCGTACTCGGTCATGATCTCCCCCATCCAGGTGAGGAGCATGGTCCCTGCCACCAGGGTGATGACGATGGTCCCCAGGATCAGGGGGCGGGCGTCGGGGATCGCGTTCTGGCTGCGGATGAGGTACATCTGGCCGATTCCCTGGAGGACGGCCAAGACCACGGTGAGGTAGCGGGTGTACTGCCCGATCTTGCGCCGCCCCGCTTCCCCCTCCTCGGTGGCCATCTCCTTCAGCCGGGGGAAGACCACCTGCAGAAGGCTGAAGATAATGGAGGCGGTGATGTAAGGAAAGACGCCCAGGGCGAAAATCGCGAAGTTGGACAGCGCCCCGCCCACGAAGAGGTCGAAGAAGGACAGGAGGCTGCCCTGCTGCTGGAAGAGCTGCTGCAGCGCCCGCACGTCCACTCCTGGTACCGGAAGGTGCGCCCCCAGGCGGTAGAGCACCAACATGAAGGCGGTGAAGAGCAGCCGCCGTCTTAGGTCGGGAATGCGCAGGGGGTTGGAGAGGGATCGCACCTGCATTACGGCACGACCTCCGCCCTACCCCCCGCCGCGGTGATGGCCTCCCGGGCGCTGCGGGAGAAGGCCTGGGCCCGCACCACCAGCGGGTGGCTCAGGCGCCCGCCGCCCAGTACCTTTACCGGCCCCCGCTCCACCAGCCCCGCCGCCACCAGGGCGGCCACCGTGACCTCCGAGCCCGCGGGGAAGCGGTTGAGGGCGCGCAGCGGGACCTCCGCCGGGCGCCGCCGCGGAGGCCCCCCGGTCATCACGCTGCCCGCAGCGCGCACGCCGCGGCGGAAGGGTAGGCGCTTGGACAGCGGCGTCTGCCCTCCCTCGAATCCGGGACGCGGTCCACGTCCGGACCTCGCCTTCTGCCCTTTGCGGCCACGGCCGGCATAGACTCCCGCTCCCGATCCCAGACCCCGGCCCACGCGGCGCCGCCGTCGTCGCGCACCCGCAGCCGGCTTCAGGGTATCTATCTTCAACATCGTCTGCCTCCCCTGGCCTCCTCCCCCGCCGTGGCTAACGCACGGCCTCGCGCAGACGCCGCCGTCCCACAAGCTCCTCCACGCGCTTGCCCCGGAGTGCCGCCACGTCTTCGGGGCGGCGCAGAGCCAGCAGCCCCGCCGCCGTGGCCCGCGCCTGGTTGATGGGGTTGTTCGACCCCAGCGACTTGGTCAGGATGTCCTTGATCCCGGCCGCCTCCAGCACCGCCCGCACCGGCCCGCCGGCAATGACCCCCGTACCCTCCGACGCGGGCTTCAGCAGCACGCGAGCCGCGCCGTAGGTCCCCACCACGTCGTGGGGTATGGTCTGCCCGACGCGCGGAACGGCGAAGAGGTGCTTCTTCGCGTCCTCCACGCCCTTGCGAATGGCGTCCGGCACCTCGGCCGCCTTGCCCAGGCCCACGCCCACGTGCCCCTGTTCGTCGCCCACGACCACCAGGGCGCTGAAATTGAAGCGTTTGGCCCCTTTGGTCACCTTGGCCACCCGGTTGATCCACACCGCCTTCTCATAGGTGATGTTCAGCGTGTTTGGGTCGATGCGACCGTTCACTCCCCGCCTCCGCTCTGGCCCCGCTTAGAACTCCAGCCCGCCGGCGCGCGCCCCTTCGGCCAGGGCTTTGACCCGACCGTGGTAGGCGTAGCCGGCGCGGTCGAAGACGACCCGCGTGATGCCCCGTTCCAGCGCCCTCCGGGCAATCAGCTCGCCCACCAGCCGGCTGGCGTCCGCCTTCCGCTTACCTTTAACCTGCTCGCGCAGCTCCGGGTCGAGCGTCGAGGCCGCGGCCAGAGTGTGACCTCCTCCGTCGTCGACGATCTGCGCGTAGATGTGCCTCAGGCTGCGGAAGACCACCAGGCGAGGGCGGGTTACAACTCCGCGCACCCGCTGACGGACGCGCAGGTGCCGCCGCTTCCGCAGGACGTTGCGGTCCGGTCGCTTCAGCATCGCCGTCCCCACCCTACGCCTTGCCGCCGGCAGCGGTGCGCCCCGCCTTACCGGGCTTGAGCCTGATCCGCTCGCCGAGGTAGCGGATGCCCTTGCCCTTGTAGGGGTCGGGCGGACGAACGGCGCGGACGCGGGCAGCCACCTGGCCTACGCGCTCCCGGTCGATGCCGCTGACGACGATCCGGTTTGGGGCCGGGACCTCGAAGGTGATTCCGGGAGGAGGCACCACCTCCACAGGGTGCGCATACCCCACGGAGAGCACCAGGGTCTCCCCCTGCTTGCTGGCGCGGTAGCCAACGCCCTGGATCTCCAGCTCCACACGGTAGCCCTCGGTCACGCCGCGCACCATGTTGGCCAGCAGGGCGCGGGTGAGCCCGTGCAGGGCGCGATGCTGCCGCTGATCCGAGGTCCGTGCCACCACCAACTTGCCGTCCCGCAGCTCCACGCGCACGTCCGGGTGGAAGGTCCGCTCCAGGGTACCCCGGGGACCCTGCACCGAGACATGCGACCCCTCCACACGCACCACCACCCCGGGGGGAATGGGGACGGGCGCCCGCCCTACCCTCGACATGGCCTGCTTCCTCCTGCTCGCCTGCGGCGCCTACCAGACATAGGCCACCACCTCTCCTCCCACTCCCTGCCGCCGCGCCTGCCGGTCGGTCATCAGCCCGCGGGAGGTGGAGAGGATGGCCACCCCCAGGCCGCCACGCACCCGGGGGATCTGCGCGCGGCGGGCGTAGACGCGCAGCCCGGGCCGGCTCACACGGCGGATGCCGGTGAGCACCGGTTCCCGCCGCGGTCCGTAGCGCAGCGTGATGCGCAGGATTCCCTGCGGCCCGCGGTCGATGCGCTGCACGTCGGCGATGAACCCCTCCTCCTTGAGGATCCGCGCTATCTCCCACTTCAGTCGGCTGGCCGGGACATCCACGGTCTCATGCCGCGCCGCGCTGGCGTTGCGGATGCGCGTCAGCATGTCTGCAATGGTATCGGTGACCACGCCACCCATCGCCGCCTCCTCACATCACCAGCTGGCCTTTACGACGCCCGGAATCTCCCCCCGGTGCGCCAGCTGCCGCAGGCAGATGCGGCACAGGCCGAACCTGCGGAACACGGCCCGAGGTCGGCCGCAGCGCTGACAGCGCGAGTAGGCGCGTACCTTGAACTTCGGAGTGCGCCGCCACTTCTCCAGCAAGGCCTTCTTCGCCATCGCTCCCCCTCAGCCGACCGGCACCCCCTCCCGCAGCGGCAGTCCCAGCAGGCGCAGCAGCTCCCGCGCCTCCTCATCCGTGCGGGCGGTGGTCACCACGGTGATGTCCATACCGCGAATCTTGTCCACCCGGTCGTAGTCGATCTCGGGAAAGATCAGTTGCTCCTTCACCCCGATGTTCAGGTTGCCGCGGCCGTCGAAGGCCCGCTCCGAGATGCCCTTGAAGTCCTTGATCCGCGGCAGCGCCACGTTGAACAGTTTGTCCAGAAAGTCGTACATCCGCTCCCCGCGCAGCGTCACCTTGGCGCCTATGGGCACCCCCGCCCGCAGCTTGAAGTTGGCGATGGACTTCTTTGCCCGCGTCACCAGCGGCCGCTGCCCCGTGATCAGGGCCAGCTCCTCCACCGCTTTGTCGATCTGCCGGGGATCGGCGGTGGCCTCGCCCACACGCATGTTCACCACCACCTTCTCCACCCGGGGCACCTGCATCACGTTCCGGTAGGCGAAGCGTGCCCGCAGCCGGGGCACCACCTCCTGCCGGTAGCGTTCCTTCAGTCGCGCAGCCACCCCCGACGCCTCCTCAGCCGATCTGTTCGCCGCAGCGGCGGCAGACGCGCACCTTGCTCCCGTCGGGCAGGTAGTCGTGCCCGTAGCGAACGGCCTCGCCGCACTTGGGGCAGACCAGCATCACCCGGCTCGCCGGGATCTTGGCCTCCTTCTCCACGATCCCGCCCTGCGGCAGCTTGGGCGTGGGCTTGGCGTGCCGCTTCACCACGTTCACGCCCTCCACGATAATCCGCCCTTCCTTGGGGAAGACCTTGAGCACCCGGCCGCGCTTACCCCGGCTCCTCCCGGCGATCACCTCCACGGTGTCGCCCTTGCGCAGATGCACCCGCCGTCGCCACACCACCGCCATGCGCCTACAGCACCTCCGGGGCCAGGGAGATGATCTTCATGAACTGACGCTCTCGCAACTCACGGGCCACCGGGCCAAAGATGCGCGTCCCCCGCGGGTTCTGGCCATCAGGGGTGAGCAGGACGGCGGCGTTGTCGTCGAAGCGGATGTAGGATCCGTCCGGACGGCGCACCTCCTTGCGCGTGCGCACCACCACCGCCTTGACGATCTCCCCCTTGCGCACGGGGCTGTTGGGGATGGCCTGCTTCACGCTGCCCACCACCACGTCCCCCACGGTGGCGTAGCGCCGCTGCCCGCCTCCCAGCACGCGGATCACCAAAATCTCCCGCGCCCCCGTGTTGTCCGCCACCTTCAGGCGGCTCTGTTGCTGGATCATGCCTCCGCCTCCCCGGTCGGGGCGGCCGCCGGCAGCGTGCGGTGCTCCAGGACGCGCACGATGCGCCAGCGCTTCTCCCTGGAGAGCGGCCGTGTCTCCGCCAGGAGCACCACGTCACCCACCCGGCTGACGTTCTCCGCATCGTGCGCCTTCAGCGTCTTCACATGGCGCACGGGCTTCTTGTACAGCGGGTGCCGGCGCAGCAACTCCACGCGCACCACCCGCGTCTTCGCCATCCGGTCGCTGACTACCACACCCACCCGTTCCTTCCGCTTGCCTCGCCCGCCCCTCACGCCCGTATCCCCTTCGCCCGCAGCACCATCTTCATCCGGGCCACATCCCGGCGCAGCTCCCGGATCCGCCCGCTGTTGCGCTGCTGGCCGACCTTGACCCGCAGGGTAAAGAGCTCGCGCAAAGCGTCGTCCAGCTTCTTGCGCAGCTCCTCCGGCGTCAGCTCCCGGTAGGCCGCCGCCCGCATCAGGCCGCCACCTCCGGCCGCGTCACCACCTTGGTCTTGATGGGCAGCTTGTGCCCGGCCAGACGCATGGCCTCCCGCGCCACCGCTTCCTCTACCCCCGCCAGTTCAAAGAGGATCCGCCCAGGCCGCACCACCGCCACCCACCCCTCGGGGTTGCCCTTGCCGCTGCCCATGCGAGTTTCCGCCGGCTTCTTCGTCACCGGCTTGTCGGGGAAGACGCGGATCCACACCTTCCCCCCCCGCTTGAGAAACCGGGTGATGGCCACCCGCGCCGCCTCCAGCTGCTGGCTGGTGATCCAGGCCGACTCCAGGGCCTGCAGGCCGAACTCGCCGAAGGCGACGCTGGAGCCGGCGAAAGCCTTGCCCCTCCTGGTCCCCCGGTGGGCCTTGCGAAACTTGGTGCGCTTAGGCGCCAGCATCCTCGTCCCTCCGTCTGACCGCCACCGCCGGGGCGCGCGAGGGGATGACCACCGTATCCCCCGCCTCCGCCGCGGGCGCTCCCGCGGGCTGCAGCCGCGGCGGGCGACGGTGCTCCAGCTCCGTCCGCCTGGGCTCTGGGAGGATGTCCCCCCGGTAGATCCAGACCTTGACGCCGATGCGGCCGTATGTGGTCAGCGCCTCCGCCACGCCGAAGTCGATGTCGGCGCGCAGCGTGTGGAGGGGCACCCGGCCCTCGCGATACCACTCGTAGCGGGCGATCTCGGCACCGGCCAGGCGGCCGCTGGCGGCGATGCGAATCCCCTTGGCACCGGCGCGCAGGCTGCGCTGGACCGCCTGCTTCATCGCCCGGCGGTAGGCGACACGACGCTCCAGCTGCTGCGCCACGTTCTCCGCCACCAGCTGCGCCTCCAGCTCCGGACGGCGGATCTCCTGCACGTTGAGCTGGAGCTGCTTGCCCGTCATGGCTTCCAGCTCCTTCTTCAGGGCGTCGATGCCCGTCCCGCCGCGGCCGATGATGATGCCCGGACGGGCGGCGTGGATGGTCACGCGCACGCGATTGGCGGCGCGCTCGATCTCAATGCGGGAGATGCCCGCCCGGAAAAGCGATCGCTTGATGTAGGCGCGGATGCGCTGATCCTCCTGGATCAGCGGGGCCATCCGCCGGGCGTACCAGCGCGACTCCCAATCGCGGATGATCCCCACGCGCAGTCCCACCGGATGCACCTTCTGCCCCACGCCTCACCTCCATGCCACCCCGCGAATTCGCTGCGCGAATTTGCGGGGTCTCCGGCCGCCTCCTACCCTGCCACCCTCACGACTTCTCCCCTACCACCACGGTGACATGGCTGCTCCGCCGTGTCACCACGTCCAGGCGGCCCCGTGCCCGAGGCGCCAGGCGGCGCATGGAGGGACCGGCGTCCACGTAGGTCCGGGTGACCACCAGGTCGTCCCGCGCCAGGTCCAGGTTGTTCACCGCGTTGGCCACCGCAGATTTGAGCACCTTCTCCAGCACCCGCGCCGCCCGGTGCGGCATGAAGCGCAGCATCGCCTGAGCCTCGTCCACCGGCCTGCCTCGGATCTGCTCCGCCACCCGCCGCACCTTCAGCGGAGAGATGCGAACGTACCGGGCCACCGCCTTGACTTCCATCGCCTGCCCGCTCCTCCGGCCCCCGCCCCTACTTCAACGCCGTGGTGCGCTCGGTGTGGGCGCCGTGGCCGCGGAAGGTGCGCGTGGGCGCAAACTCCCCCAGCTTGTGCCCCACCATCTGCTCGGTGATGTAGATGGGCACGTGCTTGCGGCCGTCGTAGACGGCGATGGTGTGCCCGACGAACTCCGGGAGGATGGTGGAGCGCCGCGACCAGGTGCGGATCACCCGCCGCTCCCGCGTCCGGTTCAGCTCCCGCACCTTCTCCAGCAGGTGCGCGTCCACGAAGGGGCCCTTCTTCCTGGACCTTCCCATGCCGCCCTCCGTCACCTGCGCCGTTTCAAGATGAGGCGGTCGCTGGGCTTCCGCCGCCGCGTCTTGGCGCCCAGCGTCGGCTTCCCCCAGGGGCTGACCGGCCCCGGCATGCCCACCGGGGAACGGCCCTCGCCGCCGCCGTGGGGGTGGCTGGCCGGGTCCATGGCCACCCCGCGCACGCTGGGACGCCACCCCAGCCAGCGCTTCCGGCCGGCCTTGCCCAGCTTGATCGCCTCATGCTCCGCATTGCCCACCTGTCCCACGGTGGCCTTGCACTCCAGTGGGACCAGCCGCACCTCGCCCGAGGGCAGGCGCAGGTGGGCAAATCCGCCCTCCTTGGCCATGATCTGCGCCCCGCTGCCCGCCGCGCGCACCAGCTGCCCTCCGCGTCCGGGGTGCAGCTCCACGTTGTGCACGATGGTCCCCGCGGGGATGTCGCGCAGGGGCAGCGCGTTCCCCGGCTGGATCTCGGCGCCGGGGCCGGAGGTGACCTGCTGCCCCACCCGCAGCCCCTCCGGTGCCAGGATGTACCGTTTCTCCCCGTCGGCGTAGTGCAGCAGGGCGATGCGCGCGGAGCGGTTGGGGTCGTACTCGATGGCCGCCACACGGGCGGCGACCCCGTCCTTGTCCCGCTTGAAGTCGATGACCCGGTACAGGCGCTTGTGTCCGCCCCCGCGGTGCCGCACGGTGATCTTGCCCTGCGTGTTCCGGCCGGCGGTGCGCCGCAGCGGCTCCACCAGCGACCGCTCGGGCTCCGTGCGGGTGATCTCGTCGAAGGTGGGAACGGTCATGAAACGCCGTCCCGGAGTCGTAGGCTTGAATTTCTTGATGCCCATAGCTCAACCGCCTCCCCGCTGCCTAGGTGAGGCTTTCCAGGTCGATCTTGTCTCCCGGCCGCAGCGTGACGATGGCCTTGCGCCGTCCGCCCACCCGGTAGCGGTGCTGCCCCCGGCGTCTGACTCGCCCCGGGATGTTCAGCACGTTCACGCGAGCCACACGGACGCCGAAGAGCTGCTCCACCGCCGCCTTGATGGCCAGCTTGTTGTAGCCCGGAGCCACCTCGAAGGTGTACTTGCCGGCCTCCGCCCCGCGCATGCTCTTCTCCGTGAGGATGGGGCGGCGAATCACCTCCCGAGGCTCAGCGCTCATCGCCCCACACCTCCCGCACCGCATCCACCGCGTCGCGGGTGAGGACCAGGCGAGGGAAGGCCAGCAGGTCGTGCACGTTCAGCGTGCGCGCCGTCAGCACCCGCACCCGAGGCAGGTTCTGCGCGGCCCTGACCAGCGCCGGCTCGTGCGCCGCCGTCACCAGGAGCACCCGCTCCTGCCCCACGCCCAGACGGGCCAGCAGCTCCACCAGCTCCCTGGTCCGGGGAGCCTGCAGGCGCACCTCCTCGACCACCGTAAGCTGTCCCCCGCGCGCCCGGTCCGCCAGGACCGAGCGCACCGCCAGCCGACGCACACGCCGCGGCAAGGGGTAGGCGTGACTGCGGGGGCGCGGACCGAAGACTATCCCTCCACCCACCCACAGCGGGGAGCGCCGACTGCCGTGCCGCGCCCGCCCCGTCCCCTTCTGCCGCCAGGGCTTGCGCCCCCCGCCGCGCACCTCGCCGCGCGTCTTGGTGGCATGGGTGCCCAGTCGCCGGCCGGCCAGCTGCCAGGTCAACACCTCGTGCACCACCGCGGCGTGGGGGCTAACGCCGAACACCTGCTCGGGGAGGTCGACCTCCCCCCGCACCGCTCCCGTGCCATCCACCAGGGGTGCCCGCATCCTCACGCCCGCTCCCTGCCCTTGGCCCGCTTCATAGCCGCCCGCCCCCGCGCCCGTGCGCTGCGGAGCAGCAGCAGGCCGCCGCGCACTCCGGGGACGGCGCCGCGCAGGTAGATGAGGTTTCGCTCTGGCTCCACCTTCACCACGTGCAGCCCCCGGACCGTCACCCGCTGGCTGCCGAACCGCCCCGGCATCCGCTTGCCCGGCCAGACCCGCCCCACGTTGGACGAGCCGATGGAGCCCACGGCCCGGTGCATCAGGGAGACGCCGTGGGTGTCCCGCTGCCCGGCAAAGCCGTGGCGCTTGATGGCGCCGGCGAACCCCCGGCCACGGCTGGTGCCGGTCACGTCCACGATGTCGCCGGCGCGGAAGACCTCCACAGTGATGGTCTGCCCCGGCTGAACTCCGCCGCTGGGGCCGCGCAGCTCGCGCAGGGTCCGCTGGGGGGTGACCCGGGCCTTGGCGTAGACACCACGCATCGGTCGGGAGAGCCGTCGCTCCCGCACCTCGCCCACACCCACCTGCAGCGCCTCGTAGCCGTGGCGATCTCGGGTCTTCACCGCCACCACCACATTGGGCGGGGCCTCCACCAGCGTCACCGGCACGCGGTGGCCCTCCTCATCGAAGAGCTGGGTCATGCCCAGTTTTCGTCCCACGATCGCCGTCATCGCTCCCACCCCATGGCCGCCGCGCCACCCGCGCTCGCCCCGCGCTCCCTCACAGCGTGCTGCCGCATGATCCCTACAGTTTGATCTCGATGTCCACACCCGCAGGTAGGTCCAGGTGCATCAGCGCGTCCACCGTCTTCTGCGTCGGCTCCAGGATGTCGATCAGCCGCTTGTGCGTGCGCAGCTCGAAGTGCTCCATGGACTCCTTGTCGATGTGCGGGGAGCGGATCACGGTGAAGACGCTGCGGCTGGTGGGCAGCGGCACCGGTCCGCTGATGCGGGCGCCGGTGCGCTTCACCGTGTCCACGATCTTCTCCGCCGACTGGTCCAGGACCTTATGGTCGAAGGCCTTGAGTTTGATCCGGATCTTCTGCTTCATCGCCGTCCACCGACCGCCGCGTACCCAGCGCCGAACGCCCCCGGCACATCCCTCCCGCTGCGGGCACTCATTCCACGATCCCTGTGACGACGCCGGCGCCCACGGTGCGCCCCCCCTCCCGAATGGCAAAGCGCAGCCCCTCCTCCAGGGCCACCGGCGTGATC
>FWWM01006860.1_pt1 | contig 23455 bp, 19 predicted proteins | sample 2228351 | NCBI WGS metagenome assembly FWWM01 (sample SAMEA103939774, study PRJEB20133) | metagenome
GGCCGCCTGCGCCAGCATCAGCGCGCCGGTGAGCACGGTGATCGTCGGCAGCACGATGCGCGTCAGGCGAGGCAGAATATCCTCCAGCTCCGCTGCCAGGAGCGTCTCCTTGGCCAGGAAACCGAACAACGGCGGCAGCCCGGCCATGGATAGCGCGGCGATGCTACAGACGACGAACGTCCAGGGCATGACGCGCCACAGGTTGCCCAGCCGGCGTAGGTCGCGCGTGCCCGTTGCATGGTCCACGACGCCGGCGATCATGAACAACGCGCCCTTATAGAGGGCATGCGCCAGCACGCCAATTGCCAGCGCCTTGAAGGCCGACGGCGCTTCCTCGCCGATCAACATCATCAACACGCCGAGCTGGCTGATGGTGGAAAAGGCCAGCATGCCCTTCAGGTCGTTCTGGCGCAGGCCGATGATGGCGCCGAGCAGCATGGTGGCGCCGCCGGTCACGATCAGCATCCAGAACCACATCGGCGTGTTGCCCAGGGCCGGATGCAGGCGTGCCATGAGGTAGATGCCGGCCTTGACCATGGTGGCCGAGTGTAGATAGGCGCTGGCCGGCGTGGGCGCGGTCATGGCTTTGGGCAGCCAGAAATGAAAGGGCGCTTGCGCGCTCTTTGCAAATGCGCCGAAGGCGATCAGCCCGAGCATGACCGGATACCAGGTGTCACCGCGCAGGGCGTCGCCGCTGCGCAGGATCGTCGCCAGGTCGGTGCTGCCGCTGATGACGGATGCGAACAACAGCCCGGCCAGCAGCGCGATGCCGCCCCCGCCGGTGATGAACAATGCCTTGAACGCGCCGCTGCGCGCTTCCTCGTCCTTGGTCTTGTAGGCGATCAAGAGGAACGAGGTGATGCTGGTGCCTTCCCAGAACAGGAACAGCGTGATCACGTCGCCGGCCATCACCAGGCCCAGCATGCTGGTCATGAACAGCAGCAAATACAAGAAGAAGCGCGCATCGGAATTGACGGCGTGCGACGCGCGCGATGCGCCGGTGTCGTGCGTCGCGTGCGCCGGGTCGGGTGTTGTGTGGTCGGCGCCCTGGTGCGAGCCGCCGAAGTAATAGCCGGAGTAGATCAGCACCAGCGCTCCAATGCCGGTGACGATCAACCCGAACAGGGCGCTCAACCCGTCCAGGTAGAAGGCGAATTCGATCCCGAGCGCTGGCAGCCACGGCACGTGCCAGGTCAACCCCTCTCCCTGGAAGATGCGCGGGAGCTGCGACGCGATGGCGGTGAAGGCGACGATCGGCGCGATGGACAGTAGCCAGCCCAAAGCGCGCAAGGAGATGCGCCCGATGCTCGGGATGAAGGTGAACGCCGCCCCGGCAGATGCACCGACCAGACAGGCAAGGATGGGGAGGGTGAGCATGGGGCAACTACACCGGACGGTTCAAAGAATCGCGGCCGGCCGAGCGGCGTGCGCGCTCGCCGGCCAGATCGTCTCGCACGGCACGTTTGACCGGGATGCCCATTCGATAGGCGGCCGACGCCAACGCGTGCGAGACCACCGGTCCGGCGATGACCAGCAGGACGATCAGGATCATGGCCTTGCCGGACACCGCCGGCGCGAGCAGCACCGTCGCGCCGGCGAGGAAGGCGGCGCCGAAGACGCCGACTTTGCCGGCCGCGTGCAGGCGCGTGTAGACGTCCGGCAGGCGCACCAACCCCAGCGCGCCGATGATCGAGAAGAACGTGCCGATCATCACCAGGATGAGGGCCAGGACTTGCCAGATGATTTCCATCGTGCTTGCCAAGTCTATCGTGAGCTGCTCAGAACATGCGCTGGTCGGCCAGGTACTTTGCCAGTGCCAGGGTGCCGATGAAGCCAAGCGCAGCCAGCGCCAGTGCGACATCCATGTAGATGCTCTGGCCGGTGATCAGCGTGAGCAGGATCATCACGCACAGCGCCAGCACACTCACCAGCTCCACACTCAACAGGCGATCGACGGCGTCCTCCCCGCGCAGCACGCGCCAGACGGCCACGCCGAGCAGCAGTGTGTGCACGATCAGCGCCAGCGCGAAGGCTATTCCCAGTATCTGCTCCAATTTGTTACCTCCTGTGTGTTGTGTGCCCTCCGGGCTCGAAGGCCTAGTTGCCGATCACTGCCCGTACATATAGCTCCGGCGCGTTCATCCAGGCCACCGTCGCCTGAGCCAGGTTGATCAGCGGCTCTGCCCAGAGCCCCAGGGTCAGGCTGAGCGCGATCAGCAGTGCCGGCGCGATCAGCCGGTCGCCATATGGCTTGGGCTTGACGCCTTCGGGCAGCGGCACCCACCAGATGCGCTGGAAGGCGCGAATGACGTAGACCAGCGTCACGATGCCGGCCAGACCAATGGCCGCCAGCGATGAATAGGCCTGTGCGTCCACGCCGCTGCTGAACAACATCAGCTTGCCGATGAAGCCATTGAGCGGCGGGATGCCGGCCAGCCCCATGCCGCCCAGCAGGAAGAGCACCCCGGCCCATGGCAACTTTTTGCCCAGTCCGGTGATGGCGGTGAACGCTGCCGTCTTCACCGGCGCGCGGCTGGCGACGCTGCCTGCCAGCATCAGCATGGCTGCCTTGAGCAGGCTGTGGTTGAAGGCATACACGATGGCCGCGGCCAGCGCCAGGGGCGTGCCCCAGCCGATGGCGACCAGGATGAACCCGAGTTGACCGAGCGTCGAATAGGCGAGCATGCGCTTGGCGTCGTAGGTGCCCACCGCGCCCAGGCCGCCGAACCAAACGCCGACCACACCGACGACGACGAGCACAGCGCGGATGACGTCGGACTGCTCAACGAACAGCAGCGTGGTCATGCGCAGAAAGCCGTAGATGCCGAGCTTGACCACCACCGACGACAGCACGGCGTGCACCGGCGTCGGCGCAGCGGTGTGGAAGTCCGGTTGCCAGAAGTGGAAGGGCATCACAGCGCCCTTGACCATGAAGAAGACCATCAGCAGCACCATGGCCGGTAACACCAGCGAGGGTGAAGGATCGGCCGCGATGCGCCGGGTAAGGTCGGCGATGTTCAACGTGCCGTATGACACGTACAGGCTGCCGCTGGCCAACAGCAACGCGATGGAGGCGACGAAGCTGATGTAGAAATACTTGTAGGCCGCCTCGGTCCCGAACTTGTCGTCGGATATGGCGGTGAGGGCGGCGCCGGCGAAGACCAGCAGCTCCGCGAACACGAACAGGTTGAACAGGTCGCCGGTGAGCATTGAGCCGGTCAGGCCGGCCGCCAGCATCAGGAAGAGCGGGTAGAACGCCGGGTATTGCACGCACTGATCGCGGCAGCCCAGCGCGTACAGGAATCCGCCCACCAGGACGAGCTGGCACATCACGGCCATGAGTGCGGAGAGCAGATCGCCGACCAGCGAAATGCCGAACGGCGCCGGCCAGTTGCCCAACTGGAACACGATCGGCGCACCGTTCGACCACACTGTCCACAACAACAGGCTGCTGAAGACGAACGACGTGACCATCGCCCCGAAAGCCCAGGCCGATTGCACGCGGCGGTGGCTGCGCAGCAGCACGGCCACTGCAGCAGCTGTCAGCGGGACGATGATGGGAAGAATGACCAGGAGGTTCATCCGGCGGGTGCGCGTTTGCGCGCAGCATACGTCGCCTCATGAGAAAGCGCCGTGTGCGACGCGCACTGCGCTCAGTGAGTGAGTCCTTTCACCTCGTCGCTGTCGCTGGTCTTGTAGCGCACCGACAACACATACAGCATGGATAGCACCATGGCAAAGCCGCCCATGCCGATGACGATTGCAGTGAGGATGAGCGCCTGGGGCAACGCGTCGCTGCGCTGGCCGGCCTCGTTGGCGTAGGCGGCTACTTCGCCGCGATACGCGCCTGCTGCCAGCAGAAACAGATTGATGGCGTTCGACACGATGGCCATGCCGATAGCCGAGCGAATCAGGTTGCGGCGCAGCAATTGAAAGACGCCGATGGCGAACACAGCACTAATGGTCAATGCGACTAAGATATCCATGTCCAGGTTCCTTCAGTTGGGTCAACTCGTCCGATCGGCCGAGCCGGTGGCCGGCGCCGCAGGTGAAATCTGCAGGTCGGCCGATGCCTCCTGCGCAGGTTCGCCGAGGGTCACCTCGCCGCGCTGTCGCAATACGGCGATCTCATCCATCTGGCGCGCCGTCTCACGGTCGGAGTCCTTCGGATGCCCGAGCGTGTCCATCATCAGCACGGCGCCGCCGGTGACCGTCAGGCAGATCGCCAGCTCGAAGAGCGTGGCCGTGCTGAAGTACACTCCGCGCGGCAGGAGGCTGCCGATGCCCAGCAGCTTGCCGAAGTCCGCCGGCGAGAAGAACGATCCGTTGATGAGAGCGGCCGCCGTCGCCGAGCCGATGCCCAGCAGCAGCCCGAACCCGATGAAGCCGCCTGGCTGCAACCAGGGCAGGCGCTGCTTGGTCTCGGCATAGCCGAAGACCACATACCAGGTCGCCACGCCCAAGCTGATGATCACCCCCGCGGTGAAGCCATCGCCAGGCTGGTCGTGCCCATACAGCACATGCGTGGCGGCCAGCAGCAGGGTGAACGGCAGGAGCAGCCGCGCCAGCGCTCGCACGAACGGCGACGTGATCGGGCTAGCAATGCCGCGGAAGGGCAGCATGCTCGTGTCCGACATCGTGACCGAATCGTCGCGGTCGCCGGCTTTGCGCGCGGCATAGCGCAACAGTGTATAGATCGCCAGGCCAGCCGCCGCGAAGACGACGATCTCCACGAAAGTGTCGAAGCCGCGGAAGTCGATCACGATCGCGCCGACGATGTCGTTGGCGCTGGTGAGCGGCTTGGCGTTTTGCTCATAGAACGGTGTCATCTGCGATTCTCGCGGGCGCGTGCCCAGCGCGGTGAGCACGATGGCGAACATCACTGCGCCGCTGCCCAGCGCGATCAGCACGTCGCGGATCAGACCCGGGCGAGACTGGCGGAAGGTGAATTCGAAGGCGCGCTCGCGTTGTTCGCGCGGCACGCGGGTGAGCACCAGCACCAGCACGACCAGCGTCAGCGTCTCCACGACGACCTGCACCAGCGCGATGTCGGGCGCAGGCTCCAGAATCATCAATACCGCGATGCTCAGTCCCGATGCAGCCAGCGCGAAGATGGCGAACAGGTCGCGTCGCAACAGCACGCTGGCCAGCGCCGCGATGCTGATGACCAGCAACACGAAGAAGCGCAGCGTCGTCAGCTCCGGCTGTGGCCCGACGACGAAGGATGGGAACGCCGGAAGGCTCAGGCGGCCGATCGTCACCATCATCGCCCCGGCGCTGATGAACATGATCGCCAGATAGAGGCGCAGCTGGCCGTTCTGGACGCGCGTCACCAGCCAGGCCAGCCCGTCGATCGCCTTGAGCGCACCCTCGTACAAGGGACTCAGGCTGAGCGCGCCGCTGATGTTCGTGAACAACGGACGCAGTCGGCTGCGCGACGCCAGGATTGCGGCGCCTGTGCCGACGGCGATGACGCTCAGCACAAGCGGGATGTTGATGCCGGTCCACAACGCCAACGACACCTTCACCGGCGAGCCAAAGCTGGCAGCGGCTGCGCGCGCCAGCAGCGTCGCCAGCGCTTCCGGCTCAGGCAATACGCCGATGGCGAGCGAGATCACTGCTGGGATGGCGGGCGCCAGCCACATCGGCGCAGGCGCTTCGTGAGGATGCAGCTCCGACTTGGGCTTGCCCAGGAAGGCGTCGAACACGATCAGGCCGGCCTGCGCCAGGATGAGAGCGCCGGCCAGCACCGCGGCAGTTGGAAAGATCAGGTCCACGATGGCCGGCACGTTCGGGTGCGTCGCCGTAGCCAGCAACGTCTCCTTGGCCAGGAACCCGAACAGCGGTGGCAGGCCGGCCATGGAGAGCGAGGCGATGAGGGCGACGGCGTAGGTGGCCGGCATGACCCGCCATATCCCCCCCAACTTGCTCAGGTCGCGCGTGCCCGTCTCGTGGTCTACGATGCCGGTGACCAGGAAGAGCGCACTCTTGTAGAGTGCGTGCGCCAGGATGCTGATGACCAGCGCCTTGAAGGCGATCTCGGTGTCCTGGCCGATGAGCATGACCAGCACGCCGAGCTGGCTGACCGTGGAGTAGGCCAGCAGCGCCTTCAGGTCGTTCTGCTTGAAGCCGACGTACGCGCCGATCAGCATGGTGGCTAACCCAATCGTGCTCAGCACCCAGAACCACAGATCGGTCATGCCGAAGGCGGGGTGCATGCGCGCCAGGAGGTACACGCCGGCCTTGACCATGGTGGCCGAGTGCAGATAGGCCGACGCCGGCGCAGGTGCGCTCATCGCGCCGGGCAGCCAGAAGTGCGCCGGCGCCTGGGCGCTCTTGGTCAGCGCGCCCAGCGCGATCAGGCCGAGCATCACCGGATACAGCTCGCTGGCTCTCAGCGCGTCGCCCTGGCGCAGGATGTCGGAGAAACTCACGCTGTCGGCGATCGAAGACGCGAAGATCAGCCCGGCCAGGAGCGCGATGCCGCCGCCGCCGGTGATGAACAGCGCACGGAACGCCCCCTGACGAGCCGCTTCATCCTTGGATTTGTATGCGACCAGCAGGAACGAGGTGATGCTGGTGCCTTCCCAGAACACGAACAGCGCGATCACATCGCCGGCCATCACCAGGCCCAGCATGCTGGTCATGAACAGCAGGATGTAGAAGAAGAAGCGCACGTCGGTGTTGGCGGAATGCGAGGCGCGCGGTGCATCCGCATCGGGTATCGCGTATCCCGCGTCGTCGTGCCCGCCACTGAAGTAGTAGCCGGCGTAGACGACCACCAGCACCCCGATGCCCGACACGAGCAGCGCGAAGAGCAGGCTTAACCCGTCCAGCAAAAGCGAGATGCGCAGCCCGAGCGATGGAATCCAGGGGATGGACCAGCTCAGGGCCTGGCCCTCCAAAACGACCGATGTGCTTGTGAGCAACGAGCTGAAAGCCACTGCCGGCGCGATGGCTAGCAGCCAGCCCATCGCACGGATGGGGATGCGACGGCCGATGGGCGTCGCCGTGAGCAAGCCGGCGACTGTCGCCCCGATGCCGCAGGCGATGAGTGGGATCACGAGCGCGTCGTTCATCAGTCCCTCTGCCTGGTGCGCTGCGAGCGGTGCTCAGGGCTGCACGGTGGCTTGTCGTCGGCGAGCTCTCAGCTCGCGCAGGACCGTGACGGCCAGCGTGATTAGCGTGAGCGGCAGGACGAACAGCATCATCACCGCGCTGAAGGCTGGCAATGCGTCGTGCTGGGTGGCGGCGAGGATCAGATAGGCGAGATAGATCACGTAGTAGCCGACGAACAAGGCGCCCTCCCAGCGCGAGATCTCGTAGCCTGTGAAGAACACCGGCAGGCATGCCACAGCCACTGCGAGCATGACCCACACGTCGAAGTTGAAGGCCGCCGGCGCAACTGCGATGCCGGCCGGGGCGACGATGCCGGTCAACGCCAGCACCGATAGCAGGTTGAAGATGTTGCTGCCGACGGCGTTGCCTACGGCGATGTCGCGCTCGCCCCGGATGGCTGCAACCAGCGAGGTGGCTACCTCCGGCAGGGATGTGCCGGCCGAGACGAGAGTCAGCCCGATGACCAGCTCACTGATGCCCATCCAGCGCGCGATAGCAACGGCGCCGTCCACCAACCAGCGCGAACCGATGACGAGCATGATCAAACCTACCGCGACGAACAGCAGGTTGAGCATGATCGGTGTCAACCCATGCGGGCGTTCACCGAACTCCTGCTCATATTCTTGTTGCACCGTAGCGTTGGTCTCGCGCCGACTCTGCACGAACAAGAACGCTGTGTAGATCACCAGCCCTGCGAACAGGATGATCCCCTCCAGCCGGCTGATATTCAGGTTGCGCGCGAAGAACACGGCCAGTAGCGTTACGCCGATCATGACCGGCACGTCCAGCCGCACCAGTTGCTGTGACACCACCAGAGGTGTGATCAGCGCCGACAGACCGACGATCACCAGGATGTTGAAGATGTTGCTGCCGACGACGTTGCCGAAGGCGATGTCGGCCTGGCCGGCCAGGGCCGATTGGATGCTCACGGCCAGCTCAGGTGCGCTGGTGCCGAACGCCACGACCGTCAGGCCGATGACCAGGGGCGACACGCCGACGGCGGCCGCCAGCCGCGCCGCGCCGCGCACCAGCGCCTCCGCGCCTACGATCAAAAGTACCAACCCGACTACGAACAGGATGAGCGTTACTAGATCCACGTTGATGTACCCTCCAGACAATCAGTGATCAAGCGAGTGCGTGGCCTGATGCCTCCTCCACTCGCGGAACAGCGCTGCGGCCAGGATCACAATCGTCATCGGCACGATGAACAGCAACAGGAAGTGGCCGAACACCGGCAACGCCGGGTTGCCGGCAGCTTCGAAGATCAGATACACGGTGTAAGCCACGTAGTAGCCGAGGAAGACTGCGCCCTCCCATCGTCGGATCTCCCAGCCGGTGAAGAAGATCGGCAGGCAGGCAACTGCAACCGCGATCATCACCCAGATGTCGAAGTGCAGCACCGAGGGCGAGATGGACAGCCCGCCGGGTGCGGCGATGCCCGATAGGCCGAGCACCGCCAGGATGTTGAAGACGTTGCTGCCGACCACATTGCCCACGGCGATGTCGCGCTCGCCGCGAATGGCGGCCAGGATGGACGTCGCCACTTCTGGAAGTGACGTGCCTGCGGCGACAATGGTCAACCCGATCACTACCTCCTCTATGCCGATGGCACGGGCGATGGCAACTGCACCGTCCACCAGCCAGCGTGATCCAACGACCAACATGCCCAGCCCTGCCGCGACGAAGGCAATGTTCACGAGCACGCCGCTGTACTTAGATGCCCTGTCGTGTTCCCGTGCATCGCTCTGCTCCCGGCGGCTCTGTACGACCTGGAACGCAGTGTACATGGCGATGCCCGCAACCAAGATCAGCCCCTCCAGGCGACCGATGTTCAGGTCGAGTGAGAACAACCAGACAAGCACCGACACGCCGATCATGATCGGCACGTCCAGCCGCACCAGTTGCCGGGCCACCACCAGCGGCACGATGAGCGCCGATGCGCCCAGGATGAACAGCACGTTGAAGATATTGCTGCCGATCACGTTCCCCACCGCAATGTCAGCCCGACCGGCCAGGGCCGATTGGACGCTGACCGCCAGCTCCGGTGCGCTGGTGCCGAATGCCACGATCGTCAGGCCGATGACCAGGGGCGATACGCCGAAAGCGGCGGCCAGCCGCGCCGCGCCGCGCACCAGCGCTTCCGCGCCCGCAATCAACAGCCCTAAGCCGATGACGAAGAGGAAGAGAGTGACACCCTCCAACGTTCGTGCCTCCTGCAAAATGCAACGAGACCACCATGGTCTCGTCAATCCATGGTGGTCTCGCCTGTCGCGTGATCGAACAGCGCTTACAACCGGCCGGGGTCCACAGAACCCGTATTGACGACCGGCTGATCTCCTCTTGGAGAAGGCTACTCCCCAGCCGGGGTGATCTTATATCAGCCCTGGGTGGACTTTGTCAATAGCTCGGAAACGATTCTAACCTGAATCCAACATCGAGCAGGCTCATGCGCTCAATCGTCGCGTCGGCGGTAGATGAAGCGATAATCCGGGCGGTCTGATCAACATTACATCACTCCGCTACGCCTATCCTGGCAATCCACGGCCGGCCCTGAACGACGTGTCGCTCACCTGCCGCGCCGGCGAATTCATGCTCCTGACCGGCCCCAGCGGCGGCGGCAAGAGCACGCTGCTGCGCGTGCTCAACGGCCTGGTGCCGCACTTTACCGGCGGGCGCATTGCCGGCAACGTGCGCGTGGCCGGCCATGACCCTGTGCAGGTCGGCCCGGCGGTGATGTCGCAGTTGGTCGGCATGGTCTTCCAGGATCCCGAATCGCAATTCGTAGTGGAGCAGGTCGAAGATGAGATCGCCTTTGCCCTGGAGAACGCCGGCCTGTCGCGCGACGACATGCAGGCACGGGTGGATGAGGTGCTGCGCTACCTCGAGATTGCTCACCTCCGCCATCGGGCCATCGGCACGCTGAGCGGCGGGGAACAACAGCGGGTGGCGATTGCCTCTGCGCTGGCGCTACGGCCGCAGATCCTGGTTCTAGACGAACCAACTTCACAACTCGACGACGACTCGGCGGCGAGTGTGTTGGATGCGGTGGCCAGGCTCCATCGCGAATTGGGCCTAACGATTGTGCTGAGCGAACATCGGCTGGAGCGCGTCTTACCTTTCGCGCAGCGCGTCGTGTGGATGGAGCAAGGCCGAGCCGGCGAGGTCGTGCGTTGGACTCTGGCAGAGGAGCACAGGCTTCCGGAAGCCGCGATCGCGATCGAAGGGCGATGGCCGCGTCCGCCGGCAACAGCCCCCTGTCTCGCCGTCGCCGAGCTTTATGCTGGCTATGGTGAGCGCATGGTCCTGCGGGGTGTCGAATTGTGCGTGGGCGCAGGCGAGGTAGTCGCGTTGACCGGCCGGAACGGCAGCGGCAAGAGCACCCTGCTGAAGGCGATCGTCGGCCTGGCACAGGTGTGGCAAGGGGAGATCACCGTCGCTGGCCGCAGCACACATGGGCGTGACACCGCCGATATCTGCCGCGAGGTTGCATACCTCCCACAAAACCCGAACGCACTGCTCTTTGCCGACACGGTGGCCGACGAGTTGAACATCACCCGGCGCAACCATGGCCTGCCGACGCTTTCCAGGGACGACGCAGCCGCGATGCTGGATGCGCTTGGCCTGGCCCGCTATGCCCGTGCCTACCCACGCGATTTGAGCGTCGGCGAGCGCCAGCGGGCTGCGCTGGGCGCGGTGATCGCAACCCGGCCGAAGCTCGTCATGCTCGACGAGCCGACGCGCGGGCTGGATGCCGGGTCGAAGCGCCGCCTGGCCGAGGTGATTCGTCGCCTGGCCGGAGACGGCGCCGGCGTCCTGCTCGTCACCCACGACCGCGCGCTGGTGGCGATGTGTGCGCACCGCGTGGTTCGGCTGGTGGACGGCCTGATCGTGGATCGCGAGCACACCCGGGCCGGCGATTGAAAGGTCGAGACTTGCCCGGCGCCGCCGGCGATGGATCCCGTTGAGGGCGTTCCACCCTCTGGCGAGGACGTTCCGCCTCCTGGGATCACGCAGTCGTCTCGGCGATAATCTGCACCACCGATGGCCACCCTCAACAAAGATTTGCTCGACGCGACCACACGCCGTGCCCTGAATCGGGCCAGCGACATCATGCGCCAGATGGGGAAGCCATTGCTGATGCCCGAGATGGCGTTGCTGGCACTGCTGCGCATGCCCGAATCCACGGCCTATCGCGCCATCGCCCGGTTGGCCGAGAGCCGGGGCTTCAAGCCGGGCGACCTGGAAAGGGAGACCGAGACCCAGGCACGCACGCGTGAAGGCCGCTCCGCGAAGTTCGACTACATTACCGACCAGAACGCGACTGCGACGCTGAGCGACGAAATGTTGATCGCGCTGGACGAGGCGCGTGCCATCGCGCTGGCCAATGGCGAGATCTACATCGGGACGGAGCATCTCCTCGGGGCGTTGTCGCAAACCGGCGTCAGCACGGCCGGCCTGCTCCAGCGCAAAGGGGTGACCCCCAGCGCGCTGGCTGCGCTCATGCTCGACGGCATCGTCAGCAAGCGCACCACTACGATGGACTGGGTGGAAGAAGCAAAGCGTGGCCAGCTCGCGCCGCTCTTCCCACGCGAGAAGCTGCTGCAGGAGCTGGTCAGCTTGCTGGCGTTGGTGCGCGGGCGCAACGTCTTCCTCGTGGGCGCGCCGGGGAGCGGCCGGCGCAGCCTGGCCCAATCACTCGCCTTCCTGATCGCCGAGGGTAAGGGGCCGCCCAGGCTCGAACGCATCGTCGAGGTCAGCGAGTCGGCCTGGTTGGACAACCCGCAGCTGGCGATGCAGGTGGCGCTACGCCAGGCCGAAGGCGGTGCGTTGTTCATCGCCAACATCCATCGCTTCTTCGGCCGCGCCGAGACTAACGCCCAAATGAGCGCCATGAAGGACCTGCAGAAGGCGTTGATCGAAGGGTCATGTGTGGTGCTCGGCACGACCACCGAGGCCGAGTACAACGAGCGCATCCGTCCCAATGCGCCGGTGGCCTCGCATTCGCACGTGCTGCAGGTGCCGCCGGCCACAGCCGACGAATGTCAGCAGATGCTGACGTTGCACAAGCCGGAGTTCGAGCGCGATTACGGCATGACGGTCACGGACGACGCCATCAAGACGGCGACGACGCTGGCCGCGCGCTACATCGGCGCAACCCCTTTGCCCGGCTCGGCCGTGCAGGTGCTCCATCGCGCCTGCGCCATCGTGAAAGGGTCGGGAATTGGAAGCCGGGACGCGACCGATCCCGCACTCACCGCTCGATCCCCGGCGCCCGTGATTGATGCCGAGGACGTGACCTATGCCATCAGTATGATGACCGGCATCCCGGTGACCAGGCTGAGCGAGGACGAACGCGCCAAATATGCGCAGATGGTGCAGGCCTTGCAGCAGCGCGTGATCGGCCAGGACGACGCCATCCTCGCCATCAGTCGGGCGGTGAAGAGCGCGCGCGTCGGGCTGAAGGATCCGAAGCGGCCGATTGGCTCCTTTCTCTTCCTCGGGCCGAGTGGCGTGGGCAAGACCGAGCTGGCCAAGGCACTGGCCGAGTTCTTGTTCGGCAGCGAGGACAACCTGATCGCGCTCGACATGACCGAGTATCAAAAAGATGACACCATCAACCGGCTGATCGGCTCGCCGCCGGGGTACGTCGGCTATGAGAGCGGCGGCCAGCTGACCGAGAAGATCCTGAAGTCGCCCTATGCCGTAGTGCTGTTCGACGAGGTGGAAAAGGCGCACCCGCGCATCCTGGACATCCTTTTGCAGATCATGGAGGAAGGCCGATTGACCGACGGCCAGGGGCGCGTGGCGAACTTTGCGGAGACGGTCATCATCCTCACCAGCAACCTCGGCGCGCAGTACCTCAACGACCCGACGCTGGGCGAGCAGGCGCGCGAGTTGGCCATGCTCGACGTGCGCGCCTTCTTCCGGCCCGAGTTCCTCAACCGGCTGGACGAGATCGTGATGTTCAAGTTGCTCACGCCGGAGGTGATGGCGAAGATCCTCGACCTGATGATCGCACGCGAGGCCAGGTTGGCCCGATCGCAGGGGATCGGGCTGGAGGTGACGCCGGCTGCGCGGGCCTGGTTGTTGGCGCAGAACACGGAGCCGGGGATGGGCGCGCGACCGCTGCGGCGCATCCTGCAGCGCAACGTGCGCGAGAAGCTGGCGGACTACCTGCTCACGCTGGCGACGCCACCGGCGCGCGTGGTGGTGGACGCCGATGGGCAGGGGCTGGTGTATCGCTCCGGGTAGGCGTCGTTTCGGCCGAATTCTGGCCGAACGCGTGGCAGCTCATCGCTGTGAGAGTAGAAACAGCACCAGGATCGTAGTACACAAACCGCCAAGGCCAATCGCCATGGATGGCAGCGCCCACAAATCTAAGAACTTGCGTTCGCGCGCATCCTCGGGTCGCCGAGGGTCGTACAGAAGCGACACGACGTCGCCGACCTTATGGCGTGGTGGGTTGGATCCGGTCGAGCCTTTTATCCGCAGCATCTTTCCATCAGCAGTCGTAAATTCGAAGATCGGGTAATACACTTCGCCGGCTTCGTCCATCTGCAACGCTACGACTCTGGCGGTGGCCTGTCCGGCGGTGCTGATGAATCCCCGTGTGCGGAGATACAACCAGACACCCACCAGAAGAATCAGCAGGCTCATAGGGAGAAGTACCAGTCCAACGATGATCACGGGGGATACGAGACTGAGCATTTTGTACACTCCGGCTTATCAGAAGAGCAAAGCAGTCCACCACTTCGTCGAAATCCTACTGGACTTTGGTAAATCTTCGTTAACGACGCCCGTTATCCGTCGGCCCTGCGCAGGCGCGCGGAGAGAAGCTGCGGTTTGCCTTCTCTGCTTACGCTTTTCGGGCCTCGTCGCTTACCTTCGCCGTCAGTCCGTCGCTGGCGGGGATGGGCGGCTTCTGTTGCGAGTGTAGCGACTCGAAACGGAGCGCTGCGCGGCGACACAGGCCGAATCACTGCGTCTCGCCCCGTTCGGCCGCGCTCTGTGGCACCTGCGGCTCGGCGGCTGTTGCGGGGGCGTGCTCTTCGTGCGGCGCACTCGCTTCATTGGCCTCATCTGGCGCCGGCTCGCTGCCTGCATCCGAGGCGCGCATCTGAAAAGGGTCCTCGCCCCACACCTCGGCGAACATGAGCGTGACGATGTCGCGGGCAAACGCCATCAGATCTGCGCCGGCCGCGCGGCCCTGAGCCGAATTCAACGCGTAGTTCAGCGCGGCCATGTCGGCGAAATAGACGTCGTGGACGAGGTAGTAGGGCGGCTCGCCACGCGGGGCACCGATCGCGCGCGAGACGGATGTGCGCACCACGTTTGGCATCGCAGCGATGAGCGGCACGTGCCGGTGTGCGAAGTGTTCCTCGAACGCTTGAACGTCCGTCGGCCGGCGAAAGAAGATGCTGAGCTTGACCATGGCTGATGCCTCAAGTGTAACTCCAAACCGGTCTGCTTCTTCTACCCGCCTTGCTTGGAACTATCCCCCTGATCTCGATTGATCCTGGCGAGCCGTTCGATGTGCAGCATCGTGCGCGGATTTGCTTCCCTGACCGCGCCGTCGAGGTTGCGGACGCGCTCGGCTTCGGCCTCGCCTGGCTTGGGCGATTTCGGCGGTTCGCCGGGTATGTCAACCTGGGTGAAGTTGGCGGCAACGACGTAGATGCCGTAGCGCCCGGTGTGCCTGTTGGACTCGGCGACGACGGCATCGGCGATCTCCTTCAGCTTACCGGCCAGGTCCTTCCGCGCATATCTGGCGATGTAGTAGAGCATCCTGGACTGCAACACACCTTCCAGGATCATCTTCGGTTCCGCGGCGCTGTCCAGGTAGACCACCAGGTCGGCGATTTGCCAGATCGCTTCCCATCTCAGCTTCGGCCTGGCATTGTCGGAAGTAATGTATTCGCCATGAATGGTCAGGCGTTGGTCGCGCAGGTCTTCGAGGCTGACTTCTTCGCCGTCCCGGCTGTGGGGCAGCACTTCGCCGGGGCCTCGTACGATCCTGAGGCGTCGCCGTTCCTTGGTGATCACGGCGGCGTGCGCTTGGGGTACCTGTTTCTTGGACGATGCGTTCCTCCTGCGCCACGTGGCGAACGCGAGGAGTGCCAGCAATGATGCGAAGACGAAACAGACCGCCCCGAGGAGGGCGTTGGTGAAGCGCTGCTCGTCGGACGGCGCGATGAGGATGAGGGTGGGACACAGTAGGGACGCGGCGACGATCGCCGTGGCAGCAATCACGATCAGAGCCTGCTGCGCATTGCTCAGCCCCCTGGCGGGACCGGCCAGGTCGTCCTGCTGAGGGCGGTTGGATTCGTTCATCGTCGTCCGCCCGGATGGGCAATCGAGTCATTCCTTGGCGTCTTCCGTTGCGGGAGGTCCGTGCGTCGGATGCGCCAAAACACAGCCGACACACGCCTGAGCCGCCGGAGTGGCTCTCAAGCCATCGGCATGATCCCCTGATGAGAGTCGTCAGTTGTCCTCTGTTGTGCGTACGGTTGGGCCGTCGAATCCGGCGATGAATGCCCAGGTGACGTGGATGCCGGACTCTTCGGCCGCATAGGGATTCAACCGCAGGTAGTGGGATAGACTGGCGCTGAGCTGACCGAGGGCAGCGGGAAGCTCCTGACGAGTTCGGCGCCCCACTTCCGGCGCCAACCACTCGCTGATGCGCGCCTCTAAGATCTGGACTGGCTGAAGCGTGAGGAGCGCCTTCACCTGCTGGATTTGCCAGACGTCGACCGCCCAGCGAACGCGCACCCGCGCCCGGACCAGCACGTCATCCCGCGTCTGACAGAAACAGCGCAACTCCAGGTCTTGCTCGCGCGTGTCGCACAACTCCACCCTCTGGAGCAAGGGGACGACGAAGAAAGGGCCCTTCATGCGCGGCAACGTCTCGTCCAGGCCGAGCCCGAGCCAGGAGACGATGGCAGCGAAGCCGTCCGGCACGTCCTTGAAGCACAGCGCCGCCACGCCGGTCAGGAGGGATAGACCAATCGCCGCTTCCAGCAACTTCTTCAGCAAGAAATCGTGTATTTCTGGAGGGAGGCGCAACACGGCTGGAATGATGACATACCTCAGCGTTATGAGGGAGATGCCTCCGATAACGAAGAATGCGATGATCCCCGCGTGTCGCCCGAGCAGGCGGCGCCAGTACCCCGCCCTGCGCGGGGCCGTCGGAACACTTTCCCCCATGACTTCCTCCTGTGCGGATCCAGCAACTTTTGTGGCGAGTTTAAACCACGAGCTCACACGTTGACAACCTTAAAAAATCTGAGTAAACTTGCCCTACTTACAACTTCGCGCGAAGTGGAATGGAAGTGGGTCGCAAAAGCCCACTTTCGCTTTTCTAAGACGCATGAGGTAAGGGCCATGAAAAGCGAATTTGCACTTGCTCTCAATCAGATTGGCGCCGAGCGAAGCCTGCCGCGCGAGATCATCACCAAGGTGATCGAGAGCGCGCTCGTGCAGTCCTATCGCAAATATGCCAACGTGATGAACAGCCAGAACGTGGCCGCCGTGGTGGACATGGATAGTGGTGACATGCGCGTCTTCGTCGAGAAGGAAGTCGTCGAGGAGGTCATGGACGACCGCACCGAGGTCTCGCTCCAGGATGCCCTGAAGCAGAAGCCAGACGCTGTGCTGGGCGACTGCATTATGGTAGACGTCACGCCGAAGGACTTTGGGCGCATCGCCGCGCAGAATGCCAAACAGCTCATCGTCCAGAAGCTGCGCGAAGCCGAGCGCGATTTCCAATACAACCAGTTTGCCGAGCGCGAAGGCGAGATCGTGAGAGGCATGGTGCAAAGCGTGAACAGCGCCGGCGTAGTGGTGAACCTGGGCCGGATCGAGGCGACCCTGCCGCGCCGGGAGCAGATTCCGGGCGAGAAGTATGAGGTCCAGCAATATGTGCGCGCCTACGTCGCCGAGGTCAAGCGCACCGGCCGCGGCCCTCAGGTGACGCTGTCGCGCACCAACAAGAACTTCCTGCGCCGGCTGCTGGAGATCGAGGTGCCCGAAATCACCAACGGCCTGGTGGAGGTCAAGTCCATCATCCGCGAGCCCGGCTCGCGTTCCAAGGTCGCCGTGGCCGCGCTGCAGCCCAACGTGGACCCGGTCGGCGCCTGCGTGGGCCAGCGCGGCGTCCGCATCCAGAACATCATCAACGAGCTGCACGGCGAGAAAATTGACGTGATCGAGTGGAGCGCCGACCCGACAGTTTACATCTCCAAGGCCCTCGGCCCGGCTAAGGTGATGGCCGTGCATCCGATAGACGACCGGAGCGCGCTGGTGGTCGTGCCGAACGACCAGCTCTCGCTGGCGATTGGGCGGGAGGGACAGAACGCACGCCTGGCAGCCCGGCTGACCGGCTGGCGCATTGATATCAAGAGCAGCAGCGAGGCGCTAAGCGAAGCGCTGACCAAGATTGCGGACGACGCCGATCTACAGGTGTGGGTGGGCGACGAGATCATGCAGGCCGTACCGGCGCTGCGCGAACTGCTGGTGCGCCAGCGGGCACTGCCGACGGCGCTCACGCCCGAGGAGTTCACCCTGGTCAAGCGCGTGGTGGATAGCGTGCACGCCTACGAAGTCGCTCGCCGGTCGAACGTGGACAAGATCGTGCCACTGATTCGCGAGAGCCAGGCCGAGGAGCGGCGTCAGGCGCGACAGGCTGCCATCGCAGCGATCCCGCAGGCGGCCTACGCCATGCCACTGGAGGAACTCGGCCTCTCGCCGCGCGTGGCCCAGCACATCATCGCGGCCGGCATCGTCTCGGTGGGTCAGTTACTCGAGCACAGCGTGCGCGGCGACGAGGGCTTTCTGGCTATCGAGGGCATCGGCCCGAAGGCGCTGAACGAGATCAAACAAGCGCTGGATAAAGTGCTCGGTCAGTGGAAGGCCTCCCCCGGAGCCGAGGCTGCTGCAGCCGGCGACCGCGGCGCGGCGGGAGAAGCGAGGCCGGCTTCCGAAGCAACGCCCGCGCCGAAGGTGGAGGAAACGACCGAGGAAGCGCAGCAGTACTTCATCGAAGCCATGAGCGAAGGCGAAGCGGACGACGAGGATGAAGCGTCCGGGGACGCCAAGCCAGCCAAGCCGAAGAAGAAAGAGGCCAAGGGCAAGAAGCCGGCCAAAGATCGCCTGCTGGTTTACGACGAAGAGCTGGGTCGCATGGTGATTCAGCACCTGCGCAAGCCAGGCCGCTACGATGAGCTGAGCGACCTGGACGATCTGGACGTCTGAGCCCGCCTGGGTCGAGCTGGTCTGAGGCTGGGCCATGCGAAGATGAGCAAGGCGAATCGCAAGCGTCCGGGCACCAAGCACGTGCCCATGCGCACGTGCATCGGCACGCGGACACAACATCCCAAACGGGATATGATTCGGTTGATCCGGACGGACGATGGGCACATCGTGATTGACCTGACCGGCAAACGGCCCGGCAGCCGGGGCGCGTATCTGTCGAAGAGCCGCGCCGCTGCCGAACAGGCCATCAAACACAAGCGACTGGAGGCCGAATTCGGTCAGCCGGTCCTGAAGGAAGATGAGGAAGCCATCCTGGCGTTCTTCAGTCAGTTCGATTGAGGCCGACATCGGCGGCCCGTAAACGTCGAACGCTGAAGCTTTTCGGCAGACTTGAAGCAACGCAGGCTTCTCGTGAGCCTGCGTTGTCATTGCTGTCGCTTTGCGGTGCGCGACTTCGTTGCTTGGAGTAGAGGCTTGAGCCGATCGTCCGGCGCACAACGACCGGTTGAAGCCTCCGCTCCAGACGCGCTGCAGAGCACGGCGAAGAGAGGTGATACGTATGGCGGTAGAGACGAGAACTCCTGCAAAGAATCCGGCACAGGGCAACCGTGGCGGACGCGGCGGCGATCCGCGCCGTGATGCCCCACGCTCCGGTGGGCCGGCGCAGCCAAAGCCGCCGGCCAAGCCGGCAGAACCCAAGGTGATCGAGCTGCCGGAGTCCATTTCGCTGCGCGACCTGGCAGCCAAGATCAACGTCAGCCCGATCAACGTCATTCGCGAGCTGATGCAAAACGGCGTGATGGCGACCATCAACCAGCAGCTCGACTTCGACACAGCAGCCATCGTGGCGAGCGCCTTCGGTTGGGAAGCCCGGCCGATCCCCATCGTGGTCGAGTCGCAGATCCCGGAGGAGGTCGTGGTGACGCCTGATGGCAAGCCTGCGCCGGCCGGCAAGGTCACGACCCTCAAGCAGCGCCTGCTGGCCAAGGAACAGGCCGAGAACGAGAGCGCGCTGAAGCCACGTCCTCCCATCGTGACCGTGATGGGTCACGTGGATCACGGCAAGACGTCGCTGCTCGACGCCATTCGCAAGACCGATGTCGCCAGCGCTGAGGCCGGCGGCATCACCCAGCACATCGGCGCCTACATGGTGGAACATCAGGGCAAGAAGGTGACCTTCATCGACACACCGGGCCACGAGGCTTTTACGGCGATGCGGGCACGGGGCGCCCAGGTCACCGATATCGCAGTGCTGGTCGTCGCCGCGGACGACGGCGTGATGCCCCAGACGCGCGAGGCGATCGCCCACGCGCGCGCGGCCCAAGTGCCGATCATCGTGGCCGTGAACAAGATAGACAAGCCGAACGCCAACCCCGAGCTGGTGAAGAAGGAACTCAGCGAGCTCGGCCTGGTTCCGGATGAATGGGGCGGCAACACGCTGTTCATCCCCGTGTCGGCCAAGCAGCGCAAAGGCATCGAGGACCTGATCGAGGGCATTTTGCTGGTGGCCGAGTCGCTGGACACGATCAAGGCAAACCCGAATCGCCGGGCCGTCGGCACGATCATCGAGAGCCACCTGAGCAAGTCGAAGGGGGCGATGGCCACCGTGCTGGTGCAGAACGGCACGCTCAACGTCGGCGATGCGTTCGTGGCCGGCGGCGTGGCCGGCCGCGTGCGCGCCATGTTCGACTTCCGCGGCCAGAGCGTGAAGAAAGCCGGGCCGTCGGTGCCGGTCAGCATCACCGGCATGTCGGAGGTGCCCATCGCGGGCGATGTGCTCGAGGTCGTCGAGGACGAGCGCACCGCGCGGGCGCTGGCGGCGCAGAATCAGGCCAAGCGCGAGCGCGAAGGCAGCGTCCAGCGGGCCACCAGCCTGGAGCAGTACTTCGCCCTGGCCAAGGCGAGCAAGGTCAAGAAGATGTTCTTCATCGTCAAGGCCGACAACCAGGGTTCGTTGCCGCCGATCATCGAACAGTTGCAAAAACTCAACGCCTCGCTCGGCGCCGAGAAGGGTTATGAGGTTCGACTGGAGGTCATCTACCAGGGCACCGGCGACGTCACGGAAAGCGACGTCAACCTGGCCATTGCCTCCGGCGCCGTAATCCTGGGCTATGAAGTCGGGGTGGACACGGCGGCCCGTCGCAAAGCCGAGAGCAACCACGTGGACATCCGTTTGTACGATGTGATCTACAACCTGCTCGAGGACGTGGAGCTAGCTATGAAGGGCATGCTCGCGCCAAAGATCGTCGAGAAGGTGATCGGCACGGCCGAGGTGAAGCAGACCTTCAAGATTCCCAGGGTGGGCATCATCGCCGGCGTGCGCGTGACGAGCGGCGTGGCCCAGCGCAATGCGCAGGCGCGCGTGGTGCGCGGCGATCAGGTGCTGCACACCGGCTCGGTCGCCTCGCTCAAGCGGCTGACCGAGGACGTGAAGGAAGTGCGTCAGGGCTTCGAGTGCGGCATCGGCATCGAAGGCTTCGAGGGATTCAAGCCGGGCGATGTGATCGAGTTCGTGGTGCAGGAAGAACAGGCTACCCGATGAGCGCCGTAGGGCTTGCGCGGGGATCGCGATGCGCCTTGTGCCCGATCCCCCCGCGCGGCCCCGGTTCCCGAATCTGCCATGAGCAAGAAGTATGAGAAGCGCGTCAACGAGCTCATCCGCATGCACCTGGCCGAACTGCTGGAGCGCGAGTTGAACGACCCGCGCGTGAACGGCGCGCAGGTGACGATTACCGACGTGGAGATCACGCCGGATGTGCGCCAGGCCAAAGTGTTCTACAGCCTGATCGGCGATCCGGCCCAGAAGGCCGAAGTCGCGCGCGGCCTGGAGAGCGCAGCGGGCTGGCTCAGCCGTGAGCTGGGCAAGCGCTTGCGCACGCGCCATACGCCACATCTGACGTTCGAGTTCGACGAGTCGTTCGAGCGCGGCGATCGCATGTCGCGTTTGCTGGACGAGCTGCGGTCGAACGAGGAACCCAAGACGCCCTGATGTTCACCGATCCACGCGCATGGGCGGATGCCGAAGGCTACCTGCGCCGTGCCCACTCCATCCTGGCCATCACCCACGTCTCCCCGGACGGCGATGCCGTCGGCAGCCTGCTGGGGTTCACACACGCCATGCGCGGCCTCGGCAAGGTGGTCACGCCGGCCTGTCAGGATCAGGCTCACCCGCGGTTCGACTACCTCAAGGGCGTGCGCGACATCCGCCAGTCGGGCGAGGGCGAGTTCGATCTGCTCGTCTCGCTCGATTCGAGTGACCTGGCGCGCCTGGGATCGGTCTTCGTGCCGGCGCAGCACGGCCACCTGCCGATTGTGGTATTCGACCACCATGTCACCAACCTGCACTTCGGCACGGTGAACGTGATCGAGCCGACGGCCTCCTCGACGGCGGAGATCGTCTACGCGTTGCTCCAGCGGATGAATGTGACGATCACGCCCGATATCGCCAACGCGTTGTTGACCGGCGTGATCACCGACACGCTGGCTTTCCGCACCTCGAGCACGACCCCTGACACGCTCGCCGTGGCCATGGCGCTCATGCGCTCCGGCGGTAACCTGCAAGAGGTCACGCGCCAGGCGCTGGTCATGCGCTCGTTCGATTCGCTGCGCCTGCTGGGGGCGGGCCTGATGAACGCACGAGTCGAAGATCGGCTCGCCTATGCCACGTTGCCGCGCAAGCTGCGCAAGGAGCTGGATGTGAAGGAGGAGCGCGGTGATGCCGGCCTGGTTGGGACGCTGATCACGGCCTATGAGGTGGATGTGGCAGTGGTGTTCGTGGAGTTGCAGAATGGCGATATCGAGATCGGCTTTCGAGCGCAGCCGGGCTTCGATGTATCGCAGGTGGCGCTGGAGCTGGGCGGGGGTGGTCATCCGGCAGCGGCGGGGTGCACTTTGCCTGGCCCGATGCGCGACGCCGTCAATCGCGTGTTGCCCCGTCTGAGGCAGGTGATCCGCGAAGCATAGTTGCCGGTTGGTAGGGGAGGCGCCCATGCTCACGCTGCTCGCTCAGGTCGCCCCGCAGCGAAGCACGCAATACAGCGCGCTCGCCGGCGCGCTGGCGCCGCACGAGCTCAGGCTTAGCGCCATCGGCCGGCGCATCACCGCGCTCATCCCCGTCGAACTGGGCGGCCGGCCCTACCTCAAATGCGAGCTGAGCTCTCCGCTCAGCGAGGCCGAGGTGCACGAGTTGGGCGCACTGGCGACCATGAGCGCTTTCTTCGAGCACGTCGAACACCTCGGCGGTCGCCCGGGGCCGTGGCTGCGGCCCATCGAGCCGTGCTTCCGGCCGGCCTTCCCGCCGGACCTGGCCATCGCCCGTCGCTACAAGGGCAAGACCAGCGAACTGTTCACACATTTCATGTGCAACGTGGCGCGCTTCAGCAGTGCATTTGCCGACCGGCCATGGTCATCGTTGCGCGTGTTCGACCCGTTGTGTGGCGGCGGGACGACGTTGTTCACGGCGCTGATGCTCGGCGCCGATGTCGCCGGCGTGGAGCGCGGGCGCGAGGACGTCGAGTCCACGGTTGCGTTCCTCAAGCAGTATGCGCGCGAGGAAGGCATCGCGTGTGAGGTGAGGGAAGAACGGCTGAAGCGGTTCGGCCGGCGCTGGTGGGTGACGCTCGACGCGCATCAATGCGTGATCGCGCGCGGCGAAACGGCGCAATCTGCCGAGCTGCTGGCCGGCGTCCGGCGCCCACACCTGATCGTCACCGATCTGCCGTATGGCATCCAGCATCGCGGCGAGCTGACCGGGTTGCTGGCGGAGGCGTTGCCGGTGTGGAGTGGGTTGCTTCTGGAGGGTGGGGTGGCGACCTTCGCCTGGGACTCGGCCCGCTTCGCGCGCAGCGAGATGGTTGCGCTGGTCGAGTCGGCCGGTGGCCTGCGCGTATTGGACGAAGCGCCATAGGACCGGCTGGCGCATCGCGTGGATCGCGTCATCAAGCGACGCGATGTGATCGTCGCGCGGAAGGCTGCTTGAAGGGCGATGTTGCGAGAGGCGCGCGGTTTCAGTGTCCTCGTGCGGACGTTGTCTCTCTAACCTACCCAGCACACAGTGCGCAACGCTGCGTGCTGGGTGTTTCAGTGT
>FWWM01006863.1_pt1 | contig 23449 bp, 19 predicted proteins | sample 2228351 | NCBI WGS metagenome assembly FWWM01 (sample SAMEA103939774, study PRJEB20133) | metagenome
TCGCCCGGCGGGAGGCACAACGGGAGGCCCGAGGACTCTCCGTGGCCCGGTCCGTGGAGCGGCTCGACTGATCGGTCAGCGTCCCGCGGCCTTCGCGGCCCCCTTTTCCTTCTTCTCCATGATGGTGGTGGAGTGGCCCGGGAAGGCCTTGGCACCCGGGAAGAGGTACGTGTACGCGTTGTTCACCGCGGTGGCGGCCTCCCCGTATCCGGTGGCGATGAGCTTCAGCTTGCCCGGGTAGTAGGTAATGTCCCCGGCCGCGTAGACGCCCGGGCGGTTCGTTTCCATCTTCGTGTTCACCACGATGCTGTCCTCGTGGAGCTCCAGCCCCCACTCCCGGATCGGCCCGAGGTCGCTCACGAGCCCCAAGAAGGCCAGGACCGCGTCCACCTTCAGGACCTCCTCCTCACCCGTGCGGTTGTTGAAGATCACCGCGGCCTCCACCCGGTCCCGACCCCGGAGGGCCTTGAGTTCGTAGAAGAGCTTCACCCGGGCCGGGCTCGCGAAGAGCTTGCGCACGGAGTCCTCATGGGCCCGGAACTGGTCCCGGCGGTGGATGAGGGTGAGCTCCTGGACGAGGGGGAGGAGGTTGAGGGCCCAGTCCAAGGCGCTGTCTCCTCCGCCCACTACCAGCACGCGCTTGCCCCGGTAGTCCTCCCGGTTGCGGACCGCGAACTCCAGCCCCCGCCCCTCCCACCGGTCGATCTCCGGGCGGTTGTACTTCTTGGGGCTGAACGCGCCGATGCCCGCGGTGATGAGGACCACCCGGGTGTAGTGCTCCTGCCCCGTGTGGGTGGTGAGTTTATAGGTGCCGTCCGGGAGCTGGTCCAGCCGCTCCACCCGCTCGTTGAGGACCACGGTGGGGTTGTACTGCATCGTCTGCTCGATCTGGTTGCGGATGAGGTCCTTCCCGAGGATCTTGGGGAAGCCCGCCACGTCGTAGATGTACTTGTCCGGGTAGAGGGCCGTCACTTGCCCCCCAAGTTCCGACTGGCTGTCGATGATCTTCGTCTTGAGGGCCCGAAAGCCCGCGTAGTAGGCTGCAAACAGGCCCGTGGGGCCTGCGCCGATGATGGTGATGTCGTACAGATCCATGGTCCCTCCCAGCCGCGTGCCTGGAGTATTGTAGCATAGGGTGGGCCTTTGCAGTCCGGCTGCGCCCGTGGCCATGTAAGGGAAACCGGATCCTGGCGGTCCGGATTTTGCTGGCGCACGCCGGAGGAGGTGCTGCTCATGGGGCCGGTCGGACACGTTGGACCTGGAGGTTGCCACCCGAACGGCCGTCCCGCTAAAATGCCCTGGAGAGCTGGCGGGGGGGGTGTTGAAGGTGAGGCGCCATCTTCCCTGGCTGGGCGTCCTTCTGAGCCTGCTGCTGGCCGGCGGTGCTTTGGGGCAGGGAATCGAGGGCGGTGGCGAGCGGTCTCCCTTCCAGGCGGGAGACCAGACCCTCTACGAGGCGAGGCTGAGCCAGTGTCCTGTGGGGGACACGCTCCCCGAATTAAGGGTGGCGCGGGGCGGCTACGAATGCGCGCGGTTTCAGGACCGGATCTGGATCCGTCCTCTGGCGGAGGGGACGGTTCTTTACCTGACGCTGCAGGAGGACCTCCCCGAGGAGTTCTCGCTGGAGTTCACCGTCTACGCCTTCGAGGCGGGCCGGCCCGCCCTGCAGTTTGCCCTTCACCCCCGGGACCACATGGCCCGGTTCAGCAACGACCCCTCCGCCTACTACCGCCAGGTGTATCTGGGCGGCATGATTAACCCCGGGGTGTTGGGGAGGTTCGGCGCTCAGGACCGTGCGGCGACCGTCGTGACCGCGGACGATTTTCGCGACTTCCGGTACGAATTCGCTCCTGGGCGGGCGTACCGGGTTGCGGTGCAGGTCCGGCGTGGCCAAGCGCGCTTCTTCGTAGACGGAAGGCTGATCGGCAAAAAGCCCTTCCGGCCCGACAGACCCATCGGCGGACTTTCCCTCCACTTCTCCCGGCACACGACTATTCCAACTCCCTACCAGGACGCGCCCGTGCTGGTCACCGACATCCGCCTGGCCACCTATAGCGAGAGGGAAGCGCCGCCCCAGGCGGAACGGGACCTGCCCCGGCCTCCGGAGAGTCCGCCACCCGCCCGGCTGGACACACGCCCGGTGGTGATGGTGGTGGACTTCGCGGTGGCCATCGGGTGGTCTCCTGCCTCGGAGGTGGTGACGGAGCGCATCGTCGCCCGGATGCGGGAGGATGGCTCGGTACGGGTGCTGTCGCGGTCGCAGACCCGGTCCGCCCTGGAGGCGGCAAACCTGGACACCCGGGGGATGCTGGACGTGGCGGACGTCAGCAAGGCCGCGAGGCAAGTCGGGGCGGACTACGTGGTGATGGGAGAGGTGGAGCAGCTGGACCAGAACTACAGGGGCGGCTGTCTCCCCATCGTGGGGTGCGTGTACACCATCACCGCCGAGACGCGGCTACGGGGTGTGGTGGTGGACGCGGAGACGGCCACGGTGGTCGCGCGTCCGGACGGGCAGGCCCGAGGCCAGCAGACTTCCGCTTCCGTCTGGGTGGGGCCGTGGTGGACCCACGTGTCCGTCCACAATTTCGACGGGCAGCTCATCGGCAAGGTCACCCTAGAGGCGGTCGCCCAGTTCGTGTCGAAAGCCAGGCCCGCGTTCAGGCCGAAGACCCGGTAGGGCGTCCCCGGTGGGATGCCTGGGGATCCGCCCGGAAGGCGGTACTGCCCGGGCGTCTGCAGCTCCGGAGCGGTGGGAGCGCGGACGGCCGCAACTCCGGGCGGCTGCCCTGTCCGGTTTGGGCCCTCGGGGTTTGACAGTCCGCCCGACGTTCGGATACGCTTTAGGTCAGACATGGCAGCCCGCAGGCCCCGCGAGTGTATCTGTCCCCGGCGGGGGTAGCCCGCCTCGGGGTTGCCCCCGCATTCCTGGTCTCATCATTCCGCCAGAAGGAGGGAATCGCCGTGATCGGTACGCAGCCGCTCCTCAGTGAGGAGCAGATGCAGCGCTACTCCCGGCAGATCGTGCTGCCGGAGGTGGGGGTCGCGGGGCAACGAAAGCTCCTCGACAGCAGCGTCCTCATCGTGGGCGCGGGCGGGCTCGGCTCGCCAGCGGCCCTGTACCTGGCCGCAGCCGGGGTGGGCACGATCGGCATCGTGGACGGCGACCGGGTGGACCTCACCAACCTCCAACGCCAGATCCTCCACTTCACCCACGACGTGGGCCGGCCCAAGACCCAGTCCGCCCGCCGCACCCTGGAGGACATCAACCCGGACGTGCGGGTGGTCACCTACCAGACGGTGCTCACCAGCGAGAACGCCCTAGAGATCCTGCGGCCCTACGACGTGGTCGTGAACGGCTCCGACAACTTCCCCACCCGCTACCTCGTGAACGACGCCTGCGTGATGCTCAAAAAGCCCCTGGTGGACGCCAGCATCCTCCGGTGGGAGGGCATGGCCACCACCTTCCTCCCAGGCCGCGGGTGCTACCGGTGCCTGTTCCCCTCGCCCCCGCCGCCCGGGGCCGTGCCCTCCTGCGCGGAAGGGGGGATCATCGGAGCCGTGGCGGGCTTTCTGGGCACCTACCAGGCCCTGGAGGCCATCAAGATCCTCCTCGGCGTGGGGACGACGCTCGCAAACCGGCTCATGCTGGTGGACGTCCTGGATGGGGAGATCCGGTACGTGCGGTGGCAGCGCGACCTCCGTTGCCCCGTGTGCGGGGACGAGCCGACCATCCGGGAACTCATCGACTACGAGCAGTTCTGCGGGGTCCCCCTTCCCGGCCGGGAGCTGCACCAGCCGGAGCGCAAGCCGGAGGTGACCGTCGCCCAGGCCGCGGAGCTCCTGGGACGGGCCCAGTTCGTGGACGTGCGGGAGGCCTGGGAGGTGGCCCAGGCCCACATCCCTGGGATGCACTGGATCCCGATGGGCGAGATTGAGTCCCGGTATGGGGAGATCGGCCGGGACCGGCCCGTGGTGGTGTACTGCGCCAGCGGGCAGCGCAGCGGCAAGGTGACGGAGTGGCTGCGGGCCCGGGGCTACGACAACGTCTACAACCTCGCGGGCGGGATCCTGGCCTGGCAGAACGCCCAGCAGCCCGTGGCCACCGGGCTCCCGGACCGGGCGGAGGCGAAGCAGACCCGGTAGGCGCGTTTGACAAGGAGTCCACACGGGCCTACAATCGGCTTGACGCCGGAAGGAGGGGACTGTGATCACCATCACACCGGGGGCTGCCAGCAAGCTGAAGGAGCTGATGGCGCAGAACGGGGAGCCGGAGGCCTACCTGCGCCTGTTCGTGACCCAGGGCGGGTGCGAGGGCTTCTCGTACGGGATGGCCTTCGACACCGAGCGCCGGGAGGACGACACCGTCTTCGAGCAGCACGGGATCCGGCTCGTGGTGGACCCTCTCACCCTCCGGCTCATGCGGGGCGCCTGCATCGAGTACCGGCGGACGCCCATGGGGGAGGGGTTTGCCGTCTACAACCCACGGGCGGTCGCCACCTGTGGCTGCGGCCACTCCTTCAAGGTGGCGGACGAGGAGGGCCGGGCAGAACCCTGCGGGGAGGAGGAGCGGGATGGGTGAGGCGGTGCGGGACCAGGAGCAGAGCCTGTACGAGCGGGTAGCCCAGGTCCTGGAGACGATCCGGCCGTACATCCAGGCAGACGGGGGAGACATCGAGCTCGTGGACGTGCAGGACGGGATCGTGCAGATCCGGCTCGCGGGCGCCTGTGTCGGGTGCATGTACTCCCTCATGACCCTCCAGGCCGGCGTGGAGCGCATGCTCCGGGAGGAGATCCCGGAGGTGAAGGCGGTGGAGGCCGTCCCCTTCTGAGGTCCCGCCTGCGGTCAGGGAAGGCCCCGGCTGGGGCCTTTTTCTTTTTGTGGATTCCTCTATCATGGTGGTTGGGCAATCCTCACACGGGCAGGTGATTTCCATGTCCACTCCCGCCACCTGGACGCGAATCCTCAAGAAGGTGGACGACTACCGCTGGATGATCCCGCAGGACTATAAGCCCGGGATGCGGGTCCCGGGGCTTGTGTACGCCGACGAGCACATGCTGCACCAGATCGGGCAGGACCAGGCCCTGGAGCAGGTGGCCAACGTGGCCACCCTGCCGGGGATCGTGCGGTACTCCTTGGCCATGCCGGACATCCATTGGGGGTACGGGTTCCCCGTGGGCGGGGTGGCGGCCATGCGGGTGGAGGACGGGGTCATCTCGCCCGGCGGGGTCGGCTACGATATCAACTGCCTGGCCGGCGAGACCCGGGTCCTGCACGAGTTCGGGTACCACCGTCCCATCGCGGAGTTCTCCTCCTGCTGGCACCGGGAGCGCATCCAGTGCGTGAACCCCCACAGGGCGGTGAAGACCACACCCATCGTGGGGTACCTGTGCCGGTACCGGCCCGGGGAGACCGTCTACCGGGTGGTCACGGAGTCCGGCCGGGAGATCCTGGCCACGGAGGACCACCCGTTCCTCACCCCTCAGGGCATGGTGCCCCTCGCGGAGATCCGGGTCGGAGACCGGGTCTCCGTCTACCCCTTCGAGGGCGTCCCGTATGAGGAGCCCTCTCATGAGGTCCTGGTTTCCGAAGTAGACATCCTCCGTGCCTATCCCGGGCCCGCCACGGGCCGGACCCGGGTCCTCCGGGTCCTCCGGGAGAAAGGACTCCTGCCCCTGCGGATGAACCACCCGAAGCTGCCGTACCTTGTGAAGCTGCTGGGGTACTTGGAAGGGGATGGTCACCTCCGGCTCCCCGGACGGGGTGGCGCGCAGATCCTGTTCTACGGACGTCCAGAAGACCTGGAGCGGATCCGCCAGGACGTGCGCGCCCTGGGCTTTCGGCCCTCCCCGATCCACCAGCGCCGCCGACAGCACACCATCCGGACGGGGAAGCGGGTGGTTCGGTTCGAGCGGGTCGAAAGCTCCGTCCGCTGCGGTTCCGCTGCCCTCGCCACCCTGCTCCACTGCTTAGGCGCCACGCCGGGGGATAAGACCACGCAGCCCTCCCAGCTTCCTTCTTGGCTGGATCGAGCTCCGGCCTGGATGCGGCGCCTATACCTGGCGAGCCTGTTCGGAGCCGAGCTCTCCGCACCCCGGACGGTGACCGGACATCCCTACAACTTCCTCGGGCCGGTGTTCTCTCTGAGCAAGGTCGAGGAGCAGGGGGAAAGCGGCATTCGGTTCCTCGAGGGGATCCGGCGGTGGCTGGAGGGGTTTGGGATCCAGAGCCGCCGGCTCCGGGAAAAGGTGGAGGGGGCCCGCAAGGACGGACGGCGGACCGTGCGGCTGCGCCTCCAGATCGGGGCCGAGCCCGAGAACCTGATCCGCCTGTGGACCCGGATCGGATACGAGTACAACGAAAAGCGGCAGTACCTCGGAAACGTAGCCGCCCACTACCTCCGCCTGAAGCAGCAGGTTCTCGAGGAACGCGTTGCGGCCGCACAGGCGGCGCGTGCCCTGTACGCGGCAGGTCTGCGACCTCGGGAAGTGGTGCATGCCCTGGCCTCGAAGCCCGTGAACGCGCGGTTCGTGGCCCGCAGCCTGTGGGGAGGACGGAAGACGGCCCCCCGCATCGGAGCGGCCTTTCTGCCCTTCCCCGAGTTCGTCGCGGAGCGGACAGAGGGGCTCGGGCGGACAGGGCAGGTCTGGGACCGGATCGTGCGGAAGGAACCCGTTCCCTTCGATGACTGGGTGTACGACTTCACCGTGGCCGACCCCAACCACAACTTCATCGCGAACGGCTTTGTAGTCTCCAACTGCGGCGTGCGGTTGCTGCGCACGAACCTCACGGAGGAGGAAGTCCGACCGAAGCTGCGGGAGCTCGTGGACGAGCTCTTCCGCAACGTGCCCTCCGGGGTCGGCAGCACGGGCAAGGTGCGGGTCTCCATGCGGGAGATCGACGAGGTCCTCGCCCAGGGCGCCCGGTGGGCGGTGCGGCGCGGGTTCGGCCGGGAGGAGGATCTACAGACCATCGAAGCGGGCGGGTGCCTCCCGGATGCGGACCCGGAGACGGTGAGCGAGCGGGCCAAGGAGCGGGGCAAGGATCAGATCGGGACCCTGGGCTCGGGCAACCACTTCCTCGAGGTCCAGGTGGTGGAGGAGATCTACGACGCGCGGGCCGCGAAGGTCATGGGGATCGAGCGGCCCGGGCAAGTGGTGGTCTTCATCCACACGGGCTCCCGAGGCCTCGGGTACGCGGTGTGCGAGGACTACCTGCGGGTGGCGGACCGGGCCATCCGGCAGTACGGCATCTCCCTCCCGGACCGGCAGCTCGCGTGCATGCCCTTCCGGTCTCCCGAGGGCCAGGACTACTTCCGGGCCATGTGCTGTGCGGCCAACTTCGCCTTCGCGAACCGCCAGATGATCACCCACTGGGTGCGGGAGTCGTTCACGAAGGTCCTGGGACGGCCGCTCGACGAGATCGGGCTCGAGGTGGTCTACGACGTGGCCCACAACATCGCGAAGCTGGAAACCTACCCGGTCGACGGACGGGAGGAGCGGCTGGTGGTCCACCGGAAGGGCGCCACCCGGGCCTTCCCGCCCGGTCACCCCGAGATCCCCGCCCGGTACCGGGAGATCGGGCAGCCCGTGCTCATCCCCGGAGATATGGGCCGGTACTCCTTCGTGGCCGTGGGTACGGACCGCGCCATGGCGGAGACCTTCGGGAGCACCTGCCACGGAGCCGGCCGGGTGCGCAGCCGCAAGGCGGCCCTGCGGGAGCTCCGGGGCGTGGACATCGCCCGGGTGCTGGAGCAGAGGGGGATCCTCGTCCGGGCCCAGAACCGCAGCCTCCTGGCGGAGGAGGCCAGCGAGGCCTACAAGGACGTGGCGGACGTGGTGGAGGTCTGCCACCACGCGGGGATCTCCCACAAGGTGGCCAAGATGCGGCCCATCGGGGTCGTGAAGGGGTAAGGTGGAGCTTGACCTGACGGAATCGCAGCGCATCCTCCGGCAGACGGTGGAGGCCTTTGCGGCCCGCAAGATCCGTCCGCACGCGGCCCAGTGGGACAAGGAGGGCCGCTTTCCCCACGAGCTGGTCCCACACCTGGCCTCCCTGGGCCTGCTGGGCATGACCATCCCCGAACGGTACGGCGGAAGCGGGCTGGATCTGGTGAGCCAGGTGCTGGTGATCGAGCGGCTGGCGTGGGCCGATGGCAGCGTGGCCCTCACCGTCGCCTCCCACAACGCCCTGGCCTCGGAGCACATCGCCCGATTCGGTAGTGAGGCCCAAAAAGCCCGCTACCTCCCCCGCCTCGCCTCCGGCGAGGCCCTGGGGGCGTGGTGCCTGACGGAGCCGCATGCGGGTAGCGACGTGGCCGCGATCCGGACACGGGCGGAGCGCCGGCAGGACCGCTACCTCCTCACCGGCACGAAGGTGTTCGTCACCCAGGGGTCCGTAGCGGGCGTGTACGTGGTGATGGCGAAAACAAATCCTCAGGCTGACCGGCACGGCATCACCGCCTTCCTCGTGGAGCGCGGGACCCCAGGCTTGCGGATCGGCAAGAAAGAGGACAAGCTGGGAGTACGGGCCTCGGACACCGCGGAGGTGATCCTCGAGGAGGTCGAGGTCCCCGTGGAGAACCGGATCGGGCAGGAGGGGGAAGGCTACGCGCAGGCGATGCGGATCCTGGAGCGGGGCCGGATCGGGATCGGGGCGATGGCCATCGGCATCGGCCGGGCGGCCCTCGAGGCGAGCCTCGCCTACAGCCGCGCGCGTACCGCCTTCGGACAGCCCATCGCGCAGTTCCAGGCGATCCAGGGGATGCTGGCGGACATGCACACGGAGCTGGAAGCGGGATGGTGGCTCGTGCTGCGGGCCGCCTGGCTCGCGGACCAGGGCCTGCCCTTCCGCCGGGAGGCCAGCATGGCGAAGCTGTGGGCCTCCGAGGCCGCCCGGAGGGCCGCGGAGCGGGCCGTGCAGATCCACGGGGGCTACGGCTACATCCGGGACTACCCCGTGGAGCGGTACTACCGGGACGTGAAGCTGTGCGAGATCGGAGAGGGCACAAGCGAAATCCAGCGTCTCATCATCGCGCGGGAGATCATCGGAGGGTAGGCCATGATCACGACCGTGGTGGGCAGCTACCCCAAGATTCCAGACCTGCCGGCCCCGGGCCGGTGGCGGACCGCGAAGGAGAAGCTGCAGCGTGGGGAGATCACACCCGAGGAGTTCCTTCAGGTCGAGCAGGAGGTCACCCGGGAGGTGATCCAGGAGCAGGTGGAGGTAGGGTTAGATCTCATCACGGACGGGCAGATCCGGTGGGAGGATCCTCAAACCTACTTCGCCCGAGGGCTTGCGGGGTTCACCATCGACGGGCTCCAGCGGTGGTTCGACACCAACATGTACTACCGGATCCCCATCGCGGAGGGCGAAGTCCAGTGGACCGGCCCCATCACCGTGGAGGACTACCGGTTCGCGAAGGCCCACAGCCCCAAGCCCGTAAAGCCCGTCCTCACCGGTCCGTACACCCTGGCCCGCCTCAGCCAGAACCGGTACTACGCCACCTTCGAGGACTTCGTTCTCAACCTGGCCCTGGCCCTCAACCACGAACTGCGGGCCCTGGACGGTGAGGACCCGCCCCTCATCCAGGTGGACGAGCCCGCCATCCTCCGGTACAAGTCCGACTTCCCCCTCTTCCGGGAGGCCATGGCCACCCTCACGGAGGGGGTGAGATCCCCTCTTGCCCTCTACACCTACTTCGGCGACGTGGTGGGGATCTACCCGGAGATCCTGGACCTGCCGTTCGACGTGATCGGGCTCGACTTCGTCTCCGGCCCCCGGAACTGGGAGGCCCTCGAGAAGGCTCCCTTTGAGAAGGGCTTGGGGTTTGGGATCCTGGATGCCCGGAATACGCGCCTGGAGACCGTGGAGGAGCTCCTGCGGGCCCTGGACCGGGTCTCCCGGTACGTGCCCCTGGACCGGATCTACCTGAATCCCAGCGCGGGCTTGGAGTTCCTGCCGAGACGGGTAGCCCGAGCCAAGCTGGAGCGGCTGGTGGAGACCAAGCGGGCCGCCTTGGGGGTAGGCGTATGAGCCAGATGCCGCTGTTTCCGACCACCACCGTCGGATCGTTCCCAAAGCCCCCCTACCTCCTGGAGGCCCGGCGGAAGTACCTGCGCCACCAGATCGATCGCGCGGAGCTGCGGCGGCTGGAGCAGCAGGCGACCCGGGAGTGGATCCAGCGGCAGGAGGAGCTGGGACTGGACCTCTTCGTGGACGGGGAGCAGTACCGGGGCGATATGGTCGCGTACTTCGCGGACGAGCTGGAGGGGTTCCGGATCGCGGGACTGGTACGGTCCTACGGCAACCGCTACTACCCCAAGCCCGTGGTGGTGGGGCCCGTGGGCCGCAAGGGCCCCATCACCGTGGAGTGGTTCCAGTTCGCCCAGTCCCTCGCCTCCCGGCCCGTCAAGGGGATGCTGACGGGCCCCTATACCATCGCGGAGTGGTCCTTCAACGAGTACTACCCCACCCGGCGCGACCTGGTGATGGCCCTGGCCCGGGTGATCCGCGAGGAGGCGCAGGACTTGGTGCGGGCGGGTGCGCGGTTCATCCAGATCGACGAGCCCGCCATCCACACCCGGCCCGAGGAGGACTTCGAGTTGGCCCGGGAAGCCATGGAGATCGTCACGGAGGGCCTGGAGGCCTACACCATCACCCACATCTGCTACGGGGACGTGGCGAAGATCTACCCCGCGATGCTGCGGCTGCCCGTCGACCAGATCGACCTCGCCCTGGCGAACGAGAACTACGCCCTCCTCGAGGTCTTCAAGCAGCACCCCTTCACCCGCGACATCGGGTTGGGCGTGATCGACGTGCACAGCCACCGGGTGGAAACCGTGGAGGAAGTGGTCTCGGGAATCCGGCGCGCCCTCGAGGTGTTCGAACCGCGCCAGATGTACATCTCGCCCGACTGCGGGCTTAAGACGCGCACCATCGACGAGGCGGTGGCGAAGCTGCGGGTCATGGTGGAGGCGGCCCGGGTGGTGCGCGCCTCCTTCACGTGACGGGGTCAAGCCGATCCAAACGCCGCCGGCCGCAAAAGCCGGCCGCCACGAGTCCCGCCCCTCCGCTTCCTTCCGCGGTCGAGGTCGTGGGGTCTCGGTTGTTGCGGGTTCCCCTGCGGCAGGTGTACGGCATGGTGGCGCGGCTGGATCGTCTACCCCGGTGGAGTGGGCTGTGGATGCGTTCGGAGGTGGTGGAGCGCAGGGCCCACCAGCTCACCGTGCACCTGTGGGGATATCTCGCGGGGCTTCCCGTGGAGGCCGTGGTGCGGGGAACGCTCAGCCCGCACACCCGGGTGAGCTGGCGGCAGGCCTACGGGTCCTTTTGGGCCTACGCGGGGACCTTCGAGCTGGAGGGCACGGAGGAGGGCACCTTCCTCCGGTACCGGGTGGCGCTGGACCCGGGCATTCCCTTCCTCGGCCCGGAAGCCGTCCACCAGATCCTCGTGCAGGAGGTCGAACACACCCTGAACCGGCTCAAGTGGAGTGCGGAGCGGGACCTCCTGACGGAGGAGCTCCGGCTCCAGCGGGGCCGGACCCACATCCGGGAGGACGAGGCGTGAGATGCCGGTGCCGCTCCTCACGGAGGACGACGTCTACCTGTTCCACGAGGGCACCCACGTCCGGGCATACCTGAAGCTAGGTGCCCATCCCGTGGCAGGGGGGACGTACTTCGCGGTGTGGGCCCCGAACGCGGAGCGGGTCTCCGTGATGGGAGACTTCAACGGGTGGGACCCGGACCGCCACCCGCTCTCCCCCCGCGGGTCCTCCGGCCTGTGGGAGGGGTTTGTGCCAGGTGTGGGCCCAGGCGTCCGCTACAAGTACCGGATCGTGTCCCGGTACGGCCCGGTACTCGACAAGGCGGACCCCTTCGCGTTCCGGGCAGAAGAGCCGCCCGGAACCGCCTCCGTGGTGTGGGACCTCGACTACGCGTGGGGGGATGCCGCGTGGATGGCGGAACGGGCTAAATTCAACGCCCGGGAGTCCCCCATCGCCATCTACGAGGTGCACCTCGGCTCCTGGCGGCGGGGGGAGGGCGGCCGGTTCCTCTCCTACCGGGAGCTCGGGCCGCTGCTGGCCGCGTACGTCCGGGAGATGGGGTTTACCCATGTGGAGTTCCTGCCCGTGATGGAGCACCCCTACTACGGCTCCTGGGGCTACCAGATTACGGGCTACTTCGCGCCCACAAGCCGCTACGGAACCCCTCAGGACCTCATGTTCCTCATCGACACCCTTCACCAGAACGGCATCGGGGTGATCCTGGACTGGGTGCCTTCCCACTTCGCCACGGACCCGCACGGCCTCGCCTTCTTCGACGGCACCCACCTCTACGAGCACGCGGATCCCCGCCAGGGCGTGCACCCGGACTGGGGAAGCGCCATCTTCAACTACGGCCGCCACGAGGTCCGGAGCTTCCTCCTGAGCAGCGCCCTCTTCTGGCTTCACCGCTACCACGCAGACGGGCTCCGGGTGGACGCCGTGGCCTCCATGCTCTACCTGGACTTCTCCCGGCCGGAGGGGCAGTGGGTGCCCAACGAGTACGGCGGACGGGAGAACCTGGAGGCCATCGCCTTCCTGCGCCAGCTGAACGAGGCGGTGTACCGGTACGAGCCGGACGTGCAGACCTACGCGGAGGAGAGCACCGCCTGGCCCCTCGTCTCCCGTCCCACGCACCTGGGTGGGCTCGGGTTCGGATTCAAGTGGGACATGGGGTGGATGCACGATACCCTGCGGTACCTGAGCCGGGATCCCGTCTACCGGAAGTACCACCACGAGGAACTCACCTTCCGGATGCTCTACGCCTTCACGGAGAACTTCGTCCTGCCCCTCTCCCACGACGAGGTGGTGCACGGGAAGGGCTCGCTCCTCGCGAAGATGCCGGGAGATGCGTGGCAGAAGTTCGCCCACCTGCGGCTCCTGCTGGGCTACATGTACGGGCAACCGGGAAAGAAGCTGCTCTTTATGGGCGGGGAGTTCGCCCAGGAGCGGGAGTGGAACCACGAGACGGAGCTGGACTGGCACCTGCTGGAAGATCCCCGGCATCGGGGCGTGCAGCGGTGGGTGCGCGACCTCAACCACGCCTACCGCACCTTCCCTGCCCTCCACCAGCTGGACTGCGAGCCAGAGGGCTTCGAGTGGATCGAGCCCGAGGACCGCGAACGCAGCGTGCTGGTCTTCCTGCGCAAAGACCGGGGGGAAGACCGGGTGCTGGTGGCCTGCAACTTCACGCCCGTGCCCCGGCCCCACTACCGGGTCGGCGTGCCTCATCCCGGGTTCTGGCGGGAGTTGCTCAACAGCGACGCGGAGGTCTACGGCGGATCGGGCTGGGGAAATTTGGGCGGAGTCCGGGCAGAGGCGATCCCCGCCCACGGCCGGCCGTACTCCCTCGACCTCACCCTCCCGCCGCTGGGCGTGGTGTTCCTCCGGTGGGAGCCCTCGTGAAGGTCCTACCCGGCCGACCTGAGCCCCTCGGCGCCCACTGGGACGGGCAGGGGGTGAACTTCGCGGTGGCAAGCGTGCACGCGGAGGCGATCGAACTCCTGCTGTTTGACCGGCCCGAAGACCCGGAGCCTGCCCAGGTGGTCCCGCTTCCGGGACGCACGGGCCCGACGTGGCACGGGTACATCCCGGGGCTCCGTCCCGGGCAGCTCTACGGCTACCGGGCATACGGCCCCTATGATCCCTCTCGGGGCCACCGCTACAACCCGCACAAGGTCCTGCTGGATCCGTACGCGAAGGCCATCGGCCGGCCGCTGCGCTGGCACGACGGCCTCTACGGCTACCGGGTGGGAGATCCCGAAGGAGACCTCTCGTTTGACGCGCGTTCGAGCGCCCCGTACGCGCCCCTTGCCGTGGTGGTGGACACCGCCTTCGACTGGGAGGACGACCACCCGCCGCGGATCCCGTGGGAGGAGACGGTGATCTACGAGACCCACGTGAAGGGCATCACGAAGGTGCACCCGGAGGTTCCGGACGCCCTGCGGGGGACGTTCCTGGGGCTTGTGTGCGAGCCCGTGCTGGACCACCTCCGGCGGCTGGGCGTGACCGCGGTGGAGCTGCTGCCCGTGCAGGCCTCCGTTCAGGACCGCCGCCTTGTGGAGCGGGGCCTCGCGAACTACTGGGGCTACAACCCCCTCGCCTTCCTCGCCCCAGACCCCCGGTTCGCCGTAGGGGACGGGGCGAGTGCGGTTCGGGAGTTCAAGGCCATGGTGCGGTCCCTGCACCGGGCGGGCTTTGAGGTAATCCTGGACGTGGTCCTGAACCACACGGGAGAAGGCGACCACCTCGGCCCCACCCTCTCCCTCCGGGGACTCGACAACCGCGCCTACTACCGCTTACGGTCCGAGGACCCACGGTTCTACGAGGACCTCACGGGCACCGGGAACACCCTTGATTTTACAAGCCCCCTCGTGGTCCAGCTGGCCCTCGAGACCCTCCGGTACTGGGCCGTGGAGATGCACGTGGACGGGTTCCGGGTGGACCTCGCACCCGTCCTGGGCCGGGTAGGAGGTCGGGTGGACCTGCGCTCTTCGTTGTTCGGGGCGGTGGCCGCGGATCCGGTGCTCTCCCGGGTGAAGCTCATCGCGGAACCCTGGGACTTGGGCCCGGACGGGTACCAGCTGGGCCGGTTCCCGCCGCCGTGGCGGGAGTGGAACGACCGGTACCGCGACGCGGTGCGGCGGTTCTGGCGGGGTGAGAGGGGCGTAAGCCGCGAGGTGGCGGTGCGGCTTGTGGGGAGCCAAGACCTCTTCGCCCGTCGCGGGCCGCTAGCGTCTGTGAACTACGTCACCTGCCACGACGGGTTCACCCTCCAGGACCTGGTGAGCTACGCGCGCAAGCACAACGAGGCGAACGGGGAGGGCAACCGCGACGGCCCCGTGGAGAACTACAGCACGAACTGCGGGGTCGAAGGCCCCACGGAGGATCCCGCGGTGGTGCGGTGCCGGGAGACCCTCAAGCGGAGCCTCCTCGCCACCCTGCTGCTCTCTCAAGGAGTTCCGATGCTGCTCGGCGGGGACGAGCTCTCCCGCACCCAGCTCGGGAACAACAACGCCTACTGCCAGGACAACACGATCTCGTGGTCCGACTGGACGTCGGACCCGCGCCGGGCGGCCTTTCTGCGGTTCGTGCAGGAGCTGGTGGCCTTCCGGAAACGCCACCCGGTTTTCCGGCAGACCACCTATCCATCTGTCCGGTGGTGGCATCCCCAGGGCCGGGATGTAGAAGAGGAAGAGTGGGAGGGCCTGCACGCGTTCGGCATGCTCCTGGACGAAGCCTACCTCGTGCTCCTCAACGGCGGCCAAGACCCCGTGCGGTTCCGGCTTCCTCACTCCTCGGACCCGTGGAAGCGGGTCTTCGGCACGGACCCGCACGCCCTGCGCGGGACCCTGCCGGTTCAGGACTTCCTCCTCGTCCCGCCGCACGAGCTTGTGGTCCTGCAACGAGGAGCCCCGTGACCTGGTGGCGTCGGACCGCGATCTACGAGATCTACCCCCTCTCCTTCCAGGACTCGGACGGGGACGGGTTCGGAGACCTGCGGGGTGTGCGGTCGCGGCTCGATTACCTCGTGGAGCTCGGAGTTGGGACCATCTGGCTGTGCCCTTTTTACCCCTCACCCATGCGGGACTGGGGCTACGACGTGGCGGACTACTGTAACGTGGACCCGCGCCTTGGAGACCTCAGGGAGTTCGATGCCCTCCTGCAGGATGCCCACAGGCGCGGCCTGCAGGTGATCCTCGACCTCGTGGCCAACCACACCAGCAGCGAACACCCCTGGTTTGTGGCATCCCGCCACAGCCGCACGAGCCCCAAGCGGGACTGGTACGTGTGGCGGGATCCCGGGCCGGACGGCGGGCCGCCCAACAACTGGCTCAGCTGCTTCGGAGGACCGGCCTGGACCTTAGACCCTAAAACCGGGCAGTACTACCTTCACCAGTTCCTCCCCGAGCAGCCCGACCTGAACTACCGGAACCCCGAGGTCCTCGAGGCCATGCTGGAGGTCATGCGGTTCTGGCTAGAGCGGGGGGTGGACGGGTTCCGGATAGACGCCGCCGCCTACCTCGTCGAGGACGCCCGCTTCCGCGACGAGCCCCCAAACCCCGCCTGGCGGCCCGGCATGCGGGAGCGGGACCGGCTGGTACACCTCTACACCGAGCACCAACCGGAGACCCATGCGGTCCTCCGGCGCTTCCGGGCCCTCCTGGACCGCTACAGCGAGCCGGGCGCCGAACGGATCCTCGTGGCCGAGGTGTACGCCCCCGTAGAAGCCCTGATCCCGTACTACGGCTCTCCGGAATCCCCCGAGTGCCACTTCCCCTTTCAGTTCGCCCTGGTGGACCTTCCGGCCGAGGCGTGGACCGCGGAGCGGCTGCGGGAGGTGGTGGAGCGCTACGAGGCGGCCCTTCCCGCGTGGGCCTGGCCCAACTGGGTCCTCGGGAACCACGACCGTCCTCGGGTCTCAAGCCGCCTTGGAGAGGAGCGGGCGAGGCTCGCGCACTTTCTGCTATTGACCCTGCGCGGGACCCCCACGCTCTACTACGGAGACGAGCTCGGCCTCTCCGACGTGGAGGTCCCACAGGATCAGGTCAAAGACCTCCCCGGGTTTCGGGAGTACGGAGGCCGGTGGTCCCGGGACGCGGCCCGGGCGCCGATGCCGTGGGACGGCTCTCCCGGAGGGGGATTCACCACGGGGACCCCCTGGCTTCCGCTCCCTCAGGATTTCCGCACCCGAAACGTCGATGCCCAGCGAAAGGATCCCAGGTCCTTCCTCTACCTCGTCCGGCACCTGCTGCACCTGCGCCGGAACACCCCTGCCCTGACCGAGGGCGCCTACCGGTCCATTTCCGCCCCTCCGGGTGTCTACGCGTACGAGCGCGTTTGGGGGTCTTGGCGGCTGCTCGTGGCCCTGAACTTCTCGGACCGTCCGCAGGTCCTCGAGTCTACCGGTGATATCCTGCTGTCCACGCACCTGGACCGGTCCGGCAGGGAGCGGGGCCTTCTTGCCCTACGGCCGTACGAGGGGATTCTCCTGCGGCCCAGTTCCTCAGGTGGTACCATGGAGGTGACCACGGACCGCGAGGAGGCGACATGATCGGCTTTCGCAAGGAACCCACCCGGGAACAGGTGCTCGAGGCCCTCCGGGATGTGCAGGACCCCGAGCTCCACCGATCCATCGTGGAGCTCGACATGATCCGGGACGTGCAGATCAAGGGGGGCGTGGTGCGGGTGGAAGCCCTGCTCACCATCAGCGGGTGTCCGCTCCGGGAGACCATCGCCCGGTCCATCGAGGAGCGGGTCCGGAAGCTCCCAGGCGTGGAGCGGGTGGAAGTGCAGCTGGGGGTCATGACCCAGGAGCAGCGGCAGGCTCTGATCGAGAAGCTGCGGGGTCCGCAGCCGCCGGGCCGGCCTGCCTCCTTCCTCCGGCCCGAAAGCGGGGTCCGCGTCCTCGCGGTGGCGAGCGGCAAGGGAGGGGTCGGGAAGTCCACGGTGACCGCGAACCTGGCGGCGGCGCTGGCGCAGCGGGGCCTGCGGGTGGGGGTGCTGGACGCGGACGTGTACGGGTTCAGCATCCCGAAGATGCTGGGGATGCAGGGGCGTCCCACGGTCATCGACCAGATGATCCTGCCCCTGGAGCGAGACGGGGTGCGGGCCATCTCCATGGGGATGCTGGTGGACGCGGAGGAGGCCGTGATCTGGCGGGGTCCTCTGCTGCACAAGGCCCTCACCACCTTCGTCCAGGAGGTCCACTGGGGGGACATCGAGGTGCTCCTGTTGGACCTCCCGCCGGGGACCGGAGACGTCTCCATCTCCATCGCGCAGCTGTTGCCCCACGGCGAGATGGTGATCGTGACGACCCCGCAGGAGGCCGCGGTGGAGGTGGCCCAACGGGCGGCCCGGATGGCGGAGAAGGTGGGGATGCGGGTGGCCGGGGTGATCGAGAACATGTCCTACTACCAGCCCCACCCCGAAGCCGAGCCCGTGTACGTCTTCGGGAAGGGTGGGGGCCGAAAGCTGGCGGAGCGCGTCGGCACGGAGCTACTGGCCGAGATCCCGCTCGATCCGCGGATCCGGGAGGGGGGCGACCGGGGCGAGCCCATCGTGCGCACGCACCCGGAGTCCATGGCCGCCAAGGCCTTCTTCCAGGCCGCGGACCGACTCCTGGCGCAGAGCCCGGTCCGGAGGTGAGGTGGGGATGCCGGAGGTCTACCACAACTACATCCGGGGGCGGTGGGTGCCGGCCCGCTCAGGGGCCGTCTTTGAGTCCATCAATCCGGCGACGGGTGAGGTCCTCGGGATCTGTGCCCGGTCCGGGCCTGAGGACGTGGCGGAGGCCGTGGCTGCGGCGAAGGAGGCCTTCCCGAAGTGGCGCAAGGTCCCGGCTCCTCGGCGGGCGGAGATCCTCTACCGGGCCGCGGAGCTCCTGGTGCAGCGCAAGGAGCACTACGCGCGCCTGATGACCATGGAGATGGGCAAGATCCTCCTCGAGAGCCGGGGGGATGTGCAGGAAGCCATCGACATGACCTACTTCCTCGCGGGTGAGGGGCGCCGCCTGCACGGGTACACCACGCCCAGCGAGATGCCCAACAAAGCGGCCTACTGCGTCCGCCAGCCCGTGGGCGTGGTGGGCGTCATCACCCCCTGGAACTTCCCCTTCGCCATTCCCAGCTGGAAGATCATCCCGGCCCTCGTCTGCGGGAACACCGTGGTCTTCAAGCCCGCGCCTGAGGTCCCCATCCTGGGCGTGGAGTTCGTGCGGCTGCTGGAGGAGGCCGGCCTTCCGCCCGGCGTGTTAAACCTCATCCTCGGCGGGGATGACGCGGGTGCCGCCCTGGTGGCGCACCCGGACGTCCACCTCATCTCCTTCACGGGGTCCACGGAGGTGGGACTCCAGGTGGCGGAGAGATGCGCCCGGATGGGCAAGCGGGTCTCCCTGGAGATGGGGGGGAAGAACGCGGCCATCGTGATGGACGACGCGGACCTGGACCTGGTGGCGGATGCCCTCACGTGGAGTGCCTTTGGGACCACGGGCCAGCGGTGCACCGCCTGCAGCCGCGTGGTGGTGCACCCGAAGGTGCACGGGGACGTGGCGGATGTGCTGGTGGACCGGGCACGACGTCTGCGCCTGGGGAACGGCCTGGATCCGGAGACCGAGGTGGGCCCGCTCGTCAGCGCGGCGCAGCTCGAGAAGGTGGAGCGGTACGTGCGGATCGGGCAGGAGGAGGGCGCGGTGGTGCTCGTGGGCGGGGAGCGGGCCACGGAAGGGGCGCTCGCGCGGGGCTTCTTCTTCCGGCCCACCGTCTTCGACCGGGTGCACCCCCGCATGCGGATCGCCCAGGAGGAGATCTTCGGGCCCGTGGTGGACCTCATCCGGGCCGAGACCCTGGAGGAGGCCATTCGGATCGTGAACGACGTCCCCTACGGGCTCAGCGCCTCCATCTTCACCCGCGACATCTACAAGGCCATGCGGGCCATCGAGGACCTGGAGGCGGGGATCGTGTACGTGAACCACGGGACCATCGGCGCGGAGGTCCACCTGCCCTTCGGCGGCACGAAGTTCACGGGGAACGGCCACCGGGAAGGGGGACTCCAGGTACTGGACGTGTTCACGGAGTGGAAGTCCGTCTACATCGACTACAGCGGCCGGCTGCAGCGGGCCCAGATCGACCTCGAGCCTGTGACCTTTGAACGGGAGGGATCGGCATGAGTATCCCGCTCGGCTACACCCAGCCTCTGTACATCCTGGCCTTTGACCACCGGGAGTCCTTCAAGAAGCTTGCGGGTGTATTGGGGGAGCCCACACCGGAGCAGCACCGGAGGATCTCGGAGGCGAAGGCGGTGATCTTCGAGGGGTTCGAACGGGCTTTGGCGCAGGGCGCACGACACGACGCATGCGGCATCCTCGTGGACGAGGAGTTCGGCGCCGAGATCGCCCGGGCCGCCAAGGCGAAGGGGTACCTCTTCGCCATGCCCGTGGAAAAGTCGGGGCAGAAGGAGTTCGACTTCGCGTACGGGGAGGACTTCGGGGCCCACATTGAGGCCTTCGATCCCACCTTCGCGAAGGCCCTGGTGCGTTACAACCCAGAAGGAGACCGCGCGCTGAACCAGCGTCAGGCCACAAAGCTTCGGTTCCTCTCAGACTGGCTCCACGAGCGGGGACGGCGGTTCCTCTTCGAACTCCTGGTCCCCCCGGAGGACCACCACCTCCGGGCGGTGGACGGGGATCCGGAGCGCTACGACCGGGAGCTCCGGCCTTCCCTCATGCTCGCGGCCATCCGCGAGCTCCAGGAAGCCGGGGTGGAGCCGGACGTGTGGAAGATCGAGGGTCTGGACCGCCGGGAGGACTGCGCGCGCGTCGCCGCCCAGGTGCAAAGCGGTGGCCGCAGCGGGGTCTCCTGCGTAGTACTCGGGAGAGGCGCGGACCAAGCCGCGGTGGTGCGGTGGCTCCAGGCCGGGGCCGGTGTGCCTGGCTACATCGGGTTCGCCATCGGCCGGACCATCTGGCACGATCCCCTCAAGGCATACCTGGAAGGAAAGCTCGACCGGCAGGCGGCCGTAGACCAGGTGGCGGCCAACTACCTGCGGATGATCGAGGTGTACACGGAGGCGGAGCAGGCCGCCAGGGCGGGGGTGTGAGGTGCAGGCGGTTCGCATCCACGCACACGGAGGACCGGAGGTCCTCCGCTGGGAGGAGGTAGCGGATCCCCGGCCGGGCCCGGGCGAGGTCCTCGTCCGGGTGCGGGCCGCGGGGATGAACCACTTGGACCTGTGGGTGCGCAGGGGCCTTCCCACGGTCCGGCTCCCCCGCATCCCGGGGTCTGATGCGGCCGGGGTGGTGGAGGCGGTGGGAGAAGGGGTTCGGGCCGTGCGGCCCGGGGATGAGGTGGTCCTGAGCCCCGGGATCTCCTGCGGCCGGTGCCCTCAGTGTCTTGCTGGCCAGGACAACCTCTGCCGGCAGTACGAGGTGCTGGGCGAGCACCGGGACGGCACGGACGCGGAGTTCGTGGTGGTCCCCGAGGTCAACGTCCTGCCCAAACCCGCCCGCCTCACCTTCGAGGAGGCCGCGGCGTTCCCCCTCGTGTTCCTCACCGCTTGGAACATGCTGGTGACCCATGCCCGCCTGCGGCCCGGCGAGAGCGTGCTCATCTGGGGCGCGGGATCCGGAGTCGGCAGCGCCGCGATCCAGATCGCAAAGGCCCACCACGCCCGGGTGATCGCGGTGGCGGGCGAGGACTGGAAGCTCGAGCGGGCGCGGGCGCTCGGCGCGGACGAGACCCTCAACTACCGGACCCAGGACGTCCTAGCGGAAGTGCGGCGGCTCACGGACCGCCGGGGCGTGGATGTGGTCTTCGAGCACGTGGGCTCCGCCACCTGGGAGGTGAGCCTCCGGGCCCTCAGTAGGGGCGGGCGGCTCGTGACGTGCGGGGCCACGAGCGGCCCGGTGGCCCAGACGGACCTCCGGTACGTGTTCGCCCGATCCCTGTCCATCTCCGGCACGATGATCGGGACCAAATCGGAGCTCTGGCAGCTCTTGCCGCTCGTGGAGCAGGGCGTGCTCCGGCCCGTGGTGGACCGGGTGTTCCCCATGGCGGAGGTCCAAGAGGCGCACCGGTACCTGGAAAGCGGCCGGCACTTCGGCAAGGTGGTCCTCGTGCCCTAAGCCTCCTCGACCCCCACCCACCGGGCGCCCACCGTCCACACCTCTTTCTTCCAGATGGGGACCCGAACCTTGAGGGTATCGATGGCGTACCGGGCTGCCTCGAACGCCTCCGTGCGGTGGGGGGCCGAGACCGCTACCGCCACGCTCACCTCCCCCACCTCCAGCCGGCCCGTCCGGTGCACCATGGCCACGCGGAGGACCGGCCACCGCTCGAGGATCTCTTGAGCGATGCGCGCCATCTCCCGGCGGGCGAGCTCCCCGTACGCCTCGTAGTCCAGGTACACCACTTGAGGTCCCTCCGCGTTCTGCCGCACGGTACCCAAAAACAGCACCACGGCACCCGCATAAGGATGCTCGACCCACCCGATGAGCTCGTCCGCCCGGATGGGGTCCTCCACCAGGTCCACGAGCACCTCCGCACCGCCGCTCACGGGCGGGATCAGCGCCACCTCGTCCCCCTCCCGCAGCGGGAACTCACCGGGGACGTACTCGTCGCCCACGGCGAACCGGGGAGCGGGGAGGCCTTGCAGCCGGGGGTAGCGGCGCACCAAGTGCTCCCACACGGAGGCCGGGTGCGCGATTCCGTCGGCCTCGAGCTCCAGGACGGAGCTTCCCACCGCTTCCCGGTAGACGGCGAACAGCCGCACCCGAACCCGCATCCCCATCCTCCTCGACGTCATTGTATCCTCGGGAGGTGCGATGCACATCCGAGACCCCTACGCGGTACCGGGCACGGACCGCAGAGCCCAGCTCCACTGTCACACCACCGCCTCCGACGGCGCCTTTCGGCCCGAGGAAGTGGCGGAGCGCTACCGCAAGGCGGGGTACGCGTTTTTGGCCATCACGGACCACGACCGCCTGACGCCCGTCGAAGGGATCGGGGATCCGGGGTTCTGCGTGATCCCCGGGGTGGAGCGGACCGTACCCCGTCCCATCCGGCCCCTCGGCCCCCACCTCGGGTGCCTGTTCGTCGGTCGGCTTCCGGAGGGCCGCACCGCCCAAGCCCTCATCGCGGACGTCCGGTCTCAGGGCGGGGTGGCCTGCCTCAACCACCCCAGCTGGCGGGGGAACCTTTGGACCGCCCGGTGGACGGACCGCCAGGTGAAGGCCCTCGACGGCTATCACCTCGTGGAGGTCTGGAACCCGCACTCCGATCCCGAAGAGGACGTCGCGCGGTGGGTGGCGGCCTGCCGGCACCACGGCCCGGGCCGCGTCCTCTCGCCCGTGGCCTCCGACGACTTCCACGAGCCCGGGGATTTTAACCGGGGGTGGGTGGTGGTACGGGTGGAGGAGGTGTCCCCGCAGGCGTTGCGGGACGCCCTCCTGCGGGGAGCCGTGTACGCCAGCACGGGGCCTCAGGCGCGGTTCTGGACACAGGAAGGCGCCGTCTGGGCGGAGACCGACGCCTCTTGGATCCGGTTCTACGACGCCTCCAACCGGCTCCGCTACGAAGCCCGTGGTCCGCAGGCCGGGTATACCCCCTCGCCCGAGGACGGGTTCGTCCGCGTGGAGTGTGTGGGGCGCAGCGGGGCCCGGGCCTGGTCCAACGTGTTCTGGGTGCTTACGCCTCCTCCTTCCCCTCCGCGATGTACCGCTGCTTGATCTCCTCCACCACCTTCGGGTCCGTGAGGGTGGTGGTGTCCCCGAGGGCCCGGCCCTCCGCGATGTCCCGCAGGAGCCGGCGCATGATCTTCGCGGACCGGGTCTTCGGCAGGTCCGCACAGAAGAAGACGTCGTCCGGCCGGGCGATGGGGCTGATCTTCTGGGCCACCCACTCCCGCAGCTCCC
>FWWM01006869.1_pt1 | contig 23425 bp, 18 predicted proteins | sample 2228351 | NCBI WGS metagenome assembly FWWM01 (sample SAMEA103939774, study PRJEB20133) | metagenome
CGCGTTGCGTCAAGCAGTGGCACACGTGGGGGTGGTCGCGTGCTTGGCGGGACAGCACTGCTTGATGCTCTGCGTCAAGCAGTGGCACACGGGGAAGCCTCTGAATGGGAGCAGGCTTTGCGGTGCTGTGCCCGGCTAGCGAAGCCCGCCTGCGGAGGGCGCATACAAGCAGTGGCACATGCCTGCTTTTGTTTGACCTAGGTGCGGGAAAGATCTGGAAGTTTGTGCTCATAAAGATTACTGTGACGGGAGCGAACAACCCTTCGGCCGCGGTTGTTGGAGGGTTCGCATCCCTCTTTCTCTGGAGGCATTACAATGTCGCGATACGCTGCGCTGTTAGCGGTGGCGGTGCTCTGCGGTTGCAGTCAGGCCCCCGCACCTGTGGATGTCGGCACCAGCCCTGCTGAGGCCGGCCAGCATGCTGTGTCGAGCACATCTTCTGCCGAGTCTCGTCTGACCCAGGTGGTTCTCGATGTGCCAGGCATGCACTGACCGGTGGGTTGAGCACCAAAAGTGCAGAATGCACTGCAACCGCTGCCGGGTGTAGCGGAGGTTCAAGTGGACGTGTCGAGTGGAAAGGCCACGCTCATGGTCAATGCGAGCCAGTTCGATGCCAGCCGAGCGATTGCGGCGTTGGCCGAGGCGGGATACGAGGGAGCCAGCGTAAAGGAGTAGCCTTCAGCCATGCTGCTGCCAAGGTATTCTCTAGGCCACCTGCTGGCGGGAGTGGTGATCGGCTCGCTTGTGTTTGTTGTGGCGGCCCAGGCTGCCAAGGGGGCTGCATGGGCGGCGGGCGTTACCGTGGCTGTGGCAGCGGCGCTGGTGTCGCTGGCCGTTTATGCCCTGACATTCCTGGCTATGTGGATGGTGGCCGTTCCGTACCAGGCACGGCGCATGCGCCGCAGAGGGGCTTCTCCGTTTGAAGATTTGCCCGAGCCGCTGTTCGCAGGCGAACCCGGGCAGGCGCACCGGGCGACGGGCGTCGCGAACACTGCGGCCGCTGCCGGGATGCGAGACGGACCAGGCGGCCCGCCTGACGATCGCGGCTCGTTGGTTGGGGGCAAGGGAGCTGCTGAGTCGTCGGCTCCCGATGCCCTCACATAGGAGGTGCCCATGGACCACCCGGTTGTTGGCTTAGGTACAAGGCGGCGGCTGGCTCGATTCGCCGTTCTGGCTGTAGCTGGGCTGGCAGCGGCAGGCAGCGCCTGGCCTGCGCAGCACGCGCAAGCCCAGGTGGGCTTTGGGTGCGTTTCTACGGGCAACGGCGTGCAAATGCGCGTCGACATGAGCTGGGTCGATGGCAGCGGCTATCGTCCCATTTCCGTGCAGGTAACGGCATCGGGCACGCCGTCCGCCGATGACAGAACGTTTTCGGTGCGGCTGAGGGCACGCTGGCGCTTCATGCCGTCCAGTCCCGCCGTGAGCGTGGTCGAGCACTTCGTCATGCCGGCAGGTAGCAACCAGGCTTCCGTCGTGCTCACCTTGCCCTCTTATTTCACGTGGAACCATTTTGACGTCGAGCTGTTCGAAGACGGGGAATACTTAGACAAGGTCTCGCAGCGCGATATGTACGTCGGCATGCCGACGGCCGCCTGGCAACAGCGCGAAGCACGGCTGTTGGTAGCTTCCAGCACGACTGGCTGGCCGGCAATGCCCATGCAGCTCGTAGCGGGCACGTCGAACTCTGTGCGCAGGTTTCCCATCCAACCGCCTCTTGCGGGGCAGGCCACGTCGGCAGTCTTGCTGTTGCCGCCGCCGGAGGCTGATGTAGACGGCGTGTTCCCGGGCCTGCGCCAAAGCCTGCAATCGAATCAGGCCGCCGTGGCAAGCATCGCCGGCTTGCCCGAACGTTGGCAGCAGTACCTGGCCCTGGACGTGGTCTTGATCTCGCTAGACGACCTGCTGTTGCTAGTACGGTCGCACCCGCGGCGCCTGGCGGCCCTACTGGGCTGGGTTCATGCCGGAGGGACGTTGATCGTCGGAGAGCTGCACGAAGACTACGCTCGCCTGGCAGAGCTGGAACGAGCGATAGGACTGGCGGCGCAGCGCGAACTTGGCGACGACTTTCGCGCCCGCGGCTGGTTTGCGCCCGATCCCGCGCGGTGGCAGCCCCCATCGCAGCAGATCGATAGTAGCCAGTTTCCCGGCATGAGCGGTGCGCTGCCGAGGGGGGGGAGCGGCGGGCCGGGCGCGGCGCCGGGAGCAGCAATCGGGGCGATCCCACGTAGTGCTTTGCCCGTCCCGCCGATGCCAATAGAAGACGCGATGGCCGAGGGTGCAGTAGATCCGAGCGTGCCGCAGCGCCCGGGCCCAGACGCCAGGCCATTCTTGCTGCGGCCCTACGGGTTGGGCACGGTGGTCGCGCTTGGTAACGATGGGCCGATCCGCGTGACGGCAGCCGATTGGGCGTGGCTACGGAACATCCTAGACATGCGTGCTACTTGGGAGCGCCGGCACGGCGTGGATCTGGTGGGGGGCAACTCCGATTTCTGGGAATTTCTGATTCCGGGCGTAGGCCTGGCCCCGCGGTGGACATTCTTGTTGTTGATCAGCGTGTTTGTGGTGGTCATTGGGCCGGTGAACTACTTCTGGCTGAGACGGCGGCAGAAGCTGTATCTGCTGCTCGTGCTCGTGCCATCGTTCGCCGCCCTGGTGACGTTGGGGCTGTTCGCGTACGCCATGATGGCAGACGGACTGGGCGTGCGGGTCCGCGTGCGAAGCCTGACAGAGATCGACCAGCGTGTAGGCCGGGCCACAAGCTGGTCTCGCCTCTCGTACTATGCCGGGTTGGCCCCCAGCGATGGCCTGACGTTCAGCGAAGACGTGGCCATCCTTCCCATCGAGCCGCATGAGATGCTCGAAACCAAACTGCAACGCCAACGCACTCTGGAGTGGGCAGACGGCAAGCAGTACCTGCGCCGCGGGTGGCTGCCTTCTCGCGTGCCCACCCAATACCTGGCCATGCGCACGCGAGCCACCAAGGCTGGCTTGAGAATCCTTGGCAGAAAGGGGAAGGGCCTGCGCGTCCGCAACGAGTTGGGAACGAACTTGGAGCGCCTGCTGGTGTGCGATGAGCAGGGGGCGTTTTACGCAGCGGCTCGCGTGGGTGCGGGCGAAGACGCGGTGCTAGCCCCTGCGGACCTGGTGGCAGAGGCTGCCTCCTTCCGCGCAGCCGTGCAGCGCCATCGGCTGCAAGTGCCTGAGGGCTTCAGTTGGCGCGGCGTGAGAGTGCGACGCTGGCGATACTTCTACTCGCGCTACGATGCTGGCACTCAACAGACGAATCTGCTAGAGAGCGCCATCTCGCGCCTCTTGCAAGCCTGCGACGCGGGGGGACAGGGCCTCCTCACCGAACCGCGCACGTACGTCGCCATCGGCGAGTCTTCTCCGGAGGTAGAGGTCGGGGTCGCCGCCGCGCCAGAGGCCAGCTTGTTCCTCATTCAGGGCAGGTGGTAGGGCCATGAAACTCGGCAGCGGGCCGCTCGTCGAACTGCGGCGTCTTCACCGCTATTTCGGGCAGACAAAAGCGGTGCAAGACGTAAGCTTCGAGGTCTATGGGGGGCAGGTGATGGGCTATATCGGCCCCAACGGCGCAGGCAAGACAACGAGCATGCGCATCCTGGCCACGCTAGACATGCCCACGAGGGGCGACGCGTTTGTCGATGGTTTCTCCGTGGTCAACGACCCCGATCGAGCCCGCGCACGGCTGGGATTCATGCCAGACTACTTTGGCACCTACCCGAACGTGAGCGTCTGGGAATACCTCGACTTTTTTGCACGCGCCTACGGGCTGCGCGGGCAAACGCGGCTAGCCGCGCTGGACTACGTCATGCGATTCACGGGCCTGGACGTGCTGGCCGATAAGCCGATTCGCGGCTTGAGCAAGGGCATGAAACAAAGACTCTGCCTGGGGCGCGCCATCATTCACGATCCGCCGGTGCTGGTGCTTGATGAACCGGCGGCGGGACTCGATCCCCGTGCCCGCATCCAGTTGAGGGAGATGATCCGGCAGCTTGCCGCCCAAGGCAAGGCCGTGTTGATTAGCTCGCATATTCTCACCGAGTTGGCCGAGATGTGCGATCTGGTGGCCATTATCGAACGTGGCCGGCTGCTGGCGGTGGGGGCGGTCGAAGATATGTTACGGCAGCGTGTGAAGCAGCAGCGGCGGGTTTCGGTGCAGGTGCTGGGCGAGGCGGCCGCGGATGGGGCCTGGCTGAACGGGCGGCCGGATGTGAGGGACGTGCGTCTCAACGGCGACACGGCTACTTTTGTGCATGAGGGTTCAGCCGAGGTCGAGGCGGACATGCTGCGAGAGATGGTTCAGGCCGGCTTGCGCGTGGTGGCGTTTGGCAGCCCGGCCGCTACGCTGGAGGAGGTGTTCATGCAGGTGACCGAGGGCCAGGTGCAATGAGCACATTCGAGCGGCCTCTGGAGGCGGCGCTGGAGCCGAAGTCGGGGGGCACTGCGGGGGATGGGGGTAGCAGCCCGTTTGCGGCGGATGGGGTGGCGAGCGGGCCGTTTCTGGCGGACAGCCAAGAGGGCGGCTCGTCGGCCCCGGGCGTGCTTGGTCGCGGGCCGCTGTCGGCGGGCTGGCTGTCAAAGCTAGACGCCTGGCTTGCCCCGTGGGGCGAGCGGCTCAACCCCATCCTCGTCAAAGAGGCGAGGCAGGCCCTCAAAAGCCGCCGTTTTCTCTCTACCTTCAGCTTGGTGCTGGTGTTCGCCTGCGGCTGGTCTTTCCTGGGCGTGGCGTGGATGGGAGGCAGCATCCACTACGGGGCGGCCGGGCCGGTGATGTTCTTCGGCTACTACTGCGTACTGGCTTTGCCGCTGCTGGTCGTCGTGCCCTTTGGAGCGTTCCAATCTCTGGCGGGAGAGCGGCACGATGGCACGCACGAACTGCTCTCGATCACGACCCTCAAGCCGCGCCAACTCGTTACCGGAAAGCTGGCCAGCGCCCTCTTGGAGATGCTGGTCTATCTCTCTGCCGTGGCGCCGTGCCTGGGATTCACTTACCTGCTGCGGGGCATCGACTTTCCCACCATTCTGCTGGTGCTGCTGTACACGTGCCACGGCTCGCTGGGCCTCTCGCTGATTGGCTTGCTGCTGGCCACGGTGACCAACGAGCGCCACTGGCAGATGGTGCTGTCTGTGTTGCTGGTGATGGGCTTGCTGGGGGCTTTTTCCGGCGGGCTGGGGCTTGCGGGCATTGTTGTTTACGAAGAGCCGTTCCCCTGGGATGAGCCGCAGTTTCTTGTGGGGAATCTTATTCTGCTCACCATGTTCTGGGGCGGCTTCGCCCTCGCGTTTGCAGCTACGGCTGCGCAGCTTACCTTTGCGGCCGACAACCGCTCCACTGCCCTACGCGTGGTGATGGCCGTGAACCAGGCGATCTTTTTAGGCTGGATGGGCTATGCCTGGATGCTGGAGGCCGAACCGCTGATATTCGTGTTCCTGTTGATCGTTGGTTACGGCTATTGGGCAGCGCTGGGCGTGTTTCTGGTGGCGGAGGCGACGGAAATGTCGCATCGCGTGCGGCGCAGCCTGCCTCGGACTCTACTGGCCAGGGCGCTTTTCACCTGGTTCACTCCGGGGCCTGGGACGGGCTACATGTTCGTGCTGGCCAACTTGCTCGTGCTCGGCCTGGCGACCCTGGCAGGGTCCATCGCCACGTACAGCCGTGGCGTCACAGGGCGTTGGGGGGGGATTGGTTGGGACACCGTTGCGCATGTCGCCTGCCTGGGATTCTTGTATATCGCCATCTACCTGGGCATCGGCCGCTTGTTGCTGGCGGCGGCCCGCCGCCGCTTTGCGGTCCCGCTCCCCGTCGGCGTGCTGGTGCAGGGGGTGGTACTTGTTTTGGCATGCGTCGTGCCGCTCGTTCCCTACTTCTTGTTCTCGCAGGAACCCGATCGCTACTCGCTCAGCCAGATCGCCAACCCCTTCTGGACCATTACAGCCGCCGTGGATAACGAGATACGGCTCGACGATCTCGTCTACCTCTACTTCACCCTGATCGTAGCCGCCGTGCTGGTCTTTATGTTGAACATGCCTCGCTTGGCGTACGAAGTCTCGCGCGTGCACGTGGCGAAGCCGCGCCGCGTGATGGAAGAAGAGGCGGCGGAGCATCCCCAACCGTTCGTGCAGACCGCGCCTGCGAGTCCCTGGGAGGAAGGGCAGTAGCGTGAAGAGAGTAGAGAGAGAAGAGCTTAGAAACAACGCAGGAGTCGCGCGTGCGCGGTCGCGCACATTTCGATAGGCTCCTTTGCTTCTCCATATTGCATGCTCCCATCTCACTCTGCTGGCGCCATGCCCGGCAAACCTGGCCGCCCACCGTTGCGCATAGCGGTCTGCCTGGCCTACTTTCACCCCGTTGTGGGCGGCGCCGAGCGGCAGATGTTCCAGCTCGCCGAGCGATGGGCACGGTGGGGGCACGAGCCGGTGGTCTTTACCCGGCCACTGCCAGGGCAACCGCTGCGGGAGACAATTGCAGGCATCGAGATCCGCCGCTGCATCCGCACGGTGCCGCTGGGGCCGCTGTTCGGGGCCACGTTCATCGCCAGCCTGGCCGGGCAGCTTCTTGCCGCCCGCCGCCGCTACGACGTGCTACTGGCCGCGCAGCTCCCCTGGGAGGCCGTTGCCACCGGCCTGGTGTGCGCTCGACTGCGCAAGCCCGCCATCGCCGTGCCCGCCTCCACTGGGCCCGGCGGCGACGTCGATCAGATCCTCAACGCCCGCGGCGCCCGGCTCTTGCGCCGCTGGGTGCTGTGCAACCACCGCTTCCTCGCCCTCTCCCAACAAACGCAAGCAGAATTGCATCAGCTTGGCTGTCCCGTAGAACAGGTCGCCCGCATCACCAATGGCGTGGATTTGAATCGATTTCGCCCTTCAGCCGATGTCTCGTCCCAGCGAGACCGCACGGTGTGCTTTGTGGCCCGGCTCGTGCCGGCCAAGAACCCACACGTGCTGCTGCGGGCCTGGGGGCGGTTGAACGCGGCGGGCGAATACCGCCTGCTGATTGCGGGAGACGGCCCGCTCTCGGACGAACTACGTTCGGCAGCGGCCGCCGCCAGGTTGAAGAACGTCGAGTTTCTCGGCCAGTGCGCGGATGTGCCGGCGGTGCATCGGCAGGCAAGCGTGTACGTGCTTCCCTCTCCCAGCGAGGGCTGCTCGAATGCCCTGCTGGAGGCCATGGCCAGCGGACTTTGTCCGGTGGTGAGCTGCGTGCCGGGCAACGTAGACCTGGTGCGGCAGGAGGAGACGGGGTTGCTTTTCCCCCACGACGACGACGAGGCGCTTGCCGCCGCGCTCCGTCGGGTGCTGACAGACGCCGCTCTGCGCCGCCGGCTGGCCGCCGCGGCCCGGGCGTACGTGGAGGCACACCACGACCTGGACTCGATTGCGAGGCGTTTCGTGGAAGAGTTCGAGGCATTGGCCGCAGCGGGCCGAGGCGACGCCTAGGCGTAAGCGAAAGGTGGGGGCCCCTCTGCGAACCGGCGCCGGTGCAAGCGCCGTGTGGCGTATACGAGCGCTGTCCTGGGAAGGGTCCTGGTGCCAATCGGCATGAACATGGCATCGACGAGACGTAGATGCCCGGCGCACAGGCCGACAACGGTTATACTGACGGGCACCGGTGCCGTGGCTCTTGGGGCAAGGAGAAGGGAAGCCATGTCGTCGCTGCGATTTGATGCAACAACCAACGATTGGGTGATTCTTGCGCCCGAGCGTTCAGGCCGGCCGCGCGAGCGGTCTGGCGGTATGGAGTCCGGCGCGCGGACCGCGGAGGCATGCCCCTTCTGCCCGGGACACGAACATCTTACCGGCAGGGAGATCTTCGCGGTGCGGGAAGGGGGAGCCGCGGGCAGCGGCGGTTGGCTCACGCGGGTGGTTCCCAACAGGTTCCCCGCCTTGCGAATCGAGGCGGACCACCACCGCCATGAGGAGGGAACGCTTTTTCGCACTATGGGGGGCTGCGGCGTACATGAGGTGGTGGTAGAGTCGCCCGATCACGAGCGGGTGTTGGCGCACCAGCCGGTGGAGCAGGTCGAGGTGGTGCTGCGCACGCTGCAAGTGCGCTTCAACGAGCTGATGCGCGACGCACGCTTTCAGACCATCGTTATCTTCAAGAATCACGGCGAGGGGGCGGGAACGTCGCTGCGGCATCCGCACTGGCAGATCATCGCCATGCCGGTGGTCCCGAGGTTGCTCCGGCTCAAACACGCGGTTGCCACGGATTACTTTGACCAGACCGGAGAATGCCTGTACTGCGTGCTGTTGGCCGAGGAGCTGGCGGCCGCACAGCGCGTGGTGGCCGAAAACGAGCAGTTTGCGGCCGTCATGCCCTACGCCTCGCACCTGCCGTTCGAAAGTTGGATTCTACCCAAGGTGCACCAGGCTTCCTTCGGCTGGGTGCCGGCCGATAGGCTGCGTCCCCTGGCGGAGATCCTCAGGACGGTACTGGCCAAGCTGTACATTGTGCTCGACAACCCCGATTTCAACCTGACCATCAACACCGTACCCCGGGGCGATGAGCATAAGCCGTACTTCCTTTGGCACGTGCAGATCCTGCCCCGCTTGACTCGGCCGGCAGGGTTTGAGCTGGGGAGCGGCATGTCCATCAACCCCGTGCTGCCTGAAGAGGCTGCACGCCTGCTACGTGAGGCAGAGGCGAAGTGAACCAGCGGGTGCCTTTCCACGCCCAAGCGGTCGAAGACGTATTGAAGGGCCTTGCTGCCGACCTCGAATGGGGCCTGCACGGCTACCAGCTTGCAGCGCGGCGTGCGCAATTCGGGTACAACGAACTCGCCGAGGCACCGCCCATCCCCCGTTGGCGAAAGTTCCTTTCGCGATTTGCAGACCTGGTCATCTGGATTCTGATCGTTGGGGCCCTCGTGGCGGGGTTCCTGGGAGAGTGGGCCGATACGATCGCCATCTTGGCCATCGTACTGCTCAACGCACTGCTGGGCTTCTTTCAAGAAGAGCGTGCCGAACACGCCCTGGCGGCCTTGCAGAGGCTCTCGGCGCCCCTGGCCAAGGTCCTGCGGGAGGGCACGCTCAAGCCAATGCCGGCCCGTGAGCTGCTGCCGGGCGATATCCTCGAATTGCACGCGGGCGACAACATACCAGCCGATGTGCGCCTGGTACGTGCCTTCGGCTTTCGTACACAGGAAGCTGCTCTTACGGGCGAATCGGTCCCCGTCGAAAAGGATCCGGCCGCCGTGCTGGATGCCGCCACACCGCTCGCTGACCGCCGCAACATGGCCTTCTTAGGCACCGTCGCTGCGGCCGGCAAGGCAACAGCCGTCGTCGTTGCCACCGGCATGGAGACCGAGCTGGGACGCATAGCCGCCCTGCTGGAACGCTATGAGCCCGAACCCACGCCCCTGCAACGACGGCTGCGCGAGCTTGGCAGAGTGCTGATCGCGATATGCCTGGCCATCGTCGCCATGATTTTTGCGTTACAGATGCTTCGCGGCGGAGATGCCATGCGGGCGTTCTTGCTGGCCGTAAGCCTGGCCGTGGCCGCTGTGCCCGAGGGGCTGCCGGCAGTGGTAACGGTGGCCCTGGCAATCGGGCTACAGAGGATGGTCAAACGCAACGCCTTGATCCGCAAGCTGCCAAGCGTCGAGACCCTGGGCGCGGTTACCGTCATCTGCTCGGACAAGACGGGGACGCTCACGCGCAACGAGATGACCGTCAGGGAGATTGTGGCCGGCGGCCAGCGCTATTTGGTGACGGGGGCAGGGTACGTCCCTCGAGGCGCGTTCTTCAAGGCAGAGGGCTCCGTTTCCCCAGTCGAGCCGGCTCTATTTGGCGACAGCGGCCTGGCACCCGTCGATCCATGCCAAGTTCCGGAACTCGCGCGTGCCTTGGTGGTCGGCCTGCGGTGCAACCATGCAGCCGTGAGACCACACGGCAAAGGCGACGACGCCTGGCAGGTGCTGGGCGATCCCACCGAAGGGGCGCTGGTCGTGGTGGCCCTCAAGGCTCGTCTTGACGACGTGGCACAACACGAACGAACCATTCACGAAATCCCGTTCGACTCGGAACGTAAGGCGATGTCGGTTGTGGTGCGCGCCACGGACGGCCGCCTGCTCATGTACACGAAGGGTGCGCCCGAGGTTGTGCTCAACAAATGCGTTGCCGAACTCAAGGCCGGCAGGGTCGTGCCGCTCACACAAGAGAGGCGTGTTGAGATCAACCAGCAGAACGCAGAAATGGCTTCTCGCGCGCTCCGTGTGCTGGGACTGGCATATCGCGAGTTTCCTGGGGACGCTCCAGATGCGTTTGAGGAACGAGACCTGGTCTTCGCAGGCCTGGTCGGCATGATCGACCCGCCGCGCGACGAGGCCAGGCAGGCCGTGCAGAAGTGCCACGCCGCGGGCATTCGCGCGGTCATGATCACGGGCGATCATCCCGGCACGGCGCTGGCGATTGCCCGCGAATTGGGCATGGCCGCCGAGGACGGCCGCGCCATGACCGGCCAGCAGCTCGACGGCATTTCCGACGACCAGTTGGCCGCATGCGTGCATGAGATTGCGGTGTATGCCCGCGTTACGGCCGAACACAAATTGCGCGTTGTCAAGGCGTGGAAGAGCCGGGGGCAGGTTGTGGCGATGACCGGTGACGGCGTGAACGATGCCCCCGCCGTCAAGGCAGCAGATATTGGCATTGCTATGGGCGTAACGGGAACGGATGTTACCAAGGAAGCCTCGTGCATGGTGTTGACGGACGACAACTTCGCGTCGATCGTCGGCGCTGTGGAGGAGGGGCGGTGCATCTACGACAACATTCAAAAGGTCTTGGTGTTTCTGCTCTCGTGCAATGCGGGCGAGATTTTGCTGATGTTGGTGGCGAGTCTGGCGGGTTGGCAGGCTCCGCTTGTCCCCATCCAGTTGCTATGGATCAACCTATTGACGGACGGGCTGCCGGCGCTGGCGCTTTCGCTGGAGCCGCCTGAACCTGACATCATGCATCGCAAGCCGCGTTCCCCCAAACGGCCGATGCTGACGTCGCGGCTCGCCATCCGCGTTTTGTTCCAGGGAGCGCTCGTGGGAGCCGCGACGCTGGCCGCATTTGCCATTGTCTACCTTCGGGATCCCGCCAGCGCAGAGGTCGTCGGCCGCGCCCGCACCGTAGCCTTCTGCGTACTGGTGTACGGCGAACTGCTACGCTCGTTGGCCGCTCGCAGTCAAACGCTCACGCTGCCCCAACTAGGCCTGCTTTCCAACCCCTACCTCCTCGGGGCTATCGGGGTTTCTTTTCTGCTGCAACTAAGCGTGGTCACGCTGCCATTCGCCCGGCGCTACTTTGAGTCCGCACAGCATTTCGCCTGGGAATGGGTGCTTGTATTTGCATTGGCCCTGGTGCCCCTGGCCGTGATAGAACTGCTTAAGTTGACTTGGCGTGCCACGCGCCCGGCCCAGAACAGGCGGTGACCCAGCATGGCGCCGGCACCAGGACCCTGCCCACCACCATGGATGGCATCAAACGCCGCTTCGCCTGTGGTGCGTGTGCGTGGAGGGAGATGGAGCAGAGATCAAGGATGCGCGCGTGTAATACAGACGCAGTGGCACTTCGGGCACGCTGGCCCGCCGTGCAAGCACAGAATCCAGCTTGGTGCGGCGACCGCAGCGCACGGGCGTGCAGCGAACGCAACGATGCGAGACGAAATGTCGTCTCCCGTCCACAGGTCCCGGGCCAAGTTTGTGCCCGAGGCTTACAATGGCACGGTTGCTATCGAGCGAATAGCTTGCCACGAGGTGCCAAATCATGTACTCCACGCTGCGGATCGGGATCGTCGGATTGGGCGCGAACACGCGGCTGAGGCACGTGCCCGGCTTGCGTGCCTGCGACGGTGTCGAGATTGTCGGCGTCGTCAACCGGCGGCCCGAGTCGACGCTCGCATGTGCTCGCGAGTTTGGCATCCCCCGCACCTACCCGAGTTGGCAGGAGCTGGTGGCAGACCCGGAGATCGACGCCGTGGTGATCGGCACCTGGCCCTACCTGCATCACGACGTGACGCTCGCCGCGCTAGAAAACAATAAGCACGTGCTCTGCGAGGCTCGCATGGCCCGCAACCTGGCCGAGGCCAAGTCTATGCTGCGGGCCAGTCAAAGGCGCCCCGAACTCGTGGCACAGATCGTGCCTAGCCCCTTCGGCCTGCGCCTGCGATGGCAGGTCGAACGCTTGCTGGCCGATGGTTATGTGGGCTGTCTGCGCGAGGTGGTCGTGCTCTGTACGACCGATCAGCTCGCAGACGCCAATGCACCTCTGCATTGGCGGCAGGTGGCAGAGTACTCCGGCCTGAACATGCTTGCCCTGGGAATCCTGCACGAGACGCTGATCCGCTGGCTGCCCGACCCGATCCGCGTGACGGCCCAGGCCCGCATCTTCATCCCCAGCCGCTACGACCCCGAACGAGCCGCACCCGGGCCCGTCGAAACGCCCGACTGCGTCCACGTGCTGGCCGAGTTTCCTAGCGATGCCCTCGGCCTGTACCACGCCAGCGGCGTGGCCCACGGCGGCCCAGGCTTTCAAATCCACCTCTACGGCAGCCAGGGCACGCTCAAATGCCTGCTCGCGCCGCAAGAAAGACTCCTCGGCTTGCGTGCCGGCGAAACCGAACTGTTAGAGATACCCGTACTCCCGGACCTGGAATACGGCTGGCGCGTGGAAGCCGAGTTTGTGGCGGCCATTCGCGGCCAATGCCGCGTGCAGCACACAGACTTTGCCACGGGAGTACGGTACATGGCGTTTACCGAGGCGGTGGCGCGCAGCATCCAGGAGCGACGGGGCGTGGAGCTGGCCGAGCTGCTCGCGTAGGCACGCCGGGCGAAGAAAGGCCGGTCGCGCCGGCCGCTGCGCGAGTTCTGAGAACCGCCAGCGATGCGACAAAACCAGGCGCGCAGAGCGTGCTGGGGGTTGCGTGCCATCGGCCCTGCACGAAGTGATGCGGAAAGATCGAGCCTGTAGCGCGTGCCGGCCGCGCCCAGAAACCTTTGACGCAACGGCTTTTGCCTGCGGCCCGCTGCGGGCTATGATGAGTGCTGCCATTCGAGAACTGCTACCCTTGCTGTTGTACGTGCCATGCCGCGCTGTGTGCTTGCATATTCTGGTGGTCTGGATACGAGCGTGATCTTGGGCTGGCTCCAGGAAGAGGGGCACGAGGTGCACGCCGTGTATGTAGACCTGGGACAGCCCTGCGAAGACCGCGAGGCGATCCTCGCCAAGGCACGCCGCTGCGGTGCGGCGACGGCGCGCATTGTAGACGTGCGCGAGGAGCTGTGCCGAGACTTCGCCTTCCCCGTGCTTGCCTGGCAGGCCAAGTACGAAGGCGTGTATCTGCTGGGCACGGCCATCGCCCGGCCGCTAATCGCCAAGACTTGCTTGCAGGTGGCGCGCGAGGTGCAGGCGGACGCCTTTGCACACGGCGCCACGGGCAAGGGGAACGACCAGTGCCGCTTTCAGCTTGCGGCGAATGCCCTGGCGCCTTCGTTGCAGGTGCTGGCGCCCTGGCGAGATGAGCGGTTTCGCAGCCGGTTCCCCGGGCGGGCCGAGATGATCGAGTATTGCCGACAGCGCAACATCCCGGTGAAGGCCACCGCCGCCAAGCCCTACAGCTCGGACGAGAACTGCCTGCACATCAGCTACGAGGCGGGCAAGCTCGAAGACCTGAGCGTCAATGGGCTGGCACTGGTGGAGTTCGGCATGACCGTCTCTCCCCAACAGGCGCCGGACGCTGCCGAGACGGTGAGCATAACGTTCGAGTCGGGCGTACCCGTGGCGGTCAACGGAGAGCGGCGCGGTGCCTGGCAAGTGGTCGACGCGCTGAATCGCATCGGCGGCCGCAATGGCATCGGCCGGGTCGACATGGTCGAGGGCCGATTCGTGGGCATGAAGAGCCGCGGCGTGTACGAGGCGCCGGGCATGACGCTGCTTTACGAGGCCCACCGGCTCGTGGAGCAACTGACCATGGACCGCGACTTGATGCACCTGCGCGACCGCCTGGCGCCCGAGGTTGCCGAACTGGTGTACTACGGCTTCTGGTACTCTGCCAAGATGGATGCCCTGATGGCCTTCATCCGCGAGGCGCAACGCCACGTGTCGGGCGAGGTGGTGTTGCAGCTTTACAAGGGGAACATGCTCGTGTCGAGCCGGGCAAGCACCGGCAGCTTGTATGACGAAGGGCTGGCCACCATGGAGGGAGGCGGCTCCTACAACCAGAGCGACGCCGAGGGCTTTTTGCGCATCCAGGGCCTGCCATTGCGGGTCCATGGGCAGATACATCCACGCAGGTACTAATCATGCACGCCTGGCACGATATTTATATCGACGACGAGTTGGTCGAGACCGCCTTTCCGGTGGTGATCGAGGTTCCCAAGGGCAGCAAGAACAAGTACGAACTGGACAAGGAGACGGGGTTCCTCAAGCTCGACCGCGTGCTGTATAGCGCGGTGCACTATCCGGCGAACTACGGCTTTATCCCGCGCACCTTTTGCGATGACGGAGACCCGCTCGACGCCTTGGTACTGGGACAAGAGCCTGTCCACCCGCTTACCGTGGTCGAGGCGCACGCCATCGGCGTTTTCCGCATGCGGGACGACAAGGGCATCGACGACAAGATCGTGGCCGTCAGCACCCAGGACCCTGCGGTCGCCGGCTACTGCGATCCCGCCCAGCTACCTGAGCATACCCTGCGCGAGCTGAAACGTTTCTTCCAGGACTACAAGGTGCTGGAGAACAAAGAGGTCGTGGTAGAAGACTTCATGGGCCCGGCGGATGCGGTGCGGATCGTGCTCGACGCGCTCGACATGTACAGGCGGCTCAGACGGGGCGAGCTATAAGCGAGAGCGAAGTTTTTCGGTTTGGTTTTTGGTTTTTCCGATTCGATATCGCACGTGCGGTCTGGGCCTACAAATTGCACCTGGCGCATGGGCCCTTGTGGCGGGTCGCAGTCCCGCACCGCCCAACATGAGGAGATCCGAAGATGGGGGGACTTGCGGCATGATCCGTGTGTCCACAGGGACTCGGCGTCTTCTTCTCGCTCGCCTTCGCCGGGCATTCGTTCTTGGCACGGTATGTACCATGTGGTTCTGGCCCGCGCGCGGACAGTCTCAGGTCAAAACTGATGAAACAGTAGTTTTCTTTCGCACCAGCGGCTGGTTCGATTCGGCAGCAGGCGAGTGGGTCCTACCCATCCACGGTTGGATCTACGAACCAGAGGAGGACTCGACGCTTCGCCGCACGCTCGTCCAGGGTATTGCCCAGGCCGCTGGCATAGATGCGGAGTCGGCCGACTCTCCGCGATTCGAGCGGCGGCTGCGGCTGTTTCTGGTCGATAATGAGCGGGGCAAGCGCCTGTCCGTCCGTATCGCCGGCGGGACGCATGCGCTTGAACCATCAGCGGCCAACGGACATTTCAGAGGAGAGGTGCGGCTGAGCGAAGACCGCTTGGCCGCGCTGGGAATCGAGCCTGGCGAGTGGCTGGAGTACGCCCTGGTGTTGGACAAGGAGGACGAGCGCTCTTTCGGCGGCGCCGTACAACTCGTCGGTCCCGAGGGCATTTCGGTGATCAGCGACATAGACGATACGATCAAGATTTCTCATGTGACCGACAAGCGAGCGCTAGTACGCTGTACGTTTCTCGAAGAGTTCCAGGCCGTCCCAGGAATGGCGAACTTGTACGCACGCTGGGCCGACGCGGGGGCAGTGTTCCATTATGTTTCGGCCAGCCCCTGGCAGCTTTACCCCGAGCTGGAGACGTTTCGCAGCCGGGAGGCATTTCCGCCCGGCTCATACCACATGAAAAGCGTGCGGTTGAAGGACAGCACTGTGGCCGACCTGCTCGCCTCTCCGCTGGAGTACAAACCGCCCATCCTGCGCGACTTGCTGGAGCGCTATCCAGGGCGGCGGTTCATACTGGTGGGCGACTCGGGAGAAAAGGATCCGGAGGTCTATGGCGCGCTTGCACGCGAGTTTCCGGAGCAGGTGCGCTGGATTCTTATCCGCCGCGTTGACAGCCAGGACGCTGCAAGTCTGCGCTATCAGCAGGCGTTTGCGGACATACCGCCTGAGAAGTGGCGGCTCTTCGACGACCCAGCCGAACTCGCAGCTCTCGTTCTGCCATAGTAGAAGTGGGCGGGTCCAGGCGCGGCGTGCGCAAGGACTTGAACTTTTTTGCCGCCCAGGTTCCAACGCGCGAGTCGCCGGCTTACCTGCGGCGGCGCGCGTAGAAGACGCGCGGATTCGTAGCTGCGTTGGCCTCGAGCGCGGGCTGATGCGGCGCGGACCCTCCATCGGCACGCAGGCCCGCCGTCTGGCGAGAGCAACTACAGCGTAGGTGCGTGGGCTTTGAACGCGAGCGACGCATGCAGCCGCGTTTTCCGCTTATGCCGAAGACGCTGCAAACTCAAGCCTCGCGGCAACTGCAGCGCCGCGCCGAAGTATGAAGGCACCGCGGTCGGGCGGCTCCCGTGCCCGCTTGAAGTAGAGCGGGCGACGGCCTAAAAAGTCCGTCCAGCGTTGCCAAAAGGCAACAGCCGTGCGTGCACACGGTTGCGGCATCCGGTACAGGGCCCCCGAACAGATTTCCAGGACGTGCTTCACAACTGCATACAGGCCAACGAGTTGCAGTCAGCTTCCCCACTGCTCGACCCGCACGGCACGCTGCGTGCTCACCTCGGCCTACGCGGCCGAATTCGGGCTTTGATGCCCCACCGGCCCTTCAAGGCGCATTTTCATTCAACATGCGACCACCACCGTGCGCTTGGTTTCCGTCATGCCTGTAGATCCACGCCATTCGAGCTGTGTGCGCAAGCCGGAAACGCAGTGGCGTCTCGCCGAACTCGATGGCCTGCGAGGCATGGCGGCACTGGCCGTCGTGCTTTTCCACTACACGGCACGCTACCAGCATCTTTTCGGCCATTCCGAGCCGCTGGCCGCCAGCTTGCCTTGGGGATTCTACGGCGTCGACCTGTTCTTCATGCTCAGCGGCTTTGTGATCTCGCTGGTGCTGACCCGCAATCCCAACGCCGGCGATTTCGTGGTGGCCCGCTTCGCCAGACTCTATCCGGCCTTCTGGGTGAGCGTGCTTTGCACGGCAATGCTACTCTGTTGTGTGCATTTGCCGGGCCCCGAGGTACGTGCCGCAGACGTGGCCTGGAATCTGACGATGGTTCCAGAACTTTTCGATGCTCGGCTCGTCGACGGGGCGTACTGGTCGCTGCAAGTCGAACTGCTTTTCTACGCCGCCATGTTGGGGTTATCTGCCAGCGGGCTCTTGCGCCGTCGCTTGCGTGTGGTTGCTGCCTGGCTGGCTCTGGCGGCACTCTCCGGCTGGGCAGTGCAGCATGGTATGGCCGATGGGCGCTGGCATGCCTGGCTAGAACGCCTGCGCACGCTCGCGTGCCTGAAGTTCATCCATCTCTTCGCCCTGGGCATGATCTGCTACGACGCCTGGGCCGGTGCGCGACATACGTTCGCTCATGGACTGCTTGCCGGTGCCTGTCTATGTGTCGAGGCACTGCTTGCCGGCTGGCAGTCGGCGGCGGTGATTGCTGCGCTGGCGGCCGTGCTGTATCTGGCCGTATTTGGCCGGCTGCCTCTGCTGGCGTCGAGGCCATTAACCGCCCTGGGCGGTATCTCGTATACGCTGTATTTGCTGCACCAGAACCTCGGCTACGTGATAATCCGCAAGCTGGAGGGCATCGGCTGCAATGCTCACGTGGCAGTGGCCGTTGCGATCGCAGCAGCCCTGCTCGCCGCTGCCCTCGTTACGCGGTTCGTAGAGCGGCCCGCACAGGCCGCTATCAAATCTGCCTGGGCGCGGTTGGGGCAACACCGTATGCCTGCCATCGCAATCGCAAAGTACGGCCATGCGGGCAAGACCGCCGACGATGGCAGTTTTCAGCAGGCGTCTATCTCCGCGCGGCTGTCATGCCGACGATTGGCCGATTGACCGAAATCCATTGGACACGCTGCGGCGAGCCGGCTACTCCGTACCATGGCCGTCGCACCACCAGCAGCGCACCTTGCCGGTGCCGTCGCAGGTGTCGCAGGGTACACGCCTGTCGACCGAGCCTCCCTGGGGCGTAAAGCCCGCGGCGCCCACAGCCTCGCGCACGCGCACCTTGCCGTCGGCACAGCCGCGCTGGGGGCAATCCATGATACCCAGCCCATCGCACCCCAGGCAGGCATGGTCTTCCCACGCCTGCCAAGATGAGTTCATCGCCACACGCAGCCCGCTCGACTCTGTGCCGCCCGCGCTCAGATCGACAAACAACCAACCGACTCTGGAATCGAGGCTGCGCCCACCCTGCTCGTCGCAAAACCCTTCCAGCAACTCAATATCTCGCTTCTTCAACTTCACCCTGCCTCGCTTGGCATATGCAGCCAACCGCCTCAGGTTGTTGACAGCCTGGCTCATGCTCGGTGCTTCCACCAGTGCCGCTTTGAAATAGTTGATCGACTGCGCCACGTGGTCCAAGCGCAGCTCAACGATGGCCAGATTGTTTAGAACCGCGGCATGCTTGGGCGCACGCTTCAGCGCCTGTCTGAATGCACGTTGCGCCTCTGCCGGATTGCGAAACTCCAGTGCCTCCACCAGGCCCAACAGGAAGATGGCCCGCACGCGATCGGGAGCCAGCCTGTTGGCCTCTTTTAGCTTCTTGCGAGCCGCTTCGGCCTGGCGGGCTGCGAGCAGGTCGCAAGCCTCGTCTGCCAGCCGGTCGGCCTCCAACGCACGCTGGAGAACATCTCCTTCGGTGCCGGATTGCTGCGGAGCGTCCTGCGCGAGCGCGGGCGCATTTTCAGTAGCGGTGTCCACGGAATCCGAAGGGTCCTCGCCGTCCGCTTCGCTCCTTTCCGGTTGCTCCTCGCTTGGCTCCTCTTCCGGTCCGCTGGCGGCGTTCTCAGGCACGGTTGCCTCATCGCGGCCGGCAGGCGGCATCGCACCCGGCAGCGAGCCAGGCTCGCTGGGTAAAAAGCCTGGCCCACTCGGAAGCAGGCCGGGCACCCTAGCGTTGGCATCAGCAGGTGCAGAGGGATCTGTGCCGGCTGGCTGGGGTGCATTGGCCGGAGTATCTATGCCGCTAGCCGGCTGCGGAGGTCGGCCATACGCTTCTTGCGGCCACCCGGGAGGCGTTGCGGCCGACGGCGGCGATTCTGCATTTCCCGCACCCACTGTGTTGCCGGACGACCCCGGCTCTCCGGCTCCGGCCGAACGTGAGCCACCAGCCGACGGTGCCGCTCCAGCCGGTGTAGGGCTGGCAGGTGGGTTTGCCGCGACGGATCCCGCAGCTTCTCGGGAAGACTGGCCCGGGGCGGCATTAGTCTCGCCTCCTGCCGGTAACGTACCGGGCGATAAACCAGCCAGGCGCGATCCGCCCCTAGAGATGAAACTGCCCACGCCAATGCCCACGATCAACAGCAAAACACCACCGCCCACCAGAATGGCCCACTGCGGTGTCTCCCCCTTCTTTTTCACGGCTGACGCAGCCGAAGTGAGAGGGTAGGGGCTCGCCACCGGCTGCGGGGGCTTCAACGCACCGCTCGACGCCGCAGAATGAAGGGAAATGGATTCCAGCGGATGCAATGGGCGGTTAATGTTGTCCGCCGGGGCCGCGCCGGCTGATGGCGCTTGGGGCGGCAGGACTGCCAGGTCGAGAAACGGGGGTGCTGCGCTTGTGGCCGCACCTGGCTGATCGAGCACAGTCTCGGTAAACGCGGCATTGCCAGCGTGGGTGCGGCTCGCCCGAAGCTCCGCGTCGTAACTCGCTTTGCGTGTTGGATCGCAGAGGCCGTCGCGCGCCTGGGCAATCTCGGCCAACAGCCGCACGGCGTGCTCGCTGTGGCGGCTTGTCTGATAGCGATGTACGGCCGCGTAGCGTTCCTGGGCCTGATCGCGAATTCGCTCGGTATCTGACTCGAACGCAGGCAGCCCAAGCAGATCGTACCAGGTGGGAGGCCGCCGCTCGGGGGGGATGCCCAGCCACTCGGCGTATGGGTCGAAATCGGGCCCAGGCAGTTGTTTGCGAGGTGTGTTGTCCATCTTTACGTGCTCCCGATAACGTAAAGCCATGCACGCTTCGGTCCGGATGCGACTCCCACCATCTATACGCGGCGGCCGGACACATATTACATTCTGCCTGGGATGCAAGCCAGCTTTTATTGCCCGTACTGTGCCCATTGTGGATGGGGCGAGTGCGCCATACTTGCCACCTTAGCGAATGATGGGGGGGGCAGAACCGGCACACCCAGGTTACCACCCACGCGCGATGCAACCGCGTGAGCCGCTCCTCATGCACGACCGTCCCAAACGTGCTCCATCCGCGAGTGCTCGCATTTTGCCGCTCCAGCAGCAAGCAGTGGCACACACGGGAACACTCGCAGCATCCTCGAGCCACCCGATCCCGAAGAAGTCGCACAATACCCACCCAGGGTAGGCGTAACCGTGCAACCACGTAGCACCGCCCTGGATGCGAAGTGCCCCGCCTGCCGCGGTTGGCTGCGCTGCATTCTGCTATGTAGCGATGAACCTCCCTCCCGATCGACGCACTTGCTCACTTCTTGCCCAAACAGTAGAGAAACCTCCGCCCACGCGCGAGCAGCACGCCATCGCTGGCGGCGAGCGAGGCTGTGAAGCTGTCATCAAGCTGGCTGACCGCCAGGCGGCGGAATTTGTCGTCGGCCGCCACGACAGTGCAGGCCCCCTCTGTGCTGAGGAAGTAAACGCGCCCTTCTACTGCCAGCGGCGAGGCCTTGTATTCACCGGCGAGCCGCTGCTTCCAGCGCATGCGGCCGGTATGACGGTCGTAGCATTTGGCCACGCCCTGGTCGGTGATGGTAAACAGCAGGTCGCCCCAGACTACGGGCGTGCAACTGTCTGGCGTCGCGTCAGACTGGCGCCAGGCGATCTCGCGCAACGAGCGTTCGCCCTGGCCTTCGGTCGCCAGGGGCAGAGCGAATAGCTCGCCGCGCATGCCGCGCGTGGCGTAAATCATGCCGTCCGAAAACGTGGGGCCGCTCACCGTGCGTCCCCCACGCAGGCCCGGCAGATGCCAGAGTTGCCGGCCCGTGGCGGGGTCGTAGGCATCGAGCTGGTTGGCGCCCATCACGACCAGCTCCCAGCCCTCAGAGCCACGGCACAAGAGGGGCGTGGTGTAGGCATCGCACTCTTCGGCCCGCGCGCCGGTAGAACGCAGCGTCTTCCATTTCTGGCGGCCATGGCGCTTATCGTAGGCCACCAGGTAGCTGGCGGCCGGTTGCAGAGCATGCTCGGGCAGGTCGGCCAGCGAGTCCTGCATCACGGCCACGATCACCAAGTTGCCCGCCAGCACAGGGCTGGTTGCATGGCCCCACCAGATGGTGAACGGACCGTGCTCTTCTTGCAGGTTGTGCCGCCACAACTCGGCCCCTTCCATGTCGTAGGCCGCGAGTTCGCCGTTGCCGAAATGCACAATCACCCGCTCGCCGTCAGTCACGGGAGAGGGGCTGGCCAGGTTGTGCAATTCGTGGAATGTCTGCCTGCCGCGCTCGGGCCTGCCGCGCGGTGCGTCTGCCGTACCCACGCGCTGCTGCCACACGAGGCTGCCGTCTCGCTTACTGTAGCGCAAGAGCAGCAGGTCTCTGCCCTGCTGGGCCGTGACAAAGACCGCATCTTGCCAGACGGCGGGCGTGCTCGTGCCCCACTCGGGGATCGGCACCTTCCAGAGCAGGTTGCGGCTTTCGTTCCAGACGATGGGCAGTCCCTCTTCTCGGCTGGCACCATTGCCATCCGGCCCGCGCCACTGCGGCCAGGGACCACCCCAGGCCGTGGGCAGGCAGGCCGCGCATACCAAACCGCAGACCAGCCGGCTGAGCGCGGACATACGGTGCAACCGTCGCGCGGTTACTTCGCCGCCTCGACCATGGCGCGCAACGACCTTGCGTCGCCGCCCACGCGACGATCCACCTCCTGCCCATTCTTGAAAACGATAAACGTGGGGATGCTCATCACGCTGTATCGCTGGCCGATGGAGGGGCTATCGTCGACGTTCAGCTTGCCTATCTTGACCGTACCCTGGTACTCGCGGGCCAATTCGTCGACCAGGGGTGCGATTGCTCGACAGGGTCCGCACCACGGGGCCCAAAAGTCCACCAGCACAGGCAGAGGCGACGATAAGACCTCGGCCTCGAAGTTGGCGTCGGTGAATTCCAAAGTGGCACCTGCCATAGAGCCTCCTCCTACTACATCGACGTTTGCTGCCCGGGGGTGTATACCCGGCAGCACGGCTGATGACGAACGGAACGTGCCCGAATTATAGGGCAGCGGCCTATCGGGTCAACGCAAGCCGCGGCTGCGCGATGAACGGGCAGCTTCTTCGCCGTAGAACAAGCGCCTCCGCTTGCTCGGGCGAGCCGGCCACCGCAGCCGGCGTGTACAGGCCAGGGCGCTACTGCTACGGCTACCTAGAGCAAGCGTGCACACTTGCTCGGGCTGGTTCGTGTCAATGAGCTTGAGACAATGGTCGCACGACATCAGCATCGCGCGGACGCTGTAAGATACGTGGCTCGGGAGCATCGGCTGTGGGGTTAGCGCAGACATGCCGCGGCAGCATGAACGGCAGGGGAGGCTGCCGAAGGATGCGGGCAGGATGGGCGGTATAGGCGGCATCGAGCATTGCCAGCCGCGCGGCCAGCACCGTGCGGGCTTGGTCGTAGTGGACCATGGCCGGGGTCAACAGGCCCCGCCTCGGTGGTGGTCTCGGTTGTACCAATGGGAGAAGATACTGCGAAACTCCAGGACGTGTTCAAACCTGCTGATGCGGCCGGGGAACTGCGGCCGGTACTTCATCGTCTTGAACCCGCCGATCGGAGAATGGGTTGTCGTCCGAGACGTGCTGCCGGCTGTGGGGACTTGGTGATGTCCAGGGTAGCCTGGAGTTGACCACGGTTCGCTGACGCGTCGGGGTCCGCGATCGCTGTGGATCGTGAGTTCGTCGGCGGGAATCCGCTGCTTCACCACTGTCTCACGGATTGGCCGCTGGGCGCGGTGTTCGCTTGCGCGATGCGCCAGCATCCAGCCCACCACGTAACGGCTGGAGATATTGGGGATCACGTAGAGCTGGAAGCCAATTCGCCCTCCCCCAACGGCTTGGCGATGCCCCATGACCACACCTGAGTGGGCGAGGCCGCCACCAGTTGCGGCTAGTGCTGCGTGTTCGCCACCTCGTCAGGTGCGACGAGTACAACCCCTCGCAACGCAACAGGGCGACCGTGTTGGTGGCACAGGCATTCCCGCCTATGCGGACCTGCTAAAGGTGTTCGGCCTGCCCGAGCAAGCGGGGACGCTTGCTCTACGTAGCATAAGCGTCCTCGCTTGTGCGGAAGTGCCGGGTGTGTTTGGCCTGCCTGAGCAAGCGGGGACGCTTGCTCTACGGGGCGGGGA
>FWWM01006871.1_pt1 | contig 23425 bp, 22 predicted proteins | sample 2228351 | NCBI WGS metagenome assembly FWWM01 (sample SAMEA103939774, study PRJEB20133) | metagenome
CGCCGGAAGTGCAACGCGCCACCCGCCAGGCCCCGCGGCCCGGCGGCACGGTCATGGACCGGCGTGACGACGACGACCGTCGCCGCGCCAGCGAGCCCGGCAAGGGCGCGATCAGCCGCGCCAAGGGCGCCCCGAACCGCCGCGAAGGCCGACTGACGATCCAGGCTGTGGCCGGCGACGCCGAGGGCGCCGAGCGGATGCGTTCGCTGGCGTCGGTTCGCCGCGCCCGGGAACGTGAACGTGAGAAGCGTAAGGGCGGCGGCGTCGAGCCGGCCCGCGTGGCCCGTGAAGTGGTCATCCCCGACGTTATCACCGTGAGCGAGCTGGCCAACCGGATGGCCATCCGCGGGGTCGAGATCATCAAGTTCCTGATGCGTCAGGGCGTGATGCTCAAGATCAACGACGTCATCGACAACGACACCGCCGAGCTGGTGGCCACTGAGTTCGGCCACACTGTGAAGCGCGTGTCTGAAGCCGACGTCGAAGAAGGCTTCATCGGCGCCGAGGATCTCGACGATCATCTGGAAGGCCGTCCGCCGGTCGTCACCGTCATGGGCCACGTCGACCACGGCAAGACCTCGCTGCTCGACGCCCTGCGCTCCACCGACGTCGTGTCGGGCGAGCACGGCGGCATCACCCAGCACATCGGCGCCTACCAGGTTCGCCTGGAGAACGGCCAGAAGGTCACCTTCCTCGACACGCCCGGCCACGCCGCCTTCTCCGCCATGCGGATGCGCGGCGCCAACGTCACCGACATCGTCATCCTGGTGGTGGCGGCCGACGACGGGGTCATGCCTCAGACGATCGAAGCCATCCAGCACGCCAAGGCGGCCGGCGCCCCGATCATCGTGGCCATCAACAAGATCGATAAGCCCGACGCCGATCCCACCCGGGTGATCAACGAGCTGCTGCAGCACGAGATCGTCGTGGAAAGCCTGGGCGGCGACACCCAGGTGGTCGAAGTCTCGGCCACGCAGAAGATGGGCCTCGACGACCTGATCGAGAACATCCTGCTGCAGGCCGAAGTGCTGGACCTGAAGGCCAACCCCGACCGTACCGCCGACGGCATGGTGATCGAAGCCAAGCTGGATCGCGGGCGGGGCGCCGTCTCGACCGTGCTGGTCAAGCGCGGCACCCTGAAGCGCGGCGACATCGTCGTGGCCGGCGCCAACTTCGGCCGCGTCCGCGCGCTGCTGAACGAACGGGGCGAACAGCTCAACGAAGCCGGTCCCTCGGTTCCGGTGGAAATCCTCGGCCTCGACGGCACGCCCGATCCGGGCGAGCCCTTCGCCGTGGTCGAGAACGAAGCCCGCGCCCGTGAGCTGACCGAGTACCGTGTCCGCCTGAAGCGTGAGAAGGCCGGCGCCCCGGTCCAGGGCGCGTCCCTGGCCGAGATGATGGCCAAGATCACGGACAAGAAGGTCTCGGAGCTGCCGCTGGTCATCAAGGCCGACGTGCAGGGTTCGAACGAAGCCATCGTGGGCTCGCTGGACAAGATCGGCACCGACGAGGTCCGCGCGCGGATCATCCTGTCGGGCGCCGGCGCGATCAGCGAGAGCGACGTCATGCTGGCGAAGGGCGCCGGCGCGGCGATCCTGGGCTTCAACGTCCGCGCCTCGAAGCAGGCGCAGGCGCTGGCCGAACGCGAAGGCGTCGAGATCCGCTACTACGCGATCATCTACGACCTGCTGGACGACATCAAAGGCGTGCTCTCGGGCATGCTGGCGCCGATCCAGCGCGAAACCTTCCTGGGCAACGCCGAGGTTCTGCAGGCCTTCGACATCACGAAGGTCGGCCGGGTCGCCGGTTGTAAGGTCACCGACGGCGTGGTCCGCAAGGGCGCGCGCGTCCGGATCATCCGCCAGGATATCGTGGTGCTGGAACTGGGCGTCCTCCAGACGCTCAAGCGGTTCAAGGACGAGGTCAACGAGGTGCCGTCCGGGCAGGAATGCGGCATGGCGTTCCAGGGCTTCCAGGACATCAAGGCCGGCGACGTCATCGAGTGCTTCAACCTCGAAGAGGTCAAGCGGAGCCTCTAGGGCGCCGCTTCCCTCCCTTCCGGGGAGGGTGTCGAGTGAAACGAGACGGGTGGGGATGTATCGATCATCCCCACCCGTTTGCGTTTGGCCTCCGCTTCTAGGGCCGCTTCATCTCGAAGTACGCGCTGGGTCCGCCGAACCCCATGTCGCGATCGCCCAGGCGCGTCATGCCGATGCGCTCCAGGACGCGCTGCGAACCGAAGTTCTGCGGGTCGGTGAAGGCGATGATGTGATCCACGTCCGTTTGGGCGAACGCCCAGTCCGCAATGGCGCGCGCGGCCTCGGTCGCCAGCCCCTGGCCCCAAAATTCCGGTCGGAACGCGTAGCCCAACTCCAACTCGCCAGTTGGGGGCCAGAGGCTGATGCCGGCCCGACCGACGAATGCCCCCTCGGTCGTGAACACGGCCCACTTCGAATGGCCGCGCGTGGCGTGCTCGGTCACGAACCGCTCGAGCGCGGCGGTGATCTCGTCATCGCTCCAGATCCCGCCCATATAGCGTCCGACCTCGGGGTCGCGATGCAGCTCGGCGATCAGACTGAGATCGTCGCGCGTGAAGGGCCGGAAAATCATCCGCGCCGTCGTGAGGATCGGTTGACCCGATCCGGCTCCGGATCCGTTCATCTGCGGTTGGGCCTCCCTGTGGGAGCGTTCTAGCGCAGCTTGACCCGAGAGGAATGCCCATGCGCGGATTCGTGATCGTCCTGATGGCCCTGGCGCTCAGCGCCTGCGCCACCGTGCAGAAGCTGGACGTCGCGTCCGACGTCCACGCGCTGCTGATTTCCATCCGCGACGGCGATCGGGCGACGTTCAACACGCTCGTGGACGAGCGGTCCCTGAAGCAGGAGATCCAGTCACGCCTGGTGGCCGAGGCGCGGCGCGACAGCCGTATCCCCGCGGCGTTGGCGGCGGTCCTGGCGCCCAGCCTGGCCGAGATCGCGGGCGAGGCCTTGATCCGTCCCGAGGTGTTCCGCGCCGTGGCCGAGGAGTACGGCTATCGCCGCGACATGGCGATCCCGGGTCCGATCGGCATCTCCACCATGCTCAAGCCCCTGGATGACGGCCGCGTATGTGCTGTGACGAAGAGCGGGGGGCCCTGCCAGCTGATCTTCGCCCAGGCCCCGGACGGCCGTTGGCGGCTCTCGGGCTTCGCCGGCGATCTTTCCCGGCTGCGGATCAACCGCTGACCACGCTAGGCTGTCCCGGTCTGGTCCGGGAGGGCGGCATGGGTGATGATGCGGCGCTGAGCGCCTACACGAAGTTCGATTTCACGCACGGCGGGCGGACGTATCCGGTCTATCGCAGGGGCTCCGGACCGGCGGTGATCGTGATGCACGAGATGCCCGGACTGCATCCGCTGGTGGTGCAGTTCGCCGACCGGGTGGCGGCGGCGGGGATGACGGTCTTCTGCCCCAGCCTGTTCGGCAAACCAGGCAAGCCCGTCAGCCGCGGATACACTTTGACCACCGCGCTGGGCGTCCTGTGCATCCGCCGCGAGTTCTACGTCTGGCGCGGCGACCGTTCGAGCCCGGTGGTCGACTGGCTGAAGGCGCTGGCGCGACAGGCGCACGGCGAATGCGGCGGCAAGGGCGTGGGCGCGGTCGGCATGTGCTTCACTGGCGGCTTCGCGCTGGCGATGATGACCGATCCGTCCGTCGTGGCGCCGGTGCTGTCGCAGCCCTCGCTGCCGATCAACAAGAAGGGCGCGGCCGAGATCGGTGTGTCGCGCGAAGAGCTGGCCTGCGTGAAGGGCCGGCTGGAAGGCGAGGACCTCTCGGTTCTGGGCCTGCGTTTCAAGAGCGACAAGCTGGTCCCAGACGCGCGATTCGAGACTTATCGCCGCGAACTGGGCGATCGCTTCGAAGCGATCGAACTGGAGGATGAAGACGCCGCAGAGGCGATCATCCCGCCCCACTCGGTCCTGACCCTGCACCTGAAGGAGGATGGCCCCACCAAGGCCGCCGAGCAGCGCACGATCCGGTTCTTCAAGGAGCGGACGGGGGCATAAGCACGCCGCAGGTGACACGCCGGGGCAGATGAACTAGAAGCCCCCGCTTTCCTGCACGGGCGTCCGATCCGTCCGCCAGGTTGCTGAGGCCTCTTCCCATGAAACGACCCCACACACCCGGCCGCGCGGCCCCGAAGGGCCCGTCGCAGCGGATGCTGCGCGCCGGCGAGCTGGTGCGTCACGCGCTGGTGGAGATCTTCCGCGAGGAAGAGATCAACGATCCCGTGCTGGCCGGCGTCTCGGTGACCGTGACCGAGGTGCGGGTCGGGACCGACCTGCGCCACGCGCAGGTGTTCGTGGAGCCCCTGGGCGGCGAGAACGCCGACGCGGTGGTCAAGGCGTTGAACAGGCACTCGAAGTTCATCCGCGGCCATCTGGGTCGGATGATCGACATGCGCTTCACGCCCGATCTGCACTTCCGGCACGACGAGAGCTTCAACGAAGCCGCGCGGATGGCGCGCCTGTTTGACGACCCGAAGGTCCGTCAGGACCTGACGCCTGACGCGCCGTCCGACAGCTGGAAGGACGAGGACTAGGCATGGCCCGCCGAAAGAAGGGCCAGGCGATCTCGGGCTGGATCAACCTCGATAAGCCCTATGACCTGACCTCGACGTTCGCGGTCGGCCGCATCCGCCGCTTGTTCGACGCCCAGAAAGCCGGCCACGCCGGCACCCTGGACCCGCTGGCCACCGGCATCCTGCCGATCGCCCTGGGCGAGGCGACCAAGACCGTCCCGTTCCTGGTGGACGCCGACAAGGGCTATCGCTTCACGATCGCCTGGGGCCGTACGACCGCGACCTATGACCGCAAAGGCGAGACCATCGCGAGTTCGGACGTGCGCCCCACGCCCGAGCAGGTGGCCGCCATGCTGCCCGCCTTCATCGGAGAGATCGACCAGGTCCCGCCCGCCTATTCGGCCATCAAGGTTGACGGCGAGCGCGCCTATGACCTGGCCCGCGCGGGCGAGACCGTAGAACTGGCTGCACGCAAGGTCGACGTCTTCGACATCCGCGTGGTCGAGGCGCCCGACGCCGATCACATCACGCTGGACATGGACTGCGGCAAGGGCACCTACGTCCGCGCGATCGTCCGCGATCTGGCCGATGCGCTGGGCGCTTGCGGGCATGTGAGCGCCCTGCGCCGAACGCGGGTCGGCCGCTTCAGGCAAGAAAATGCCGTGGCGCTGGAAACTCTTGAAAATTTGGGCTATGAGGCCCGCCAATCGGAGGCCCTGCTTCCGGTCGAGACCGCACTGGACGACATCCCGGTGCTGGCCGTGACCGACGAAGACGCCTTTCGATTGAAGCAGGGACGATCGATCGTTCTCGTTCCCCGACAGGTGGAAGCGGTGAAAGCCGGGCTCAAGCCGGGCTCACGCACCGTTTCGGCGATGGCGGGGGGGACGATGGTGGCGCTCTGCGAGATGCGTGCGGGCCGGCTCGAGCCCTCGCGGGTCTTCAATCTTTGAAGAGCGGAGAAACCCGATGTCGATCACGGTTGAACGTAAAGCCGAAGTCATCAAGGCCCACGCCCGCGGCGAAGCGGATACGGGCAGCGCCGAAGTCCAGGTCGCGATCATGTCCGAACGGATCGCCAACCTGACCGAGCACTTCAAGACGCACAAGAAGGACAACCACTCGCGCCGGGGCCTGCTGAAGCTGGTCTCCGCCCGCCGTTCGCTCCTCGACCACCTGAAGAAGTCCGATGCGGCTCGCTATCAGGCGCTCATCGAGAAGCTGGGCCTGCGCCGCTAGGTTTCCGACCGGACCCGTTTCCCGCACCTCTCGAAAAGGGATGGGGACCGGGTCCGTTTCGTATCGGGGCGCGGCTTCACCGCGTTCCATCCAAGTTTTCCTGAGGTCGTCCTAGAGGACCTCGGGAGCCGCTCCTCCGTCACAGGCCGGGGGGCTTATGCGGCGCCGGGGCAGTGCGCCCCACACACGCCGAGGGTCGCAAAGAGGTCCTCACCGCCTGTGCCATTGGAGAGGATTCGCCTCAGACGATCCCCTGTCCGCCCCCGCCGGGAATACGCCCGCGGGACCAGAAAGAAGCCAAAATGTTCGATATCAAACGCAAGACCATCGAGTGGGGGGGCAAGCAGCTCACGCTCGAAACCGGCCGCATGGCCCGTCAAGCCGACGGCGCCGTCCTGGCCACCTACGGCGAGACCATGGTGCTGGCTACCGCCGTCTACGCAAAGAGCGCGAAGCCCGGTCAGGACTTCTTTCCGCTCACTGTGAACTATCAGGAGAAGTTCTACGCCGCGGGCAAGATCCCCGGCAGCTTCCCCCGCCGCGAGGGCGCGCCTTCGCAGAAGGAAACCCTCACCAGCCGCCTGATCGACCGTCCGATCCGCCCGCTGTTCGTGAAGGGCTTCAAGAACGAAGTCCAGGTCGTCACCACGGTGCTGGCCCATGACCTCGAGAACGATCCCGACATCGTCGCCATGGTCGCCGCCTCGGCCGCCCTGGTGATCTCGGGCGCCCCCTTCATGGGCCCCATCGGCGCCGCGCGCGTCGGCTTCATCGACGGCCAATACGTCCTGAACCCGACGACCGACGAGATGAAGGAAAGCCGGATGGACCTGGTGGTCGCCGGCACCCAGGACGCCGTGATGATGGTGGAGTCCGAAATCCAGGAGCTCTCGGAAGAGGAAGTCCTGGGCGGCGTCACCTTCGCCCACAAGTCCATGCAGGCCGTCATCGACGCGATCATCGAGCTGGCCGAGCACGCCGCCAAGGAACCGTTCGACTTCCAGCCGGACGACACCGACGCCATCAAGGCCGAAGTGAAGAAGGCCATCGGCAAGGACCTGGCCGCCGCCTACAAGATCACCGCCAAGACCGAGCGCCACGCCGCGCTGTCGGCGGCGAAGGAAAAGGCCGTCGCCAAGTTCGCCAAGTCCGACACCAACCCGGCCGGCATCGCGGCCGACAAGCTGGGCGGCGTGTTCAAGGAACTGGAAGCCGACGTCGTCCGTCGCTCCATCCTCGACACCGGCATCCGGATCGACGGCCGCAAGGTCGATCAGGTCCGGCAGATCGTCGGCGAAGTGGGCGTGCTGCCCCGGGCCCACGGCTCGGCGCTGTTCACCCGCGGTGAAACCCAGGCCCTGGTCGTGGCCACCCTGGGCACCGGCGACGACGAGCAGCTGATCGATGCCCTCGACGGCAAGTACTATGAGAAGTTCATGCTGCACTACAATTTCCCCCCCTTCTCGGTGGGGGAAACGGGCCGCATGGGCGCGCCGGGTCGCCGCGAAGTCGGCCACGGCAAGCTGGCCTGGCGGGCGATCCGCCCGATGCTGCCAGCTTATGAGGACTTCCCCTACACGATCCGCCTGGTCTCCGAGATCTTCGAGTCCAACGGCTCGTCCTCGATGGCCTCGGTGTGCGGCTCCTCGCTGGCGCTGATGGACGCGGGCGTGCCCCTGAAGAAGCCGGTCTCCGGCATCGCCATGGGCCTGATCCTGGAAAAGGACGGCTTCGCCGTTCTGTCGGACATCCTGGGTGATGAAGACCACCTCGGCGACATGGACTTCAAGGTCGCCGGCACCGCCGACGGCATCACGTCGCTGCAAATGGACATCAAGATCGCCGGGATCACCGAGGAGATCATGAAGCAGGCCCTCGCTCAGGCGAAGGGCGGCCGTGATCATATCCTGGGTGAGATGAACAAGGCCATGGAGGCGCCCCGCGCGCACCTGGGCGAGTTCGCGCCGAAGATTGAGACCATAAAGATCGCGGTCGACAAGATCCGCGAAGTGATCGGCTCGGGCGGCAAGGTGATCCGCGAGATCACCGCCGAAACCGGCGCCAAGGTGGACATCGGCGAAGACGGCACGATCAAGATCGCGGCCGCCGACCAGGCCAAGATCGACGCGGCCCGCGACTGGATCAAATCGATCGCGTCCGAGCCGGAAATCGGCGCGATCTACACCGGCAAAGTGGTCAAGATCGTCGACTTCGGTGCGTTCGTGAACTTCTTCGGCGCCAAGGACGGCCTGGTTCACGTGAGCCAGATCGCCGACAAGCGCGTCGAGAAGGTCTCGGACGTCCTGTCGGAAGGCCAGTCGGTCAAGGTGAAGCTCCTGGGCTTCGACGACCGCGGCAAGACCCGCCTCTCCATGAAGGTCGTCGACCAGGAGACCGGCGAGGACCTGTCGAAGAAGGAAGAGACCGCCGACGCTTAAGGCGGGACTCAGCGAGACTGATTCAAAGGGGCGGCTGGAGCAATCCAGCCGCCTCTTTTCTTGCGCCCAGGTAGGGGGCAGCATGCGCCCGCCCACGCGCGCCAAGACGCGCGGGCCAAGGGGAGGCGATATGGACGGAATGGCGCTTGATCGGCGGACCCTGTTGCTGGCCGCCGCCGGCCTTGCCGCGGCCGGGCCGGCCTGGAGCCAGGACGAGGTCGCCGCGCCCTCGCCCCTGGACACCACGCCGGAGAACCAGGCCTACACCTTCCGCAACCAGGACCAGACCCGGCCCGTGCGGCCGATCCGTCGTGGTCCCAACATCCGGCCGCTGCCGTCGCATGCGCGGGCGTTGAGTGGGATCAGCTACCCTCTGGGCGGCGCGACCCGCACCCTGGACGATTACATGACCCGGTGGCGCACGGGCGGCGTGCTGGTCCTGAAGCGCGGCGAGATCGCGCTTGAGCGGTACGGGATGGGCAACGGCCCCCAGAGCCGCTGGACCAGCTTCTCAACCGCGAAGTCCATGACCTCGACGCTGGCGGGCGCCGCGCTGCACGACGGCGCCATCCGCAGCCTGGATGATCCCGTCAGCCGCTACCTGCCGACGTTCAAGGGCTCGGTTTACGAGGACGTCACCGTGCGCAACGTGCTGCGGATGTGCTCGGGCGTGGCCTGGAAGGAGGACTACGATCCGAAGGGCGTCTCCGAGGTCGTCCGGCTCGCCGCGGCCATGGCCGCCGATCGTCCAGGCGCCGTGCTGGAGTTGATGCGTAGCCTGTCGCGTACCGTGCCGCAGGGGACGCGCTTCAACTATTCGACAGGCGAGACCTGCCTGCTGGGGGCGATCGTCAGCGCAGCGACGGGCAAGCCGCTGGCCGACTACTACGCCGACCGCATCTGGGGCCCGGCGGGCATGGAGGCGGACGGGTACTGGCAGTTGGAGACCAAGAACGGGCTGGAGTTGGCGGGATTGGGCGTCAGCGCCCGTCTGCGCGACTACGGCCGCTTCGGGCAGTTCGTGCTAGAGGACGGGGTGGCCCGCGACGGACGTCGGATACTCCCGGTCGGCTGGCGCGACCTGGCCGGCCAGCCCGACAGCGAAGCGACCGGCTTCGGCCGCCTCTTGCCGGGGTATCCGCTGGGCTACGGCTATCAGTGGTGGGTTCTGCCCCGGCAGGCCGGCAGCGTCCACGACGGCGCCTTCACCGCGCAGGGCATCTTCGGCCAGTTCATCTATGTGAACCCGCGTGAGCAGGTGGTGGCGGTGGTTTGGAGCGCCTGGCGCAAATCGTGGGAGGACGCGGCGGAGCTGGAAACCTACGCCCTGCTGGGCGCGGCCGCAGAGGCCCTGCGGGGCTGATGCACCCTGCGGGTGCGCTGGCCCGCCGTTTGCTACGCCATCTTGACTAGCTGTCGCCTGCGGGCAGGCTGGCGCGATTCAAGACTCACTGCCGGAAGATCACAACGCCGATGACCTCGCCCGACGAAACACCCCGGCCAAAGGCCGGCTTCTGGCGCAGGTTCTTCATCTTCCTCGCCGTTGGCGCCGTGGGCACCGCGGGCTCGCTGTTCGCCAAGAGCAACCCGCTGCCGATGGGTGGCCGCATCATCGTCGTGGTGATCGGCTCGGTCTCGATCGCCCTGGTGCTGACCTTCCTGGTGCCGCTGCTGGACCGGCGTGGCCGGGAAGCCGCCAAGAAATAGCGCCCGACGGACAAAGGGCCCGCGTCGCCGCGGGCCCTCCGTCGCTCTCCCCAGTCCTTGTCGCGGTTCAGCCCCGCAGCTTGCGCAGCAGAACGTCGACGTCCCGCGCGATGGCGGGATCCTCGGCCTTGAGCGCCTCGATGCGGCGCACCGCGTGCAGGACGGTGGTGTGGTCGCGTCCGCCGAACCGTCGGCCGATGTCGGGCAACGAGCGGGTGGTGATCTGCTTGGCCAGCCACATGGCCACCTGCCGCGGGCGGGCGACCGCGCGGGCGCGGCGTTCCGAGATCAGGTCGGCCTGCTTCAGGGCGTAGTGCTCGGCAACGGTCTTCTGGATCATGTCCACGGTCACCTTGCGCTCGTTGACGCTCAGGTGCGGGCGCAGGATGGCCTGGGCCTCGTCCAGGGTCAGGCGGGCGATGTCGCCTCCCACGCGGGCCACCAGGGTGTTCAGGGCGCCTTCCAGTTCGCGCACGCTGTCGGTGAAGCGATCGGCCAGGAACTGGAGCACCTCGGCGCGCGCCGCCGGCACAAAGGCGCCCGCGACGGCCAGGGTGTGCAGCTTGCGCTCCAGGATGCCCAGGCGGAGCGTGCGGTCGGCCGGCTCGATGCCGCAGACCAGGCCTGCCTGCAGGTGGCTGCGCAGGCGCGGCTCCAGTTCGGACAGTTCGGTGGGCGAGCGGTCGGCGGTGAGCACCACGCGGCGGCCGTCCTCGACCAGGGCGATGAGCGTGTGGAACAGCTCTTCCTGGGTCTGGGTCTTGCCGGCCACGAAGTGCACGTCGTCGATCAGCAGCAGGTCGGCGTTGCGCAGCTCGTCCTTGAAGGCGGCGGTCTGTCGCGTCTGCAGCGCGTTGACGAAGGTCGAGGTGAACCGCTCGGCTGACAGATAGACCACCTTCTTGCCATGGCCAGTCCGCATGGCCTCCCAGGCCAGGGCGTTCAGCAGGTGCGTCTTCCCGAAGCCATACGGGCCATGGAAGACGACCGGGTTGAAGTGGCCGTCGGCCCACGACGCGACGCGGCGCGCCACGGCGAACGCGAACTCGTTGGCGGGGCCCGACACGAAGTTGTCGAACGAATAGCGCTCCTGAAGGCCCTGAAGGCGGCCCTGACGGGCGGCGATGGGGGCCATGGCTTCGACCTCAACCTCGAACACCTCGGGCGGAGACGCCGTATTGGCGCGGGCAGCCGCCGCGACGGCGCCATTCGCGGCCACCGGCGCAGCCAGAACCGGCGCGGCGGCATAGCCATCGACTTCCATCCGTGACTTCAGGTCCAGGCGGCGACCCAGCGGGTCGTTCTGCGCCCATAGCTCGCCGATCCGGCGCCACGCATTGTGGCGAATCCAGTCCCGGGCGACGCCCGTTGCGGCCACCACACAAACCTCGTCACCGGACTCGCGCAGCGCCGCCTGGCCCAGCCACGACCCGAAAGTCGCATCGCCCAGCTCACGCTTGAGAACCTGGCAAGTCTTGCTCCACACGGCCATCGCCGGCGCGCCTGCCATAGCTCCCGCAACCCCCCCGCTCGTCATCCCTCGAAAACCCCATCGAACCACGGCCAACACATCGAGGTCCCGAACCCCCCGACGTGACGAAACTCAACGCAAACAAACCCTTATTCGGCGAACGCGATACGCTCCGCCGCTGCCCCGGTTTAACCGGGATCAAAGGGTAAGAACCTGTAAGAGGGCTGACACTAATGGGGGCCGCAGGGGGGTCAACGGGGATTCTTTTTCGGCGCAAGACATATTTGGATTGACTCCCAAGGGACCCTTTTAGGTCCAAGGGAAAGCCCGAAAAGCGGGTGTTGAGACTGAGCAAATTGGTCGCAGGGGCTGCCGTCGCACGGCGTTTCGCGCGCACAAAAAAGCAGCGTCCGCGAGGACGCTGCTGATCGCAATTCCTAGAGGCGAAGAGGGGGTGATCGCACCCCCGATCCAACCGAAAAATCGGGAACCTTCGGTCCCCGGAGTCGGGCCCTTTAGGCCGCCGACATCTTCTTCAGTTGGGCGGCCAGGCGGGAGACCTTCCGCGAGCCGGTGTTCTTGTGCACGACGCCCTTGGTGACGGCGCGCATCAGTTCCGATTGGGCCTTCACGAAGGCGTCCTTGGCGACCGTCGCGTCGCCCGAAGCCACGGCTTCCTCGAACTTGCGGAGGAAGGTGCGCACGCGCGAGCGGCGAGCGGTGTTCACTTCGGTGCGGCGGGCGATCTTACGGACCGCTTTCTTGGCGCCGGGCGTATTGGCCATTCGGGACTCTTCTTCAAACGGGCAGCACCCGCCGGATGGCCGGCGGGCGAAATTGGAGGCGCGGATATACTGAAACGGGCGCCGGTGGTCAATCCGCTTTCCCGCCCCGCCGCGAGAGCGTCAGCTTCCCTTGAAGTCGGGCTTCCGCTTCTCGACGAAGGCGGCCATGCCCTCCTTCTGGTCGTCGAAGGCGAACAGCGAGTGGAACAGGCGCCGCTCCATGGTGACGCCGGTCGAGAGCGTGGTCTCGAAGGCCGCGTTCACCAGCTCCTTGTTCATGGCCACGGCCAGGGGCGACTGGCCCGCGATCTTGGCGGCGGCGGCCAGCGCCTCGTCCAGCAGCTTGTCGGCGGGGACCACGCGGCTGACGAGGCCGGCGCGCTCGGCCTCGGCGGCGTCCATCATCCGGGCCGTCAGCACCATGTCCATGGCCTTGGCCTTGCCCACCGCGCGCGGCAGGCGCTGGGTGCCGCCGATGCCGGGCATGACGCCCAGATTGATCTCGGGCTGGCCGAACTTCGCCGTCTCGGACGCGATGATGAAGTCGCACAACATGGCCAGCTCGCAGCCGCCGCCAAGCGCGAAGCCGGAGACCGCCGCGATGATCGGCTTGCGGAACTGCTCGATCCTCCGGGCCGCGCCGCCGAAGAAGTCCGAGGCGAACATCTGGGCGTAGCTCTTGTCCGACATCTCCTTGATGTCGGCGCCGGCCGCAAACGCCCGCTCCGATCCCGTCAGCACCAGGCAGCGGACGCTGTCGTCGGCCTCGGCGGCGTCCAGCACCGCCGCGAGCTCGCCCAGCAGCTGGCTGTTCAGCGCATTCAGCGCCTCGGGCCGGTTCAGGCGAACCAGGGTCACGCCCGCGCTGGGCGTTTCGACGATCAGGGTCTCGTAGGACATGGGCGCTCCGCTCTTCGCTCAGAGCGGACTTACGGGCCCGTGACCGAATAGCCAAGCGCCCGCAGGCGTGCCGGGACGCCGTCCGGGCCGATCAGGTGTCCGACGCCGACCACGACGACCGTGCGACCCCGGCCCTTCAGCCGCGCGTCCAGATCGGTGGTCCAGCGGGCGTTGCGCTCAGTCACCAGGCGGCGGAACAGGGTCGGCGAGGCCGCGCGCAACGGCGCCAGCGCCTCGCGATCGAGGACCGCCGGGTCGCCCGCCATCCAGGCGCGGACCAGGTTGATGTATCCGTCGGGGTCGGCTTCGAGATCGACCAGCGAGGCGTGGAGCGAGGCGATTTGGTCGGCTATCGGGGTCTGATCGAAGAGGTCGATCTGCTCGGCCGGGGTCTCGAGTGCGCGACGCCGCGCGCCGGAGGGGGCGGAAGCGTTCAACACGGCTTCCACGCCATGGCCGGTCTCGGCGCCCGCCTTGGCGAACACTGCGCCCGCCAGCGCCACCTCGGCCAGCCAGGGCTCAAGCCTCGCGAGATTGGCGGGATCGGCGCCATAGGCCCGCGCCAGCCGCAACAACCGTTCGCTGTCGTCGGGCGGCAGCAGTTTGAACAGCGACTGGTCCGGCGGGAGGATCCCTGAGGCGGCGGCGAGGCGGCCGACATCCTGGTCGGTGACGGGTCCGACGGGCAGTTCGAACCAGACGTCCTCGGCCCTCGCCAACGCGACGTCGAGGCGGGTCGGCCTCCAGTCCAGGCCGGGCGGCAGGATGTGTACCGATCCGAACAGCACCATTTCGGAATCGGCGTCTTTCACCACCCACACCGGCGGCTCGGCCCAGGCGGGCGCCGCGATCGCGGCGACAAGCGCAACGAAGGCCAGCAAGCGCAGGGTCACGCCTGGCACACCGGGCAGTAGAAGGTGGAGCGGCCGGCCTGGACCTTGCGGTCGATCACGCCCTTGCAGCCGTCATTGCGACAGGGCTGGCCCTCGCGGTCGTAGGTGCGGAAGCGATGCTGGAAATAGCCCAGGGCGCCGTCCGTCTGGGCGAAGTCGCGCAGGGTCGAGCCGCCGGCCTCGATGGCTTCGGTCAGCACGGCCTTGATCTCGGGGACCAGCTTCGCGAGCCGCGGACCGGAAATCTTGCCAGCCGGCTTGAAAGGCGAGATGCGGGCGCGGTTCAGCGCCTCGCAGACATAGATGTTGCCCAGACCCGCCACGATCCGCTGATCCAACAGCAGTGTCTTGGGGCCCTGCTTGCGGCCGGCGAAGGCGACCTTGAGCCTTGCGGCGTCGAAGGCCTCGCTCAGTGGCTCAGGCCCCAGCCCTGCGAACCACGGATGCAGATCGAACGTCGCGGTGTTGACGAGCGCCATGTAACCGAACCTGCGGGGGTCATAGTAGGTGACCCGCGTCCCAGCCTCGGTTTCGAACACGATGTGGGCATGTTTAGGGTCGGGATCGGGCGCATAATGGAACTGGCCGGGCCGAGTCTGGCCCTCCGGACGCGCGATCTCGAACCGCCCGCTCATCCCCAGGTGCATCACCAGGGTGTCCTCCCGGTCGAGGCGGGCCAGCAGGTACTTCGCCCGGCGCTCCAGGCGCACGATGGTGGCGCCGGTCAGGAACTGGACGAAGTTTGGCGGCAGTGGAAAGCGCAGGTCGGGCCGGCGAGCCTCCACCCTCACCAGCCGCTGGCCTTCTAGCACGGGGGCAAGTCCGCCCCGGACGGTCTCGACTTCGGGAAGCTCGGGCATGGGTCCTCAAGTAGCGCGCCCCGGGCGGCCGCCAAAGTTCCTCTTTGCGCTTCCAACGTGCTGGGCGCGCTAGGCGCGGCGCGCTGGGCCAGCTAAAGACGCGGCCATGACGGGACCTTCCGCCACCTTCGGCTTCCGCGATGTCGATGCCTCCGAGAAGGCCGGACTTGTGCGCGGCGTTTTCGACCGCGTGGCCAAGCGCTACGACCTGATGAACGACCTGATGAGCGCGGGCGTGCACCGCCTCTGGAAGGACGCGGCCGCCGCACGGCTGAACCCGCAGCCTGGCGAGGTGATCGTCGACTGCGCGGGCGGCACCGGCGACATGGCGCGCCGCTATGTGAAGATGGTCCGCCGCGCCCAGGAGCGCCGCGGCGGGGCCGACGCCACGATCTTCGTCGTCGACTACAATGCCGAGATGATCGCCGCCGGTATCGAGCGGGGGGTGATGCCCGAGCTGGTCTGGGCGGTGGGCGATGCACATCGGTTGCCGCTGCCCGACGCCAGCGCCGACGCCTATTCGATCAGCTTCGGTATCCGCAATGTGACCGACATCTCGGCGGCGCTGCGCGAGGCGCGGCGCGTGCTGAAGCCGGGCGGGAGGTTCCTTTGCCTGGAATTCTCGCGCCCCACGACCGAGGCGCTGCGGGCCGCATACGACGCTTATTCGTTCAAGGTGATCCCCGAAATCGGGGCGCGCGTCGCCAACGATCGCGAGAGCTACCAGTATCTTGTGGAGAGCATCCGCCGGTTCCCCGACCAGAAGACGTTCGCCGCGATGATCACCGACGCGGGCTTCAGCCAGGTGGGCTTCACCAACTATTCCGGCGGCGTCGCGGCGCTGCACACCGGGCGGGCGATCTAGGACGCGGATGGCCTCGCTGGGCGCCTTCATGCGGCTGGTCGGGGCCGGGTGGACGCTGGTCCGCAACGACGCCCTGCTGCCGCGCGAGCTGGACGGCTACTATTCGCCAGCTGTGCGCGGCCTCGCCAATGCCCTGCGCGCCTTCGCCAACCGCAAGGACGGCCGCCCGGGCGAGCGGCTGGCGCGGTCGCTGGAAGGTCTGGGCCCGGTCGCCATCAAGCTCGGTCAGTTTCTCTCCACCCGCTCCGACATCTTTGGACGCGTCTTTGCCGAGGACATGGGCCGGCTGAAGGACCGCCTGCCGCCGTTCCCGACCGCCCAGGCCCGCGCCCTGGTGGCGGATGGCCTTGGCCGGCCGCTGGACGTGCTGTTCGCCGAGTTCGGCGAGCCGGTCGGGGCGGCGTCCCTGGCCCAGGCGCATGACGCCCGGCTGCACGACGGTCGTCGCGTCGCGGTGAAGGTGCTGCGGCCGGGGATCGAGCTGCGCGTCGCCGCCGACTCCGCGGTGCTGACGCTGGCCGCGCGCCTGCTGGAGCGCTGGGCGATCCCGGTGCGGCGGCTGGAACCCGTCGCCTTCGCCAACACTGTGATCCGGGCCACCGAACTGGAGCTGGATCTACGCCTGGAGGCCGCGGGCGCCGACGAGCTGGCCGAGGTGATGGCGAAGGACGGCTACATGGACGCCCCCAAGGTCGTCTGGCCGGGCGTCGGCAAGCGCGTGCTGACCATGGAATGGGTCGCGGGTCTGCCGCTCTCGAACGATGCGGCGCTGGAACAGCCGGGGCTGGACCGCAAGACGCTGGCCGACAACCTCACCCGCGCCTTCCTGGCCCAGGCTCTTGACCATGGGGTGTTCCACGCCGACCTGCACGAGGGGAACCTGTTCTGCTCGGCGCCGGCGAGGATCCACGCGGTGGACTTCGGCATCATCGGCCGGCTGGGCGCGCCCGAGCGACGCTACCTGGCCGAGATTCTCTGGGGCTTCCTGAACCGCGACTACGCCCGGGTGGCCCAGGTGCATTTCGACGCCGGCTATGTGCCGGCCCACCACAGTGTTCAGGCGTTCGCCCAGGCGCTGCGGGCGGTGGGCGAGCCGGTGTTCGGCCGGCAGGCGGATGCGGTCTACATGAGCCGGGTCCTGACCCAGCTGTTCGAGATCACCGCACTCTACGACATGCACCTGCGGCCCGAACTGGTGCTGCTGCAGAAGACCATGGTCACCGTCGAAGGCGTCGCTCGCCGCATCGACCCCGAGCACAACATCTGGGCCGCCGCCGAGCCGGTCGTCCGCCGCTGGATCGCCCGGGAGCTGTCGCCCCTCACCCGGGTGAAGCAGCTGGCCGGGGAGGCCGAGACCGCCCTCCGCAACATCGCCCGCATGACCCAGCCCCAGCCGGTGGTCGTCGCCGAGCCTGCAGGACGGACCAATGCGCTCCTGTGGTTCGCCATTGGCGCTGTGACGTCGGGCGCGGCGTTCCTGGTGGGTCGACTGCTCTAAGCGTCGTCGTCGCGGTTGCGGCGAGAGGCCGAGCGGCGGGCTTCGCGGGCCTTCTGTTCTTCCCAGTAGGCCATGCCCTCGTCCGGCTTGAACATGGTGCGGGGCGCGCCGGCCTTGCTGCGGACGGCGAAGACGTTGGCCCTGGGGTCGTAGAGGAGGACGTCGCCGTTGGCGCGGGTCAGCGTCAGCGTGCCGCGCGGCGGGCTCTGGACGAAGTCGTGCGCCTTCTCGACGAACTCATCGACGTTATCCGCGCCGAACGCCCGGCCGTTGCGGGAGAAGGCGCGCTGGGCGTTCTCCTCGGCGGAGTAGCGGCGGCTGGCCGACCACATCGGCTTGCCTTCGACCAGCTTCACCGGATCGTCTCGGTGGTCCTCGCGAGGGGCGCGGTCGCCATAGGACGCGTCCGAAGTTGAAGTTTGCGTCCCGGGGGTGGCGTCTTCGGCCATCTGGGTTCCGGCGGCCTGTTTGGGCGCGACGGCGGAGGGGCCGTTGTCGCAGGCGCTCAGCGCCAGGGCGGCGCCGGCCAGCAGCAACGCAATCTTGGATTTTATCATCTCTTGCCCCATCTCATGGTCGAGTTGGAACAAAGAATGAACACAGGTTCTCGGGTTTGTCGAGTCCCCGCCAATGACCTAAATCGGAGCCCTGTTCGAAGGGATGCCCAGCCTTGGCCGAGAAGCGTGTTCTCCTGATCGTCGGTGGCGGCATCGCGGCCTACAAGGCCCTCGAGCTCACCCGCCTGCTGCGCAAGGCCGGCGTCGGCGTGCGGCCGATCCTGACCAAGGCGGGCGCCGAGTTCGTCACGCCGCTGAGCCTGTCGGCGCTCAGCGAGGACAAGGTCTACACCGAGCTCTTCAGCCTCACCGACGAGGCTGAGATGGGCCACATCGAGCTCAGCCGCTCGGCCGACCTGGTGGTGGTGGCGCCGGCCACGGCCGACCTGATGGCCAAGGCGGCGAACGGCCTGGCGGGCGACCTGGCCTCGACCACGCTGCTGGCGACCGACAAGCCGGTCCTGATGGCGCCGGCCATGAACGTGCGGATGTGGGAGCACGCCGCCACCCAGCGGAACCTGCAGCAGCTGAAGGCCGATGGTGTCCTGTTCGTGGGGCCCGACGAGGGCGCCATGGCCTGCGGCGAGTTCGGGCCGGGCCGGATGGCCGAGCCGCCGGCGATCTTCGAGGCGATCATGGCCGCCCTGGCCGGACCCGGCGCGCGGCCGCTGGCCGGCAGACGGGCGGTGATCACAGCCGGTCCCACGGCCGAGCCGATCGACCCGGTCCGGCTGCTCACCAACCGTTCGTCCGGCAAGCAGGGCTATGCCATCGCCAGCGCGCTGGCGGCCCTGGGCGCCGAGGTGACCCTGGTCAGCGGGCCCACCGCGCTGCCGGCCCCGGCCGGCGTTACGCGGGTCGACGTGGAGACGGCGCGCGACATGCTGGCGGCCTGCGAGGCGGCGCTGCCGGCCGACATCGCCGTGTGCGTGGCCGCGGTGGCCGACTGGCGCCCTGAACTGCAGGGGACCAGCAAGATCAAGAAGGGCCCCGGCGGCCCGCCCGCCATCAGCCTGGTGGAGAACCCCGACATCCTGGCGACGCTGTCCAAGCACAGGCAGCGGCCGAAGCTGGTGGTGGGCTTCGCGGCCGAGACCGACAGCGTGGAGGCGCACGCCAGCGACAAGCTGGCCCGCAAGGGCTGCGACTGGATCGTCGCCAACGACGTCAGCATCGAAGGCACGATGGGCGGCGACCAGAACGCCGTCGCCATAGTCTCCAAGGGTGGAATCGAGCGATGGGACCGCATGGCCAAGGGCGAAGTCGCCCGCCGGCTGGCCGCCCGCATCGCCGAGGAATTCTGAGTGTCGCCCACCGTCCCGATCACCCGCCTGCCGCACGGCCACGACATTCCGCTGCCGGCCTATGAGACCGCCCAGGCGGCGGGCATGGACCTGCGGGCCGCCGTGCCGGACGACGAGCCCCTGGTGCTGCATCCGGGCGACCGGTTCGCGGTGCCGACCGGGCTGGCCTTCGCGCTGCCGCCGGGCTTCGAGGGCCAGGTGCGGCCGCGCTCGGGGCTGGCGTTCAAGAACGGGATCACGTGCCTGAACTCGCCCGGCACCATCGACGCGGACTATCGCGGCGAGGTGAAGGTGATCCTGATCAACCACGGCGCCGAGGCCTTCACGATCCGCAGAGGCGACCGCATCGGCCAGCTTGTGATCGCCCCCGTGGTGCAGGCGCAATGGGCCGAGGTGGAGAGCCTGGACGAAACCGCCCGCGGCGCCGGCGGCTTCGGCTCCACCGGCCGCAGCTGACCCCGCCCGCCTTTCGGCCGCCTGCGGCGCGCACTGGGCCCGAACAGCGCACGCCTGTTGATGTCGGGCGGAATGGGGAGCATTAGCCCGCGTCCCTGCCGCCTGGACGTCCTGTCGTGAATCCCGCCGCCCGCCTGCAAGCCGCGCTAGAACTGATCGAAGAGGTCGAGGCCGACGCGCGCCCGGCCGACGCGGTGGTCTCGGCCTGGTTCAAGAGCCGGCGCGACCTGAACGACCAGGATTCCGGCGAGCTGTCCGAGGTGCTGTACGCGGTGCTGCGCAGCCAGGCCCGGCTGAGCTGGCACCTGGCCAAGCAGCGCCGCGAGCCCACGGCCCGCAACCGGCTGCTGGCCTGGCTGGCCTTGAGCGAGGGCAAGACGCGCGAGCAGGTCGAGCGGCTGTTCAACGGCGGCCGGTTCGCCGCGGCGGCCCTCACCGAGGGCGAGGCCACGCTGTTGACGCGGCTGCAGGGCGGAACCCTGGACCACCCGGAGATGTCCGAGGCGGTGCTGGGCGAGTGCCCCGAGTGGGCGTGGGGGCCGCTGCAGAGCCGCTTCGGCGACGCCTTCGCCCGCGAGATGGCGGCGATGCTGCGCGCGCCGTCACTCGACCTGCGGGTCAATCCGCACAAGGCGACGCGCGAGGCGGTGCTGGAGGCCCTGCGCCGCATCGGCTTCGAGGCCCAGGCGTGCCGCAGGGCGCCTTATGGCGTCCGCCTGCCCCGGAAGCTGTCGCTGGCCCGCCTGCCGATGCTCAAGACCGGCGAGGTCGAGATCCAGGACGAGGGCTCGCAGCTGGTCGCCATGCTGGTGGGCGCCGAGGCCGGCGACCGGGTGGTCGACTTCTGCGCAGGCGCCGGCGGCAAGACGCTGGCGATCGCCTCGCAGATGGGGAACAAGGGCGTGGTCATCGCCTGCGACGTCTCGGAGCCGCGGCTGAAGCGGGCCGTGCAGCGCTTCCGGGGCGCGGGCCTCCACAACATCCAGACCCGGCTGCTGACCAGCGAGCGCGACAAGTGGGTGAAGCGCCACAAGGGCGGCTTCGACCGCGTGCTGATCGACGCGCCGTGCAGCGGGACCGGCACTTGGCGGCGGAACCCGGATGCGCGCTGGCGGACGGAAGACGCGGGGTTCGAGACCCTGCTGCCGCTCCAGTCGTCCATCCTCGACAGCGCATCCCGGCTGGTGAAGCCGGGCGGGCGGCTGGTCTACGCGACGTGCTCGCTGCTGCGCGAGGAGAACGAGGCGCAGGTGGAGGCCTTCCTGGCGGGGCATCCGGAGTTTCGGGTGGTTCCGGTGGGGGACGTGGCGCCGGAGATCACGGACTCTGCGCATGCGGAGTACCTGTCGCTGACGCCGGCGCGGCATGACACGGACGGGTTCTTTGCGGCGGTGATGGTGCGGGAGGCGGGGGCAGCGGTGGGTGAGGCTTAGGTGGTCGCTGACAAGCGGACCTTCTGAAGGTCTGCGAGGGGTGGATAGCCGACCTTCCGACTACCGCCGCGTAGTCGGATCTCCTCGCAGCCGAGCAACGAGGTCGTGAGCGGCATCCGCAAAGCTGGGAAAGACTCTCAGAGAGTTCTCCCGCCCGCGCTCAGCATAGAAAGTCACCCACTCGTCATTCCGCTCCCGTAGAGCGTAGGTCTCGGAGGGTTGCCTCCCGGCCTCACCCAGGTCGTACGCGTCGGCGCGGAAGCCTTCCGACAAAAGAAGAGCGCGCAGCGTTGAGAGGTCCATGGTTGAGCTTCGCTCGGCGTAGGTCAGCCCGCAAGCAAACCCGTCGAACGTCGCCTAAGGGTCGAACGCGGTCTTTGGCCCCGCACCGGGAAGCGGACATTGGGGCCGGTGCCCAACTGCCGACCTTCCGAAGGTCAGCCAGGGGTGGATTGCGGACCCTACCTCCCCCGCGAAGCGGCGGGAGGGGGACCGGCCGCCGAAGCCGGCGCCGCCGGCTGAAGAGCGGTTGGTGGAGGGGGCGGGCCCCACCTGCTGAGCCAAACACGGCCAATCGTTCCGCTGAGCCTGAGGCTCGCCCCCTCCACCAGTCGCTCTCCGCTGCGCTCGGCGACTGGTCCCCCTCCCGCCGCTTCGCGGGGGAGGTAGGGAGTGCGATCGGGTCCAACGCGGAGCTTGCGGCCACCGCCGCGCCGCCCTCTCCCGGCCTCTCCCACAGCGCTCCGCGCTTGGGAGAGGAGCTCCGGTCATGTTCGTCGGGTGGCGGTTCGTCGGCTACGGCTGGGCGTTGAGGCGGTAGCCGACGCCGGGGACGGACGCGATCCGCTCTCCGCCCAGCTTGTGGCGGAGCTGGCCGATGTAGACCCGCAGGTACTGGACGTCGGCGCTCTCGCTGCCCCAGACCGCGCGGAGCAGGTCGGCGTGGCGAACCGGCCGGTCCAGCCGCAGCGCGAGTTCGCACAAGAGATCGTATTCCTTGGGCGACAGGCTGACGGGATTGCCGGCCCGGCTCACCGTGCGCATCCCCAGGTCGATGACCAGGTCGCCCGCCGTCACGACAGGCTCGGCGCCGCGGGCCTGGACGCCGTGCCTCAGGGCGGCCCGGAGCCTCGCCAGCAGTTCGTCGACGCCGAAGGGTTTGGCGACATAGTCGTCCGCGCCCAGGTCCAGGGCCTCGACCTTCACCGCCTCCGCATCCCGGGCCGACAGCACCACGATCGGCGTCGTGCCCCGCGCGCGCAGGTCGCGGATGACGGTCAGGCCGTCGCGGTCGGGCAGGCCCAGGTCCAGCAGGATCACATCCGGCGCGTAGTGGTTGAACCAGCGCAGACCCTCGGCCGCGGTCCGGGCCGATACGGGCCGATAGCCGGCCGCCTTTAGCGTCGCCGTCAGCGCATTGTTGAGGTGCGCGTCGTCCTCGATGACCAGCACGGTCGCCGGATCGCCGGTCATGGGGCGGGCGCCGTCAGCCGGACGGCGGCGCCGCCGTCCTCGCGGTTTCGGGCCGTGGCGTCACCGCCCATGGCGCGAAGGAAGGCGCGGGCCAGCGCCAGGCCCAGACCCGTTCCGGGCGCGCGGCCGTCGCCGGCCTCGCCGCGGACGAAGCGCGCGAACAGCGCATCGGGATCGCGCCCGAACCCGGGGCCGCGGTCGCTCACCTCGACCCAGCCCTCGTTGTCCGCGCGGGCGGCGGTGATCTCGATGTCGCCCTCGGGGGCGTACTTGGCCGCGTTGGCGAGCACGTTCGCCAGGGCCGTCTCGAACAGCGCCGGATCAACCTGCAGCGTGACGCCGGGCGCGACCCGATTGAGGACCGTCCGCCCCCGCAGCACGCCGGCCGCCCGCGTCAGGGCCGTCTCCACCAGGTCGGCGGCGTCGCAGGCCTCGCGACGGTCGCCCAGCGCGCCGGATTCGACCCGGTTCATGTCGAGCAGATTGTCCACCATCCCGGCCAACCGGGAGGTCTCGGCCTCGGCGCCGGCCAGCAGCTCGGCGCGGGCCTGGTCGTCGTGCTGGCCGCCGAACCGCTGCAGGCTCTGCAGGGTGAAGAGGATGGTCGAGAGCGGCGTCCGGAGATCGTGAGAGACCGCGGCCACCAGGTCGCTCTTCAGTTGCTCGCCGGCGACCGCAACCTGGTTCGCCATCGCCTGTGCGGCATAGGCCTCGCGGTCGAGCGCCACGCCCAGATAGCCCAGCACCGTCTCCACCAGCCGTTCCGGCTGCAGGGGCCGCCCGGCGTCTAGCCGCGACAGCGCGACCCCCAGAACCGCCTGCCGCCGCAGGGGCGTCTTCAGGGGCCAGAAGTCGAAGCTGGACTCGCCCACGGGATAGGCGCCGCCGCGCGTGGCCAGACCCGCCGCCGCCTGCAGCACTGCTTCGAGGTCCACCTGATAGCCGTCGCGCCGCAGCAGCAGCCGGCCGGTGGCGTGGCCCAGCAT
>FWWM01006245.1_pt1 | contig 23409 bp, 23 predicted proteins | sample 2228351 | NCBI WGS metagenome assembly FWWM01 (sample SAMEA103939774, study PRJEB20133) | metagenome
TGAATTCTATGCCAACATTCATAATGAATTCCTCAAGGACCTTTTCAAGTTTAGTAACCCTTTCTTCTAATACAGGCATGATAACCTCCTGCAAGGTGTTTAGAAATATTTACTTCTTATTTTAACATAGTTATTTTAATCAAAACTGCGATTTTGGCAATAATTGTCAAGTCTTGAATTTAAGCTTTTTTGAAATTGCTTAAACATCCCTTAGGGCCGGCTTCCAATATGGTTTACCACAATATCTCCTAATTACGAGGAGGGAAATGAAAAGATTGTCAAGCCTCATTTGATGTGATGTTTAATAATGACAGGCTAATAAAGATTGTATATAAAATCGCCTCCAGTTAGGCATTTTTAAAAAAATGTATTCAATGACTTGACAAAAAATTTAAAAGTGGATAAAATTAGTCAACAATAAAAATTTGGAGGGAGGTATGGATGCTTTAATGTTAAGCAGGCTGCAATTTGCAATTACTGCAGCCTTTCATTTTATCTTTGTGCCTTTGACTCTTGGGCTTTCTATACTGATTGCATGGATGGAGACGAAGTATGTAAAAACCGGAGACCCAGACTACCTAAGGATGGCAAAATTTTGGGGAAAGCTTTTTGTTATTAATTTTGCACTGGGTGTTGTCACAGGTATTACAATGGAGTTTCAGTTTGGAATGAATTGGGCAGAGTATTCAAGATATGTTGGCGACATCTTTGGTTCTCCTCTTGCAATTGAGGCAACGCTTGCATTTTTCCTTGAGTCAACCTTTCTTGGTGTCTGGATTTTTGGCTGGAACAGAATCTCACCAAAACTTCATGCCCTTTCCATATGGCTTGTTGCATTAGCAACAAATCTCTCAGCCCTTTGGATTCTCATTGCAAATGGATGGATGCAAAATCCTGTTGGATATGTAATCAATGCAGGAAGGGCTGAAATGGTTGACTTCTGGGCAGTTGTAACAAATCCCTATGCAATTTATAAGTTTTTCCACACAGTGCTTTCAGGATGGGTTGTGGCAGGATTCTTTGTTCTTGGAATCTCTGCTTATCATCTTCTTAAAGGCAATGAAACAGAGTTTTTCAAAAAATCCGCAAAAATTGGTGCTGTATTTGCTTTTGTAAGCTCTATTTTAGTTGCAGGAATTGGTGATTTTCATGCTAAAGAAGTTGCCCATACTCAACCAACTAAGCTTGCAGCAATGGAGTCTTTGTGGGAGACAACAAAAAATGCTCCAATGTATCTAATTCTTGTGCCAGACCCTGCTAACGAGAGAAATGCAGTAGAGGCTATAGGTATCCCATCCCTTTTAAGCACTCTTGCAGGTAAAGATGAGATAAAAGGACTTAAGGAATTCCCACCATCTGAAAGACCTCCTGTAACTTTAACATTTATTAGTTTCAGGGTCATGGTTGGACTTGGATTTTTGTTTATAATTCTTTCACTATGGGCAGTGATAAAAATGAAAGTAATTGAAAATCAGAAAACTCTTCTTAGGCTTCTGCTGTGGTCTATTCCTCTTCCATACATTGCAGGTCAGCTCGGATGGATTGTTGCTGAAGTAGGAAGACAGCCCTGGATTGTCTACGGATTGCTTAAAACAGCAGATGCGGTTTCAAAGTCAGTCACCACAGGACAGGTTCTTGCATCTTTGATTGGATTTACTCTTTTTTATGGCGCATTAGGCATTATTGACATATACCTTCTTGCAAAGTTTGCAAGAAAGGGACCTGAGCCAAAGGAGGTGTAAAGATGGAGTTTCAAATAATATGGTTTATTTTATGGGGACTTTTATGGGCAGTTTTCTTTGCCCTTGATGGTTTTGACTTTGGTGCAGGGATTTTGTATCCCTTTATCTCAAAGAATGAAATGGAAAAGAAGGCTGTAATCCATGCAATTGGTCCTGTATGGAATGGAAATGAAGTATGGCTTATAACAGCAGGTGGAGCAACTTTTGCTGCCTTTCCAACAACATATGCGTATATGTTTAGCTATCTTTATACTCCTCTTCTCATTATTCTTTTTGCCTTGATCATAAGAGGTGTTGCAGTTGAATTCAGACCAAAGGCTTTGACAGAAGGACAGAAAAAGCTATGGGATTTGGGGTTATTTGTTGGAAGCTTTATTCCTGCACTTCTCTTTGGAGTTGCATTTGGAAATATTTTTATGGGACTTCCTTTTGATGACTCAGGTTATTACGGAACACTTTTTAAATTGCTTAATCCATACGGACTTCTCGTAGGACTTCTGTTTCTCTTTACATTTATTGTGCATGGTGGACTTTGGCTCTCACTGAGAGTGCCAAATTCTTTGGCTGAAAGGGCTCTCAAAAAAGCAAAGACTTTCTGGTATCTACAGGCTGTCTGTGCAGTGCTATTCTTAATCCTTACAGCAGTTTATACAAATCTCTATGACAATTTCATAAAATATCCTATTTGGTTCATAGTTTTGGCAATGGCTGTTTTATGTCTTCTTGCAACTGGATTTTTGCTCATGAAAGACAAAAGAGGCAAAGCTTTTGTTACATCCGCTCTTTTCATAATTACTCTTGTATTCAGCGGAGTTATTGGACTTTATCCAAACCTCATTCCATCATCAATTGATCCAAAGTATAGTCTTACAATTTTTAACTCCTCCTCAAGCCCTTATACTCTTAAGATAATGACAATAGTTGTAATAATCTTCGTTCCCATTGTTCTTTTCTACCAAGCTTGGGCATACAAGACTTTTATGTATAAAATAACAGAAGAAGAACTTAAAAAGGAGGAAGGCTATTAAGGGATTGGAGATTACAAAAGAGACAGACTATGCCATTAGAGCTGTGCTTTATCTTTCTAAGAAAGCAAAGGAAAATGCTACAGCCATAGCAGAGGAGGTAGCGAAGGAGATGGAAGTTCCTATTAGCTTTCTTAGAAAGATTCTCAAGAAACTTGAAAAAGCAGGCTTACTTCAAATTAAAAGAGGAGTAAGCGGAGGGATTAAACTTTCAAAAATGCCTCGTGATATTACTCTTTATGATGTTATAGTTGCAATGGAAAAAGAAATAGCACTTAATAGATGTTTAACAAATAACAAAATATGCGGACTTTCTGAATCATGTCCTGTGCATTCGGTATGGTCTAATATACGGGCAAAACTAATATTAGCACTTAAGGAGACAAACTTTGCACAGCTTTCAGGGGCTGCCTCATAGGGCAGTCCCTTCAAAAATCTCAATCCATTCCATGAATATTTTTACTTTTTCTACTCCGTATCTTGAAAGGTCCTTTAAAATCTCATCAATTGTTCTCAGTCTTACAGAGCCGTCTGCTTCTTTTGAAAAAAATTTATCTGCATAGGCAACGATTTTTTCTTCTAAACTTACTGGAGTCATATCCCTTTGTGGAAGGGGAAGATTGTTTTTTATTATTTCCTCCTTTGTTATTCCTACACCTGTGTGCCTTTCGCATACTAATGCATGTTTTGGAAGTCCCTCTGCTTCAAGAATTTGCCTTCCCAAGTATCCATGAGCAATATATGGATAACTTCCATGACAGTCAAGCTTTGGCGTATTTGTCATAAAAATTCCAATGTCATGAAGCATCGCGGCTTCGTAAATAAAATTTTTGTCAACATGAAATTTCTCAGCTATATGCAGGGCTTTCTCTGCAACAGCCTTTGAATGGTCTACAAGAATTTGATATGCCTTTGATTTTGGGGTATAAAATTTTTTGATGATTTCCAATGGTTCCATTTTTGATATTATAATGTCTGTATGAAAATTATTCAATATAACTCACCAATTGGAAAGCTCTTTATCTGGTTTGATGACAATCTAAATCTTTTAAGAATTGAAAAAGGCGAAGGGACTAAATTTTTTAGTGAAAATAACTTTTTCCATCCGATAATAAAATCTCTTGACGATTACTTTTTAGGAAATACAAAAAACATTGAATATCCTTTAATCCTTGACAGCATTTCAGAGTTTGACCAAAAAGTTTTAAATCTCGTGAGACAAATTCCCTACGGCTCAACAGTTACATACAAGTTTTTAGCAGAAAAGTTGAATACATCTGCAAGAGCAATAGGGCAAGCTTTAAAAAGAAATCCATATCCCTTAATAATTCCATGCCATCGCGTGATAAAATCAGATGGCTCTATCGGAGGCTTCTCTTTAGGAGTCAATGCTAAAAAATGGCTCCTTGAGCATGAAAAAGCTATCTTATGTAGGCTTCTGTTACATAAAATCTAACCATTCTGTGGGTGTTAAAATAATAGGCATTCAAGGCAATTGCATTTTTCATAACCTTTATCCAGATATCTCTTTTGTCATAAAACATTGGTAATATCTCATTTGAAAGCTTAAAATACAGATCTTCTGCATCTCTTTTTGGATCAGAAGTCTCATCCATTGTTCCTATTGCCCATCCTGTATATCCTTCTATCCATCCCTCTATCCACCATCCATCAAGAACACTGAAATTTGGAACTCCATTATGGGCTGCTTTCATGCCTGAAGTGCCCGATGCTTCATATGGCTTCAGAGGTGTATTAAGCCATATATCAACACCAGAGACAAGCTTCATCGCAATTTCCATATTATAATTCGGCAAGAAAACTATCTTTACCTTATCCTTAAGCCTCTCCTTAACCTCAAATATCTGCTGGATTAGTCTTTTACCCCCCTCATCTCTTGGATGAGCTTTTCCAGCATAGATAACCTGCAGTCGTCCTTCTCCTATTATTGCCAGCCTCTCAGGATCAGATATTAGTAAATCTGCTCTTTTATAAGGCGTTGCCCTTCTTGCAAACCCAATTGTAAATGTATCGTAGTTAAGATTTGAACCTGTAACTCTGTTAACATAGTCAATCAAAGAGCGTTTTGCATCCATATGGGCAGCCCAAATTTCCTCTGGAGGAATTTTCCATACTCTCACAAACATTTCAGGTTCATTTGCCCAGCCAGGCAGATATTTATTGAAAAGAATTTTAAATGGCTCACTAACCCATGTATATGAGTGAACTCCGTTAGTTATTGCATGTATTTCATAACCAGGAAACATTTTTTCTGAAACTTCTTCATGCTTTTTAGATACACCATTTATATACTCGCTTAAATTAAATCCAAGAAGAGTCATATTCAGCATTCCATCGCCTGCAAGTTTTTTAATTAACCACATAGGCACAGGCTCACCCAAAATTTTTTGAACAAGCTCATAGGAAAATCTGTCATGTCCAGCCTCAACAGGCGTATGTGTTGTAAATACACAAAGCTCTTTCACTTTTTCCACATTCCATACAAGCTCCTCTGCCCAAACCTCTTCAATAGGTCTTTTAAATTTATTTAGCAATTCAAGAGTAAGCAGACTTGAATGTCCCTCATTCATATGATATTTCTTAATCTCAAAGCCAATGGCTTCAAGCATCCTTACTCCACCAATTCCTAAAATTATCTCTTGCTTTAGACGATATTCTAAATCTCCACCATATAACCAGTGAGTAAGGGTTCTGATTTCTGGTGGATTTTCAGGTATGTCAGTATCTAAAAAAATTATAGGCACTTTTCCACCAGTTGTGCTTTCGATCACATAAAGCCAAGCAGTAATGAATACAGGTTTTCCTTCTATGGAGACAGAAACTTTAAAGTCAAGTTTTTTCAAATATTTTTCAATATCCCAGGGGTCAGGATGCTCAATCTGTCTACCAAATGGGTCAATTTCTTGCTTAAAATATCCCATTCTATGAATTAGTGTTACTCCTACCATAGGAATTCTCAAGTCAGCAGCAGATTTAAGAGTATCTCCTGCTAAAATACCAAGACCTCCGCTATAGGTATGCATCTCTGGTCTTATTCCAATTTCCATAGAAAAATAAGCAATTCTGGGTTCTTTTGTAAAACTTTCTATCTCCATATTCCCACCTCTTGGATTTTTTTCAAAAAAATGTCTATGGAAGCTCTTCCTTGCTCTGCCAAATCAAATGAATACTCGTTAACATATGTGTTAATATGAGACATTATGACCTTATCATCAAGCTCTTGCGAATATTTTTTGATAAATGGCATTACCTCATTTGGGTTATTTTTTGAATATTTTATACTTTCCCTTATCATACTTTCCAATGCCTCTTTGTAAGGTAAATCCTTTCTCATAACAATACATCCAAGGGGAATTGGAGTATTTGTCTCTTTTTTCCAAAACTCACCAAGATCAACAATGAGACTCAAGCCCAATGACTTATAAATAAATCTTCCCTCATGAATTAGCACTCCTATGTCAACCTCCTCATTTAGTAGCTTGTCATAAATTTGGTCATATCTTACAAAATGCAATGAGTATTGTTTTTGATTGAAAAATTTTTTCCAATAAAACCACATAAGAGCAGAGGCAGTAGTAAGCTTCCCGGGAAGAGCTATTCTAATTTCTGATAAGCGGCTAATCTTTTTTAAATCCTTTGTTACAGCCACAGGTCCAAAATCTGAAATAGCACCACCTGAATTGAGAACCTTATATTTATCTTGGAAGTAATAAAAAGCATGAACTGAAACCTTTGAGAGCGGAAGCCTTCCTTCAATACAGAGATTATTAAGCCTCTCAACATCTTCTATGATAAAATTAAAACTAAAATCTCTGAGATTTATTCTGTTTTTAAGCATCGCATAGAAAATAAAAATGTCATTAGGACATGGTGAAATTCCAAAATCAATCATAAATAATTTTACAGATATTGAAACATTTGTGTAAACTATGGTAATTTTAAAAATTGAATACTATTTGAAGGAGGCAATGTCTTGGCAACAACAAGGTCAACGATTAAAAAAAGAAGCAAGTCTGTATTAAAAAGAATCAGACAGAATGAGAAAAGAAGATTAAGAAATAAGTCTTGGATAACAAAGATCAAAACATATGTGAAAAAAGTAGAAGAAGCTATAGCAAAAAATGAAAAAGATGCTATTCAAAATCTTCTAAAGGATGCAGTAAAAATTATTAATAAAGCAGCATCCAAGGGAATAATTCATAAAAACACTGCATCAAGAAAAATATCAAGATTAACCAAAAAAGTTAACCTATATCTTCAGCAGTCAGCAAATTAAAAATTCATTGAGTAGGAAGAATTTTTGACTGAGAATTCTTCCTACTCTTTAGACAAATAATCCAACGCTCAGAAGTGAAAATACTGTTGTAAGAAAAATCATTTCAATTGAGGTTCTCATATCAACTCCAAAGGTTGTAGCAAAAATCATACTAAGAAGCATTGAAGGCATTGCTGCCTCAATCATACAAACATTAAGGGGTATTCCTGACAGTCCAAGAATTTTCCCATAAATTAAGGCAAAGATTGCAGAAACTATGACTTTTATTACAATTGCTGGTAAAAGTAAGGCAAATCTCTCAGGAGTTACAATCTTGATCGAAAACCCGACAATAGCAAGCATTAAAGCTATGACATAACCTGATATAATTCCGACTGTGCTGATTAATTCTGTTGGCAAAGATAAATTAATTTCTCTCAATAAAAAGCCTACTAAAAGTCCCCAAATCGGTGGAATTTTGATTATTGTTTTTAAGGAATCTAAGATTCTTATGCCCTTTGCTTTTCCATATTTCATACAAACTGCAACTGCTACTGTCCATGTAAGTGGAGTGCTTCCAAAAAAATCATATGTAAAGGCATAAGCAATTCCTTCTTCTCCATAAAGTTTAGTCAAAATACCTAAACCAATATATAGCACATTTCCAAAAGATGAGCATACAATTAAAGCTCCTAAAACCTCTGCCTTAATCTGTACAGGAAAAATTTTTCTGTAAATAAACCAAGAGAGAAAAACACAACTCAATATGGTTAGATTTGCAACGAAGGCAATCTTTAAATGGTTTGTACTTAAAGGCATTGTGTATGTTGTTTTTAGACAAATAAAGGGAATAATGTAATAAAATACAAAGAAGTTTATTTTATTTCGGAAGTGGTCAATCTTTTCTGCTGATAAACCAAATAATGTGAGAAGTACTCTTAAAAGAAAACCTATTAGAATGTAAAAAAAAGTTTCAAACACTACGGATTAATTTTTTCAGCAAGTTTTAATGAGTTTTCAATACAGTCATTTACACTCACGCCTCTGTACGCATTACCTGTCAGATACAGTCCCGGGAAACTTTTAAGAATTCCCTCAATGCGAAGAAGTTTTTCCTCATGCCCAAGTTCATACTGGGGGATAGCCTTTTCCCATCTGAAAATCTTTATAAATTCAGGTGAGCTTTTAATAATTAATATTTCACTTAATTCGGAAATTACTATCTCCACAAGTTTTTCATCTGATAACATTGCAAGTTCTGGAGCTCTTCTTCCGCCTATCATGCTTCTTAATAAAACATACCCTTCTGGAGCTCTATTAGGAAATATGCTGGAGTCAAAAAGTGTTCCAAGAATTTTTCTGTTCTCTTTGTAGGGAATAAGAAATCCATAAAGCTTTGTTCCAAAACCTATGTGTTCTTTTTTAAAACCTAAAGCAACTACGCTGAGTGGTGGATAGGGTATGCTACTTAAAATATCTGAGAGCTCCTTGTTTAAATCCTTCAGTATCTCTGCTGAGACATGAGCAGGACATGCAAGAATAACCCTTTTAGCCTCTAATGATTCACCATTATTTAAATGAACATTGTAGAAATTATTATTTTTTGAAACTCCAACCACAACTCTGTTTTTAAGAATCTTTGAAAACAAAAAACTCTCAAGAATATTAATCAATTCACTCATTCCGTTTTTAAAGGACATTAAAGTTGTATCAGGCTGAGTTTGAACTTTACTTTTCTCTTTCTTAAGGGCGAGCAAACCTTTTATCAATCCTCCGTATTTTTTCTCAAGCCAATAAACTTTAGGAAAACAGCTTTTCATACTCATTCTGGATGGGTCTCCGGCATATATTCCTGTTGACATTGCATCAATTAGCTTTTCATAAAACTCTCTGCCAACTCTTCTTGATACAAAGGACTCAACTGTTTCATCAATATCATCTTTTAGAGGCGGTATGAAATATTCCTTTATCATTCTCAATTTTCCCTTAAAGGAAAGAAGAGGGGATAAAAAAAATTTAACTGGATTGTCTGGTACTCTGGTTAGTTTACCGTCTATGAGAATATATCTGACCTTTGAGCTTTCACTTCCTTTTATTGGATTTAAATTTAACTGTCTTGCGAGATTTAAAGTAGAGGGTTTTGTTGGAAGAAAACCATTCACTCCTCCTTCGCATAAAAATCCAGAGGCATTCTCTGTAACAATTTTACCTCCTACTCTCTCTTCTGCCTCTATTATTTTTATATCAGCTTTTGGATTTTTTTTAAGTAAAAAATAAGCAAGGGAAAGACCTGAAATGCCTCCTCCAATTATTACTGTCTCTGTGCCCATTGGATTATTGCCTCCACCATATCTTTTATTGTTGATTTTTCAGGAATTATTGAAACTTTGTATCCCGCTTTCTCAATTGCCTTTGCAGTTGTTTTTCCTAATGCAACAATAGCTACATCTTTTAAAAGAGCTGTCGCATCATCCTGAAGTATTTCAATCAAATTATTGAAGCTTGAAGGAGATGTAAATGTTGCAACAGTGATTCTTCCTTCTCTAAGAAATCTTTTAAGCCTTTTTCCATGCTCAGTGGGCTTTACAGTTTTATAAGTAATGGGGGCATCAACTAAAATTCCAATTTTTTGTATATCGTCAATAGAACCTTTTAATGCGATATCTGAGCAGGGGTATAGAATTTTAAGTGATTGATTATTGGGAGATGTTAAATCTTGAGTATTTATCATATTTTTAAAGGCTTCAAAGAGACCCTTTGCACTGAATTCTTCAGGAACTAAATCTGCTCTTATGCCGTAGCTCTTAATTGTATTTGAAGTCTCTTGCCCTATTGCACAAATTTTAATTCCCTTTAAATCCCTTATGTCTTTCTCATGATGAATAAATCTCTCAAAAAAGAAATTTACAGCCCTCGGTGATGGAAAAACAATTGCAAAATAATCATTTATCCTTTCAATTGCCTTATCCAAATCAGAAAAATCATCTGGAGGAAGAAAATCTATTGTAGGAAATACAAACAGCTCAGCTCCAAGGTCTTCAAGTCTAAGATATTCATCTGTCAATTTTCTTGTTATAAGAATTCGATGTCCAAAAAGAGGTTTTTTCTCATACCACCTAATCTTTTCTCTCAATAACACTACTTCGCCGATCACGAGAATTGCAGGTGGAGTAATTTTATACTCCTTTGCCAATGAAGCAATCTCAGCAATTGTTCCTGTAACAACCTTTTGCTCAGGTCTAGTTCCCCAACGGATTATGGCAGCTGGAGTATCTTTTTTTAGTCCTTCCTCTATAAGTTTGCTTGTTATAGAATCTAAATTTCGCACACACATCAAAAAAATTAGCGTTTCTGCAGCATTTGATGCCCTTATGTGAGTAAAAATTCTCTCTTGTTTTGATAAATCCTCATTCCCTGTTATTACAGTAAAGGCTGATGCTATTTTTCTATGAGTAACAGGAATTCCAGCATAAGCTGGGACTGCTATTGGAGAAGTGATTCCAGGGATAATTTCAAAATCTATTCCCTCCTCAAACAAAACCTCAACCTCCTCGCCACCTCTGCCAAATACAAAAGGATCTCCGCCTTTCAGCCTGCAAACAATCTTGCCCTCTTTTGCTTTTTCTGCAATCACTCTGTTTATCTCATCCTGGGTCATTTCATGATGTCCACCCCTTTTTCCAGCATATACAAACTCAACTGAGTCTTTGGCATAGGTAAGAAGTCTTGGATTTATATGAAAGTCATAAACAATGCAGTCAGCTTGTTGAATTGCTCTAACACCCTTTAGAGTAATCAAACCTGCATCTCCAGGACCTGCTCCAACAAGAAAAACCTTTCCTTTCCCCATCAAGTCTCTCCTATATTGATTGATAATATCTAAATTTTAACACACTCAGATAGGCATTAAAAAGAAACTATTAAATCATCCTTAAGATAAAAGCATTGTATTGCGCTTTATATTAAAAGACAGTAAAGGTCCATGGCAGGTAAAAAAATGAAAATCTTTCATTGATTAGCAATCCTTTATTGCTTTTACTTTTATGTTGTGATATTATAATGCTAAAAAAAGAGGAGGAAGTCATGAAGAAAACATTAGCTGGAGTATTAACAACAGTTTTTGCATTATTTTCATTTTCATCATTTGCATTTGCGCAGGATTTAAAGCCTGTACAGATTTTTGAGTCAAAGTGCAGTAAATGCCACAGCATTGACAGACCAAAGTCACAGAAAAAAACAGCAGATGAGTGGAGAAGCACTGTTAAAAGAATGCAGTCAAAGAAGAATTCAAATATTAATGATGCAGAGGCTGAAACTATAATTAAATATCTTTCCGAAAACTACGTTAAATAAATTTATTTTTTACCACTGCGAATGTAGGTATTAAAGAGGGCTTTTCCTAAAAAGAAGTCAAGCCATGCCAATGCAATGTATGGAAGAGTGGAGTATTTTATTATGTCCAAAAAGGCTGTTGTGCTTATTTCTATTTGTACTATGCTATAATGAATCATTAAAATCGTGCCATAAATTACAATCATTCCATTTAAAACATAGCCATAGACAACTGTATTTCTAAAGCAAAAAAGTAAAGATACAAGAGTTAAATCAAGAAAAGACAAAAATGAGGCAAAAAAATTGGTAAAGTCAAACTGATGTTCTGCTTCATTGCCGCTAAGAATTAAAAATGGATGAACACCGTAATGTCTGACAAGTCCCAAAAATGCAAGAAAAATCAGAGAGGCAATAAGTATTATCTTTTTCATAATTTCCGCCTTTTTCCTAAAATCTCACAGAGTATCCAAGATAAAATGTAAGTTAAACTGCAATTAAATGAATTATCCACCAGCCCATTCTTAAAAAACTTATCTTCTTTGAGAATCTCTCCCCTTTCATTATTTTTACTCCTTATAAAAATCTTAGTAGTTATGATAACATTAAACATGGGCGAAAGGTTAAAAAATTCAAAAAGCCCTTATCTAAGGAAATCTTCTCAGGATCTTGTTGATTGGTATGAGTGGTCAGAGGAAGCTTTCAAAAAAGCTAAACTTGAGGATAAACCAATTCTTCTTTCAATTGGTGCAATATGGTGTCACTGGTGTCATGTAATGGCTCATGAATGTTACAGAAATCCTGAGATAGCCAAAATTATTAATCAAAATTTCATTCCAATCAAAGTTGACAGAGATGAAAGACCTGATATAGACAGAAGATATCAAGAAGCAGTGCACATACTCGCAGGAACAGGCGGATGGCCCCTAACAGTATTTTTAACGCCTGAAGGACATGCTTTCTTTGGAGGGACCTATTTTCCTCCAGAGCCAAGATATGGCAAGCCGAGTTTTTCAGAACTCCTTCAAAGGGTGATTGATGTTTATCGTAGTAGAAGGGAAAAAATAGAAGGCGCGGCTGAAGAGGTTACAAAATTGATGGAAATACAACAAGAGAATAAGAGCACTGAACTGCCATCCATAGAATGTATTGATGAAAAAGTTAAACAAATTTTATCAAGCATTGATTTACAAAATGGAGGTTTTGGTAAAAGTCCGAAGTTTTACTTTGCTCCAACTATTGAATTTCTCCTTGACTTCAGTATCATAAAACCTACGGAAATCATCCATCAATTAATCACTAAAACCCTTGATAAAATGGCAATGGGTGGAATTTATGACCATCTTCTTGGTGGATTTTTCCGCTACTCAACTGATGAGAAATGGTTAATACCTCACTTTGAGAAAATGCTTTATGACAATGCCCAGCTTCTTAAGCTATATGCGAAGGCTTGGAGAATGTTCAAAAAAGAGCTTTACTTAGAAATAGCAAATGGAATAGTAAGATACTACAGAGATTATGGAAGTTATCCTGATGGAGGATTTTATGCATCGCAGGATGCTGATATTGGAGAGCTTGATGAAGGTGGCTATTATACTTTTACTTACGAAGAGATAGAAAAAATTCTGACTCATGATGAATTCAGAGTAATCTCTCAATATTTTGGAATTTCGCGGTATGGAAACTTTCATAACTCAAAAAATGTGCTTTATATTGCTAAAAAGCCAGAGGAAATAGCAGAAATTGAGAAAATGTCCCTTCAATCAGTTAAAGAAATTATCAACTCTGCAAGAGCAAAAATGCTTAAATTCAGAGAACAAAGGGAAACTCCTTATATTGACAAGACAATTTACACTGATTTAAATGGAATGATGATTGAAAGTCTTGCTATTTCAGGCAAACTTCTAAAAAATCCAGAATTAATAGCTATGGCTGAAAAGGCTGTAAGAAGAATTTTTAAAGAAAATTATAAAAATGGAAAGATTCTTCATTGTCAGGATTTTGAAGGATTTGCAGATGATTATGTATTTTTTGCAAAGGGACTTTTTGAGTTATATCAGGTAACAACTAATGATTATTATTTGACGGAATCTATAAATCTTGTTAAAAAGGCATTAGAATTATTCTCAGACAATGGCGGGCTTTTATACGATACTGCTGAAAAAAAAGAGACAGGCTATCTTAGACTAAGAAACAAAGTAGTTTTTGACAATCCAGCTCAGTCTTCAAACGGAATTCTGCCTTACTTACTCGCTTGTTTTTACAATCTTACTGGTGATAAATCTTATATGGATTTAGCAATTAAAATACTTAAGGAAATTATTCCATACATTGAATCAAATCCTATATTTACAGGCTCTTCCCTAAGAAGTCTTCTTGCATACTACAAAGGAATAAGAAAAATTGAGACAAGAGATTACTTTGAAGAAGCTCTATATGATATTTATCCTTATACCATTGTGCTTAAAAAGGATATAGACGGAGTAATCATTTGCCAAAATGAAAGGTGCGAAAAATTTGATGAGTATAAATCAGAAACATGAGGTGTGAAAATGAAAGCATTAATTATTAGTGCAGATAACTTTGAGGATACAGAATTACTTGTGCCCTTTTATAGGTTAATAGAAGAAGGAATCAAAGTTGATGTTGCATCCATTAAAAAGGATAAGATTAAAGGAAAGCATGGCTATATAGTTGAGGTAACCAAACTTGTGGATGACATAAATCCCGATGAATATGAAATATTGATTCTTCCAGGAGGAAAGGCTCCTTCTATACTGAGAGAAAACAAAAAAGTCATAGAGATAACCAAGTATTTTATGTATAAAAACAAGCCAGTTGCTGCTATATGCCATGGACCTCAAATTTTGATATCAGCAGGAGAAATTAAGGGCAAGCATGCAACTTGTTACAAAACAGTTAAACAGGAAATCATTGAAGCAGGAGCAATCTATGAGGACAAAGAAGTTGTCGTTGATGGAAATCTTATTACATCCAGACAGCCATCAGACCTACCGTATTTTATAAGAGAGATTGTAAAAAAATTAAAGGAGCTATGATGTTCTCTTTGCAAAAATTGGTTGTTAAAATGTTTATGATTATGATCGTGAGTTTAATTTGTTTAAATTTCATAAATTGCTCTTCTTATCAAGATATAACTATATTCAAGTTAAATGAAAGAACTACTGATTTTGATTTAATGATAAAAGAAATTGGCTCTGCAGATATTGTATATATTGGAGAAAGTCATACTGTAATGGAGCATCATAAAATCCAACTTGAAATAATAAAATCATTATACAAAATGGGGCATCAGTTAGCTATAGGGCTTGAAATGTTTACAAATAAAGATCAAGCTTATCTTGAAAGATGGATAGATGGAAAGATTGACAAAAATGATTTTATCAAAGCCTTTTATTCTAACTGGAATTTTGGATGGGGATATTATAAGGATATATTTTATTTTGCCAGAGAAAATAAGATACCAATGATAGGTTTAAATATTCCAAAAGAAATAACAAGAAAGGTGGGAGAAAAGGGATTTAAATCTTTGGATAAGACAGATTTGGAAAATCTACCCCCAGAAATTTCCTGTGAGGTTGACCCAAAATACATGGAGCTCCTTCAAGAATTATTTAAAATTAAAGAACATCGTAGAAGTGATTTTATTAATTTCTGCGAGGCACAGATTCTTTGGGATCAGTCAATGGCATGGCATCTAAATAACTTTTTTATAAAGAATCCAAAAATAAAAATAGTTGTTTTAACTGGCAATCTTCATGCATGGAAATACGGCATTCCAAAGCAAATAAATAGATTTAATAACACTGTCAAGCAAATAATTATACTTCAAGGACAAAATAACGATTTAAAGGGCTTCGGGAAACAAGAGGCAGATTACTTGATAATTCACCAACCTCAAAAAAATTAATTATTTTATAAAGGAGTTTTCTATGTCCATTCATTACAAAGACAGACTTCCTCCAGGGCAAAGATTAATAAAAGACTTTCCAGCACTTCATTATGGACCAGTTCCTTATATTGATATTAAAAGCTGGAGATTTCAAGTGACTGGATTGGTTTTAAACCCTATAATTCTTACATTTGAAGAATTTCTTAAGCTTGAAAGCTCATTAATTAAAGCTGACTTTCACTGCGTTACTGGTTGGTCAAAGTTTGATATTACTTGGAAGGGAGTAAAATTTAAAGTTATTGCTGAATTAGCAAAACCTCTTCCTGATGCAAAATTTGTAAACATCATTGCTGAAAACGATTACAAAACCAGCCTTCCGCTTGAAGTTGCAATGGATGACGATGTAATATTTGCCTATGAAAGCGAAGGAAAGCCATTCACTCCTGAGCATGGTTATCCTCTAAGACTTGTTGTTCCTAAAAAATATGCCTACAAGAGTGCCAAGTGGGTAAAGGCAGTAGAGTTTATGAAAGAGGACAGGCTTGGTTTCTGGGAACAGAGGGGATACAGCAACTCAGCAGACCCTTGGAAAGAGGAAAGATACGGGTAGAGTTTTTTAATCCTTTTTTGCACCTTCAAAATTTGCTCTTGTTTGATCAGTAGCTTTTAGTCTTGCTCCTCTTAAATCCGCATTTTTTAGATTTGATGTTTTCAAATTAACATCTAACATTGAGGCATTCTTTAGGTCTGCTCCAGATAAATTAGCCGCATTTAAATCAGCCTTATCCAAGATAGTATTCTGAAGAATAGCATCAGAAAGATTAGCACCTGTAAATGTTATTGCAAAGGCATCAACATCTGTTAAGTCAGCTTTACTGAAATTTGCAAGAGTAGAGTCGCTCTGTCTTAACTTTGCTCCGCTCATTTTAGCATTCTCAAAGTTAGAGAGAAGAAGATGAGAAACACTAAGATTTGCTTTGGTAAGATTTGCTCCAGAGAAATCAACTCCAACAAAGGAGGAAAAACTCATATCAGCATTTACAAGATTTGCCCTTTTCATATTAGCTCCTGCAAAATTTGAACTGCTTAAATCACAATCTGATAAATCAGCTTCTTCAAAGTTGGAAAGACTAAAATTTGCACTATTTAGTTTAGCACCTGTAAAATTACATCCCCTAAAATTAACAGATATAAGCTCTGTTCCACTGAGGTCAATGCCTGAAAGGTCATAACCAGAAACATCGCCTGTGGTAAATGCTAATTCAAGCACTTTAGTCTTTGAAATTTTTTGCATTTTAGAGAACTCCTTTTTTGAAAATTTAATCATTTCGAATATTTATTTGTCAAGGCAAACATTAAAAAATTTTGCTATAATATTTCAACTTGGATAAAATATTTTTGAGAGGATTAAATGAAAAGTGAATATTTTGGCAAAGATTTTTATTCAAATGTTCGTTGGTTTGAACCTGATACAGACAAAATAAGAAAAATGAGATTCGGAATTGTAATCGCCTGCATTATGCTTTCTTTTGCCTTAGTATTTGCTTTTGCAGCTTTCTCTCATGAAAAATTACCACCTGAGGATAATCTTTTGATTATAATATTTTCACCTATATGGATACTCTATATAGCTCAGTTAATAAATGCATACAAAATTATGGATAACCGATTAGGAATTGAAGGAGAGATGGTATATCTTAGAAACTACAACGGAAAAATTTGGAGAGGTAGACCCTCTGAGCTTGTTTACTCAGGAAAATTTCTTGCTGGTGGAGATATATTTATATACATAAAAGATAGGCACTTTAATCCCTTTTATCCACCTGAAGTCATGAGAGAGATTGAAACCATTCTTTCGCAAGCAAAAAAAATGAGTCCTTTGAAATTTGAATTATCTTATGTGCTAAGAAAAGGCAATCTTGCAACTCGGCTTTTTTTGCTCTATCTACCCTTTGCTGTAATTTTAGGGACAGTTATTCTTCTAATGAAACATTTTGGGAAATTATTGCTGCCCAAAATAATCTAACCCTCATAAAAAACATCCGCATAAAATATGGTTTTTTGGACAAGAAAATTTGCTTTTTCAAAATCATGTTACCCTTTTTTTTTCATTTGCTGTCCAATTAAGCAAGTCTAAATTTTAACTGTTCTATTTGAGTCTCAATTTGCGGTGTCTCTGTTGGTTTATTTATCCATTCCCATAAATTCCTATATGTAAAATAAATTTAGCCTCAACAATGCAAATAGATTACTTAATGACAATCCAAATGTTTAAAAAGCATATAAAATACTGCTTGAAAAAATTCCCACGGTCTGTGTTCATTTGCATAGGCAAGGGTAGACCTCTTTGGAGCTTCTTTTATACCAAGATGTCTTAACTTCCAACCAAACTGACAAGTTTATTACTCAACTGGCAAGTCCATTACATATCTCCCTTAGAGAATGCGCCTGCCCAAGTTGACAAAATAACATAGCTACAAATTGCCCCCAACTTGTAAAACCTTTTGCTCTACGCTCAGCTTCTGTCTCCTTTACTAATTTTCAAACTCTAATCTTGGAAAAAGGGATAGAATTTGACTGAAAATACTGCTATGCTTATTCATATACACATCCGATCTGGGGCTTTAATTTTTACGTTAAATTTTTATCTATTTTACCCAGATCGGAACTTTTTAAAAAATTTATTTTGGACAAGAGTAATAAAATATAATTCTACAATTTATGTCAACAAGTGGAACTTTATGAATTATTCTCTTTAAGATTTGATTACTCAATTATCATTGCGACTCCGAGCATAGCAAGAAGGAAGCAATCTCTTCATGCCCAAATAGAGATCATTTCGGCTTGCTTCGCAAGCCTCGTGATGAAAGAAAAGAGAATCAAGCACAATTGTAAATTTTAAGGTTTATAATACTTTTTCTTTTTTGGCATGTATTCTTGCTCTACATAGCCACCAAAGTTATGAGGATATTTATAGCCCTTGCCATGACCAAAAAGTTTTGCTCCTTGATAGTGAGCATCTCTTAAGTATTCTGGAACTGACTGCGTTCTCTCCTTTTGGATGTCCTCTAATGCCTCTTCAATGGCTTTATAACTTGCATTACTTTTAGGAGCAAGGGCAACATAGATTGCAGCCTGAGCAAGAATAATTCTTGCCTCTGGCATTCCAACCTTTTCAACAGCCTCTGCTGCTGCGGTTGCTAAAACCAATGCCATGGGATCAGCATTTCCAACATCCTCACTTGCTGCTATCATTATTCTCCTTGCTATAAATCGTGGGTCTTCCCCTGCATAAATCATTTTGGCAAGCCAGTAAACTGTAGCATCTGGATCACTTCCTCGCATGCTCTTTATGAATGCACTTGCAGTGTCATAGTGCTGATCCCCTGCTCTGTCATATAAAATGTGCTTCTTCTGAATGCTTTCTTCAGCTATTTTAACATCTATGTTAATTACGCCATTTTTGTCTGGCTCAGTGGTTAAAACCGCAATTTCAAGAGCAGAAAGAGCCTTTCTGGCATCTCCGTCTGATGATTTTGCAAGATGCTCAAGTGCGTCATCAGTAATATTAACTTTAAAATTTCCCAAGCCCCTATCTCTGTCTTGCAATGCTCTTTTTAAAATAACTATTATTTCTTCCTCAGTAAGAGGTTTAAGCTCAAATACATGACTCCTTGAGAGAATTGCGCTGTTAAGATAGAAAAAAGGATTTTCTGTTGTAGCACCGATTAGTATAATGTTTCCTTCTTCAATATCTGGGAGAAGAGCATCCTGTGAGAGCCTGTTAAGTCTGTGTATCTCATCTATAAAGAGTATTGTTTTTTCACCCTTTGACTTCCTCTGTCTTGATAGAGATAAATTTCTCCTTATTTCTTCTATATTTAAAGTAGATGCATTCAACCATTGAAATATAGCTTTTGTTTTTTGGGCTATTATTCTTGCAAGCGCGGTTTTTCCAACTCCGGGGGGTCCGTAAAGTATAAGAGAACTTATTTTGTCTGATTCAATAGCCCTCTTAAGAAGCTTTCCATCGCCTAAAATATGCTTCTGACCGACATATTCCTCCAAATTTCTCGGCGCCATTCTATAAGCAAGGGGATGAGAATTAGAAACAGTATTTTGTTCGTCAAACAAACTGCTCATTTGATTTTGCCAAGCATTTTAATAAAGGCTTTGAGTAATTCAATATCGTGATCACCTTTTTCATTGACTAAGATAGACAATGCGAAGAATGGAGTATATGGTGGTTTATACGGTCTTCTGGTAGTTAAAGCATCATAGCAGTCAGCTATTTCAGTAATTTTTCCAAAGAGACTTATATCATTACCCTTTAATCCATATGGATAACCTCTACCAGAGAGTTTTTCATGGTGATGAAGCTCTGCTTCAAGAGATTTTGGTGATATAGATTTGTTTTGACTCAGTATTTCATAACCTAAAATTACATGTTTTTGGATAAATTTGTATTCATAGTCAGTAAGTTTTCCCTGTTTATTCAAAATTTCATGCGGAATTTCAGCCTTGCCTATATCATGTAACATTGCACCTAAACCAAGCTCAAATATTTCATCTTTTTTTAGTCCAATATGAATGCCAAGTCCTATTGCCAGAGTCCCAACATTGATACAGTGAGTATAAGTATAGTAATCATATCCTCGTAAGGTAAGCATATCATAGATTGAGTCTGGATTTTCACTTAAAGTAAGTATTATATTTTCAACGACTTTTTCCATCTTCTTAATTTTTTCACCACTTCTTGGATCAGATAGCAATTCCTTCATATGAGCCTTTGCAGTTTCTTTGGTAATTAAGTAAAGTTTTTCCTTGTCTTCCACAATTTCTTTGTTATTTTCCAAGGAACGAAGATAATCTTCGTATTTAGGGATATCCTCTCTCTTTATTAACAAATCTCCTTCTGAAGAAATTTGCTCTTCAGAAATAATTTTTGGATTTTTCTCTGAGGACTCCAATACTGTTTTAAAATTCCAATCTTTAAGCAAATAAAGGGAAAAATTGATTTTAGTGTTAGGGATTAAGAGATTTCGCTCTATTTGAAAATATTGCTCTTTCATAAAAGAGTAATTTTTGAATAGTACAGGAGATTCAAGAATAGACTCCTTTTTTGAGGGTTTTTTTATATATTCATCAAGCTTGGATGTATCCTCTGTTTCAATATAAACTGAAGAAATACCCTGTTCAGAGAGAATTTGAAGATCCAAGTTAGAGATAATTGTTCCTTTATTAAAGATTTTCTTTACAATTCCTCCGTCTTTAATATAAACATCAAAGGGCAAAACGCTTTTTGATTTAATAACAGAAACATTTATTTTTACTAACTCTGGAGAAGATAATTTTTTAACCTGAGATTTAAAATTAACTGCCATATAATATTATGGCATATTAAGGTAAAATTTTTTAAAAAATTAATTTATCTTTTGTTTTTAGATTTAAGATTGTTAGGTCTGGTTAAATATCTATATGATAAATAAACTATTCCAAGAATAATTGCGAGACCAACCAAAAATCCTATTGTATATTCAATGTATAACATACCTTTCTTAACACTTTCGAGGAACTTACCACCTAAATAACCTGCTGTTACCATAACTGTAAGAACAACCGCAGAGCCAAAGGAATCTATTACCAAAAACTTTAAAAGGGGAATCCTTGTAATTCCTGCTATGATGAAAACTTGAGCTCTAAATCCTACAAGAAGTCTCGCAAGTAGCATAATGAGAGTGCTGTGTCTAATAAATTTTCTTTCAAGGAAGAGAAATTTCTGGGGAGATATGATTCTGGAAAATTTTGGATTCGTTACAATTTTTCTTCCAAATTTTTTACCTGCATAATATAGCAAAAAGTCAGATATTATCAATCCTGCATAGGATATAATAACTGCTGGAGTTGGTTTGATTATATCAAAGGATATTAACATGCCACAGGCTATTAAAATTAAATCTTCAGGAAAGAATGGAACTCCAAGACCACCAAGAATTAATAAAAAAAACAATCCCGGGTAAGAGAACTTTTCTATTAGTGAATATGAATCCATTTTAACCTGACTCTGTGAGGCTTTTGATGAAAACAAACAAGACAATTCTATATTTCGTGCCTATATTAATCTGTTTGCCCATAGAAGACTAAAGAAAGCGGAGAGGCAGGGATTCGAACCCTGGGTGGAGCTTTTGGCCCCACAACCGCTTAGCAGGCGGCTGCCTTCGACCGACTCGGCCACCTCTCCAAGCTCCTTTATATTACCATTGTGTTAATGCCTCTCGTCAAGTTAAAAATTATCTAATTCTCGCAAGATAACCACTCTTAAGTTGATCTAATAATTTTGATAGCTTATCGTTATTCTTTTCAAACTCAGCAATCAACTTCCTTGCCCTTTCATGATCACCTGAATTGTGAGCAAGCACAATATCCCTTCCAATCATATGGCATGCTTTATGAATTTCTTCAAATTCAGTAAATCCTGGTAAATCTCTAAATTTTTGTCCCTCTTCACTGTAATACCACTTTCCTACTCCGCATGCGCGATAATCTGCTAGTCTTTCTGGATCAAGTCTGTCAATTCCACGAATGTGAGCAAGCACTCGCACAAAAAGTCTCTCATGGTCACCTTTAAATATATCAAAAAGCATCTCTTGCGTTTTCTTTGTTTTGACTACAGAGGCAGTGTGTCTTAAGTCTGATGAAACATGCAAAATTTCATAGGAGTCTTTTACGATTAATTCTGCGAGTTTTTCTATGTGAGAGGCTATGTTAGCACTTTCTTCAATGTTTCTTGTCACCTCTTCACTTGCTGCTGATTGTTCCTCAACTGCTGTTGCTATTTGTGTGATTTGGTCTTTCACCTTTACAACTGAAGAGACTATCTCACCCAATGCTTCACCTATGCTTTTTACTGCATTTGTAACCTCTCTTACCTCTGCAAGCTCCCTTTGCATAGACTGAGCTGTAAGGGATGTTTCATGTTGTATTGCACCAATCTTCTTTGAAATCTCCTCTGTTGCCCGAATTGTTCTTTCTGCAAGTTTCCTGACCTCGTCAGCAACAACAGCAAAACCTCTTCCTTGCTCTCCTGCCCTTGCTGCCTCAATTGCTGCATTTAACGCAAGCAGATTTGTCTGGTCTGCAATGTCTTTGATTACTGTAACAATTTCTCCAATTTCTGAAGCGCTTTGATTGAGTTTTTCAATCATTGTTCCAAGCTCATTTGTTGTTTGATAAACAACATTTGCCTTTTGAACTGCTTGCTCTGTTATGCTCTGACCTTTTTTTGCTGTCTCCATAGCTTCTGTTGCTGTTTCAGACGCCCGGGATGCGTTATTGGCTATGTCTGTTATTGTTTGTGTCATTTCTTCAGCTGCTGTGGCTATCTGGTTAGCTTGTTGAGACTGTTTTTTAGCGTCCTCTATGGTCTCATCTATAATCTTGTTGCATTTGTCAACTGTAGAGGCAAGCCTTTGAGAATATTCAAAGGATTTGTCTGTAAGATTGATAAATGTTTGAAGAACCCTATCAATACTTTTTGCCAGCCTTCCTACAACATCAACCCTATCTTTAAAACCAACACTTACTGTAAGGTCTCCCCCTGAAATTTTTTGCAAAGTTTGGTCAAGAATATTAATTGGTTTATGAGTAATCATATAAGTTATATAAACAATTGCTGATGCAGAAAGTATGCCCAAAAAACCTAAAATAGCAAAAATTAATTGAAGATTTCTGGCTTCTCTCATGACTTCTTCTGGAACTTCTTTTGCACCAAAATGAAGTGTGGTATCTAAAGCTATCTTGTATGCTCCATATCCTGTGACAATTACTGTAGCCACGACTCCAAAAGCAATTGCAAAAGCAAGAGGAATTATCATTTTCCAACGGAGTCTTGTTTTTTTGTCTAATTCCTTAAGAAAACTCATGTCCCCCCCTCCTACATTGTTTATACTTTAAATCTAAATGTTATTACATCGCCATCTTTTACCTCATACTCTTTACCTTCAAGTCTAAATACCCCTTTTTGTTTTGCGTAATTCAGGTCTCCAGATACGCTTATAAAGTCATCATATGATACGACCTCTGCCCTAATGAATCCTCTTTGTATATCCGAATGGATTTTTTTTG
>FWWM01006881.1_pt1 | contig 23398 bp, 17 predicted proteins | sample 2228351 | NCBI WGS metagenome assembly FWWM01 (sample SAMEA103939774, study PRJEB20133) | metagenome
TTTGTCAACGAATGAACGCATGCCGCGCCGCCCCCCATTCGTTTATTCGTTCCCCCGCATTCGTTGACGGGAGTCCCAGCCGCAGCCCATCAACGAATTTTCGCCAACGAATGAACGCATGCCGCGCCGCCCATATTCGTTTATTCGTTCCCCATTCGTTGACGGCTTTCCCGCCGCCAGCCTCTGCCGGGCATACAGTCCCCTCGCACCCTTTGCCCTGGCGCCTTTGCGATAAGGAGTTTTCCCATGTCCTCCGATCTGCACCAGGCCCTGCAACGACTGAAAGATGGCACCCTCACCCCAGCCGACGAGCAGACCCTCCTGCGCGCCCTCAAAGAACGCCGCATCACCATCGCCACCGGCGAGCGCGCCGTGGCCCTGGGCGGCAGCGCCGACGGAGCCGTGATCGTCACCGGCGACAACAACATCGTCCTGGTGCTAGACGCCTCCCGGCACCGCCATCTGGAACATTTCCTCGACCGCCACCGGCGCGCCTGGCTGGGCGACCCCGCCGAAGTCGAGCAGACCTACCTGACGCGCCTGGCGGACCAGTGCGAACGCCTGTTCTTCCCCCTGGGCGGCCTCACCCACCCCCTGCGCCTGGCCGACATCTACCAGCCCCTGCCCCTGGCGCGTACCCTGGCGTCCGATTGCCGCTCCCTGCCCGGCGCAAAGCGCTGCGGGCTGGATGACCTCCTGGGCGAAGCCGAACGCGGCCTGCTGCTGGCAGGCAACCTGGGACAGGGCAAAAGCACCTCCCTGCAATACCTGGCCTGGGTCCACAGCCGCCGTCCGCCCGACCGCCTGCACCACCGTCAGGGCGACCTGCTGCCCTTCCTGCTCACCGCCTCCGACCTGGCCCAAGCCTGGTTGCCCGGCCGTGACCCGCTCCAGGCCCTGGCGCTCGCCGCCGCTGGCCGCCGCCTGCTCCTGCCGCCCGACCTGGTCGAAGCCGCCCTGCGCCACGCCCTGGAACACCACGCCGCCCTGGTGCTGGTGGATGCCTTCGACGAATACCACGCCCCCGAAGCCCAGCGCGCCGCCCTGCTGCGCGACCTGGTCCAATTCTGGCAGAGCGCCGCGCCCGGCAATCTGCTCCTGATTGCCTCCCGCCCCTTCGGCTTGCACAACCCCGGCCTCTTTCAGTATTGCTTCGCCCCGCTGGAACACCCTCACCGCGCCGGTCTGCTCCACGCCCTGGGGCGCGCCATCTTGCGCTCCCGCTCGCCCCACGACCGGCCGCCCGACGAACGCGCCCTCCAGGCCCTGCAAGACGCCATCCTGAACCACCCCCGCCTGGACGCCTTCGACACCCCCTTCTACCTGACCCTGATGGTGCTGCTCGCCTGCCGCGAGACCACCCCCGCCGGCGAACTCGACCTGGCACAGGGACTGGCACTGCTGGGCGACCTCCAGCGCCTGACCGACCTCTACCTCCACTTCTTGCGCCAGACCATCCATTGGGAACGGACCAAACCCACCGCCCCGGCCGGGGACGTGGACGAACGGGCCGCCCTGCTCGCCCTGGCCGAATCCGCCCGCCTCGTCCCGGACCCCGAACCGGCCGCGCCCTGGACGCTGCCTCTGCCCCCCGACCAGGTGGAATCCCTCCAGACCTTCTGGCAGCGGGCTGGACTGCTCCACCGCGACGACCTGACCGGCCGCCTCACCTTCACCCACGCCGCCTTCTACGAGTTCGCCCTGGCCCTGGGGCTGGTCATCGCCCGGAAGCAGGGACATGAGAGCGAAGTCAAACGCCTGCGGGAGACTTTCGGCGCCTCCCCCGCCTGGGACCTGCGCTGGAGGCTGTTCCACGGCCTGATGGAACGTCCCGATGTCCGCTTTGACTGACCTGTTCCTGCTCGACCTGCAAACTGCCAACCGGGCGCCCGATGAAAGCCTGCGTCTGGCTGCCTGGCTGCGCCTGCTAGAACGCCTGGCGGAGCAATACCCCTCCGCCCTCCCCACCGACCTGGAACAGCCCCTGGCACGCCTCACCCGCAACCTCCTGCTCGACCTGTGGCTCGGCTACCTGCTGGGCATCTACACCCCCCACGACCGCCTGCCCGGCCTCAGCCAGCAATCGCTGCAAACCCTGCTGCGCCGCGCCATAGCCTACCCCCTCCTGCGCGCCGAAGTCTTTGCCTGGGCGCTGGCCGCCCTGGATGGGCACCTCTACCCCTTCCTCCGCCGCCGTAGCGGGACCCTGCGCCGCCGCCTGGCCCTGAGCGGCCTCCAGGCGCTCTCCCTGCTGCTCCCCCGCCGCGCCCCCGACCCGCCCCAGATGACCTTCGGGCGCGCCCTGCTGGACCTGCTCTTCCGGGCCACCCGCCGCATCCTGCCCGACGAATTCGCCGCCCTGGTCCGCCGCCTGGACGAATGGGCTGCCGCCTTCGACCCCTCCCCTCAGGCGGATACCCACAACCCGTTCGACCTGCTCTCCCTGCTCCTGCAGGCCAATCTCACCTCCGACCAGGCGGCCGCGCTGCACATCCGCCTGCGGACCTGGACAGAGCGCCTCGTCCCGCGCCACCCCTTCCTGGCCGAACCCGCCGCCGACGGCCTGGCCCGCCTGGCGCAACAATGCCCGACCCTGCCCGCCGCGCCGGGCGATCCTCCCCTTTCTCTGCTGGACGACCTGCTGACCTTCCTCGCCGCCCTGCCCGCCGAAGCCGAATCCCTCCGTTCCCTCGGCCTCAGCCTGCGCGTGGACGATTTCTGGACCCGCCGCGCCCTGCTGCGCTCCTTGCCGGCCTTCCTGGCCCGTCCAGAGTCCCTGCCCCACTGGCAGGCCCTGCTCGCATCCAAAGGTTACACCACCCTGGGCGAATACGACTTCGACCTGCTCGCCGGCGCTTCCCTGCCCGCCTCACCCGAGGCTCTATCCGCCCTGTTCGACTCGATTGCCGGCGGCCAGGCTCCTTGGGCGCGCCAGGTGCTTGCCCAAATCCACCTCCCCCCGGCGGTAGAAGACTGGCTGGAACGTCACCTGGCGCACGAACGGCGGCTGCCCGTGCTGGAGGCCCTGACCGACCTGCAGCGCGCCGCTGCCCGCGACCTGGGTCAACCGCCCCTGCGCCTGACCAATGCCCTGCGCCTGGCGGTTCAATCCCTGCTGACCGCTCCTCAGCCGCAGGTCTCCCGGCCGGCCCTGACCTGGCTGCTAGAGCAGGGCGAGTCCGCCCTGGCCGCGCTCCTGCGCGCCCTGCGCGAAACCTGGCCCCACGACGACGCCCCCGCCCTGCACCAGGTCCTGCGCGCCCTGGGTCATGCCGCCGTATCCGCCGCCTTGCAGGGGGAAAGCCACCCCTCGCGCCCCCAGAGCGGCGATGGATACGTCTGGGACGCCATCTCGGCTGCGCCGAAGCCAGGAGGCGACCCGGCCTCCCGCCTCTCCCCGACCGTCTACCTGGTCTGCCTGCTGGTCCATCCCGACGACCCGCTGCGGGATGGGCGTCCGCTCGCCGAACGGCTGGCACAGGCCCTGGTGTGGCTGCGCTCCCCGCGCCTGGACGACGCGCAGGTCGCCTGGCTGGAGCGTCCCTACCGGCCGGAAGAGGCCGAAGAGCGTCTGTGGGCGCGCCTGGAGCGGATGGGGGGACCCTACGAGCGGCAGGCGGCCCTTCGGCGGCCGCGCCTGCTGCGGGTCCTGCTCGAACCGCTGCGCGACGGGCTTCGGGCGGGCGCGCCGGCCCGTCTGACGGTGGTCCGCCTCCTAGAGCGGGCCGATTCCCCCCAGGTTATCCCCCTGCTGCGTCAGGCCTTCGAGATGGCGGCGATGATGGAGCAGGCCTGGGCGGAGTCCGGCAACCCCCAGGAGGGATACTACTTCTCCGAGTTCGCCCGCGAAGCCGCCGTTTTGGCCCCGGCCGTGCTGCGCGCCCTGGCGGTCTATGGCGAAGGGCGGAATCCCTTCGACTCCCCTGCCCTGGACCTGCTCGAAGACATCCTGACCACCCCCGCCCGCCTGGGGATTCTGGCTCAGCCGCTTTCGCCCGCCATCCTGAAAACCGAGATCTGGCCGTGCCTGGCCCATCCCAAGAGCCTCTCGCCCGACGCCCTGCCCACCCTGTGGGATGCCCTGCGCCGCGCCCTGGAGCGCCTGCGCCCCGACCTGCCCTGGCAGGAACGCCAGAACGCCGAACTCTGCCTGCAGGCCTATGCCCTGCTGCTGACCCACGCCCCTGCGCCCCTGGATGAGAGCGGGCGCGAGCGTTTGCTCCAGGCGCTGCAAGGCGACCCCGCCCGGCCGGGCCACCCCTTCGAGAGCCTGACCCGCGCCCTGTTGCTCCTGGCCCTGGCGCGGGAGCGCCCTGTGCCAGCCCCCACCCTGCGCCTGTTGCTGGACTGGCTGACAGTCTCGCCCCTGGCGCTGCATCGCCAGCGGCAGGCGGAATGGCGCCGTCACGACCCCTCCCTCCCCGACCAGGCGGGCGACATCTTCCTGGTGCAGGGAACGGCGGTGATCCTGGCAGCGGAACTGCTCCAGACGCCTGATCACACCCTGCCGACAGGGGCAAAAGGACGGCTGCTGGCGGCCCTGCGCCGTCTGGCGGCGCCCTGGAACCGCGCCCTGGAAGCCCGCCTGACGCGCTCCACCCACCCCCTGCTGGGAGCCGAATCCTCCCCGGCCCGTGCGCTATCCCTGCTGCTGGCCGAAACCCTGGGCCTCTCCCCTGCCCGCGACCCCGACTGGCTCACCCACCCCGCCGACCTGGGGTATTTTGTGTTGATGACGGTGGACCACAGACCATGGACCATGGACCATGGACCATAGACCATAGACCATGGACCATAGACCATGGACCATAGACCACGGACCATAGACCATAGACTGTGGACCATTGTCCATTGTCCATCGTCCATCGTCCATTGTCCATTGTCCATTGTCCATTGTCCATTGTCCATCGTCCATCGTCCATCGTCCATCGTCCATTGTCCATTGTCCATCGTCCATCGTCCATCGTCCATTGTCCATCGTCCATTGTCCATTGTCCATCGTCCATCGTCCATTGTCCATCGTCCATTGTCCATCGTCCATCGTCCATCGTCCATTGTCCATCGTCTTTTGTGCGGATTCGGACCAGAGAAGCCCACCAGAAGGAGGCTTGCTTCTTTGGCACAGATTGCTTTCAGCGCATTCTTTCCTCTGCGAGAGATTATCCCACAGAGAGTGGGATGGGTGTTCTACCTCCACTCCCCCACATACTCCGCATGGGCGCGCAGATATTCCTCCACCAGCGGCCGGGCGCGGGAATAGGAAAGCACCAGCGGATGGGCCATCAGGGCCTGCACGGCCAGGTCTTTTGAGCGCTGGCGCACCGCCTCCACCGTCAGCCGCTCGTAGCGTTTGACCGCCTGCATCAGCCCCAGCTGGGAGTCCGGAATCTCGCTCACCGGCAGGGGGTGGATTCCGCTCCCATCCACGCGGCAGGTGACCTCTACCACGTCATCTTCTGCCATGCCGGGCAATGCACCCCGATTGGGGACGTTCAACCCCACCCAAGCCGGGCGGTCGTGCTCCAGGGCTTCGATGGCGGTAAACGCCACCCCGGCGTATCCCTCTCCGGCTTCGTCGGGAATGTCTCCGTCGAAGGTCTCTGGGATAGGCGGGGTACTGGCGTCGCCATGGGCGTAGTGCATGTAGGTAGCGCCGCGCCGCTGGTCGTAGCCAAAGAAGATACGCAAGGCCTGTTCGGGGTGGCGGTCAATGTCCATAGCGGAGAGTTGTTCGAGCAAGCGGGCATTGAGGAGTTCGATTTCTTCGCCACGCGTCCAGGGTTCAGATTGAATGGCTTGCAGGGCTTGTTCGGCATAGTAGTAATAGTACAGGTATTCGTTGAGGAAGGCACCTTGCAGGCGCACCAGATGGGGGGCAAAAATAGATTGCTCGCGGCGCAAGAAGGCTTCGTCGGCCAGAGCGGGCTGCATGAGTTCACGCTCACCGTGCCAGGCCTGCCGGCACCAGGAGAGGTGATTGAGTCCATAGACCTCGGTGCGCACCTGCGACAGCGGGAGCCGATACCAGTGCGCAACGGCGTGTTGAGGGGCGTTGGCGGCATCGCAAATCCCCACGGCCTTCTGGAAACCGGCCTGGTGCAGGGCCTGGGTGACCAGCCCGGCCGGGTTGGTAAAGTTGAACAGCCAGGCTTCGGGGCAGATTTCCTGCATCTGTTGGGCGTAGCCCATCACCGCCGGGATGCTGCGCAGCGCCATAGCAAAGCCGCCAGGGCCGGTGGTTTCCTGACCCAGGACGTTGTGTTTCAGAGCAATCCGTTCATCCAGAACACGCCCATGCTCAAAGCCGACGCGAATGGCAGTGATGACATACTTTGCGCCTTGCAAGGCCTGGCGCGAGTCGGTGGTATGCGTCAGGCGGAAGGGGTTGCCGGCACGCGCCAGCAGAGCGCGCGCCAGGGCGGCGAAGATGTCTAACTTTTGGGGCTGGATGTCCATCAGGCACAGTTCGGTCAGCCCCAGGCGCTGATGCCAGCGCAGAAGGGAGAGGATGATGAGCGGGGTGCGGACTCCGCCGCCGCCGATCAGGGTCAGTTTCATGAGGGGTTCTCCTGAGGGTAGGATTCAACAGGTTTGGTATCTGCCTGGTTTAGACCATAGACCGTAGACCGTAGACTGTAGACGGTAGATGATTGACCGTAGACCAGGAGAGCATAGACTATCGTCCATCGTCCATTGTCCAATCACCGGGTTCTGCCTGGTAAAGCCGACCAGAGGTCGGTGGTACGAACGTCGGTAATACAGCGCTACAGATAACGCTGCAGTTCCTCCAGGGTGGGGGTCGCCAGCGCGCCGTAGTCGGTAACACTCAGTCCGCCGCAGATGTTGCCCCAGCGCAGGGCAGTAGACAGGTCCAGTCCGCGCCAGAGCGCTGCAAGCAGCCCGGCGTTGAAGCAATCACCTGCGCCGGTGGTATCGGTCACCGGGACATCGAGCGCCGGGGTGTGGATCAATTCACCATCCTGAAAGGCATATGCTCCCTGCGGACCGGCTTTAACCACCACCAGCGGGCAATACCGCCCCAGCAGCCGGGCGGCCTGAGCCGGATCATTCAGGCCGGTCAGTTGGGCGGCTTCGCTCTGGTTGGGGGCAAACACATCCAGGCGACGCAGGGTATCGGTCAGTCCGGGCGAGTCGAGGGTCAGGGTATGGTATTGGGGGTCACAGAAGATGCGCCCGCCCAGGGCGTGGACTTCGTCCAGCAGGGCATGGGTTTCGGGCGTGCCGTCGAAGGGCAGGTTAACCACCCAACGCGGACGCTGTTGTTGAAGGATAGGGCGCAGATCGCGCGGGGGCAACGGGTCGGTGTAACTGATGAAGCCGCGGTCATGCTGGTAGGAGAAGGCGGCGCTGAGCACACGATAGGGTTGCGAGAGAAGCTCGAACAGGCGCGTATCCAGCCCATGACGGCGGCTTTCTTCCAGGATGAAGCGGCTGAACAGGTCATCTCCCAGGCGGGCCGCCCAACAGGCGGGCGTTTGCAGGCGGGTGAGGGCCAGCGCCAGGTTGAAGACGCCGCCAGGGACGAGATGAAAATCCCGGGCAAACAGGTCTGCACCCAGGCGGGGCAGGTCGGGCAGACCGGTGAAAATCAGATCGCAGAAGTAGTCGCCGAAGAGCAGAATGTCACAGCGCGACATGGCGGTTCAGGGACGTTGATAGACACGCACATAATCTACCAGCATGGTTTGAGGAAAGGAGGTGGTGTCATCTGGATAACCTGGCCATAGACCACCTACGGCCACGTTCAACAATATGAAGAACGGATGATCAAAAACCCAGCGATACCCTGAGGGAAACTGATTCTTGCGTACCGTGCCATAGAGTTGCCCATCCACGTACCAGCGGATGGCATTGGCTTCCCATTCTACAGCAAAGAGGTGGAAATCATCAGCGAATCTGACGCCGCCGGGCAGAGAAAACGACGAGGAAAGGCCGCCTGCGCCATAAAAACCGGGGCCGTGAACGGTGCCATGAACGGTATCGGGTTCACGCCCGATGTTCTCCATAACATCAATCTCGCCACAATCGGGCCAGCCAGTCTCAGCAATATTGTGGCCCAGCATCCAGAAGGCCGGCCAGATTCCCTGCCCAGAGGGGATGCGGATACGGGCTTCCACCCGACCGTAGAGAAACTCAAATTTACCCCGAGTGAGCAGGCGAGCGGATGTGAACCGACAGGGGCCATACCAGCAGAGCCATTCCTGGGCCTCGGTTTCCTCGGCCACGCGGGCCGTGATAACCAGATTCCCCTGACCATCCAGGGAAGCATTTTCAGGTTGGTCGGTGTAGTACTGCCATTCCTGGTTACCCCAGCCGTGGCCACCAATGTCAAAAGTCCAGTTCTGGGGATCCGGGCGGGCGCCGGCCGGCCCATCGAACTCATCGTGCCAGATCAGAATCCACTCAGGAGTCGGTTGGGAGGGATGATCAGGAGAGGGAGCAGAAAGCGGCATACAGGCAGAGAGAGTCAGGGTAGCGGCAATCCATAGCCAGAACAGACGAGTCAGGCAGGAGGAAGGGCCTGCTCGGTTTGCGGATCGAAGCAACATAGTGAGTTTCCATCTACTTGAAGGGAAAGAGGCTCTCCCTGGCGAAAGGCAGTTTCGTCTACTTCACGGAACAGTGCAGTGAGATGATCGCTGCCGGGCAGGGTCAACCCCACCACCGCTTCACCGATCAGTGGTTCGACGAAGTCAATCGTGGCGTGAACGTGGCCTGCCGGGAAGAAATCATCGGGCAGGGGGGCATCTGCCGGGTAAAGCGCAGTGGGCGGAATGCCCAGGATGAGGGTGTCGCCAGCAAAATTGTGCAGCACCCGCGTCAGGGCGGGGGGCGGCTGCAGGCGAGTTTGGGGCGTCAGTTCCAGCCAGAGATTGCCTTCGGGGCGCGCCAGGCGCACGCGCAGCAGATTCATGGGCGGCGAACCGAGAAAGCCGGCCACAAAGACATTGGCGGGATGCGTGAGCAGATCGGTAGGGGCGCCAACCTGTTGCAAACGCCCGTTGTGCAAAATGGCCAGGCGGTCGGCCAGGGCCAGGGCTTCGTTCTGGTCGTGGGTGACGTAGATGCTGGGTTTGCCTTTCAGGCGGTGCAGCATTTGAATATCGCGGCGGGCCTGGGCGCGCAGTTTGGGGTCAAGGTTGGAAATGGGTTCGTCGAAGAGATACAGGTCAGCATCGCGGGCCAGCACGCGGGCCAGGGCTACCCGCTGTTGTTCGCCGCCCGAAAGGTCGTTGATGTTGCGGTCGAGCAAGTCCATCAGACCCAGGCGGGCGGCGGCGTCGCGCACGCGGGCATCTACCTCGGCGCGGGGCAGGTTACGGGCTTCCAGTCCGTAGGCGATGTTCTGGTAGGCGTTCATGTTGGGGTAAAGGCCGTAATCTTGAAAGACCATGCCCAAGTTGCGTTCGCGCGGCGGCAGGGCGAGCAGGTCGCGCCCGTTGAGTTGTACCGTGCCGCTATCGGGGCGTTCGATGCCGCTTAGAATCTTAAGCAGGGTGCTTTTGCCGCTGCCCGAAGGCCCCAGCAAGACGAAAAATTCGCCCTCTTCAACGGTCAGCGAAACATGATCAAGCACCAGGCGATTACCGTAACGTTTGGTCAGGTCGGAGATGATCAGCATAGGCGTACCTGTGAAGCGAGATTATGCCGCCAGGCGGGAGGAAAACGACCGCCCGGCTTCGATTTGAATGAGCGCCAGCAAGACCGGCACAATCAGGAAAAACCCGCCGATCGAAACCACCCCCAGCGTGATCGCCAGCGCCGAAGCCAGCGCCAGTCCCAGGGTTTGCCCCGGACGCTGCCAGAAGCGCCGCACCGATTGGCGCAAAATGCCCCAGGCAGAATGGCCATCCAGATAGCCACTGCCCCAATGCACGCTCAGCACACCCACCCAGAACAGCGCCAGCCGCGCCAGCACCCCCAGGGGCAGCCAGCCGTGCGCATCGGCCCAGGTGAGCAGCCCCAGCAGCAGACTGATGAGCGTAACCAGCGGCAAAAGACGGGTGAATGCGCCCACCAGGCAGGGAAGGAGCAGGCGGCGCAGGTCGGCCAGGTCAAGCGGATGGCCGCGGGTGAGGTCGCTCAGCACGTGCAGCAACAGGGCGCTGGCAGGCAACAGGGCCAGGGCGGTGTAGAAGAGGAGCAGCAAACGCACTCCCAGGGGCCAATCTGGAAAAGCCCAGGCCAGCAAAGCCGGGATGGTTTGCAGCGACCAGAACAGGTTGAGCGCCAGCATTTGCTCCAGCCGGTCGCCCAGGTGAGCAAAGGCGCGCCACAGAGGGTGGCGTTCTTCTTCGGGGCGGGGACCAGAATCGTCGAAAAAGGGCATGGCGCGCTAACGGATGGCGGCTTCGGTTTCGGGGTCGAAGAAGTGCACTTTACTCATGTCAACCGCCAGCGGGATTTCCTTGTTCAGGTAAGCCGCCGGGACGCGGGTGCGCACTGTGGCAGTGAAGTCGGCGGCGGGTTCAGATAGGGTGCTGAGGTACAGAACGCTGCCGCTGGCAGACGGCTCGATGACATTGATGAGGCCGTGCAGCATGTTCCCTTCATCTACGGCGAAGGTGGCCAGGCGGGGGATGTGCAAATCTTCGGGGCGCACGCCCATCTCCAGCGGGCGCTGGAGGTATTTTTCGAGCGCAGCGCGCCGTTCGGGCGGGATGCGCAGGCGGAAAGCAGGATTTTCGGCAAACAGGTCACCTGCCTGGGCGCGCAACATGACCGGAAACAGGTTGATGCTGGGCGTGCCGATGAAGTAGGCCACAAAGCGGCTGGCGGGCTGCTGGTAGAGTTCGGCGCCGGTGCCGATTTGCTCCAGGCGGCCAGCGCGCATGACCGCAATTTTATCACCCAGGGCCATGGCTTCCGCCTGGTCGTGGGTGACGTAGATGCTGGGTTTGCCTTTCTGACGGTGCAGGGACAGGATGTCTTCGCGGGCCTGGTAGCGCAGTTGGGCATCCAGGTTGGCCAGGGGTTCGTCGTAGAGATACAGGTCGGCGTCACGGACGTAGGCGCGCGAGAGCGCTACGCGCTGACGTTCGCCACCGCTCAGCTGACGCGGTTTGCGGTAGAGCAAATGGTCAATGCGGAAGATTTGCGCCGCCTGGGGCACGCGCTCGCGGATGATCGCAGCCGGCGCGCCGCGGGAACGCAGCCCGTAGGCGATGTTTTCGTACACGGTCATGTGCGGAAAGACGGCGTAGTCTTGGAAGACCATGGCGACGTTGCGGTCGCGCGGGCGAATCTCGTTGACCAGACGCTCGCGAATGTAGATTTCGCCGCGCGTGGGGGCTTCTAACCCGGCTAACATACGCAGGGTGGTGGTTTTTCCACAGCCAGACGGACCCACCAGGACGAGGAATTCGCCCTCTTCCAGGCGAAAGGTGACATCCTGAACGGCGGCTTTGTCGCCGAAGAGTTTGGTCAGATGGCGAACTTCGACAGCAGGCATAGAAGCCTCCTAAAACAGGGCAGGCGCGCCAGGAGTGTGGAGCGCGGCTTCGCTTTCGGCAGCAAAGAAGTAGGCCTGCTCCCAGTTGGGAGAGATAGCCAGATGCGGGGTTTCGGGGAAGTCGAGCGGCAGCAAAACACTGACAGGGTGGCCGTCTATCTCGCCGCTGGCGTAGGCAGCCCGTTCGGTGTAGATACGTTCGATGTGGCGGACGGTCAGGCGCAGGGCGGGACCCTCCTGAGGGTCAACAACCCAGCCTTCGGGGCGGACGCCCAAACGCAGAGGGCCAGGGGGCAGGCTGGCGCTCAGGGCCGCGGGAAGAGTCAGGGAAACGCCGAACAGGTCGAGGGTTCCGTCATGATGCGTGGAGGGGAGTATCGCCATGGGAGGCGTGCCGATCAGGGTGGCGACAAACAGGTTCACGGGGGTGTAGTACAGATCGTCAAAGGTCCCGAACTGTTCGATTACGCCAGCGCGCATGACGGCAATGCGATCGCCCATGAAGACGGCTTCTTGCTGGTCGTGGGTGACGTAGATGGTGGTGATGCCAAATTTTTTGACCAGACGGCGGATTTCGATGCGGGTGCGCTCGCGCAGTTTGGCATCCAGGTTAGAGATGGGTTCGTCCATCAGGAAGACGTTGGGGTCACGGATGATGCAGCGGGCAATGCCGACGCGTTGTTTTTCCCCACCGGAGAGGGTATCTACCTGACGTTCCAGCAGGGTTTCGAAGCCAATCCCCATCAGTTCGGCTACTTCGCGCACGCGCTGGGCTTTTTCTTCTTCGGTGCGTTTGCGCACTTCGAAGTAGTAGGACAGGTTGTCTTCGCCTTCTTTGGCGGGGTATAAGGCATAGTCCTGAAAGACCATGCCTACGCCGCGCGCCTGGGCGGGTAAGGTGGTGACGTCGGTCTGGTTGAACAGGACCTGGCCTTCATCGGGGATTTCCAGGCCGGCAATCACCTTGAGCAGGGTGCTCTTGCCACAGCCCGAGGGCCCCACCACGCTGACGGTTTCGCCATCGGGAATGTGGAGCGAGACGCCATTGAGCCCGGTGACCGGCTGGCCGCTTTCGGTAAGGGTGTAGTAGCGCTTGACGACGTTACGCAGGGTGACACTGGCCATAGGTTACTTCAATCCCTGAATGCGGACGCCCTTCATCAGGTATTCGCGGGCGAAAAGGAAGAAGATGAACACCGGCAGGGCTTGCAGCAGGCCCAGCACCATCAACCCGTTCCAGGAAAGGCCCTGCTCGATGAGCGGCTGCAAGGCGGAAGCCGCGCCCATAGCCGTCATCGGGCTGGTGGTGCCGGCATAGGAAAAGGCATCGGTGATGCGCCGAATGGCTACCGTCAACGGGGCGATGGCGCTATCCTGAATGACCACCAGAGGCCAGAGGTAACTATCCCACACGCCGCCAAACGTAAAGTAGATGGTGACGGCATACACCGGCTTGCTCATCGGCAGGATGATGCGGCGGAAGATATTGAACTCAGAGCCGCCATCCACGCGAGCAGCGTTGATAATGGAATCAGGAATGCCATCGAAGAAACCCTTGAAAAGCAAGAAGTTTCCGGCGCTGAACCCGGCCGGGAGGATGACTGCCCAGTAGGTGTTCCAGATGCGCAGGGTGGGGAAGGGGATGTCGGTGCCGGGGATGTTGGGCGGCACAGGCAGCGGGAAGGGAAAGTTGCGAGTGAGCAGGAAGGAAGGGATGAGGGTGACAATGCCCGGCATCATCAGCGTGCCGATAAAGAAGATGAACAGCGGGCGGGCAATTTTGCCGCGAATCAGTTTGCTCGAAGCATACGCCGCCAGCGATGTGACCGGGATGGACAGGAAGATGACCCCAAAGGTCATGATGAGCGAGTTGAGGAAGTAGCGATAGAGCGGCTGCGAAAGCACCGATTGGGCAATGTCGGAGATGTTCCAGACCAGCGTCCAGGCAACAAAGGTGGGGTTTTTGGGGAAGAGCGTCGGCGGCATGGCCATGGCCTCGGCCGCAGGTTTGATGGAGGTGACAATCATGATGTAGAAGGGGATGAGGTGCAAAAACACCCCCAGCCATAAAAAGGCGGCCACGCTCCACCAGGCCAGGCGCAGGCGCCATTGTTTTCGTCCAACCGCAGGGAACAGCATGGGGAACTCGCTTTCTCCGGTTCAGGCATCCGGGTCGTCTTTGACAAAGGTACGATAGATCAGCACCACGACCATGATGAAGGCAAAGAGCATGACCGAGAGGGCGGTGGCATCCCCATAACGGCCGTTATCCAGGATATTAAACATGTACATCACCACTGTGCGGCTGGCGCCGTTGGGTCCACCGCGCGTCATCAGGTCGGGGAAGGTGAATTCTTGTAGTGAGCCAATGATGGAAAAGATCAGGCTCATCGAGATAATCGGGCGCAGGCGAGGCAGAGAAATCGTCCAGATCTTGCGCCAGAAGCGGGCGCCTTCGATCTCGGCAGCCTCAAAGTAGGAGCGAGGAATGCCCTGCAAACTGGTCATGTAATACAGCCCAGGGCCGAACATGAGAATGCCCGGAAAGATGAGCCAGAAGATGACCATGCGCTCATTGCTCAGGAAGGATTGGGGTGGCAGCCCCAGGATGCGGGTGGCGATGAACTGGAGGATGCCGAAGTTCTCGTTGTACAGGTATTGCCAGAAGATGGTGCTGGCAATGCCGCTGAGCGGCACGAACCACAGCCACATCATGATGCGCATCACCGCCGGGGGCATTTCCATCAGCAAAATGGCCACCAGGATGGGGATGGCAAAGGTTAGCACCAGGCCCATGGCGGCGTAGACGATGGTGACGCGGAAGGACATTCCCACCAGCGGATCGGCCATCAGACGCAGGTAGTTATCAAAGCCAACGAACTTGACTGCGCCACGGATGGGGGCGTTGGTCAGGCTGAGGAAAATGGCCACCAGCATCGGATACCAGCCCCAGAAGAACTGGAACAGGATGGCCGGAATGACAAACAGCCAGATTTGCCAGCGACGGGCCGGGGCAGGCGGAGCTGCCTGATCCGCAGCGGGCGCTGAACTGGGGGGAATGGGTGGGGCGAGGGTAGCCATAGGCACTCCGGCAGATTTCAGGCGGGCAGGTCGCCAAAATTGGGACGAATGCGCAGGTCATAGAACGGCTTGAAGCGCTCTTCGTAGAAGTGGGGAGCGTTGGCTTTCAAGAAGGTGCTCACATCGGCATAATAGCGGCGAATCCCCTCGGCAAAGGCGGTTTCATCCACGCTGGAGGGGAAGGTCTTCGCCTGGCGATTGAGGATATCTTCCATCTCGGCAGCATCGGCCTTGACATCCAGTTTATCCTGCGAAAATGCCCAGCGGGTGATCTTATCGTACCAGGGCGTGTCGCCAGGTCCGCGATTGACTTCAGGGGGGATGTATTCACCCACTTCGGGCAATTTAGGACGATTGAAAATTGCCTGCAGGGACTTCGAGAAGTTAGGTCCTACTGCCTGGCTCAAAGAACCGGGAATGCCGGGGATCGTTTCGGAGTAACGATTGACATACGGCCAGCGCACGGCGCGCACCACTTCGCCCAGGTCCTGGGTGGTGTTGTAGATGTCTTGCATGGTGATTACAAAACCTTCGCCCAGGTGCAGGTAGGCAAAGAGCGAAACGGCTTTGTCCAGTTCAGCGGGTTTCAGGTCGGGGTTAAAGCCCCAGGCGCTGATGGCAAACGGTAGCTGGTAGGAGTATCCCTTCGGGCCATAAGGCTGGCTGACGAAGCCCATGAACTGGTCGGCTTCGGCAATGGTCTTGCCCATCTTGAGGGCCATATCGGAGAAGAACAGGTGAATGCCGGGCGTCATCGAGGCAGTGCCTTCGTAGAAGGCGGCGGCCAGTTGACCGTTTTGCGAGAAATCCCAAAAGTTGGGGTCGCTGTAAACGCTTTGGTCTTCAAAGTACATGGTGCGCCACAGGTTGACTCCTTCGACAATGTCGTCGGCGAAGGTGGTGAAGTCCCAGCGCCAGTTGAAACTGCGCCCTGGCACAGGGTAGCGCGAAACCAGCCCGTCGAAGTCAATGCCGTAAGTGGGCAGAATCCAATCCAGGACGTAAGCCGCCATGGCCAGGCCTTTGCGGTTGTCTTTGGTCAGGCGGGCGGCCAGTTCGCGCAGGTCTTCCCACGTCCAGTCCATGGGGATATCATCCATGCCGATTTCGGCCAGATGTTCGCGATTGAAGAAAAAGCCTTCACTGGAGACGATTTCGTAGGGAATGCCAAAGATGCGGCCATCCTGAGTCTTCCAGCGCGAGGTAGAGGCCAGCACTTTGGGGTCGAGCAAGTCGGCTACACCGTTTTTCTCGAAGGCTTCGGTGATGTCGGCAAACAGCCCTTCGGCATTGGCGGCCTGAATGCCTGGGACGTTCCATGAGCCGAGCACGCCGATGGGGTAGCAGAAAGGCGCTGTACCGCCGGCAATGGCGGTGCGCAGAGCGTCGGCGCTCCAGGGATTGAATTCGATCTGCTCCAGGGTGACGCCGGGGTTGGCATCCAGCCAGGCTTGCAGGGCTTTGTTGTACCCGGCCTCGCGCGAGCCGGGTTTGGGGTCTTTGAAGAAGACATCTACCGGCCAGCCAGAGGTCTTAAGCGTTATGCGCGGTGGAGAATCGCTACCTGACTCGGCAGATGGACGCACACCACAGGCATGCAGGGCGGCCGCCGCGCTGGTGAGCGCCATGAGTTTGAGAAAATCGCGTCGGGAGAGGGGACGGGAGGAAGGGGTCATGGTAGGCTTCCTTTCGTGGAGAATTACACCTGTTGCCTAATGGAGGGCAGATGACCGGCTGAGATGCCATCTGCCCTCCCCATGCGATTGGAGTTACGGCAGGAAGACGATGTCGTCCACGTAGTAGGTACCCGCCCAGTACATGGCAAACTGAATCTTCTCCAGTTGGGTCAGATCAATGCCTTTGAAGGCGCTCAGGTTCAGGCACATGCGCACCCACTGATTGGTGACCGTCTTGGGGTTGACGCCGGCTTCGGCGGCATCACTCCAGACCTCGGTATTGGCGCCGCTGGCATCGAACAGGCGTACACCGACGCTGTTATCGGCTTTGCCGTCGTTGTTGGTGGTGGTGTCGTAGAACCAGAAGCAGACCCGCCCATAGGTGCTGGCATCGAAGGGACGCGGGTTGAGATAGGCGCCGAAGGCATGCCACTCGCCGCTGGGACCCACCGCCTTGAGCGCGGCCTTCCCACTGTGAACCACATCACTGCTCACACTGACCTCGGCCTGGTAATCGGCATAGGCCAGTTCGCCTTCGCCCTCAAAATCCTGGACAACCTGGGGAGCGGCGGCAACTTCGCCTTTGACGAACTCGATGTCATCCACGTAGTAGGTGCCGGCCCAGTACATGGCGAACTGAATCTTATCCAGCTGGGTCAGGTCAATATCGGTGTAGGCCTCCAGGTTGATGCAGAAGTGCACCCATTCGTTGGTGACCGTCTTGGGGTTTGTGCCGGCTTCGGCGGCGTCAGTCCACACTTCCTGGTTGGCACCGGTGACATCGAACAGGCGCACGCCGATGGTGTTATCGGCTTTGCCATCGTTGTTTGTGGTGGTATCGTAGAACCAGAAGCACACTTTGTCGTAAGCACTGGCGTCGAAGGGACGCTGCGCAGGATAGGCGCCAAAGGCATGCCATTCACCGCTGGGTCCTACAGCCTTCAGGGCCGCCAGGCCGCTGTGAACCACCTCGTTGCTCACGCTGACCTCGGCCTGATAATCAGCATAGACCAGTTCACCTTCGCCCTCGAAATCCTGGGCCATCACTCGCGGGGCCACCGGTTTGACGTAGCCGCTGCGCGTGCCTTTGAGAGTGATGTCATCCACGTAGTAGGTGCCGGCCCAGTACATGGCAAACTGCACTTTGTCCAGCTGGGTCAGGTCAATATCAGTGTAGGCCTCCAGATCCATGCAGAAGTGCACCCATTCATTGGTGACTGTCTTGGGGTTGTCGCCCGCGTCAGGACTGTCGGTCCACACTTCCTGGTTGGCGCCCGTGGCGTCGAACAGGCGTACACCGATGGTGTTGTCGGCTTTGCCATCGTTGAAAGTGGTGGTATCGTAGAACCAGAAGCACAACTGGCTGTAGCTGCTGGCATCGAAGGGTCGCTGCGTGGGGTAGGCGCCAAAGGCATGCCACTCGCCACTGGGACCTACGGCCTTGAGAGCGGCCTTGCCGCTATGGACCACCTCGTCACTCACGCTGACCTCGGCCTGGTAATCGGCGTAACCCATCTCACCCTGGCCTTCAAAGTCTTGCAGGGCAATTTCTTCGCCGCCTTCTTCAGCGGATTGATCGCTGACGGTCAGCTTGTCGCCGCGGGCCAGCAGGGTCAAGTCATCGAAGTAATAGACGCCGGGCCAGTACATGGTGAACTCGACCTTGCTCACCTGACTCTGGTCAATGCCGGTGAACGAAATCAGGTTCATGCAAATAAGCACCCAGCGGTCTTTTTTGGTCTTGGGGTTATCGCCCACGCCTTCATTGTCGCTGAAGCGCTCCACGATCTTGCCGCTGGCATCGGTGAGTTTGACGCCCACCGTATTGGCCGCTTTACCGTTGTTGAAGGCGGTGGTGTCATACACGTAGAAGCACAACGCCTGGTGCTGGCTGAAATCCACAGGCTGCGCAAAGGTCAGGCTGACGGTGTGCCACTCACCAGATTGGCTTTCGCTCTTCAGCGAGCGACTGCCATTATAGGCCACCTCGCCCAGGGAGGCGGTGGTGGTCTCATCGCCAGCGATTTGTGGACTGCCCTCGAAATCCTCGATGACCGTGGTCACTGGCGCAGGGGGGGCGGTGGGAGCCGGAGGTTCGGTGGGTGCCGGCGTCGGTGTAGCGGCGGGCGCACAGGCAGCGGCAATCAGGGATAACACGACCAACATGACTAGCCCCATGTAGAAACGATAGGTGAATTTCATAGTCTTCTACTCCTTTCTGGTTTTAGATGCGATAGGCTCAAGGCAGGACAAACGTCGCCAGCGCCTGGCCCGGCACGGCAAACGTCTGCACCTGCTCGTTCCACGCGATGGCCAGCGAGAGGGGCTGTTCGGCCAGCACGATCAGCACCAGCGAGCCATCGGGGTTGACAAAGGCGACATTGGGCGGCACGCCCCGCCCCGGCGCAGTGGATTCGATCCGCTGCGCTCCCGGACGGACGAACTTGCTCAGGTGACCCAGGACGTAGTACTCCTCGTTGAAGGTCACGTCTCCGCTACGGGTGTCCACTGTTACCACGCCGCGGCAGTTGCTACAGCCGCCGTTTTGTGGACCGGCGTTTTCGTCCAGGGCCAGGTTCCACAAGAGCAAACTGTTGCCCCAATGGCGGAAGTTGCCCACCACCAGGTTGCGCACATTCCAGGCGATGTTGCTGCCGAAATCAGTTGCCCAGGCCCCTCCGGAACACTCGGTGAACCAGATGCCCTTCTCGGGGTGAGCCTGATGCACCAGGGATTGGGCCGAAACGTCACCACCGTAACAGTGAAAGGCCACGCCATCTACGACGGCGGCGGTTTCAGGGTCAGCCAGCACCTCCAGGGGGAAGTGCACCAGGTCCCAGTTGTGATCGAAGATCAGGATGCGCGTCTGCAAGCCGGCCTGACGCAGGGCAGGGGCAAGATGATCGCGTACAAAGGTGGCCTGCTCGGCAGCAGTCATCTTCATCGTCGGGTAGGAGCCGGATTCGTGCAGCGGTTCGTTCTGCGGGGTCAGGGCGTCAATGGGAATACCCTCCTCGGCATAGGCCTGCACAAAACGCACATGATAGGCCGCAAAAGCGGAGTAGTACTCCGGCTTCAGGCGGCCACCGTGCAGAGTGGGCGGTTGCTTCATCCAGGCGGGAGCGCTCCAGGGTGAACCCATAAAGCGCAGTTCGGGGTTGAGCGTTCGCGCCAGGCGCAGGGCCGGCAGGATGTACTGCTTGTCGTATTCGATGTTGAAACGTCGCAAGTCAGGGTCGCTCTGGCCGCGATCCATATCATCGTAGGTGTAATCCCGCAGGGCGAAATCCGAAGCGCCCATAGAAACGCGCAGGTAACTCAGGCGGATCCCGCTCTGGCCGAACAGGGCTTTCATGACCTGTTGGCGGCGCGTCTCATCCAGGACTCTCATCAGGAGGTAGGCCGAGGAATCGGTCATGGCAGCGCCGAACCCCTCCATCGTCTGGTAACGCTGCGTCGGGTCCAGGGTGATGCGAGTCTCTTCGGAAGCCGGGGGGAGCGTAACTGACTCCAGGAGATGGCGGCGGTCGAAGGTGGTCAGCCAGACCTGAAGGGCTGGGGCAGAAGTGGGTTTCGGTTCACTCATACAGGCGCTCAGCAAAAAGGACAGAATCAGCAAAAACCGTGCAGTGGAGCGGGTCACAACGCCTCAACCTCCTGAACCGATGACGGCGTGCACAGTCCATGTCTGGCCCTCCAGGCGGGCCAGGTCGCCGGGCTGGTCAGCAGTGTAAACAACGCCATCCAGTTCCAGCCTGGGGAAGCCTGCATAGCCCAGGAAACGATTGACGCCTTTGATGATGTAATCGCTCACCTGTCCGTTTTCCACCCGCAGCAACGCGCCGCCGGCCGGTGCCGCCTGGAGGCGCAGATGGTGAACCTGCCCGTTCCAGGCATAGCGTATCGAGACCGGACGAGTCTGCCGGGGCGACAGAAGGACGGTCAGGTAATACACATCCCGTTGCGGATGGACGCGCAGCCATAGATCGGCCTCTCCATCCAGGACAAAGGAGGCCGGGGGGATCTCCAGCGATTCAGGTTGTCGGAAGCGATGACTGATTTGCGGTAAATCGGGGGCGGTGAGCGGCCCCAACCAGAAGACTTCGCCTCCATGTTCCAGGTAGGCGCGTAACGACTGATGCTCAGCCGGGCTCAAACCTGCCGGTGCAGCCGTGTAGATGCGTTCATAAGTCAGCAAATCGTCCAGGTCCACCGCGCCCAGGTTGAGCAGGGCGTAATCTTGATGAGCGCGGCGGGCGGCCTGCATGAATTGACTGAGGTAGGCGCCGTGGCGAGGCTGGCTGGCCTCTTTCCACGCGTCCAGGCGGGCGCTGCGCAGCGAAAGCCCCCAGGCCAGGCGACGCTGGGGTCGAGATTGCAGGAATTCTTCTCCATGCCGCCGGAAGAAGGTCATCAGCCAGCGCACGATCTCGGCTTTGTCGGTCCACTCGCCGCTGAGCGGGATGGGCGGCAGGTCTGGATAAGGGACCTGAGGAAGGACGGTGAGGTTGGGGTCGAACTCGCCGGTGGCTACGCCGGTATAGATATTGAACCCCTGTGCGCCTGCGTTGAGAATCAACAGGGTCTGGTAAAAACTGGTGCTGGCATCGGCATAGGCTGGGTCGTAAAGGGTGGCAAACCCCCAATTTTCCTCCAGGTTCACGCCGGGGTAGCGACGGGCGGTCAGGGCGTAGCGGTCGAAGGCTGAAGGATTGGCCGAGACATCGCCCACCCAGTTGGTGAAACCATAGCGCAGTCCGTTCCAGCGCTCTGGTTCGACGCGCGTCAACCAGGCATCCAGGCCATAGGGGGCATCCAGAGGCGGATTCTGGTTGAGATACACCGGCAGGTCGGTTTGCAGGGGTTCGGCCCAGACATGGAAAACCCGATTCAAATACCAGGCCTGGAATTCGCCCCAGTCTTCCAGCAATGAGGCTGGACAATCCGACGGGAGCGGCAGACGAGGCGGTTGTATCTGTTCCCAGGTGGTGTAGTCCCGCCCATAGGCCTCCCGCAATCGCTCCAGATGGAGGTACTTTTCCTGTAGGAAACGAAAGAACTGGGCAATACCCGAGGAACTGTAGTCATACGCCCAGGGCGCGGCCTGCCCATCGGAATACACCCCCTCGTTACCGATCTGAACGGCTACAATCGGCCCCCGCGGGTGACTCAACGGCCGCAATACTTCTTCCCCCACTGCCTGCATCCAGCGATGGACATGTTCCAGGAAGATCGGGGCGAAGGGTGCCGGCAGGGGCCATTCTTCGGGAGAGGCGGCTTTGGGCTTGAGGGCAGCGCCGCTCCACAGACGTTCGATGCCGCGATGATCTCGAATGGGTTCGATGGGCGCAAAGCGCGGACAAACCCAATCGGGCAGCCCGCCGTAATTCGTCTCAGCGTGAATGAACGGGCCCGGCTTGACGATGACCTGAAAGCCGAGTTCCTGGCACAGGGTCAGGAAACCTCGCACATTCCGGTTGGGCTGGGTGCGGCCTTCAAAATCGGGCGCTTGCGAGGGGTGGGGCTGGTGATGTCGCCAGGGCAGATAGCAGGTCAGAATGGGGATGCCCATGGCGCGCAGGTTGCGAAGTTGTCCTTCCCAGCGGTCAGGAGTATCTCGATAGTAGGGATAATCAGCGGAAAGCAGCATACAGGGCTTGGTCAGGTTCAAGAAGGTTGAAAGCGCGGATCACCCTGGAAGAAGCGGTCCAGCACCAGGCAGGCGGCGCCGGTGGCGATGGCATCCTGTCCAAACTGGCAGGACAGGATGTGTAACTTTTTGCGGGATGGCGGCAGGACGCTGGCTTCGATGTGCGGCTGAAGGCGCGGCAGGAGCAGGTCAGCCAGCAACAACCCCACCCATCCCCCCAGGATGACGCGCTCCGGGTTGAACAGGTTGATCAGGTTGGAGAGACCCAGGCCAAGGAAGAGGGCGGTTTCGTCCAGGGCGCGTAGCGCCGCCGCCTGGCCGGCCTGACAGGCATATTTGAAGGCGTGCAGGGCGGCAATCTGATCCTGCCCTGGGGGTGGAGTCCCGCCCATCTCTTGCCAGGTCTGGAGGATGCCTGGCGCACCAACGCAGGTCTCGAGGCAACCGCGCCCGCCACAACGGCAGGGGCGTCCCTCGCGAACGATTTTGGTGTGGCCCCACTCGCCGGCGCTGTTGGTGGCACCGCGATAGAGGCTATTGCGGGTGATAATCCCCGCGCCAACGCCGGTGCCCAGCAGCGCTACCGCCAGATGTTCGGCGCCGCGCCCGGCGCCGAGCCAGGCTTCGGCCAGGGAGAGGGCTTTAGCGCCGTTATCAATATAAAAGGGCATGGGCAGAATGTTGCGCAACATCTCCGCGAAAGGCACGCTCTGCCATCCCCAGAGCGGCGCCGAGATGGCCACCTGCCCGTCGTGTTCCACCACGCCCGGAACGCCGATCCCCATGCCCAACACCTGTTCGGCGGTCACGCCGCTCTGTTGCGCCAGGGTCTGCCAGGCCTGATCAAGCAGGGCCACATATGCTTCCGGGCGGCCATCGGTCACGCTCAGGCGCACGCTGTGCTGGCGTTGCAGGGTGAAATCGAACAGTTCCATCTGCAGGTGCGTCTCGCCCAGGTCCACGCCGAGCAGGGAGCGAAACGCCGGGTTGAAGGTGAGCAGGACTCGCGGGCGTCCGCCCTCCGATTCCAGGTTACCCTGTTCGAGCAGCACGCCGCTTTCCAGCAGTTCTGCCACGATATTGGTGACCGTGCCGGCGCTCAAACCGGTCGCCTGACTGAGGTCCAGCCGGCTGAGCGGCGCGTGGAGGAACAGGTGCCGTAAGAGGGTCTCGCGGTTGCGCAGGCGCAGTGCGGGGGAGCGATGGGGAGAGGACATGGTTATTTTGAGACTTATTTTATATTATAAAATAAGTTCTGTCAACAATACCTTCGCCAATTTTGAAAATGCGTTTTACGACCGCCATATATGGTGGTTTTTGAAAACTCTTTACCCACATATAGGGGGTTTTTGGATGCTCATAAATTTTGACGAAGGCATTGGTCAAGTAATCATTTCAGGCAAAAAGATATGAGAGCAAAGAGCACTATGTTTGCACTTTAACAACTGAATAAGGTAGGCATGGCTCAAACCGGGGATAATAAGGTTTGCGGAAACCAAACCCTGGAGGGAACCATGC
>FWWM01006885.1_pt1 | contig 23379 bp, 25 predicted proteins | sample 2228351 | NCBI WGS metagenome assembly FWWM01 (sample SAMEA103939774, study PRJEB20133) | metagenome
AAGTGGGGGGGTGATAGTCATGCTCACGGAGAAGGAAGCAGACAGGGTAGCAGAACTATTGGCTGAGGGGCTTACCCCTAATGAGGTTGTGGTCAACTTTATGGATGAGTTTGGTTACCGTCTGCTTCCTTCTCAGGTTGTCAGGATATGGAAGGAGAGAAAGCAGGAGATAGAAGAAAAGCGTAAAGAAGAGATGGAGATTGTCTTAGCCCAGTCTCATCCTACTGTTATCATGCGTCGTATTCTTGAGATGGCGCATGTGATAGACGAGAAGGCGAAGCAGGGTGGTGGTGTTCGTATAGTGGAAAGCGCTTCTGCTCTTTACAGTTTGGTTTTTAAACTCTGGATGGAAATTAACAAAATGAAGTCAGAAGAAGAGCAGGCACTTCAGAGGATTGCAAATCAGTTGGACAGCATGTTCAAAACGGACAAATTGGAGAATGCGGAGAAACTGGGCTTGTTCAGGAGACTGGAACTATGACGAACATCAAAGACCCGAAGATGCTCTTAAAGTTGCTTGAGAAACCCTATCTTGTCGTGGAGCCTCCAAACGACAAGATACTGGAGATTTGGAAGTCTCCGGCGAAGTATAAGTGCCTGCTTGGTGGTAACAGGTCTGGTAAAACAGAAAGTGTGGTTATTGAGACGATATGGCATTTGACTGGTGAGCACCCGTTCATAGATGTTCCGCGTCCACCGGTGCGTTGGCGCTATCACGTTCCTAACTTCAAGAGCCTGAGCAGGGTGCTGGAAGAGAAGTTTCGTAGGTATTTACCCAAAAGCCTTTTGCATGGCGGTTCTTGGGAAAACGCCATGGATTATCGTCTATCGCGTCTGTTGTTGAGCAACGGTTCAATGATTGATTTTACTACGCATAGAATATCCATCACAGCCATAGAGGGTGCATCTCTTGATGGTGTGGTAATAGATGAGGAATGCTCACATGAACAGTTCAGAGCCTTGTTGTATCGTTTGATAGACAGGCAGGGTAAGATGTTGGTTTCTGTTACACCAATCAACGGGGTTTCTTGGCTGATGGATGATTTTGTGATACCATTTGAGAGTGGCAATCCAAACTATTTTGTGGTTTATGTTTCCACCTATGAGAACAAGTTTCTCAATCCCGAAGATGTGAAAATCATTGAAGAAACGGCAACACCTGAAGAGAAAGAAATACGTCTGTATGGGCGTATCCAAAACATTAGCAGGCGGGTTTACAGGGGATTTAACAAGCATCGTCATGTTTTGGAAGGCAGCATACATCCTCCTCTTGACATGCCGATATATATCGGTTTGGATTGGGGTTTCTTCCACAATTCGGCTTTAGTCTTTGCTGTTCGTCTTAACGATAAGATATACATTATTGGCGAATGGGAGAACAAGAGAGTAACACTTGAGGGTTTGAGCCGATACATAGAGAACTGGGCAGAAGAAAACGGTATATCTCATCGCAATATTATTGTGGTTTATGATAAGCAGTTGGACGCTCTTGATGCTGCTGGGCAACGTCCTTCCCGTGTAATCGGTTTTCGTAAGTTGCCTGCAACTAAGCAGGCGGTGTTTTCCATAGACCGCATTAACGAGGCATTTAACAACGACAGGATATTCATTTACGAAAACTGTCGCAATCTGTTGGCTGGTTTGGAGAAGATGTATTATACTCAAACAGGCAGGATTGATGATGAAGATGAGCATAAAGACATTACCGATGCTTTTCGGTATGTTTGTTTCCATCTGCTCACACATGCTGACAGGTCAGAGGTAGAGGTAGAGGAAGAGGGTATCACCGACGCCCAGACCCGCATGAAAAAGGCAATTGAACAGCAGAGGTATGAGCGGATGCGCAGGCTATATGGAAAGACTTCCTATCAAAGGGGGTGGCGTTAATGTTCACTCGTTATCAATCCATGACCGCATTGCTAACAGACCAGTTGGGTGAGAACCTTGAGGGTTTGAGCCGTAAGATTAACAAGATAATTGTTCATTATACGGCTACCCCACCGCCTGTTAACGAAAGGTCTGTATTCGGGATACTGCAGGGCATACACGAGTATCATAAGAGGCAGGGTTGGAAGGGCATTGGCTATCATGTTGTAATTTCGCCCAACGGTTATTTCTACGATGGGCGACCCATTAATCAGTCTGGTGCCCATTGCAGGGGTCACAATGCTGACAGCATTGGGGTTGCTTTGTTATGTGATGAGGCGTATCTCAGGACTGAGCCATTAATACTTTACAATGCTTTGCAGACGGGTTTAAAAGAAGCATGTAGTTTGCTGAGCATAGACAGAATTGCTGTTTTTCTGCACAGGCAATACAATCAGACGAAGTGTCCGCCTTTGCCTGCTGTTTGGGTAGAGAAGTTACACAGGGCAGGATTTGCTTCAATCAGTCTGGGGGGTGATGAGTAATGGCTGGTATTGATGGTAATGGTGGTAGCGGCGGAGGCACATTAATGAGTGTGGGTCGTGGATATACCACCAAAAAGCCTGAGCCGACACCAGAGGCTTTTGATTTTGATGCCATCTGGTCTCACATTCAGATGACCCATGCAGGCAGGCAGGCGAATATACTCTCTTGGCGCAGGCGTTATTATTCAGAGGACATGAGCCGAGAGCCTTTGTGGGAAGGTGGTTCAGCCATTGAATTACCTGTTATAAATTGGGTGGTTGAACTCATTCACGACAGGCTTTATTTATCGCAGTTTGGTGTAGGCGACAGCAGCAGCATCATGGTTAAAGCATATGATTTAAAGAACACCGAAACTGCCACCATGCTTGAAAAGGTTTTGCAGTTCTTCCATCGCAGGGGTAGTAAGCACAGGGCAATCAGTTTAGCCTTGAGGGACGCCATTCTTCTGGGTGCTGGTGTGGTGCGTATTTACTGGGACGGAAAGATGTTGCGCACAGAATGGGTTCCGCTGGAAAACTTTTATGTATTGAACCCGCAGGTAGAGCCTTTGGATGGCGTTTTCGCTCATGTATATTACAAGCGTAAGGGAGAACTGATAAGTTTGGCAAAGCGCAATCGGCTGGATGTGGATGTGGATACCGTAACGGCTATGCTTGGAACATCCGAGACGTTGTATGAGGTGCCCAATTATCAGCAGACCATCAGTCTACCGAGTGCTGATGCGCCTCAAAAGGGTGACGTTATCAAGTTGGTGGATATTTTCTATCGTGATGATGATGGTATTATCAAGCAGGCGACATATGCGCCGGATAACAGGATTATTTTGTATCACAGGCGTTTTACTTATAACAAGTTTCCGTTCTTTGTTCTGCGGTTTATACCGAAGGGTTATGGTGAGGGCTTATCTCCTCTTCTTGAGCCTCTAGAAGAAGAACTCTCAGTGCTACACAATCAGCGCATAGACAACAATACTCTTCGTAATTTGCCTCTCTTTAAGGTTCTCTCCACCTCACCAGCCCTTCGGGATAGAGAAGAGTGGTATGCAGGCAAAAAGATTGAGGTAGACACTCAGGATGACATTCAGCCTTTAGTCATGCCTGAGCCAATTAGTGGTTATCAGGACGAGATACAGATGCTTGATTACATAAAACTCATTAGTGGTGTAAGCGAACTTCTTTCGGGAAACCCGTTACGAGGAGAGCGCACTGCTTTTGAGGTAGAGAGCGCATTAGCGGAAGGGTCTGTTAGGTTCAGGCGTTACACCAAGTTTGTAGCCGAATGGATGGAGCAACAGGCTTGGTTTGAGTTGGAGATACTTTCCAAGCAGGGTGTCAAAGAAGTGGTCAAGTTTCTTGGCAGGAACCCCTTCTCCCTGATAGACACGGAGCGTTTGGAGTATGAATATGAGATAGTGGCTCCCACGATTTTGACGAACAAGGAGATGGAGCGACAGTTGTGGTTGCTCATTCGCAACATTCTTGTTCAGGAGCCCATGGTGGTCAGCAATCCTGAGCGTTGGTATGAGGTTCTGCGTCAGTTGCTTATTGCTTTTGGTGTAGACCATCGCAAACTGATTGGTGACCCACCGGGTGAACAGCGCATGGAACAGTCGGTGCCTGACCTTTCCATGTTGACTGGTTTGGCTGGTGAGGGTGGTGCGCCTGTGCCACCTGAGGTAATGATGGCTTTAGCGCAACAGGGGGGCAACATGCCCCAAACAATACCGTAGGGGGTGAAGTAAATGCTACAGTTACTTAACAAGTTAGCAGGTAAGAATACAGAAGAAGAGGTATCGCGTTTGGATGCACCCGAACCAACTGCTAAGGAAGAGGCATCGCAGGCTTCGGAGCAGTCTAAGCATGACACGATTGAGCGGACTGAGGTTCCGCCTGTAACGATTGAAGAGATGGTGCAGTCGGAACTGGAGAGGCTTCGCAATGTGGTGCAGGCTCAGAAGTCCCAGTATCAGGAGTTTGTCAAGCAGATTGAGCAGATGCCCCAGACGTTTGATACTGAGGCTGAAGAGAAAACGGTAGATTTTAACAATTTGCCTGAAGACGTTACTGTTCCGCAGTTGGCGGAGATGATTATGCGGGAGGCTGTGCGGCGGTTGCGCAGTGAATTGCGCAATCTGTTGCCTGCTATCAATACGGCGGAGATTGCTGTACAGAATGTAATCAGGCAGTATCCTTACCTTGATGTGGTCAGGGATGAAGGAATAAAGGTTCTCAGCAAACTGCCTTCTTCTGCACACACACCTGAGGTTGCCGATTGGGTTCTTCATGCCTTGAAGGGACGCAGGTCTGAGGCAGAGAAGAAGGAGACCCTGCTTGGTCTTTTTGAGGCTAAGGGGCACACGCCTGTAGAAGAGGTGGTGCCTTATTCCAACGAGGACATTAAGAAGATGGCGGATGCTTTGGGAATTGAGGTCAATCGTCTGAAGCAAAAACTCATAGGAGGTGGTAGGTGATGTCTACTAAGAAAGAAAAGACAGATGTTCAGGTTACTGAATACAATGAAGACAGCATGTTGAATGTTGAGAACGGAGACCCCAATTATTCATACTATTGGGCGTCTACTCAGGCTGCTCATCCTCAGAACGTCAATCGCATGAAGCGTCTGGGTTTTGAGGTTGTGTCTGAAGACAGTCCTGAGTTTGCCACCTATGGTGAAAAAAGCGGTGGAGCCGTTCGTGTCAACGAACTTGTGCTGATGCGTATTCCGAAGGAGCAGGGTGAGCGTTTGCAGCGGAAGCGTCTACAGGCTTTTCGTGAGCGGATGAACATGCTGGAAGCGGAGTTTGACGCCATTGGTGGCGATGCGGATGGGGTAACGAAGGAGACCCTGCATGTTGGAAACAGTGGTGGTGGACGCAGGAGTTTCTTTATCCCCAACAATCCAATCTCTAAGAGGGGGTGATTGCCATGAAATTTGGAACACGCTATCTATGGCTGCTGATACGACCGCTTGTCGTATCGGCAATCATGGCTTGGGAGCCTTCTCAGAAGGATGTTGAGGATATTTGTCGGAGATGGCACATCAGGTCTGAAACTGTAGATGACGTTGTTGCTTCCGTCAAGGAAGCGATTATCAAGCAAATTGAAAAACTCTGATGGGGGTGATGAACTATGGCAGACTTTCTTCAAGGTGTAAGAGCCTTTGCATGGGATGAGACTGAGGGCATTATGGCGTATGCGCCTGACACGGGTCAAACCTTTGGAAAGGGTGATATTGCGTATTTTCATACCACCGGTAAAATTCGCAAACTCAGTTTAACTGCAGGCACCAAGTTAGATACTACCAACTACGGAACCACCGTTTTTGCTGGTGTGGTTGCAGGTAAAACCTTTATTGACCCCAACGACCAGATGATTTACGGTGGGCGTATTCCTGTTAACAGCCTGAAGAGCAGGTATATTTGGATGCGTTGGGCTGATGGAACGGGAGTGCCTGCAATCCCCGATGACAGTGCTTTGGGCACTGCTGTTACCATTATTGGTGGTGCTAACAGCACCGAGTATGCTGGAACAGTAGTTGCCTGTCCTGGTGGTGGAACCGGTGTTCTTGACTGGGGTCGTGTAATTGATTATAAGGTTGTCCGAGACGTAAACGGAAACCAACGCGGTTGGGTATTGGTTCGGGTTCACAATAGTCGTTTGGGTGATGCCTAATAATGTGGGGTGATGGACTATGGCAGACGCCCTTCAAGACGTGAAAGCCTATCCATGGGATGAGACCGAACGCGTCATAGGTTATGCGCCTGACACCGGTTATACCTTTTCAAGGGGCGACATTGCGTATTTTAATAACGGCAAAATCCGCAAACTCATTTTGAGTTCAGGCGTTAAATTGCCGATTAGCACCTACGTAGGCACCGTTTTTGCTGGTGTGGTTGTGGGTAAGAGTTTTTCTGACACCAAAGACCAGAAGATTTATGGTGGACGTGTTCTCGTTAACACCCTGTCTGGTAGCAGGTCAATGTGGATACGGTGGGCTGATGATTTGGGAGCACCAGCAATCCCCGATGACAGCGTTCTGGGTATTGCTGCTACCTTGGTTGGTGGTAACGGTGAATATTCGGGTGCCGTGGTTGCCTGCCCTGCTGGTATTGATGCTGGTGTTCTTCAATTTGGGCGTGTAACGGATTATAAGGTGCGCATAGACCGCGACGGAACCCAACGCGGTTGGGTGTTAATTCGGGTTTACGGAAACCGTATGGGTTCTGTTACGCCATAGTTTTTGCGCTCCTATTCCTAACGGGGGGGTGATTGCTATGCCACGTCGTAACGCCAAAGAGAGCAAACCGCCTTTGGGTTCTGGTGAGCGGTTCAAGCGTCTGGTTGCCGAACTAAGGCGGAAGGGTGTTAAAGACCCCGAGGCTTTGGCATCTTGGATAGGAAGGAAAAAGCATGGTAAAGAGAAGTTTCAGCGTTTGTCTGATAAGGGTAGAAAATCTAAAGATTAGGGGGTGATAAGTTATGATTACCAGTCAGCAATTGGAACTGTTGAAAGTAGGACTTACTGAAGTCTTCTGGGATAATTTCAACAAACCCAGTTTTTACGAGAAGGTTTTCAATGTGCGGAACAGCGACCAAGCATACGAGGAGTTCATGCACTTGGCGGGTCTACCCAACTTGTATGAGTGGAACTCCGACGGTGGTGAACTTCCGGTTGTGGGTGCCCTGCAGGGTGATAGAGTATTGTTTGTTCACCGAGACTACGGTTACATGTGGACTATCTCCAAGCGTCTCGTCCGAGACAACAAGTATGCGTCCGTATCCAGTGAACTGGTATCCAGCGCAGGGCGGTCTGCTCTTCATACCGTAGAAGCCTTGGCGACTTCCGTGTTCGCAGAAGCCTTTACGGTCAATGGATACGACGGTGCGCCCCTGTGCGGAATTCACAATCTGCTTGGTGGGGGAACATACAATAACAAGGTTACCGGTGCGCTTACAGAGACGGCTTTGGAAGAGGCTATTACCAAGTTTCGGCGCATGGTAAATGAGCGGGGTCAGCCGATTGTGCTTGAGCCTGCTTACTTGATTGTTCCGCCTGAGTTGGAGTTCACTGCGAAGAAACTGATTAATTCTACGGTAAACGTTTACGAGGGAAGCAATGTTCGGACGCCCTACGAGAATGTGCTTCGTGGTATGTTGGAAGTGATTGTTAATCCGTATTTCGCTGATGCTAATGACTGGTTTATCGTATCGCGACCGGCAGACCATAAGTTGCTTTTCTTCTGGAGGGAGCGACCGACTGTTGTGACCGAGAAAGATTTTCGCACTCAGGGTATCAGCACAGCGATTACGATGGCGTTGAGTGTAGGATACGCCTCGTGGCGGGGTGTTGTGGGAGCGACAGTGACGTAGTATAATGAAGAGTATAGGGGGCAGGTGACCCCTGCCCCTTTTTTAGTAATTTTTTGGGGGGTGATGTTTTATGGAGTTGCTGGAACAATTCTTCACCGGTTGGCATTTTGTCTGGTATGAGATTATATCTGGTGCTGTGGGTGGTTTGGTGAATTATATTTGGAAGCACAGGCAAATTGAGTTGCCGTCAAGAAGCGGCAAAGTGGTTGACCTAAACTTTCTGGTTGCCCCCCTGCTGGGTGCTTTTGTTGCTTGTGTTGTGGACACCCATCCTGTGATGTGTGCTTTGCTTGGTTTCAGTGCCAACGATGTTTTGAAAGCAGCAGAAACAGCAATCCGAAGACGATTAGAAAAGGAGACCAAAGACCAGCAATCTTAACAGTTGCAATCCCCTGTATGATGTGGTAAACTATACGTAGAAAAAAAACAGGGGGGGTTCAAAATGCAGTGTCCAATTAGTCACAAGGATATTCATGGTATTGAGCAGAAGGAAGCAGATTGGCTGTTGTTTCCCTATTGCTCTTACCATTTTGCTGAAAGGGTAGCCAATCGGCACAACTGGATAGCGATTGATGGGGTTGGGCACCAGACTGCTCAGTATATCATGGAGTATGCTGAAGAGTGGTCTGTGCCCTTCCCCATTATTTACTATCCTCTGATGCGGTTTGATGGAAAGGGAACCTACAGTGAGCGTCAGCAGGAAGGTTTTAACAGGATGCAAAAGGATGGCTGGGAAAAGACCTTCACCGCTGACGCCATCGTCATTAACAGTCCGATTTACAATCTGCTTGGTTTTATGGCTATGGAAGAGCAGATGCGTAAGCGGCTGGGTTTTCGGTTTTTCTGGAGACCAAAGGTGTGGATACACGTTGGTCAGACGACGGGTGTGGATTTGCTGGATAACATCATGAGTTACAGTGAGCGTCTGCAGCATGCCACCCGTTTGCTGATTGTAGACAGCATCTTTCGGGGTAAACCTACCCCAGAGGCTGTAGAAGAATATAGAAGGAGAAAGGCGAAGAACCTTCTCAACTCTGCTCTAAGACTATACCGACAATAGGGAGGCTCAATAAAATGATGGAAATCAAGGAAGCACTGCAGCATCTCAAGGAAGGGGCAGAAAGTTTGCGTTTGCCTTTGAAGACCTTCTTTGGTATCTGCCACATCTGCTACTATTATCGTGAAGGTTTGCTGGACAAAAACAAGGCTATGGCTAAAACCACAGCCCTGACCAACGTCCGTGAAGGCTACCTCTTTCTGGATAATGGTTCTGGTTTTGTATTGCTAAATGAAGAGGGTCAGGAAGTATTCAGGGCAGACTATGTTGCTGACGAAGAGACCTGGGATTTCTGGGCTTCTTTGGATGTAGACCTTACTCGTCTGAACCTGACCATGTTGGCAATACTTGGTAAAACACCAGACTATAGTTTGCTTGAGATTTCTCTGGACATGGATGTTGACCAGTCTGCGATGGTGAAGCGTAGTGTGAATTAGAGGCAACCGTCGCTTTCAGGGGACACACACACAGGGTGGTGGTGGGTTGTGACATCCCTGTCATTTCTGCCTGTTTTGTAATCAGCCACACCACCCTGTCACTTTCACTTGGTTGGCAGTCGGGGCTGGTGTGTGGGGTGTGGAGTAGCGTTTCCCACCACCACTTCAGCGGAAATACCGTATTTCTAACAGTTGAAAGTGTGCATGGTGTGGGGTATAATCATAGTGTAAGAACGAACATTGAAAACCACATAGAGGTGACCAGAGATGACCCGATTGCAGCGACACCTGTGCTACCTGATACCGATGTATCTTCCCTTCCTATCGTTCAGGGAGTTCATCCAAACAGGTGATGGTGTTTACCTGGTGATGGCGTTCCATGGGGTCTGGTTAGCCATCTTGTTAGGTGGCTACGCAGAGGTTATCTTGGAAGACCTGCTCAACCGACGTTAGGGAGTGGAAGAAATACCGTATCTCTAACAGTTGCAATGAGATGCGGTATGTGGTATAATGATGATGTAAGTGAAGCAAACGAACCTTGAAAACCGAAGAGGGGGAAACCGAGATGACGACGTTACAGTTTGCCTACGCCTACCTGTTGGCGCAGAAGGGTCTGTTTCTGTCCCACGATGCAGACGGCAATGTCTGCTTGTGGATTGGCTTCAAGCGACCACAGTTGGAGCAGTTTCTGGTGGTCAAAGAGGCTGACGGTTTCTGCAACTATCTGACGGTGTATCCCGACCATGGTTGGAAATACGCCGAGAAGACGTTGCTATTCGGCGACGAGGCTAAAGCAGAGGCATATGCCGACAGGCATGGCAAACTACAGGTCAGACCAATCCATCTCATCAACACCAAGTTGTATGCCGTGATACTGCAGAGGATACGGTGCAACGAGGATGGTGTGTGGGTGGATAGCCTGGATGAGGAGTTGGTGATGCCGTAGCGATTATGGGGGAAGTGGACTGTTCCTCTTCCCCCCAACCAAACGAAGAGAGGGGGAGACGAAGCATGTATACAGCACTCAAGATAGCAGTGGTCGGTTTGTTGGTGGCATGGGCAACCCTGTTGGGTATGCTCATACTGCCATTGCCCTATAGTGCCCTCATTACAATCGCTGTTTCGGTTGGGGCTGGGGGCTTAGCAATTGGTGCCCTGTTGGATGCGATTGCAGGGTATGACGCTTTGCAGGACGCATACGCCGATTTGATAGACAAAGACAACGTGAAGGGGGACTGAATACCATGAAGAAGACCTACGACGCTCAAACCTTTCCGGTAGATAGAATAGACGTGGAGATAGGAACACTGCTTCGTTCCTTCTGTGCTGGAGTGACAGTTAATGTGCGATACACCGACATTGCGGTTTACGTCTACGTTTATAGAAAGGATAGCCCATACGTGGACGTTCTGCGTATACCGCTCTACGGAGACGCTACGCCTGATGATGGCGATTAGACGACAGCAAATAGGGGCTGGTGACAATACCAGCCTCTTTTTGTTTTATCGCAAACCCAGTAAAAACACCTGTTGTGATAGGGTAAAGAAATGCCAAGCAAACTTAACTGCCCCTAACTTTGCTGATGGTAGGATTAATGGTTTTTGGCAAACTGCTATTTTTACTGGGCAGATGTTCACTGTTAATGTTGCTGGGCAGTCAGGCGCATACCCAGTAATTTTGCTAACCAGCATTTTTACTACCCAATAGTTTGCACAACTGGTAAACCATACAGGCAATCTTGATGGCTGGTAGTTTGCACAGGTGGGGGGGTATGGGGACTGGTAAAATTACCAGGGGGGGCATTCTTAATCTGCCCCCTACACCCCCCATCCACTGGTCTTACCCTAAACAATCGGTTTTAGACCCCTTTACAGAATGCCTCTAGATTGCGTCAGATTGCCCTGTGAGCGTTTATTTTCGTTCTGTTGGGTGGATGCCCATCTGAAAAAAAACAAAGGCTCTGCGGGGCTTGTAGAGCCCTTTCTGAAGCATTCTGTCCTCCACAGAAAAATCAGTAATAAGGTGGGGTAATAGTTTTCCCCTTACCTATCCTGATTAGTATAAACGGCTTTATACTAATCGGGACGGTTTTCTTTTTTTCTTTTGACTATATTATTTTGTTACTTGTTCCAGCCTGTCAACATGGTTGCTTGTCCCCTGAGGTTACACCAGTTAGTGGGCTGGTATTCAGCAGCCTCAGCGGTGTGCTGACGAACATGCAATCTCAGGTTATCTTCTTCTGTCCAGTCCTTTTGACCTGTAAGATGACCAATGGACTGGGTGTGCAAAGCCTCATTAACATCAGTTTGATTTTCAAGATTGAGAGAGTGGGCGAAGAAGGGATTAAAATCCGAAGTCAGTCTCAGGTTCTCCAGTCTTTTGGCGAAATACTTACCTTTCATTGCTGCTTGGCTGACTGCTCTTTTTCTTCCGCCTATTACAGCCTCAGTGGTTCCAATTTTCTGACCACCGAAGAAGTAGTCCGTATTTGCTTCTCTAATCGGATTGCCCTGTTGGTCTACAAGCACCTCACCGCCGTCTGCCCTGCTGAACCATTCAATGACGGGTATTTGTTTGTCCCCTCTTTTCTCATCGCTGAAGCGTATGCCCTCTTCCTGCATAAACTGTAACTGGGTATTGATATAGTTCTGAAGTCTTTCCTGCAACGACTGCTCAGACCATTGTTCAGCAGACGGCACAATATCTTTTGCCTGTTTGCGAATTATCATCTTGAACTGCCCCAGCACTCCACGTTTGGGCTGAGTTTGACCTGTTCGGAAGATGCCCTTCCTGTTTTCTGAAAAGTCTTCTTTAATCTTATCGGGGTTTTTAAAAACTACCTGATTAACACCAATCCTTGTCTGAAGGTCTGGATTGTTCTGGAGAAACTGATTGAACTTTGCCAACTGTTCATTGTCGGTCAAATCGTAGACCACAAAATTGTTTTTATCATCCAAACCGACACCATAGCCAAGCCCCAACCAGTGCTTGTTGTGCTTCTCCAGTGCTCTATTCATGTCGGGATTTAAACTATCAAATCCATCACCGTAGACAGACCTGAGATGTGCCAAGAACATGCTATGCTGGTGAATGTCGGTAACATAAGACTGATAATCGTTGGGTAGCAATCCAATGGTCAACTTGGCAAAGTATCTCGTCTTTGACATTCCACCCCCAAAGGTTTCATCAAGGGTGGACTGTATCTGAGCCTCTTCGCTGACGCTAACGGCATGCTTGTGAACATACTCTAACGCCTGCTCTTCATAGGGCACATCAGCAAAGGACGGTTTGAACTGGTTCGGTGACTGAACCCTGTGCAAAGCCCTCAGAAAAACCATGACAGCCTTTATCATGTTGTCTTTCATGGCACCACCGCCACCGCTTATTACCTCTTCCCCTGATACGAAAACAGGCTGTATAATCTGCCCCCTGCCAACTGCTAACTTTTTCCTCTGCACACTGCCTTCTTTAATGGGAGTGGGTTTATAGCCCTCTGGTGTTAACACCATCTGCACAGGCTCCTGTCCTGCCTCTACTGCTGTCTTGTGAACAAACAAACCCCTTCGCTGTTGCATAATCTGCTGTATCTTTTCTGCCTTCTCAGCAGGAACATCCGATACCTCAACCTTTCGTCGGTCAGCCTCTAACAACTTCAGAGAACCACCAGACTGCTCATAAGCATCCGCATACAATCTTAACTTGAAACCGCCAACCTCTTTGGGCACAATCTCTGCCACAGCAGCCTGTTCGGGAGAAACAATCTTGTGCAATTCCTCAAGCGCCGTCTCCACAATCTGCTGAGCCGTGTAAGAGCCATACTTTCGCTGTGGATTGGTTTCGGTAAACATGGCATGAAGAATAGTGGCGTCATCCAATCCGGTGTTCTTCTTCAGCCGCTCCAGCAGAACACCAGCAGTGTGCAGTGAACCAGCAGCACTGACGAAATTATCGGGAACAGAGGTGCTTGGTGAAGTCACCGAAAGTGCAATCCCCAATCCAGTAACAAAACCTGCAGGGTTTTGCTCAAAGTATCGGCGCAATATAGGATTGGTTTTCAATACAGCCCTCAGGGTGCTGTCCCTGAAAAAGCGATACCATTCTTTTGCCATGGCATCAGGCATAGAAGTATCCCTAATCTTCATGGCGTCCATCTCCTGCGCCGTAAAACCCATGAGCAGATTGAGAAACCTCTTCTGATGTTCCACCGTATCGCCCCCAAGATGAGAGGCGTAGAAAAACATATCCTCAAAAAGAGCCATGTTGGACTGTAGAGCATCAGCATTGTCGGGGGTAATGCCGAAAACAAAAGCGTTGTTTACCATCCAGTTCTTAGCCTTGTCAGAAAGAGTGTCGGGTATTCCTTCCATCTGAGTGGTCTGCTTCCACTTCTGAAAGGCAATCTCCAACTGCTTCGCAATCGCCTCTTTATCCGACTGACTTAATCGCTCAGCAGGACGAACCAGTTTTCGCATGACCACAGGATATTCCCTGTATTCCGTTTTTCTCTCAGAAGCACCGGATTGCGTAGTGTAAAGAAAAGTCCCCTCTTCCAGCAGGGAAGGGGTTAGTTTTTTCATCAAACTGGAAACCAGATGGACTAACTCTTCCTGACTGAACCTCTGTTCCATGAGACATCACCCCCTAAGTATTCTCTGGTCTGCCCTTCAGCGTCTTCGCCTCTGCCCCCATGCTAACAGGCAAATTTGCCGTGTTGCGTAAGAGCCGGTCTATGGAGCGAAACTGTGAAGACATGGGTATACCACCACGACCACCAGGAACTGCCTGCGGCTGCTGTGCCACGTCAAACATGCCCTGAGGATACATACCAGCATCCATCGTCTGTCTGCTGAATGCCCTGTAAACCGCCCTGTCCAGTTCAGCAGGCGAAGAGGGATAGTAAGGCAACAACGGACTGAGATACTTGGAAGGGTCGCCCTCACGGAAACCCTCATCCGCTTCCCTAACGCTCTTTTCCCAGTTTGCATTCAACCACTGCCTGTAATTCTCCGCTTCCCGCTCTACAAGATGCTCCGTCTCCGCAATGTTGCGAATGGTCTGCTCAGCCTGTTCGCTGAGGTGTATCATTATGTCTGTCTTGGTGGTATGCTGTGGCATCGGAAACTGTCCTACAGGATTGTTGCGCAGTTTCTCGTAAATCTCTTTCATTGCGTTTATCTCAGCATCATATGGCGTAAAGGGATTGTAACCCAGTCTGGGATTGGTCAAGACTATGCCGTCGTCAAAATAGTGCAGACGGAAAATAGCATCATAGCCCTGCTCTGCTTCACGACGTAAAGCGTTGGCATACCGCAAAGCCTGCTTGAAGTTCTCTTCTGCCTGCTTGGGGTTAATCTCGTAGTATTTTTTGTAATCAGCAACCGCATTGCGCAGAACCATACGAGACTTCTCCAGTTTGCGCCGAAGTTCTTTGTATTCCATCTCGTCATACTTGATGGTGTAAATGCTGAAAATGTCCTGCCAAGTCCACTTCCGACTGCGCTCTTTCAGGACAGCATACCTCTCTTCAGGGTCTACAATCAGGTTGTCAATAATTTGCCTTTGCAAAGAAGGCGCCATGAACGGCAACGGAAAGTTGCTGAGCAAATAGGTTCCAATCTGCATCAATGCTGTCCTGTCGTCTGCCTTTGTATCCACAATGGGTCTGCCTGTATACAGGTCTTTGTTAATCAGCACCTCAAGCAGAGGAGTGAAAATAGAACCCATGCGCTCCGTAAAGAGCCTCAAGTAAGTGGTAGGATGCGCCGGTTCATTGGCAATCCGTTGTAAAGGCAACAATACCCCAAAGGGTAAATAATAACTGAGGTTAATTACCTTCACTTCTTTCGTCTTGGGGTCTCTCCACATTAACGTAAGAGGATTGTATGCCAAACTGCTGGGCAGGGTTGCCCTCATCTGCTCAAGCAGCGTCTCCTCTTCTTCGTTGCCTGCCATCGCCTTCTGTGCTAAGTTAAGATAACGAAGTTGATTAAACAACCATCCAGTCCTGTTGGTGTAGTCTCCCAAGATAACCTGCGCCATCTTGGTCTCGTATGTGATGAAAGGCAAAATCCCAAGATACCGTCTGAAAAACTGAACAAAGGGCGAAACATCGCTGTAGTCAATCATGTATTTTTCAGCAACCACAGAGGCTAACTTGGTCTCGTCTATTCTGCCTTCTTTGAAAAGCAAAGGTTTCATCTCCTGCGGTAAATTATACTTCTTCACCAGTTTTTCCAGAACCTCTTCACTCATGCCGCCGAGTTCTTTTATCTCGTCTTTTACGAGATAATACATCGCCAATTTGCCGATACCATCGCTGTATGCCCTTATTGATTGCATGTTGCGTAAAAATCGCTGACCCGAAATCCAAGCAAATAGACGGTCAAGACGCCTATCGGATAGTTTCATCGCCTCTATGTCGCTCTCCATCTGACCAATGGTAGTAGTAGAACCCCATACGCTTGGACTGACGTCAGCAAACTTCAAGAACTCTTCATCCTTGTTCTTCACCGAAGAAAAAGATTTGGCATATGCCCTCATCAGTTTACCAGTCTGAGCAACGTTTAGGTCTGCACCGAACAACAAAGAGACCATGTTGCTCATGGTATCACGTATCAAGGAGATGGGGTTCCAAACCACATACGCCATCTTGATATAATTGTTAATGACGTCCAAACCCTGAAACAGGTTCCGCTTCGCTTCACCCGAATAACTCCTGAGAATGTGAGCAACATACGGAGTAGTAAACCTGCCCCCAACCACAGGAATATCATCAGGTATCTTGGTGTTCAGCATCGGCGTCGGGGCTACGCTGATTACAGGCAAACTGCTTTCATCGGTGAAAACCTTGTTAACCATGTTGAACAGCCGCCCAATAAGCAATTTCTGTGTAGCCAAACTTTCCTGTTTAATGGAAAAGTTGGCAATGCTGGAAAGCCTGAAAAACTCACTGAGTGCCTGCCACTGCTTAGGATGAAGATTGGGCAAAGCCTGCCTGATTTCTGCCTCAATCTTGTCTTCCTGTCCAGTCAGCATGTAATACATGATGCGATACGGGTCTTCCTGCTTTGCAATGAGTTCTATGGTATTCGCATCCTCTATCCTGCCTTCGTGGCGCAACTTCTCCGTCAGGGTAAACAGATGGGTGCGACTTTGAATAATTTCGCCGATGGGCTGCTGCATCCGCTCCGTTAGTTCAATTCCTGCCCTCTGCCACAGTTCTTTCATGGTCTCGTTGAGATGATTGTAAATACCCGTAAGACGCACAGCCTCGTCAAAATCTACTCCCATTTGTTCAGATGCTTCCCGAACAAACTGAACCGCATCGCTATACTGCTGAGCAGCCGGAGAATGGGAGACATAACCGTTCATCCACTCCAAAAGTTCATCGGTAACTTCCATCTGCTTCGTATCAGCCGCCTCTCGGACTGCTTCCCTGAGACGGTTCTCAATCGTGTGAAAACTCTTGAGAACATAACCCTCTTTGCCTTCCTGTAACTTGAGACGGAACAGGATTTCGCCCATCTCCAATGCCTTAAGTTCTGCTATGCTCATCGCCTGATGAACACCAATGACACCCAGACAGCGAAGCAGATTGATAACGGCATCGTCCATTCCGTTTCGCTCAAGCATGGTAAGCAAACTCCGCAATGCCTCTGTCTCCTCTTCATGAAGAAGCGTCTTTACTCGGCTGCTGTTCAGCACCTGACGCAGCGCCTCTGCCCCCTCTTCGTTTTGCAGTTTCTGAATGGCTGTCATTACCATCTTCAGGCTGTCGTCTACGGCAGGATTTACATCCTCACCCAGACGCTGAAGCACAAACGCCAAACGACCAGCACTCAGTTCCCTGTATCCCGTCTTAACTGCAATGTAGTCGGCAATCGCCCTGCGCTCAATCGGGTCTGTTGTGAGCGCCAAAACGGTCAAAGCCTTAGCAATGCGCTCTCTATCTTTGCGCATTCGCAAAGGCAAAGCCTCCAGAACATGCTGATAGGTTATCTGATATTCAGGATGGTCAAACAGTTCGGCGGCGAATTTGCCTGTAAGAATGTCGTCCACTAATTGAAGATTGGGCATCACCGTTGACGCAATCTCACCGCGAACTAAACTGTTGGTCATAAAAACCCGCTCCAGCGTGTCAAAGGGGATATTGCGTATCTCAGGGTTCAGTTCTATGTGTAAACCCAGACGGAACAGTTCTATCAAAGACTGCTCTTTGATACCACCCCAGTTTACTCCCATCTCTACCAGTTTCTTACGCAATTCTTCAATGTTGCCGTTGCTTTCCTTAACCACCCTCAGCACATCGGGATTGAGAGGCAAACCGGTGGTGATATAAAGAGCCAAAGCATCTGCTTGGTCAAGTTCCTTCCTGACCTGCTGTTTTGCCTCGTCAAGAGGAACACCCAGTGCCCTGTCCTCAATCTTCTTCTGAATGCGACGCTTGAAAAGCCACAGGTCTGTCAAATAATCACCCAGAGGATGTTCGTCCAGTTTCTGCCGTATCTCCTCATCTGTGCCCCGTAAAATGTCATGTATCCAGCCCCTGTCCTCAAACAAGTATTCTCTTGTGCCCTCAGAAAGACGACGGTTCATCTCAACCACCGCCTCTGCCTTTCTGCGCTCCACCGCCTGCACCTTTGCTGTTTGACGACTTTCTGCCGTCAAAGGTAAACCCGTTTTTTGTTCTATAAACAAAGCCAAACGGTGAACCTGCTTGGCAGCAGGAGTATATACTGGTGTATGTTGTGCCGTCTTCAGCATGGCGTTGCCTGCTTTCGCTAAAAGCCAACCCGTTGCCTTATAACCAGAACCGATTAGAGCCATGCCCCTGCTTATCCAAGTGTTGGGCAGAAAACTCCCACCAATCTCAACAATGGTGGTAATCCACTCGTAAGCCCTGTTAGCAGGGTCTTCCTGCCATTGAATTTGTTCAATGCCCTGCTGTCGCAGTATCTCTTTCTGAACAGGCAACCATTCCTTCCTTAAAACAAGACTGCGGGTTCTGCCATCATGGTCTGTGTAAGTGAGAACCCCCGTCGGTTCGTAACCAACCCCACGCCCAATTGCATCTATGATTCCTGAGAACATATTATAGTCTGCCCTGATTGTCCCCGCCGCTATGCTTCTCATTCGCCGTTTCATCTCTTCATCATCAGCACCGCCAATCTGTAAGGCACCCAGTTCAATTCCTGCAGATGCTGTACCAAAGACTAAATAACCCAGTTTGGAAATCGCCGTCGCCGGTTCCATGATAAAATCTAATCCCAAACCGAAAAGTTCTACCCCAGCCTGCTTCAGGGTTTGCCCATACTTAATAGCCTCTTCCCACTCTTCTAACTTTTGCTTGTAAGCATCCAAAAGTTTGAAACGCTTCGCGGCTCTTTGTCTGTAAAAATCACCAATGTCGGTAGCACCCAGATGGTCAGCGGAAAATGCAAAAACAGTATCCAATGCCCCATGAGCCAAATTGGGGACTATTCTTGGCAACATGGCAATACCAGCCACTAACGTGGCAAAACCCTTTCCAATGGGTGAAAGGGTATCAGTCTGATAAACAGGCTGTGGGTCATCCGTAACCACAGCACCCCGCATGGCAGTCTGAGTGGATTGCTGTATCTCCTCTCTCTGTTGTTCTTGGGACAGACCCTGCTGAAAACGATACTGTTTGAGAAACTCAAGAAAATTACCCATGCTATCACCCCCTATCGCAATCTGCCTACCGACGGCGGTAACGGCGGCGTTTGCGCAACTGGTTTGGTGTCTGCAATATTCATCAACGACTGCATTAATTGCCTTTTGTGCTGTAGAGGCAAACTGGTATTATCTATGGTAAACAACATTAAAGCATCGCTCAGCGTTGTGGGTCTACCGTAAATGCCATACTCTTTCGCCTTCTGCGGACTGATGGGCATGTTGAAACCCACATCCAGTTCTGGTATCATAACGCCCAAACTGCTAATCTCCTGCTTTATAGCCCCCAGTTTTTGGCGCAACACCTCTGCATTAGCGAAGTCTTCAGCCCTGATACTACCAGCCAACTGCTGTCCGATTGTTCTCAAAGCACCTTCGGTGTTCTCTGCCAAACGAGACCTTATCTGATTAATACGCTCTTTTTGAAAAGCCAACTGTTGCGTAGAATACATACCAACCAGCGCCCTCTCTGCCTGCTGAGCCACCGATATTTTGGCAAAATGCGGTAGCAGTGCAGCCGTGGGGGGAGGAACAACCCCCCTTTGCTTCAAAGTCTTCTTGTAGTTTTCATATGCCTTCTGAGTTTCTCTGTTTACATTCTGCAAAACATTGTCCGCCAATTGATAAAAGTTACTAATAGAATCCAGTTTACCAAAATTAGCAGTGTAAGAAAAGACAGGCAACTGCGGAACCTGCTGTTGCATGCGCCTCTGTAATTGGGAAGCCTCAAGAGCAGCCTCATACTTCGCCAATCTCATCCTGTTGGCAACCTCTATGTCGGATTTGCGCTTTGCCATCTCTATCTCAGTCTTGAGACCAGACTGAAATGCTTCATGCTTAGACTGCAAAGCACTGAGAAAAAGATGCTTGTTCTCAGGCGTAATCCTGTTCCCAAAAGACTTCAGTATGCTGACTACAGCAGGGTCGTTGGGGTTAAAGGGTTTGCCGTAAGCAGGAGTATACCTGTCTACCACCTCTTTCAGCGTATCAGGCAAAACAAGAGAAGAACCCAGTTTCTTTACGTCTGCTTCCGTCTTGATACCAAGCGCATTGAAAATGGGCTTCCATTCAGCAGAGCCGAAACGCTCTTCCAGCAACTTGGGGTCTGTCTTGGCTACAAAAGTGACCACATCCAAACCCTGCTTCAACAAGTCCCACTGAAACGACTGCTCCCGTCGCTGTTCCTCTTTTTCCACCCTCTGTTCCTGCTTGAGCCTCATCTGCTTCTCAAACTCTTCCATGCGACGCTGTGCCTCAAACTGCCTTCGCGTCCACTCCTGACCAGCCAAGAAAGAAGCCTCCTGAAGCGCAAAACTGCGCTCCTGAAACTGACGCTGAAGCATCTCGGCAACCGTTCGTGTCTGTGCTTCTGCAACGGCAACCCGCTCAGCCATCGCCTGCTTCTCTTCTTCGTCTTTCATTTTCTCTGCCACCAACTGCCCCTGCAACAAACCAGTCAGCATGGCAATCCCCTCAAGACCCAATGCCATAGCGCATCACCTCACCACTTCCTGTTACGATACAACTGACCAGCCATTAAAGCCAACTGACCAAGAGCAGACGCCTTTGCCTGCTCCTGTTCTGCCATCAGCCTCTGCTGTGCCAACTGACTTTCACGAAGCCCAAGCAACTGCTGTCCAGCACCATAACCAGCCTGACCGGTCAACTGCGCAATTCCAAGCAACGTCTGCGGATTGTATGCCGCCCCCAAACCGGCACCAAGCAACTGCATTATAGCCTGCCTGCGTTGCAGGTCAAACTCACCAGCCATCTGCATCGCTTCACTAAGACCGCGTTCCCTAAGACCTTCAAGCACACGCTCTTGGGTTGTCGGGTCTACACCCATAGACGCCAATCTGCGCCTTACCGCTTCCTGTTGTGCCCTCTGCTGCGCCAATAGCCGACTAATCTGTGGTAGGGCTAAAGCAGAACCAATTTGACCTCCTGCGAAACCCAAACCCTGCAAAGCAGACTGTAAACCAGCCTGAAACTGAGGAAGCACCTGCAACCAACGAAGATAGTTTTCTCTTTCCTGTTCCTGCGCCTGTTGCAACAAACCGATTTGCTGGTTCAACAGTTGCCTCTGGGTTTCCATCAGCATCTGTTGCTGTGGGTCTACCGGAGGCGGTTTGGGCTTCTTACCAAATAGTCCAGCCAAACCAGCAATTGCACCAATGCCAAGTTCAATAGGACTGATTGCCATCACCATCACCCCCTACACAAAGACGCCGTTAATCTGAGTTACCGTAACAAACTTGGGATAAACGCTTTGATACAAAATCGCCTGCCCTGAGCCTGATTGCCATGCCATGGTTGTATAGTCAAACCTAGAACCGCTTGAATAAGACGATTGCGTTTGCTCCATGTGCTCTTCTTCGTCTACCGTAAGACTGTTAAACTTCGTTTGCCTTGTAGTCCCATCATAACCACGCATCGCTGTCTTTATTTTGTTCAACTGGTCTGTAGAACCATCCATGCGTAGCGTAGTAAAATACTCGTTATTGTTCGCTAACCAAATCCAATTGGGCTGTATCTTTGTAGTAACCTGTGCTATGTTAGCCTCAGGTTCTAACAATTCCACCGCATCCGCAAAAACATAGGGAATAAGATTATTCGTCATCCAGTTAAAATAATCTTCGCCGTTGTCGGTATAAGGACACTCCACAGGGGGGTCAACTCCATACTGAAAAATGTGCTTGATATTGCCGTTTACATCCTTCCAACCTGTGCCATATTGATGATAACTATCAGCATGCGCCAAGCCGCGTAGGGTGGCGAAAACCGCCTCAATATGTTTGCTGTGCGACGGGTTTTGCAATGCGCTAAGATAATTATTCAAGGCGGTCTGTTCGTAACCAAGGTTGAAACTAAAATGCCATATCAAAGGAACATATTGACTACGCATAACCTTTGTAGCAATCACCAGAGCCATCTTTTTGCGAATGTTTTCGGGAACCCTGAGAAACCAATTATGAATGCGCTTTGCAGGATACCAGTGAGGATTGAAGGCATTACCACTCCAACGATATAGACTGACCTCGTGTGGCTGAAACAATCCAGCAGCACCGCCGTTTATCTCATCCTTAACCGCCTGTATTATCTCATCGCGATTGCTTAACGGCATCTAATATCACCCCCTAAGCATCCTGAACAATAAAGCATACTGAATAATGCGATTAATGCTATCCTCGTCAAACAAATTGCCCCGCTTAGCAGGCTGCTGGGCTGTTGGACTGGGATTTACCAAAACGTCTTCCGATGTTGCATTGATAACACTCTTCCCCAATCCAGCCATGCTACCAAGCGTCTCCTGTTGCAATCTGCGAAGCAACAACATGGGCGAAAGATAAGCAGACATCCAGAATGGTATCATACGCCTCACCCCCATCACAGGTTCCGCAACATCGTTAACAAAATCATATACTGCATCATACGGTCAAACGTATCAGGCTCCCGTTTGCGCTCCTCGGGTTCCAGAGCAAACAACTGGTTGTCTACCCGCTTGGGGTCAATACCCATTCGCTGAGCATCGCTGCGCAACATGTTGCGGATTGCATTGCGACGTTCAGGGGTCTTTGCCATAGCATACGCCCTAAAAAGTGCGTCATTGCTCATTAAAAACTCATTCCATGCCTTCGTCCCCATTTCCCCCGCTTCTTTATATTTCTTTATCGCTTCGGGTTCCGAAACTTCCTCAACAGAGGGCGCCGAAGGAACAGACTGCTTTGCCTGAGGCGCAACATTCAAACTCATGTCGGGTGACCAGTATCTCTCCAAACCCCGCCTGATACCAGCATCGGAGACCTCACCGCTTGGAGTAACAGCAGGCGCAATCGCCTGTCGCAAAGCATTCAGCACAGACGTTGTGGGCAACAAACCCAACTGCTGTGCTATTCCAAGAGTAGAAAAATCCATTGCCATAGCCATCACCCCCACCCTATTCATATTGCCTGTATTTTAATCCTTCAGGCTCAAGAGTGCGCAGTATCGTCAATATTGCCTGCGCAAAAACACGATAAACCTGCTCATCTTTTTCTATCTTTTCCTGCAGTTTGGCATCAGTCTGTATCTGCTGATTTACCAGCCGATTAATCAGCCGCCGCTGGTGCTGATTAACCGAATGCTGGTAAAACCACGAAACAATAAACATTATCACCAGCAGAAGACACAAGAAAGGCTGTGCTTGATTGAGCAAACGCATTGTAACCACCCCCACTTATATTAGACGCATGAAACCAGAAAAAGTTTCAGGTCTGTTGAGATTTTTATGTGATAATAGAGTTATCGTCAAGCGTCACCGTTGGAGTATTGGTCACCGTAAAGGGCGACGCATTGCCGATACTGATGTTTTTGATAATCCGAACAACGCTACCGTAATCTATGTTAACAGTCAAGGCTCCACTGCTTTTGT